>Ga0209913_1000116_pt1 | contig 84418 bp, 69 predicted proteins | sample PersoiDNA2013203_FD_185805 | JGI IMG/M metagenome (GOLD analysis project Ga0209913, IMG submission 185805) | Permafrost soil microbial communities from the Arctic, to analyse light accelerated degradation of dissolved organic matter (DOM) -... | ecosystem: Environmental > Terrestrial > Soil >...
TACAGGCACCATCATTGCTGATGGGTCGCTCACTCAAAAAACTGACAGGCCACTACTTGCGTAGCGCCTATTTCATTATTTCTTGTGAACATTTGATATTTTAAGTTAGACGCCAATCCGAAGATTGACGCTGCACTTACATCAAATGCCCACACTTATCGACTGTTAATTGTTAAAGAACGGTATTCGGTACTGCTTTCGCGCTATCGACAAAGCGTTGTGTTTGTCAGCTGCAAAGAAGGAAGAGTATGAAGCTTTTTCAGCATTTCGTCAACCTTCTTTTTTACCCGCTTCACTCGGCATTTGCATGCATCGTTCAGCGAGGGGGCGAATTATAGCCTTGCCCCGCACACCCTGCAAGGGCTATTTTTCGGCCATTTTATGGCACGACAAACGATTTCACCAGGGTCAGCTCGCCGGCGGCCCGCATCGGCACCTGGAAGCTCTGCAGCTTTTCACGCGGCGTGCCTTCGTTGGTGATGATCGACAGGCGGGCAACCGTCAGCACGGAGGAATTCTCGCCGCTGCCGTAGTAATTGACATAGGCGTGATAGTTGCCCTTCAGGGGGGCGGCACTGGAAAAGATTTCCGGGCCATAGCCGGTAGTCACGTCCACATCCAGCGCGCCACCATCTTTCAAGACGCGATTGCCGTACCAGGCGTGGCCACCGTCCGGCGTGACCACATGCAGATCGAGGTCGGTGCCGGCGCTGTCCCACGACAGCACGATACGCAGGCGCGCCTGCGTCTTCCCCTGGTAGCTATCGACAAACTGGGTGCGCGCGCGGCTCCTGCCATCGGGCGAGCGCACTTCCACGCTGTTCGAGCCGCTGCCGAAGCCATATGGTCGCCCATAGCTGCCGTCCTCGCCCACTTCCATCGGCATCGCCACGCCGTTGACCACCAGGGTGGCGGGTTTGCCCTTGATAGCGCCTGCGATACGCCCGCGTATCTGAGCCGTCTCGGCCTGGCCCGGCTGCAGGCTGACCGACGCGGCGGGGTAATTGACCGCCTGTGTGTATTCCTCAGTCGCACCGGCCGAATTGCGCCAGCCGCTCCTGGGGGCGTCGATGGTGACCTGGGCCTGCGCCCAAATTGGCAATAGCATCAGGGGAATCGAGCAACGGATATAAAGAATCACAGGGCCTCCAGATTAAGGTCAACGAGTCGGCGGGCCAGCCGCTCGACATATTCTTCGTCCTGGCCGCGCGGATGACGGCGCAGGCCAAGGTGTAGGTATTCATGGGCCAAGGTGATGCGGTCTTCGCGCGTGACAAGCGGCCGCATGAAGATGCGGTTACGCGACTGCTCCGAATACGGCGCGCCGCTGGACAGGGCGCAGACCAGCGGCGCTTGCGGCGGCGCTTCGTAACCGGCCTCGCGCAGCAGCACGCGCTGCCAGCGCGGCACGGAGCGCGCCAGCCAATCCTCGTTCTGCGCCAGGCGCCGACAACGCGCGCCGGTATTGCCAAAGGTGCTCAGCGCGCCTCCGGGGTAGGCCGCCGCCAGCAATTCATCATAGTGCTTGCCTTGTCTGGCCTGGCGCACCGCCTCGCTCCACGCCATCGTGCCCTCGGATGGCAAGGTGCTGTGATAGCGCACGGTGACGCCATCGACGATCAGCTGGTCGGTCCAGCGCGCGATGGCCAGCGCCGCCGGCGTGGCGGGGCTGGGGCTGACGCGCTGGGTTGCGCTGCTGTCGGCGATCTGCTGGCAGCCCGCCACGCTCACGGCGTTCTGCTGCAGGTACGTGCGCGCGGCGATTGCCAGCGCCTTGGCCGCTTCCGGCTCGCCAGCATTCGCTTCGCGGTCGAGCACGCGCGCCACATATTCATTGACGCCGAAGCGGCCGCGCAATTGCGGGCGACCGCCCTTCTCTTGCAGCAGCATCAGCTCCCCGCTGCTGCGCAAGGCGAGGTTCTGGCCATTCTCGAATTGCACGTGGTAGCGGCCATTGAGCGGCCCGGCTACGGCCACGCCACCCTCGCCGCGCACAGCACGAATGGGATAACGCTTGAAGTAATCGACCACCACGCAGCCGCCATCGTCGGCCGCGCCCACTTTCGGCAAGCTGGCGGCCAGCCTGGGCGCCCACTGCTCAAAGACCTTGCTGCTGCCGCCCGCGCCGCCAAACCAGATCGGCGTGCCGTCTGCCAGCCAGCCGGCTGCACCGCCGATGCGCTTGCCGCCCTGCTGCCAGGAGTACGTCTTGACGCGCAACTGGCTGCCGAACCAGCGCGCCGTCCCGGCCCCGCGCCCGTCCAGCACCACACGCAGCAGGGCCGCTTCGGCTTCCTGGCGGCTAGCGGCCGGGATGCTGTCCAGCGCGCGCAGCAGGCTGTCCAGGCGCACCATGCGCTTTGGCGCCAGCTGCGCGGGATGGGCCAGCCAGGCAAAGTCGCCTGCCGGTGCGCTACCCAGGCGGCCGGTCCAGTACTGGCGCCATGACGCCGGTGCGATCATCAAACGCTTGGGCGAAAAAAATGGACCGCAGGACTGTGCCAGTGCCGCGTCGTGACCGATGCTCTGCCCCGCATCGCAGCAATACACTTCTTCCGGATCTCGGCCGCCGCAGCGATAGTCCGGCATCGCCACCTTGTTATCCGTCGCATACACATACACGAACAGCTTCCACAGGCTGGCCAGCGGCACTTGCCGCGCGCCGTCGAAGAGCGGCGGCGCCGTGCCGCCCTGGCGCAGCTGCCGCACTTCGGTCTTGCCATCCTTCCACCAGGCGACATCCAGCGATTTTGACGATGACTGCGCCCAGGCAGGTGCGGCCAGCAGCAGGGTCGCCATCCATGCAGGAAGTGCTGCGCGCATCACTCGACCTTTAGCGCGCGCATGGTCTTGCCGCCGCCCTCGAACGCTTTCTGCTCGGGCTGGTACATGCGGTAAAAGCGCGCCGGCGGCAGCACGTAACTGCCCTTTTGCGCGAAGCGCAGCAAATGGCGCACCGTAACGTCGCCGGCCAAAGGCTCGATCGGCACGGCATAGCCGTCGCGGCGCTCCGTGTGGCGCGCACGTTCCAGCGCGGCCGGCTTGTCGCCCGCCATGAGCATGCCCCAGGTGGTCGATTCAACCATGGCGCCTGGTGGCAGCGCCACTTCCAGCAAGCCAAAGCGGTACTTCGCGCCCGGTGCCGCTTTCAAGGTGATTTCATCGAGGTACAGCGCGTCCGTGCTGAGCGCCTCGCCCGGCTTGACCAGTTCCGTCGTATAGCCGCCCTTGCCCGCCCTCATGCGCAGGATGCGACGTTCGACGGCGACCGGCAAGGTCTGCGCTTCGGCCGCGTGACTGTCGTACTGCAGCACGGCCACCGTGCCTGCAGGCGCGGGCGCAGCGAGACGCAGTTTGTCAGGCAAGCCCTTGGCGTCAAGCCAGCGCCAGAGCGGCTGGCCAGTGCGGCTTTCGCGCTTTTGCCAGGTGCCGTCCAGCGCCACGGCAGGTCCCTTGCCGAACGATGTGCCACCGAGCTTCTTTTGCACCCACATCAACGTCATCGCGCGGTCGAGGGTCGGCATTTCGGCGCGCACGCCGGCCAGCACCGCGTCGGCCTGCGATGGCGGCACTTCGCCAGCCAGCATCAGCAAGGCCTGCGCCACCGGCGCTTTCGATTCGCGCAAGACTTGCCAGGCGCTGGCCACTTGCAGCTGCAGCCCATGCGGCAAGGCGATGCTATTCTGGCTGGCGACCAGCGCCACCAGACCCAGTGCCATCGCTTGCGCCTCACGGTCAGAGGCGCCGCCCAGCAGCAGGCTGCCGCTGTCGCCCGCCTGGCGCGGTTTGCCGCCCAGGATGACGATGGCGCTGTCGTCCACCAGGCCGGCTGCCAGCGTCTGCGTGGGCAGGCCCATCTCGCGCGCCATCCACAGCACCAGCGCGCGGTCGCCCGTCGCATCCTTCAAACCATGTTCGCTGTAGACGGCCAGCAGCTTGTTCCAGTGCTCGGGCGGCAGCTCGATGTGCAGCGCGCGCGCCGCGTACCAGTCCGCGTAATAGGCGTAGGCCGTCATCAAGGCATTGCCGGACGTGGCGTTGCCCCACCAGCCGAAGACAGCGTTCGGACCAGCCATGGAGACCAGGCGCAGGCGCTGCGCCGTGAGCAGCGTTTGCAGGGCCCCGGTGTCCGGCCCCAGGCTTTGCGTGGCCAGCGCCAGCGGAATCAAGCGGCTCGCCGTCTGTTCCACGCAGCCATACGGATAGTCGATCAGGTCGTCGGCAATGCGCGCAAACTGGCTGGCCGCGCCTTGCGCAAACGAGACGCGGATATTGCGCGCGTCCGCTGGCAGCTTGAGTGCAATATCAGCAGTGGCGCCATCGAGCGGCAGCACCAGCGAGCGCGGGCTGCTCCAGGCGGCGGGCAAGGTTTGCATGGCCGCCTCTAACGCATCAACCAGCTTGCCATTCTGTTTTACTTCCAGGCGCAGCGGCCCGGTAACGGCAGCAGCGAGCGGAAATTCAAGGTAATTGACACCCGGTTTGGCGGACAGTTTTTCCGTCTTCGGCTGCGCCCCGCCCGACAAGGTGACGTCGAGCGCCTGCTCCTTGCCCGTCTGGTTGAACACGGCTACCGAAGCGCGCGGCGCATCACCGGCGCGCATCCAATCGGGCGCCGTCCATTTGGCATAGAAATTCTTGTCCGACCGCAGATAGGCGGTGCGCTGGCCCACGCGTCCTTGGCTATCCATCGCGCGGCCGGTGATCCTCCAGCGGGTCAGCGCGTCGGGCATGGTAAAACTCACGCGTGCGTTGCCATTCGCATCGGTTTTGATCGATGGCGCCCAATAGGCTGTGTCGATATTGTCGCGGCGCGGACGTTCCAGCACCTTGACGCCGCGCTCGTTGTAGTTGTGGCGCGCGGGCGCACCGGCAGTGCGCCCCTGCGCCATGTCGTAGCTGATGAAGGACAGGCTGGCCGTGGTGCGCACATTGTTGCGGCGCGGATGGTAAAAGAAGTCGCCGATGTCCGGCGCGATTTCCGGCTGCAGCACATAGATCATTTCATCGACCACGCCCAGCGCCACCAGGGTACTCAATGGCTTGCCATCGAGGGTGGCCTTGACATCCAGGGTCACCTTCTCGCCGGGCTGGTAGACGTCCTTGTCACTCTTGAACTGCAGCGCGATGCGTGGCTCGATCACTTGCAGGCCGGCGTTCTCGAAGACGAAGTCGCCATTGCGCGTGTAGGCCACCGAGAACGTCATGTTCGGGCCATGCTCTTCTTTTACCGGGATGCGCACTCTCCACTGCCGCGGCGCCACGCGCTTCGCCTGGTACCAGTCAGCGGCGCCGGCCATCAAGCCATGGTGTTCCACTTTGTCGCGTTCTAACGTGAACAGCGCCTGGTCGACCTTGTCGGAGAAGGTGATCAAGGCTTCGGCCGTGTCGCCCGGACGATAGCGGGCGCGGTCCAGCACGATCTCGATGCTGCCCGGCGTCGTCTGCACGCCATCGCCGGCGACCCAGTGGCTGGCGGCGGCCAGCAGGTTGCCCCGCTCATCGCGCAGCGCCAGCTGATACGAACCCGAGGCCGGGAAAGTCACGTCCCAGCCCTTGGCGTTGGGATCGAACGCGCCCTCGGTCTTGCTCTGTTTTTCCAGCTGCACCATCTGCCAGCGCACGGGCTTGGCCGCACCCTGGCCGTCGGCCAGCAAATCGAAATGCACGTTTTGTCCCGGATCGGAAAACTGGCGCGTGGCCTTCAACTGGTAGCTGCTGCTGGAGCGTTCTATCATCAGCTCGCGCGTCGCCTTGACGCGGTAGGCCGCGCCATCGGTCGCCAACACGGTCAAGATGTAGCGCGAGGGATCGGCGGCCGGCGGCAAGGTGAAGTCCACATTGCCGCTGCCATCGCTCGTCACTTCCTCGGTTTTCAGGGACACCGGGAACAGGCCACTGTAACGCAGCTCCCCCTCGACCATGGTGTTTTGCTGGCCGCGCAGCGACAGGGTCATCTTCGCGTTTTTCACCGGCTTGCCATCGGGGTAGCGCAGCGCGATGCTGCCCTTGACCGCTTCGCCCGTCTTGAACTCGGACTTGGACGGCTGGACATTGATTTCAAAGTGCGGCTTGACGTATTCGGCCACGCGGAAGGCCGCGCCATATACGCCATCCTTGTAATTGAAGCGCAGTTCATAGCCGCCGGCGGTGGCTTCCGTGGGCAGACGGAAGCGCGTATCGGCGCCCGTGTCACCGGACAGCTGCAGCGTTTGCGTCAGCAGCGGCATGCCGTTCGGATTGAGCACGGTCAGGCTGACCGGTGCTGCGCTTGCTGCCTGCGAGTTGCGCGCGGAGGTAAATTCACGGCCCAAAAACTTGACATTGACCTCGTCGCCAGGCCGGTACAGGGGCCGGTCGGTCACCGCATAAATCTTGGTGTTATAGATTTCGCTGTCATAGTAAAAATTCTCGGACACGAACACGCCGCCGGCGCGGTCCTGGCCCAGCACATACGTATGTTCGGGACTGCCGCGCTCGAGCGACGCGACGCCATCAAAGCCGGTGACCGCTGATTGCAGCACGCCCGTGCCGTCGGTCCACGCCACGCTGGCGCCGGCCACGGCGGCGCTGTTATCGCGCCGCGCCGTCCAGACCAGCATCTGGCCGGACGACACCTTGGTGACGGCCACCGTATCCGACACGAACACCAGGGTGGTGGCGCGGTGTTCGCCGATGATCGCTTCGACCAGGTACAAGCCCGGCTTGCGCTTGCCCAGCGGGATCATCACATTGCCGGCGCCGGCGACGATGAAGTCGCTGCTCGATCCATCGAGCTTGACGCCTTTCGGCGGGGCGATGGCCTTGGCCTGCCATATCGGATAGCGAAAGCTGTCGACCAGCTCCATGCCCTTGATCGGCTTGTACTGCGGATGGTTGGCAAACACGGTCGGCTTGCGGATCGCGTCATTCGTCGCCAGCTGCGGCTGTTCCTTGGTGACCGCGCGGCGCGCCTCGCCGGAAAACAGCTTGCGCCAGGCCAGGCGCGACTGCTTCCACCAGCTATCCCACAGAAAGCTCAAGGTATTGGCCAGGCCTTCGCCCTGGTAATTGCCTTCGACCTGGATGCGGTGCAGATTGCGCTGCTTTTTCAGGAATTCCATCGGTTCGGGCACGCGGTAGACGACGATGTCGGCGCCCGAATACGCTTCCAGGTTCATGCGTCCCATGTCGCGGCCCGGCACTTCCAGACGCACGCGCGCTTCATCAAGACTGCCGTAACTGGCGTCCGACAGCAGGAAGAAGGGCTCACCCTTGAAGGTGGCGTAGTTGCTGGACTCGCGTTCCTGCGCGGAGGCACTGCCCAGCATGAGCAGCGCCAGCAAGCTGGCAAATAGCAGCTTCATGAGAAAAATAGGCTTCATGACAGGAACGCCAACCGGAACACACCGGCGAAATTCGGATTGTTGACCACAGGTTGCCACCGCGTGTCCTTCCAGCTCGTGAGTTCTTTGATATCGACGGTCCGCAGACCATTGTCGTCGGGGGTGACGGTGCCGGTGTGGTAAGCGATGCGCGCCCCCATCCAGACCATCAGGTGCTGTTCGTCGCCCTGGTCGAAAAACAGCAGGTCGCCGGGTCGCGCCTGGCTGATTTCGCGGGCGATGAAACGGCTGTTGTGCTGCACCAGCGCCAGCGCCGTGACGAAGTGGCCGACACTGCCGCCCGTCTGTATCCAGCGGTTGCGCAAGGCGGCCTGCTTCGCGTCCAGTTCCAGCTCGGGCGGCAATCGCCGGTCGCTGGCGATGCCGTTCGCGCGCAGCCACTTCGCGTCATGCACGGTCAGTGCCTCGTTGACGGCAAAGCGCACCAGGCCGGCGCAATCGCGGTGCGTCCAGCGCGGCGACGGTCCCCGTTCGATCTGCGCGTTGACGATGCGCAGCATCCAGGCCTGGAAGGCGCGGCTCTGCGCCTGCGACAGCTGCACTTGCGGCTCGGCCGCCGCGCGCAAGGCCCACGCGGGCATTGCCACGGTGGCGGCGCAGGCCACCAGCCAGCGCAATGCGGCACGGCGTCCATGCCGCCCATGCCACAGCGTCATCGCGCGGCCTCCTGCCATTCCAGCGTTTCCCATCCGGTGCCGCTGGCTGGCTGCCGCTTGAGCACCATGCGCAGCGGCGGATATTTTTTCAAGGCGTTCAGGCGCGGCACCAGGTGTTCGTTGGCGGCTGCGCGCAGTACCGGTTCATTATTCGCCGGCAGGGTATCGAAGGCTTCCAACTGGACCAGCCGGGCCAGCGACGCCGGCGCGATCAGGCCGATCGTGCGCGAAGCATCGGGCAGCAGGTCACTGGCGGCCGGTGCCTGCTTGCGGCGCACGGCCAGCACCTGGTCCACCAGCTTGCCGTCGGCCGAGAAGACAACGGTATTGCCGGCGACGGCCAGCGCCGGCGTGGATTGGCCCAGGGCCGTGGCGACGCTGCGCTCCCAACGAACGAACTCACCTTTAGCATCCTTGCCGCTAGTCTTGCGCACGGGGTTCTTGCCACCGATGGCCGCCTCGAACAGGCTGCCATAGACAGCGTCATCACCGGCCTGCGCACTGCGCGTGGCCACAAAAACCGGCGTATGCAGGCGTGAAGTGCCGTACCAGCAGGCGGCGGCGGGCCCTTGCAGGTGCTGGGCCAGCGGCACCACCGGCTCGGAGGTCTTGCTGCCCAGGCGTTTGAACACAGGCTGCAGCGCGGCCCAGTCGACCGGCACGCTGAAGCAGGCACTGGGATGATGCGGCAGTTGCGGCCACAGGGCGCTGCTGTCGTAGCCGCCGTTCTTTAACTTGTCGGCATTGAGCAGCACCTTCGATTGCCAGGCGCCGTGTTGAAAATCGAAACGCAGCGCTTCGAGCGCGCCGAAGAAGGGCTGGTAGCCGAACGACAGGAAGTCCGCCTTGACGGCGATGCTGTGCCCCTCGGGCGCGGCGTTATCGATATGGAACTGCGCATGAAAGACGTGCTGTTTGGCCGGCTCCGGCGCCAGCAGGCTGGCCACGGTTTTCTCGGCCGTGCCATCGCCATGCTTGCCATCGCTGCCGCCATACAGCATGCCGGGATGCGACAGGATGACCAGGCGCTGGCCATGCGCGGCAAACAGCAAGGTGCGCTGCCAGGCGTAATTGAGCGCGTAGACGGGCACCTGGCCGCCATCGACGCGCAAACTGCCGGCCACGCGCATTTGCGTATCCTTCAAGGCGATCTTGCCCGCCTCCTCCAGCAAACGCGTCAACTGGCTGCGCGACACGGCGATGGCGAAATGCTTGAGCGAGCCGTCGGCGTCGCGCCACAAGGCCACTTCCGCCGGCTGGTCCAGCACCATGCGCAGCAGCTGGTCGCCCCAGCCCAGTTCATGTTCGTAGGCGATGCGGCGCAAGCTGCCCTTGAGTCCCAGCCGGTCTTCGCTTTGTTCGTAATAGAACAGGAAATCCTCGCGCAGCACGTCGCGCGCCAGCGGCACCGTCAGCAGGTCACGCGGCAAGGCTGACAGGCTTTTCGTGCGGACCAGCGCGTCGGGCCGGGACAAATCCAGCTTCAGGCTGTTGACCGGCCCCATCGCGCCCCAGCCAAACGCGCGGTAGCCGACCAGCGCAGCGGCCACCAGCGCCACGCCAGCAAGTGAGCCGAACAGGACCTTGTTATTGAGTACTTTTTTCACCAGCACCGTGTATCCCCTGTTGCCCTGCCGAAGCATTGACAAGTTAGTAATTATTGACAAATGGTAACATGGCATTTGTGGCCGCAGCGCACAGCTGACGCGACAGCGTAAAATAGCGGTTTCGCCGTTTCCATCGCTGCCATGACCATCCTGCTCTCCACCCTGAACGCCCGCTACACCCACGCTTCGCTGGGATTGCGCTATTTGCTGGCCAATATGGGGCCGTTGCAGGCGCAGACGCGGCTGCAGGAATTCGTCATCGGCACCAAGACCACGGAACTGGTCGAGCGCATCCTGACGAACAAGCCGCGCATCATCGGTTTTGGCGTGTATATATGGAACGTCGAGGAAACCACCAAACTGGTGGCCATGCTCAAGCGCGTGGCGCCCGAGGTCATCATCGTGCTGGGCGGGCCGGAAGTGTCGCACGAGGCGGGTGAGCAAGAGATCGTCAAGCTGGCCGACTACCTGATCACGGGCTGGGGCGACGTCACCTTCCCCAAGCTGTGCGGCGAGATCCTCAACGGGCCAAAGCCACTGATGAAGATCCACGCGGGCGTGCAAGCGCCGCTGGAGGAACTGCAGCTGCCCTACTCCTTGTATACAGACGACGATATCCGCCACCGCACGATTTACGTGGAAGCGTCGCGCGGCTGCCCGTTCAAGTGCGAATTTTGCCTGTCGGCGCTGGACAAGACGGCCTGGCCCTTCGCCCTGGACAACTTCCTGGCCGAGATGGAGTCGCTGCATGCGCGCGGCGCGCGCCTGTTCAAGTTCGTCGACCGCACGTTCAATCTGAACATCAAGACCAGCCTGAAGATCATGCAGTTCTTTCTGGACAAGATCGAAGCGAATCCGGACGACCCGATCTATGCCCACTTCGAGCTGGTGCCCGACCATCTGCCCGATGCCTTGAAAGAAGGCATCAGCAAGTTCCCGCCCGGCGCGCTGCAGTTCGAGATCGGCATCCAGAGTTTCAATCCGGACGTGCAAGCGCTGGTCAGCCGCAAGCAGGATAATCAAAAGGCGGCCGACAACATCCGCTGGCTGTGCGAAGAATCGAACGCCCACTTGCACGTGGACTTGATCGCCGGCTTGCCGGGCGAGGATGAAGCGAGCTTTGCGGCCGGCTTCAACCAGCTGGTGGCCTTGAAACCGCATGAAATCCAGTTCGGCATATTAAAACGGCTACGTGGCACGCCCATCATCCGCCACACGGAAAATTACGGCATGGTGTTCGACCCGCACCCGCCGTACACCATCCTGGCGAATAAACAGCTCGATTTCATGAGCATGCAGCGCCTGGTGCGCTTCGCCCGCTACTGGGACCTGGTGGCCAACTCGGGCCGCTTCGCCAATACGGTGCAATGGATGCTGGGCGAGTCGCCGTTTGAAAACTTCATGGACTTTTCGAACTGGCTGTACGCCCATACGGACGCCACACACCGCATCGCCATGGAGCGCCTGGCCAAGCTGGTGGCGCAATGGCTGCAGACGCGCGGCATGAGCACGGCCGAGGCCAATGCCCTCGTGGCCAGCGACTATGCGGGCGGCGCGCAAGCGGCAAACCACGCCAAAACCAGCGAGCAGCCGAAGGTGCGCCTGGAGGCGGCGATACCGCAGCGGCAGGCGCGCCATCTGGCCTCCTGAAAGCGTGACGATTGAACAGCGGTGGCGGTCTGCGCCATTCTCCCTTAAACTGGCACGATGCCGACTGTACAATCGCCGAAACTGACCCTCTCCCAGACCAGCTCCCAACAGGGAGCCCTTGTCACTGCCAGCGGCACCTGGCAGGTGCACGCGCTCGCGCATGACAATGCCATCAAGGCCATCGACGCCCAGCTCAAGCCCTTGCAGGGTGACGCGAATGCCAGCTGGGATCTGTCACAGATCGACAGCATGGACCATATCGGCGCCCAGCTGTTCTGGAATGCCTGGGGCAAGCGGCGTCCTGCGCAGCTGACCCTGGCCCCATCGCAGGAAGAGTTTTTCCGGCGCATCGAAGAGACGGGCCCCCTGGAGACGCCGCCTTCGCGCGCCAACCGCCTCACGCCCGTGATGAAGCTGGGCATGACCATCCTGCTGTTTTTCGAACATTTGAAGGGGTTTATTGCCCTGGTCGGCCAGGTGACGCAGGATATCGGCCGCTTTGCGCGCCACCCGATGCGCGGGCCGTGGCGTGAAATTTCCGCCAATATCTTCCATGCGGGCTTCCAGGCGCTGGGCATCACGGCCCTGGTCGGCTTTCTGATCGGCGTCGTGCTGTCGTATCTGTCGGCGCAGCAATTGCGCGCCTTTGGCGGCGACATTTATCTGGTCAACCTGCTGGGCATGAGCGTCATCCGCGAACTGGGGCCGCTATTGGCGGCCATCCTGGTGGCTGGCCGCTCGGGTTCGTCCATCACGGCCCAGCTGGGCGTCATGCGCGTCACGGAAGAGCTCGACGCCATGCTGGTGATGGGCATTTCGCACGGTTTCCGCCTGATCATGCCGAAAGTGCTGGCCCTGGCCATTTCCATGCCCCTGCTCGTCATCTGGACGGATACGGCCGCGCTGATCGGCGGCATGGTGGCAGCCAAGGTGGAATTGAATCTATCGGCGCGCTACTTCATCCAGAAGCTGCCGGACGCCGTGCCGCTGGCCAACTACATGATCGGCCTGGGCAAGGGCGTGATTTTCGGCATGCTGATCGCCCTCGTCTCGTGCCACTTCGGCCTGCGCATCAAGGCCAACACGGAAAGCCTGGGCCACGGCACCACCACCGCCGTCGTCACGGCCATCACCGTGGTGATCCTGGCCGACGCCGTGTTTGCCATCGTCTTCAATGGAGTGGGCTACTGATGGCGGACGACACCGATATCGCTTGTGGCACGGGCAAGGACGGCCAGTTCAACTTGCATGGCAGCGCGCCCGTGGTGGAAATCACCAATCTGTGGACCAAGTTCGGCCGCACCGTCGTGCACCAGGACTTGAACCTGGAAATCGAACGGGGCGAAATCCTCTCCATCGTGGGCGGCTCCGGCACGGGCAAGACGGTGCTGCTGCGCCAGATGCTGGGCCTGGAACATCCGGCGCGGGGCTGCGTCAAAGTCTTTGGCGAAGATATCAACAAGGCAAGTTCTGACCAGTTGCAACAATTGCGCAACCACTGGGGCATGCTGTTCCAGCAAGGCGCCCTGTATTCGGCGCTGACCGTGTTCGACAATGTGGCACAACCGATGCGCGAATTGCACGTGCTGCCCGAAGCGCTGGTGCATGACGCGGTATTATTGAAGATGAACATGGTGGGACTGGGTCCGGAACATGCGCTGAAAATGCCGTCGGACTTGTCGGGCGGCATGATCAAGCGCGTGGCCCTGGCGCGCGCCTTGGCGCTGGAACCGAAGCTGCTGTTCCTCGACGAACCCACGGCGGGCCTGGACCCGGATCTGTCGGAAAGCTTTGTCTCGCTGATCCAGTCGCTGCACCGCGAACTGGGCTTGACGGTGGTGATGGTCACGCATGACCTCGACACCCTGTTCGCCCTGTCCACGCGCATCGCCGTGCTGGCGGAAAAGCACGTGATCGCCATCGGCCCCACGCGCGAGGTGATCGAAGTGGACCACCCGTTCATCAAGCAATTTTTCCTCGGCGACCGCGGCAAGCGCGCACTGGCCGTCCTTGACGAAAAACAGGCAGCGGCAGGCAAGGCGGCGCAGCCAGGCGACGACGCCGGCACAGACAAGAAAGCGGAGAAGTAATGGAAAACAGATCACATGCCCTGATGACGGGATTTTTTACACTCACCCTGCTGGTGGCCGCCATACTGTTCGGCGTCTGGTTCAACCGCGACCGCGTGGAAAGAGTGCCGTATCTGCTCGCCACCACTCTGTCCGTGCCGGGCCTGAACCCGCAGGCCACCGTGCGTTACCGGGGCCTGGAAGTGGGCAAGGTCGACGCCATCGATTTCGACACGCAAAAAGCGGGGCAAATCCTCGTGCACATCAGCGTCGCGCCCGACACCCCCGTCACCGACACCACCTTTGCCAGCCTCGGCTACCAGGGCGTGACGGGCATCGCCTACATCCAGCTCGACGATGAGCACGTGGGTTCGAGATTGCTGGGCACCAGCAAGGACAAGCCGTCGCTGATTCCCCTGCGCGCCGGCTTGCTGGACCAGCTGGAAAAGCGTGGCAAGCGCATCCTCGACCAGGCCGAGCAGATCACCAATAAGGTGAATAATTTGCTCAGCCCCGACAACCAGGCCGCCATGCTGGGCGCCTTCAATGAAGTGGGCAAGGCCGCCAAGGCCTTCGGCGCCATTCCGCAGCAACTGGAGCCGACCCTGACGCAATTGCCGCAACTGACGGAGCAAACACGCCAAACCTTGACGGCCGTCAGCACGGCCAGCAAGAATGTGTCGGATTTGACGGCCACCTGGAAAAAGCTGGGCAACGACATCCAGGCGCCAGGCGGCGTGCTCGACAAGGTCAATGGCACGGTCGACCGGGTCGGCAATTCGGTGGAAACGGTGGCCAATGGTGTATCGCTGGAAGTGCTGCCGCAGGTAATCGAGCTGAGCGGCGAAGCGCGCTCCTCCATGCGCGCCCTGAAAACCACCATGAGCACGCTCAATGAGCAGCCGCAGAGCATCTTGTTCGGCGCCCCAGACATCCCGCCCGGTCCGGGCGAGCCCGGTTTTTCGGCACCGGGCAAATAAGGAGAACACCGCATGCCTATCCCACGCCATCTCAGCGCACTGATCCTGGCCGGCGCCTTCCTGCTGGGCGGCTGCGCCAGCCGCGGCCCCGTCCCCACGTTTTATGATTTCGGCCCGGCAGCGCCGCTGGCGGCAGCACCAGCGGCGGCGCCAGCCGTGCCCGTGCTGGTGATCGCCGACGCCAACGGTCCTTCGTGGCTGGACAGCCAGCGCATGTATTACCGCTTGCTGTACGCCGATGCGCAGCAGTCGCGCCCATACGCCTACAACCGCTGGAACACGCCGCCGTTGCAACTGTTGAGCCAGCGCCTGAAAACGCGCGTGGCGCAGAGCGGCGTGAAAGTGCTGTCGACCACGGACGCGGCGGCCGGCATGCCCCTGCTGCGCATCGATGTCGATGATTTTTCGCAAAACTTTGATACGCAGACGCGCAGCAGCGGCCATGTGTCGCTGCGCGCTTCGCTGTTCCGCGGCCACCGCCTGATCGACCAGAAAACCTTCAGCCGCAGCGGCCCGGCCGGCAGCGCCGACGCGCAAGGGGGCGCGCAGGCGCTGGCGGCGGCCTCGGATGCCATCGCCGCCGACCTGCTGGCCTGGCTGGGCACGCTGAACCTGCCGAAAGAGTGACCGCAGCACAATGACCGACCCCGCAGCCTCCGCCAGCCCGCCAGCGCCACTGCCGCCTGTCCGCTCGTCGCCCGTGTCGCGCGCGACCCTGCTCGCCTACGTCTTCCTGATCGTGTACGCCAGCTGGTTCCCGTTCACGGGCTGGCACAGCAATGGTCTGTCGCCGCTGACGTTCCTGGAAAACACGCGCATGCCCCGCTACTGGACGGGCTTCGACGTGGGCATCAACGTCGTCGGCTACATCCCGCTGGGCGCGTTGATCGTGTATTCGCTGTTTCCAAGAATCACGGGTTTCTTTGCCGTCGTGATCGCCAGCCTGTGCGGTATGTTGATTTCCGGCAGCATGGAGGCCGTGCAAACCTATTTGCCCAGCCGCGTATCGTCGAATCTCGACTTTTATACGAACTCGGCAGGCTGCCTGATCGGTTCCCTCATCGGTGCCCTGACGGCGCGCAAACTGCTCGACCATAGCCATCTGTACCGGCTGCGCCAGCGCTGGTTTGCCCAGCACGCCAGCCAGGGTCTGGTACTGGTAGCGCTGTGGCCGCTGGCACAGATCTATCCGCAAGGCTATCTGTTCGGCCTGGGCCAGCTGCTGCCCATCCTGTCGGACTGGCTTTCCAGCCTGATCGGCATGGAGATCGACCTGGCCGCGTATCTGCGGCCCGATGTGATATTGACGGTCGAGCAATACTGGCTATCAGAAACCATCATCACGGCCTGCGGCATGACAGGCGCCGTGCTCACATTGCTGTGCCTGCTGCGCCGCGCCGCACCGCGTGCCGCGCTGATGCTGATCCTCATCGCCGCCGCCTTGATCGTGCGTTCGATGGCCAGCGCGCTGCTGTTTTCGCCCGAAAACGCCTTCGTCTGGATCACGCCGGGTGCCCAGGGCGGCTTTTTGATCGGCCTGATCATGCTGGGCGGCCTGGCGTTCGCGCCGCATGTGGCGCAGCGCCGCATCGCGGCCGCCACCTTGCTGCTGAGCCTGGTGATGGTGAATACGACGCCGATCAACCCGTACTTCATGTCCACCTTGCAAGGCTGGGTACAAGGCAAGTTCCTGAACTTCAATGGCGCGGCGCAATTTTTGGCCTTGCTGTGGCCCTTCATGGCCCTGTGGTTCCTGTGCCTGCCCTCGCACCGCCTGAACCGGCAGGACGATGTGCAGCGCCAGCGTCGCGAAGACCACCCATAAGCGTTATCATGGCGCATTGATGATTCAGCAGGAGCATAGTATGAGCGACGCACCGTATTTTGAACGCCACGTTTTTTTCTGCATGAACAAACGTGAAGACGGCCGCAACAGTTGCGGCGACCATGGCGCGGAAGCGGCGCAAAAGCATTGCAAGCGCCGCATCAAGGAACTCGACATGAATGGCGCGGGCAAGATCCGCATCAACCAGGCCGGCTGCATGGACCGATGCGAGGAAGGCCCGTTGCTGGTCATCTACCCGGAAGCGACCTGGTACACCTATGTCGACACCAGCGATATCGATGAAATCATCGATACGCACCTGGTGGGCGGCAAAATCGTCGAACGCCTCAAGATTTAATGCCAATTTAAGAGATAGCCACCAGTATGAGCATCATGAACAGAAATTCGGAAAAATTTACCCTCGCCGGCCATGCAGGCAGCATGGAAGGCTTGCTCGATTTCCCGGCAGACACCCCGCGCGGCATCGCCCTCGTGGCCCATCCGCACCCGCTGTACGGCGGCACGATGGATAACAAGGTCACGCAAACCCTGGCGCGCGCCTTTGTCGCCCTCGGTTACGTAGTGGCGCGCATCAACTTTCGCGGCGTGGGCGCTTCCGAAGGCGTACACGACCATGGCGTGGGCGAGACGGACGACATGCAATTGCTGTATGAGCACATGCGCGGCCTGTACCCGGGCTTGCCCGTAGCCTTGTCCGGCTTCTCGTTCGGCACCTTCGTGCAATCGAAACTGCAGGAACGCCTGGCCGCCGCCGGCACGCCCGTCGAGCGCCTGGCGCTGATCGGCAGCGCGGCCGGCAAATGGGCCATGGCCGACATTCCCGCCGATACCATTTTGATCCACGGCGAACTGGACGACACGATTCCCCTGTCCGCCGTCTTCGACTGGGCCCGTCCACAAGACATTCCCGTGATCGTGATCCCCGGCGCCGACCACTTTTTCCACCGCAAGCTCAACCACATCAAGAACCTCGTGATTGCGCTGTGGCATGGTGACAAACCCGCAATCGCAGCAGATGATCATTGAAGTGTGGGCTTACTAGCGCCTCCACGGCTATAATTGATCCGTTTTTTCCACGCGGCCATGTCAGCACAAGTAACACCAAAGAAATTATTGTGAATTTATAGCGAACAGAAGTGGATGCGATGCAAGGCACACACCGCGACGCAGTGCGAGCACTGCTAGCGGTGGGTAACGCCGCAACGCGCCACTTATGGAAGCTAGAAACCACAAGAATTTATGAGGGGTTACTTAACAACATGGCCCTCAGCCTTCATCTTTTTCGCAGACCAGCCTCCATGAAAAAACTTTTAGCGGCACTGGCCTCCAGTGTACTTTTCCTATCCGCCGCCTTCGCCCAGAGCGTTCCAGCCCCGACCATCGCCGCCAAGTCCTGGCTGTTGCTTGATGCCACCAGTGGCCAGATCATTGCTTCGCAAGATCCGGACGCGCGCATCGAACCGGCGTCGTTGACCAAGATCATGACGGCTTACCTGACGTTTGCCGCCATCCGCGAAAAGAAACTGGCGCTGGACCAAAAAGTGAATGTCTCCGTGCGCGCCTGGAAAGTCGATTCGAGCAGCTCGAAGATGTTCATCGACCCGGCCACCCCCGTGTCGATCGACGACTTGCTGCATGGCCTGATGATTCAATCGGGTAACGACGCCGCCGTGGCGCTGGCTGAAGCCGTTGCCGGCGATGAAGGTACTTTCGTCGTGCTGATGAACCGCGAAGCACAGCGCATGGGCCTGAAAAACACGCGTTTTGCCAATCCGCATGGCTTGCCCAGCCCGGATAACTATTCCACCGCACAAGACTTGTCCGTGCTGGCCAAGCGCGTGATCGCCGACTATCCGGAATTCTACAAAATCGATTCCGTGAAGAGTTTTACGTACAACAAGATCACCCAGCCTAACCGCAACCGCCTGCTGTGGCTGGACCCGACCGTCGATGGCATGAAGACAGGCCACACGGAAGCGGCCGGCTATTGCATGATCGCCTCGGCCCGCCGTCCGGGCGGCACCGGCGAGCGCCGTTTGATTTCCGTGGTGCTGGGCACCACCTCCGACCAGGCGCGTACGCAGGAAAGCCAGAAGCTGCTGAACTGGGGCTTCCAGAACTTCGATACGGTCAAGCTGTACTCGAAAGGCCAGGCCGTGGCCACGCCGGAAGTATGGAAGGGCTCGAAAGGCACCGTGAAAATCGGTTTCGCCCGCGATGTACTCGTCACCGTGCCTAAAGGCATGGCTGCCAAGATGAAACCGGTGCTGGAACGCAAGGACCCGCTGGTCGCGCCTCTGGCCGAGAACGCCCCGGTCGGCAAACTGAAAATGATGGTTGAAGACAAGGTTCTGCTGGAACTGCCTGTCGTGGCGCTGGAAACCATCAACCAGGCCACGATCTTCGGCCGCGCCTGGGATTCGATGCGTCTGTGGATGAAGTAATTATTTCTTGTATCCCATAAAAAATGCCCGCAACTGCTGCGGGCATTTTTTTCGCCTGTCTCGCCGCCGCTTTCTCCACAGCATGCTGTAGCGTAGCTGGCTATAATCGTGGCGTATCCCTTCACGCCACCATCAGAAAGCCAGCCCATGAGCCATGCAATTCCCGCCAGCCTGCAAGCACCGCGCAGCCGTTTGAGTACCAACGGCCCCGAACTGTCGCGCATCGTCGCCGGCATGTGGCGCATCGGCGAGTGGAATATGTCGGCGCAGCAGCGCCTGGCCTTCATCGAGCAATGCCTGGCGCTGGGCGTATCGAGTTTCGACCACGCCGACATCTATGGCGATTACAGCGCCGAAGGACTATTTGGCGAAGCGCTGGCCCTGCAGCCGGGCTTGCGCGACAAGATGGAGCTGGTCAGCAAATGCGGCATCAAGCTGCTGTCGCCGCACCGTCCCGGCCATGCCATCCAGCATTACGACACGAGCGCGGCGCACATCACCAGCTCCGTGGAACACAGCTTGCGCCAGTTGCACACGGACCGCCTGGACTTGTTGCTGATCCACCGTCCCGACCCCCTGATGGATTTCGACGAGATCGCCGGCGCCTTCAGCCAATTGAAGCAAGATGGCAAGGTGCTGCACTTTGGCGTATCGAATTTCAGCCGCCATCAGTTCGAGTGCCTGCACCGGCGCTTCCCGCTGGTGACGAACCAGGTGGAATGCTCACCGCTGCACGTGGCGCCCCTGTTCGACGAAACCTTCGACGGTTTGCAGGATGTGGGCGTGGCGCCGATGATCTGGTCGCCGCTGGCGGGTGGGCGCCTGTTCCAGGGTGGCGATGCGAATGTGGAAAATTTGCGCAATGTCATCAAGCAGATCGCCGACCAGCTGCAGCGGCCGTTTGCCAGCGTGGTGTTTGCCTGGATCATGCAATTGCCTTGCCGGCCACTGCCGCTGACGGGCACGGGCCGCATCGAAGCGGTGGGCGTGGCGGTGGAAGGCACGCAGTTCACGCTCAGCCGCAGCGACTGGTTCGCCATCCTGCGCGCCGCGCGCGGGCACGAGGTGGCCTGAGATTAATCGATTTCGTCGGGGTCGTTGAAAACCTGCGGTAACGCAATACCGCGCCAACCCAGATACCACGCCAGGTTCAGCGCCAGGGTGGCGGCGATGTAGACGGCGAAGAACAGCGCGAAGAAGCTGGTCTTCAGCCACACCAGCAGGGCGATGGCGACGATCAACACCAGCAGCGCGGCCAGGCTTTTCTTTTGCTTGGAGCTGGGGAAACGCAAGGTCGACACCATCAGGCTGCCCACGCCCACCAGCAACAGCATCAGCAAATAGCTGTGCAGCATGGAATCGATGGGTGCCGGCCAGGCCACCACCACGGCCGCCACGCAGGCGGCGCCGGCCGTGATCGGCATGCCGACGAAATACAGGGGGTCGGTGCGCCCGACATTCACATTGAAGCGCGCCAGGCGCATGGCGCCGCAGGCGACAAAGAAGAAGCTGGCCATGCCGCCAAAGCGCAGCAGCAGCGGGTCATGCACGCCCATCTGCACAAAACCATAGCAGTACAACAAGACGGCGGGGGCACAGCCGAAATTCATCACGTCTGCAATGGAATCGAGCTGCACGCCGAACTGCGAACTGGTGTTCGTCAGGCGCGCCACATAGCCGTCGAGCGCATCGAACACGCCGGCCAGCACCAGCAGCGCTGCCGCCAGGCGGTAGGCATCCGCGTCGCCCACCGGGGCGTTATCGACGGAAATGACGATGCTGGCAAAGCCGCAGGCTATCGACAGCAAAGTCACCATGCTGGGCAAGGCGTATTTGGCGCGCTGCAGGCGCGACTTGGGCAAGGTGTTCAAATTATGGGCAATCAAAGTAGCGGGAATGAGGCGATGCAGCGGCAAACGCTGCGCTGCACTCATTCTACCCTGCGCAGCTGCGGGAGCGTCCACGCACGAGCGCGACATATCTTTTCATGGATGCTCTACGCGCTATCAAAATACCTTAGAATCGTTTTACAGGGCAGCACAGCGCCCCCCATCAGACAGGAGTCAGCTTGATTGCCTCGTTATCGCGTTGGACACACCGCCTCCCCACCTTCCTGATCGTAGCGCTGCTGAGCGCCTGTGGCGGAGGCAGCAGCGACAGCAGCAATGCTGCGCAAAGCACCTCGACCTCGGCCGCGCAGCTGGTACAGGAACCGGGCGCTCCCGCCCTCAGCAATAATATTGCCACCGATGGTTTCAACTGGATCAATTACCGGCGCAGCCAGATCGGGCTGACGCCGCTGGTACGCAATAGTCTGATCGACAACGCGGCACTCGGCCACTCCAACTATCTGAACAGCAATAGTGTGGTGGTGCACAACCAAATTAAAGGCAAACCCGGCTTTACTGGCGAAACCCTCTACGACCGCCTGACCGCGTCAGGCTATGGCGTCACTTCGGTCTGGGGTGAAGTTATCGCGGGCGTGGCGACCAACTCCGGTTTCTACATGGCGGAAAACCTGATCACGGCCGTGTATCACCGCTTCCTCATCTTTGAACCGCTCTTCAAGGAAGGCGGTGCCGGTGCGGCCGTCAACAACGGCGGCTACGCCTATTTCACTACCGACCTGGCGGGCAATAGCCGCTATGGCCCCGGCTTGCCGGCCGGACAGATCATCAGCTACCCGTTCAACGGACAGACCAAGGTCGCCACCAGTTTCTCCAGCAATGAAGAGGAACCCGATCCCGTGCCCAACCAGGACGTGGTCGGCTACCCCATCAGCGTCCATGCGAATTTCGATGCCACCCTCAGCGTGACGGCGTTCACCGTGCGCCAGCATGGCGCAGGGACGGACCTGACGGTACGCCTGCTCAGCAAGGAAACCGATGCCAGCAATACATCACGCTCGGTGGCCGCCATCATCCCGCTGGCCCCCCTTCTGGCGGGCACCACCTATGACGTGAGTTTCATCGGCAAAGTCAATGGCGCGGACATCACGCGCAGCTGGTCATTCAGCACGCGCTAGCGTGGCAAGCGGGCGCGGTATCGAGCACGACAGGATGTAAAATAGTGCTTCCTGCTTTATGACAGTGACAAGTTTTGGGGCTCTCTGCACAGCATGCTGAAACCACACGCCACTTGCGATGATGATGCCGCCGTAGCGGCATCCGACATGGTCCGTATTCTCGACGTCGAGAACGGACTGGGCCGCATCATGGGCGACCGCATCCTGTACCTGAAAATCCTGCGTCGCTTCCTGCATGACCACGGCACCACGCCGTGCCAGATCCGCGCCGAATTTGATACCGGCAACTATGCTTCCGCGCGCCTGAAGACGCATACCCTGAAAGGCGCCGCCGGCATGATCGGTGCGCGCCACGTGCACGGCCTGGCGACAACCCTGGAGTCGGCACTGCGTGCGCAGGCGCCCGACCTGGCCCGGCAGATGCTGCAGCTGGAACTGGCGCAGGATCAATTGCTCGGCGCGGTCAGCAGCATGCTGGGCACGCCGGAGACCACCCACACGGCGGCGCAGGACGTGGCGCCGGACCCGGCCGCACCGGCCATCCAGCTGCTGCTGGCGCGTCTGGCCAGCCATCTGCGCGAAGGCGATGGCGCGGCCATCGACATCCTGGAAAACTCGGCCAGCCTGCTGGCCGCCAGCCTGGGCGTGCACGTCTATCAGGAAGTGGCGGCCGCTGCGCATGAGTTCGACTTTGACGGCGCGCTGGCGGCGCTGCTGCGGCGCCGCTAGCGCTCAGCTGCTGTACTGCGCCTCTTCCGCATACGCCACGCCACAACTCTTGCAGCAGAAACGGCGCACGGCATCGAGCGGCTTGTCGCAGTACCAACATGCGCCTTTCGGCGGCAAGGAGGCGATCAATTCCGGCATGGCAGGCAGTGGCCGCGCCACTACCTCATCCTCGCATTCCACGACATCCGGCAGTTTGCTGTCCATGGCGCTTCCTTTCCTGGCGGCACTTCAAGGCCGCTCAGCAAGATTACGTCAGCGCAGTTTGGACTTCATGACATTTCTCAACGGCGCAGATGCTAGCCTTGCTTTCGATAGCTGCGCACCGCGTCATTGACATTCTCGGCAATGACTTTTTGCCACTTCGGCTGTCCCGCATACTTGGCAGACAGCCGTTTCCATTGCTTCTGCGCCTGGCCGCACGATTGCTCGACGGCCTGCGTGATCTCGCGCTGGCGCGCCTTGTCATTATCATCCCATTCGCCGGCGAAATGCTCGCACATCTGGGCGTTCTCGACGAACCGGGCCACGTCGCGCGGCAGTTTTTCCTGGGCGCCAGCCAGCAGGGGCAGACAACTGAACAGCAGAACAAGCACCAGCTTCATCAACCTCTCCTTACTTGCCGATGCAGAAACGGCTGAAGATCACGCCCAGCAAATCGTCAGGTGAAAATTCGCCCGTGATGCTCGACAGCTGCACCTGCGCCAGGCGCAGCTCTTCGGCGAACAGGTCCAGCGACTGATCATCCTGCGCCGCGTGCGCGGCGGCGATGTCCAGGTGCTTGCCGGCCGACTTGAGTGCAATCAAATGGCGTTCGCGCGCCAGGTACAGCGATTCGCCCGTCTGCTGCCAGCCGACGATGCGCAACAGCTCGGCACGCAGCAGGTCGATGCCGATGTGTTCGTGCGCCGACAGATACACGTGCGTGGCATCCGGCAAGGCATTCACGCCGGGCTTGTGGCCAGAGAGGTCAATCTTGTTCCACACGCGCACCACGGGCACGCCTTCGGGGAAGGCGGCGACGATGCTTTCATCGGCCAAGGTGGGGCCATGGTCGGCGTCGAGCAGGTGCAGGATCACGTCGGCCTTGCCGATCTCGCCCCAGGTGCGCTCGATGCCGATGCGCTCGACGGCATCGATGGTGTGGCCCGCGCTGCGGATGCCGGCCGTGTCGATGATGTTGAGCGGAATGCCCTCGATCTGGATGGTTTCACTGACCTTGTCGCGCGTGGTGCCGGCGATCGGCGTCACGATCGCCACGTCGGCGCCCGCCAGCGCGTTCAGCAGCGACGATTTGCCCACGTTGGGCTGGCCGGCCAGCACGACATTGAGACCTTCGCGCAGCAGCGCGCCCTGCGCCGCCTGGGCAAACACTTTATGCAGCGCTTCGATGACGGCCTTTAATTGGCCGCGCGCATTCGATTTTTCCAGGAAATCGATTTCTTCTTCCGGGAAATCCAGGGTCGCCTCGACCAGCATGCGCAAGCCCGTCACCTGCTCCACCAGCGCGTGGATCGTCTTCGAGAACGCGCCTGACAGCGATTGCGAGGCGGACTTGGCGGCCGCTTCCGTGGAGGCGTCGATCAGGTCGGCCACGGCCTCGGCTTGCGCCAGGTCCAGCTTGTCATTCAAAAAGGCGCGGCGCGTGAATTCGCCCGGCTCGGCCAGGCGCAAGCCGTTGTCCTTGCCAGCTTCCAGCACGCGCGCCAGCAGCAGCTGCAACACGATGGGGCCGCCGTGACCCTGCAATTCCAGAACGTCTTCGCCCGTGTACGAATGCGGGCCCTTGAAGTGGATGGCGATGCCCTGGTCGATGATGCTGCCGTCACTTTCCGTGAACGGTAAATAGGTGGCGTGGCGCGGTTTGAGTTGCTGCGCGCCGAACAGGGCCGTCATCAAAGGAGCGAGGTTTTTGCCGGAGGCGCGTACCACGCCGATGCCGCCGCGCCCTGGGGCGGTGGCGATGGCGGCGATAGGGGAAGAGTCGAGTTTCATGGAGATATTGTAATAGGTACGGCAAGGGAAGGTGCAGCAACGTAGGTCGGCTTAGCGCGCAGCGCGTAAGCCGACGCAGCACACGCTGGCGATAGTGTCGGATGACGCGTGGCCTTGCCACGCTAATCCGACCTACAAGAAAAAAGCCCGCGCTCGGCGGGCTTTCTGTTCGCTGGCCGGAATTACTTGGCGGCAGGCGCGTATTTCTTGGTGATCACCCATTGCTGGCCGATCGACAGGACGTTGTTGACGACCCAGTAGAGTACCAAGCCCGACGGGAAGAAGAAGAACATCACCGAGAATGCCAGTGGCATAAACAGCATCATCTTCGCTTGCATCGGATCGGCCGGGGCCGGGTTCAGCTTGGTCGTGATGTACATCGAGATCGCGTACAGCACCGGCAGGATGCACCAAGGGTCATGCTGGGCCAGGTCGGTGATCCAGCCGATCCATGGTGCGCCGCGGATTTCCACGGACGCGTTCAGTACCCAGTACAGGGCGATAAAGACGGGCATCTGGATCAGGATCGGCAGGCAGCCGCCCAGCGGATTGATCTTTTCCGTCTTGTACAGCTCCATCGTGGCCTGGTTCATCTTTTGCGGATCGCCTTTGTAGCGCTCGCGGATCGCTTGCATCTTCGGCGTGACCAGTTTCATCTTGGCCATGCTGCGGTAGCCGGCGGCCGACAGGGGGAAGAACGCCAGCTTGATCAGGATCGTGAAGGCGATGATGGTCCAGCCCCAGTTGCCCAGCACGCTGTGGATGTGTTCCATGACCCAGAAGATCGGCTTGGCGATGATGGTCAGCCAGCCGTAATCCTTGACCAGTTCCAGGCCAGGCGATACCGATTCCAGCAGGTGCGCGATTTGCGGACCCGAGTACAGCTTGCTGTCCATGCTGGCCGTGGCGCCTGGCGCCAGGGTAGGCAATGGCAGCACGTTGCCGATGGCGTACAAGTTGGGGCCGACCTTCTTGGTGAAGATGTCGCGCTTGGCGTTTTCAGGCGGAACAAAGGCGGAAACGAAGAAATGTTGCGAAATCGCAAACCAGCCGCCATTCGCCGTGGCCGGATGCAGGCCCTTCATGGCGTTGTCGTTGCCCTTCTTCTCGTCTTCCGCAGCGGCTTTTTCGATTTTCTCGAACGTCAGCTTCTGGTACTTGTCCTGTGGCGTGTACAGGGTCGGACCCGTGAAGCTGCTGTTGAAGAACGAATCGCCGACCGGCTTGTTGCCATCATGCGTCAGTTGCAGATACAGCTGTGGCGTGACAGGTGCTGCGCCCACGTTGGCCACGTCGTGGCGCACGTCGATGACGTAGTCGCCGCGCTTGAAGGTAAACGTCTTGGTCAGCTTGACGCCGCCTTCGACCGCTTCCATCACCAGTTGCACTTGCTTGCCGTCACCGATGGTGCGTACGCCAGGCTGCACGGTGAAACCGCTCGCATGGGTAGGGAAAGGACCGCCGACCAGGCCCGATTGCGCCAGGTAGGTGTGGTTCGCGCCTTCGTCGAACAGCACTTCGTTTTGCTTGCCTTCGTCAGGCTGGCACCATTTGAACAGGCCGAAGCAACCGCCGAACCAGCCCGGATTGCCCGCGCCCTTGAACTTCAGCAATTCCAGACGCTTGACCTGGCCGCCCAGGGTGTCGATGTCGACCTTGATGACGTCGGTGGTGATGGTAATCACTTCGCGCTTGAACGCGGCGGGATCGACAGCCTCACCCGGCAGGGCAGGCACGCCTGCCGCAGCTGACAGGGCAGCCGTCTTGGCAGGGGTCGCAGGCGCCTTGGCGGTTTGTTCCGTGTTCGCGGAGAACATCGACGGCTTGCCGTTCGAGATCATCCATTCGTTCCAGAGAATTACCAGCGAGACGGAAAACACGATCCACAGGATGGTACGTTTATTGATATCCATTAGGGTATTTGTCAGGAGTGGTTGCAACCGCAAGCGGTCGTTGAAGATTGTTTGCAATCGGCCGGCGGCACCGGGTCGACGCCCCCTTCATTCCAGGGGTGGCAACGGCACAGCCGCTTGGCAGCCAGCAGGCTGCCCTTGGCCGTACCGTGCACGCGCAGCGCTTCCATCGCGTAATGCGAACAGCTCGGATAGAAACGGCAATTCTGTCCCAGCATGGGGCTGATCAGCAACTGATAAGCGCGCAGCAGGAACAGCAACAGGGTTTTCATGGCGCGGACGGTGGTGGCGCAGCAACAGAACGGGCCTGGGCGGCGATTTGCGCCGCGAACAGGCGGCTCAATTCTTCACGCAGCTCGGCTTTGAGCTTGGTCGTGGTGGCAGGGCCATCCTTGCTGTTGACGGCGCGCGACAAACGCACCACGCAGTCGACCGGTGGCATCGCGCTGTTGCGAAACAGCTCGCGCGTGACGCGCTTGATCGTGTTGCGGGTCGCCGCGCGTGGCGCGAAACGCTTCGCCACAACGACGCCCAGCCGCGCATGCGGCAATTGATTGTGTCGGGTGTACAGCACAAAATGCGCTGTTTTTTGCGAAGGGCGCAAACGAAAAACGGATGAAAATTCATCCGTTTTAACGATACGCCGAAAGCGCGCGAAGTCGTGTGAACCTTCGCGTTGAATGCCGACTGGAATACAGCTAGCCACGCGATCAGCTGTCAACGACAAGCCTATACGGCCAGACGTTTGCGGCCCTTTGCGCGACGTGCGTTGAGCACATCACGGCCACCACGGGTAGCCATACGAGCGCGGAAGCCGTGCGTACGCTTGCGGCGAACGACGGAAGGTTGGTAAGTACGTTTCATGTTGGTCTCGCTAAAAACAAAAAAAATGCAAAATCGGGTCTGACGTCCCGTCAGTTTTTGGTGCCAATGACAATCGCGCACTTATGCCAAGGCACAAGCTGGCCAATCTCATCGCCCGCTTAATCCACGCTTAGTCCATATTGTCGTTCCAAATGAATAAACACGGAATACGGGCGGGGAACCCTGAATTATTCAGCATATGCCCCCCTCTTGTCAAGGATTGCCGTGATCGCCCGGAAATTTTCGCGCCGGACCCCATCTGCCGGCACGCCCCCGCCACAGGCCGCGCCAGCACTGCCTGCATCGGGATAACCGGGGGATAAGTCGTCTCTTATACACACGGCGCCCCACCCCGCCACAGAAAAATAACAGCCGTGCCTGTGGATAACTTTGGCAGTCGGGAGTAGAATAGCGCGTTACGTGTGGCGAGCCCTCGCGCGACGCCGGCCTTGCAACACGGTGAACGCAGGGCAGAATCGATACGCCCTCCCACACCTTTTCACATAGACATACATGGATAATTTCTGGCAGGCCTGTTCCGCGCAGTTGGAACTGGAGCTGACACCGCAACAATTCAGTGCGTGGATCAAACCGCTTATCCCTCTCGATTACGAAGAGGGCAAGCTGCGCATTGCTGCGCCCAATCGCTTCAAGCTCGATTGGGTCAAGACCCAGTTCGCCAGCCGCATCACTGCGCTGGCCATACAGTACTTCGAAGCGCCCACGGAAGTGCAGTTCGTGCTCGACCCGCGCCTGGCACTGCCGAAGAAGCCCGTCACCGCCAGCACCCCGGCCAGCGATCCGAATGGCGGCGCGCCCAGCGCGCGCGCTGCGGAACCGCAGCCCAGCGTGCCGGAACTGAGCATCGGCGCCGCGCCGCGCCGCGAGCAGAGCCGCATCAACACCGACCTGACCTTCGACAGCTTCGTGACCGGTAAGGCCAACCAGCTGGCGCGCGCCGCCGCCATCCAGGTGGCGAACAACCCGGGCGTGTCATATAACCCGCTGTTCTTTTACGGCGGCGTCGGCCTGGGCAAGACCCACTTGATCCACGCCATTGGCAACCAGGTAATGGCTGACAATCCGGGCGCGAAAATCCGCTACATCCACGCAGAACAGTACGTTCGCGACGTAGTGACCGCTTACCAGCGCAAGGGTTTCGACGACTTCAAGCATTACTATCACTCGCTCGACATGCTGCTGATCGATGATATCCAGTTCTTTGGTGGCAAGAGCCGCACGCAGGAAGAGTTTTTCTATGCGTTCGAGGCATTAATTGCTGCGAAGAAACAGATCATCATCACCTCGGATACCTATCCGAAGGAAATCACGGGCATGGACGACCGCCTGATTTCGCGCTTCGACTCGGGCCTGACGGTGGCCATCGAACCGCCGGAACTGGAAATGCGCGTGGCGATCTTGCTGAAAAAAGCCAAGCAGGAAGGCGTGACCTTCTCCGACGACGTGGCCTTCTTTGTCGCCAAGCACTTGCGCTCGAACGTGCGCGAGCTCGAAGGCGCGCTGCGCAAAATTCTGGCGTATTCGCGCTTTCATGGCAAAGATATAACTATCGATATCGTCAAGGAAGCCCTGAAGGACTTGCTGTCGGTGCAAAACCGCCAGATTTCCGTGGAAAACATCCAGAAAACGGTGGCCGACTTCTTCAATATCAAGGTGGCCGACATGTATTCGAAGCGCAGGCCCGCGAATATCGCCCGGCCGCGCCAGATCGCCATGTACCTGGCCAAGGAATTGACACAGAAGAGCCTGCCGGAAATCGGCGAGCTGTTCGGCGGCCGCGATCACACCACGGTGCTGCATGCCGTGCGCAAGATCGCGCTGGACCGCACCAAGAACCCGGAATGCAACCACGAATTGCATGTGCTGGAGCAAACGTTGAAGGGCTAAGCACCATTTGGCAAGACTGGCTCAAAACGTGCTTTACCCTTATCATCTGGGAGGGCGCCGCAGCCGGTCTGTCGGGGCTCCCTATGGCAACAATTGTTAAATTAATACGTTAAACATCGTACTGTTCAACCTATACATTGAGGATAAATATGCAATTGGTCAAAACCACCCGAGATACCCTTCTCCGGCCACTGCAGATCGTGAGCGGTATTGTCGAGCGTCGGCACACTATGCCGATTCTGGCCAATATCCTCATCCGCAAAGACGGTGAAAACGTCTCTTTCCTGTCGACCGACACCGAAGTGCAGATCACCACGCACGCGGAAATCGGTTCCGGCGCGGACGTAACCGGCACCACCGTGGCCGCGCGCAAGCTGCTGGACATTTTGCGCGCCCTGCCCGAATCGGGCGACGTCACGATGACCCTGCTCAACAAGCGCCTGACCGTACAAACGGGCAAGTCGCGCTTCGCGCTGCAAACCCTGGCGGCGGAAGAGTTTCCAACCGTGCAACAGGCGGAAAGCTACAACGCCAGCGTCACCCTGCCGCAGAAAACGCTGAAGCACCTGTTCAACATGGTGCATTTCTCGATGGCGCAGCAAGACATCCGCTACTACCTGAACGGCTTGCTGCTGGTTCTGGATGGCAATAATGTCATCGCCGTGGCCACCGACGGCCACCGCCTGGCGTTTTGCCAGGTCGCCACCGAGCAGACGTTCGCGCGCCAGGAAGTGATTATTCCGCGCAAGACCATCATCGAACTGCAGCGCCTGCTGGAAGAGAACGATGAACCGGTGCAGCTGGACATCGCCGCCAATCAGGTGAAACTGACCTTTGCCGACATCGAGCTGATCTCGAAGCTGGTGGAAGGCAAGTTCCCCGACTACACGCGCGTGATTCCAAAAGGCTACAAAAACGACTTCACCATCGGCCGCGATGAACTGCTGCGCTCGCTGCAACGTGCCGCCATCATGACCAGCGACAAGTTCAAGGGCGTGCGCTGCATCATCACCCCGGGCAGCATGAAGATCAGCTCGACCAATGCGGACCAGGAAGAAGCCGTCGAAGAGCTGGAAATCGACTACGGCGGCGATTCCGTCGACATCGGCTTCAACGTGACGTATCTGCTGGACGTGCTGAACAACCTGAAATGCGAATACGTCAACATCGCGCTCGGTGATTCGAACTCGTCCGCACTGATCTCCATCCCTGACAATGCGGACTTCAAGTACGTTGTCATGCCGATGCGCATATAAAAGTAGGTCGGATTAGCGCAGCGTAATCCGACATGCTGAATCGCCGTCTGTCGGGTTACGCCGTTCCGGCTAACCCGACCTACGGTCATCAGCCAGCAGCCCCGAATCAATCAGCAATCGTTATTTGAGAAAGCAGTCCATGTCCGAGAATCCACAAGACACCCCGATCCAGGCCATCACGGAAGAATACGGCGCCTCCTCCATCCAGATCCTGGAAGGTCTGGAAGCCGTGCGCAAACGCCCGGGCATGTACATTGGCGACACCTCGGACGGCACCGGCTTGCACCACCTGGTATTCGAAGTGCTGGACAACTCCATCGATGAATCGCTGGCCGGCCACTGCACGGACATCCACGTCACCATCCACAGCGACAATTCGATCTCGATCACCGACAATGGCCGCGGCGTGCCGACCGGCCTGAAAATGGACGACAAGCACGATCCGAAGCGTTCGGCGGCGGAAATCGTCATGACCGAATTGCACGCGGGCGGCAAGTTCGACCAGAACTCGTACAAGGTATCGGGCGGTTTGCATGGCGTGGGCGTGTCCTGCGTCAATGGTCTGTCGAAATTGCTGAAACTGACCATCCGCCGCGATGGCAAAGTGCATCACATGGAATTCGTGCGCGGCGTGCCGCAAGACCGCCAGATCGTCATGGTGGGCGACATCGCCACCTCGCCGATCAAGGTCATCGGCGAAACGGACAAGCGCGGTACCGACGTGCATTTCTGGGCCGACGAAGAAATTTTCACGCACGTGGAATTCCACTACGAAATCCTGGCCAAGCGCATCCGCGAACTGTCCTTCCTGAACAATGGCGTCAAGATCAAATTGTCCGACCAGCGCACGGGCAAGGAAGAAATCTTCGCCTTCGAAGGCGGCACGCGCGGCTTCGTCGAGTACATCAACAAGGCCAAGTCGGTCTTGCACCCGACCATTTTCCAGGCCACGGGCGAGCGCCTGTCGGACCAGGGCACGAACATCTCGGTCGACGTGTCGATGCAGTGGAACGATGCCTACAACGAACAGGTGCTGTGCTTTACGAATAACATCCCGCAACGCGACGGCGGCACCCACCTGACGGGCTTGCGCGCGGCCATGACGCGCGTGATCAACAAATACATCGATGAACACGAGTTCGCCAAAAAGGCGAAAGTGGAAATCAGCGGCGACGACATGCGCGAAGGCCTGACCTGCGTACTGTCCGTGAAAGTGCCGGAACCGAAATTCTCGTCGCAGACGAAAGACAAGCTGGTATCGAGCGAAGTACGCGGCCCGGTGGAAGAGATCGTCGCCAAGACCCTGGCCGATTACCTGCAAGAAAAACCGAACGACGCCAAGATCATTTGCGGCAAGATCGTCGAAGCGGCACGCGCCCGTGAAGCGGCCCGCAAGGCCCGCGACTTGACGCGCCGCAAAGGCATCATGGACGGCCTGGGCCTGTCGGCCAAGCTGGCCGACTGCCAGGAAAAAGACCCCGCCCTGTGCGAACTGTACATCGTCGAGGGTGACTCGGCAGGTGGCTCGGCAAAACAAGGGCGCGACCGCAAGTTCCAGGCGATTCTGCCGCTGCGCGGTAAAGTGCTGAACGTGGAAAAAGCCCGTTTCGAGAAAATGCTGTCGTCCGAGCAAATCACCACCCTGATCGCCACCCTCGGCACCTCGATCGGACCGGACGAATTCAACGTCGAAAAGCTGCGCTACCACCGCATCATCATCATGACCGATGCGGACGTCGACGGCGCCCACATCCGTACCCTGCTGCTGACCCTGTTCTACCGCCAGATGCCGCAACTGGTCGAACGCGGCCACATCTACATCGCGCAACCGCCGCTGTACAAAGTGAAATCGGGCCGCGACGAGCGCTATTTGAAAGATGACGCCGAAGAAGCGAGCTACATGATGACGGTGGCGCTGAACACGGCCGTGCTGGTGCCGCGCACCGGCGCGGAAGGCATTTCCGGCGAAACGCTGACGGAACTGGTGCGCAAGTTCAACCTGTCGAACACCATCATGACGCGTCTGACGCGCGTCATCGACCGCGCTGCCCTGACTGCCATCATGACGGGCGTGCAGCTGGACCTGTCGACCCTGGACCTGGCGGAAACCTCCGCCCTGGCCCTGCAGACGGCCATCAACGACAGTGCCGTGCGCGTGCATGTGCGTTCCGACGACTTGTCGGAAAAACACATGCTGCGCATCGAGCGCATGCACCACGGCAACATCAAAGTGACGGCCATCGACGCCGACTTCGTGCAAGGCCCCGACTACGCCGTGCTGAGCAGCGGCGCCGCCACCTTCGAAGGCCTGATCGGCGAAGGCGCCTTCGTGCGCCGCGGCGAAGGCGAGCGCATGAAGGAAATCGCCGTGGTCGACTTCCACCAGGCCATGCAATGGCTGCGCGACGAAGCCGAACGCACGGTCTCGAAACAGCGCTACAAAGGTCTGGGCGAGATGAACCCGGCCCAGCTGTGGGAAACCACGATGGACCCAACCGTGCGCCGCCTGCTGAAGGTGCAGATTGAAGACGCCATTGCGGCGGATCAGATCTTCACGACCCTGATGGGCGATGACGTGGAACCACGCAGGGCGTTTATTGAAAACAATGCGTTGCGGGCGGGGAATATCGACGTGTAAGCCAGCTTCCCCTGGTTTACGTGACAGCCAAGGCGGCCCTCTTCAGGGTCGCTTTTTTTATGCCTGCCAGCATGGCGACTTATGGACATAGGCAGTGCTTCCACATTGACATACTTGCTAAAAGCAATCAATAATCTGCCATAAGCAAGCAAATAGGAGGTGTCACATGCAGGCGGATCAACTCAGTGAGCGCACGGAGATCGTGCGTCGTTTTAACCGTTTCTATACGCGCCAGATTGGCGTGTTGCATGAACATTTGCTCGATAGCGCGTTTTCGCTGACGGAGGTGCGCATCCTGTATGAATTGGCGCACCGGGAACAACTGACCAGTGCGGATCTGTGCCGCGAACTGGGCTTGAACGCGGGCTACCTGAGCCGGGTCATTGCCGGGTTTGAAAAACAGGGATTGATCGCCAAGACGCGTTCGCCCACGGATGCGCGCGCGGCGCAATTGCAGCTGACCGAGCAGGGCCAGCGCACCCTCGCCCCCTTGGTCGAGGCCTCGCGGCGCGAAGTGGCCGCCATGCTGGAACGCTTGCCACCGACGGCCCAACAGGAGCTGGTCGCTGCCATGGGCCAGATCCAGGGCTTGCTGGGAGAGTCATTGCCCGCTTATATCCTGCGCAATCCGCAGCCGGGCGACATGGGCTGGATCATCCACCGGCAAGCCGTGCTGTATGCGCAGGAATATGGCTGGAACAACGAATACGAGGCACTCGTTGCCGACATCCTCGCCAAGTTCGTGCGGGAATTCGATCCGGCCCGCGAGCGCTGCTGGATCGCCGAGAAGGACGGCAAGGTGATCGGCTCGGTCTTCATCGTGCGCCAGGACGACACGACGGCCAAGCTGCGCCTGCTGTATGTCGATCCCTGCGCGCGTGGCCTGGGCATCGGCAGCCGCCTGGTCGATGAATGCCTGCGCTTCAGCCGCCAGGTGGGCTACACGAAAATGGTGTTGTGGACCAACAGCATCCTCACCGGCGCGCGCCGCATCTACGACAGGGCTGGCTTCGAGTTGATGGAGGAAGAGGCGCACCACAGCTTTGGCAAGGACTTGGTCGGCCAGGTGCTGGCGCGCGACCTGTAAGCCGGTGCTTGCCGGCCCCTGGCGTGGAACCAACTGTGGCGGCAGCAGAACACTGGCCGCCGATTTCCTGGCCCATCTCCCCATTGCCTCCAAGAAACCAGTACACTAGTTCCTGAGCGCAACTACTTTTGTACGCGCGCCATGCCGCCTGCCGTTGCCGGGAGGCGTCCTTGCCGCAAGGCTTGTTGTCTGCCTGGACAAATGCAATGTTCTCTTCGCGCAGCCTGTCTCCTGCCTTCTATTACCTGTTCTTTTCAGGAGAACGGGAGCAGCAGCAGCGCTTTTTCAAGGAACTGCATTTCATTTCGATAGCGATCCTGACGTTTGGCCTGGCTTGCTGGCTGGTCACGTTCAGCCTGACCTTGTCGCGCGCTTCGCTCGACCATGCACAGGCGGCGCTGGGCGTGGCGGGCATGCTGGTGGGGCTGCTGCTGACCGTGTATGCCAGGTCGCTGCAGGCCATCATCGTCAGCGGCAGCATCAGCGTGCTGTTCATCGCTTTCGGCTTTCGCGTGCTGATGCTGGGCACGCAAGACCCCGCTTTCTGGGTATTGCCACTGGGCGTGATGATCACCTTGACCACGGCCCCCATCTTCAGCGGCATCGCGTATTACCTGGGCGTGTCGCTGGGCGTGTGGGCCATCGTGGGACTGGGGCAGTTTCCTGTGCATGCGGGCCAGGCCGACCAGCATTGGCCCGTGCTGGCCGTGACCATCAGCGTGATCATCGGCCTGGCGCTGAATATCTATTTTCTCGTCTTGCGCATCCATAACTACCGCTCCCAGCGCGAACTGGCGACGATGGCCTACAAGGATGGCTTGACCGGGCTCAACAACCGACGCATGTTTACGCAAAGCGCCCGCATCCTGCAGCGCACGGCGCACACGCCCGCGTATTTTTTAATGATCGACATCGATGACTTCAAGCAAATCAACGATATGTACGGCCATGAGGTGGGCGACGAGGTGCTGAAAAAGATCGCCGATATCATTGCCGGGCTGTCGGGCGAGCATCTGTGCGGCCGCCTGGGCGGCGAGGAATTCGCCATCATTTACCTGGGCGAAAAGACTGCGGCCTGCGCCTTTGCCGCACAACTGGTCGACAGCGTCGAGGCGGCTTTCGTGCCGGAACACAAGGTGTCCGTCAGCATCGGCATGGCGGAAATGCTCAAGGAAACGGACTTGTCGCACAGCTACCGGCGTGCCGATGAATCCTTGTACCAGGCCAAGAAAAGCGGCAAGAACCGCTACGTGCTCAACGCCGCCTGACCATCGCCGTCGGGCGTGGCATCGAGCAGCGCCAGCAGGGTTTGCGGTGAAATCTTCCAGGGATCGCGCTGCTCGGGATCCACCTCATCCCAGTTGTCCCGGGCGCCGATCTTGAGGATGGTCAAGGGGATGCCCTTGCTTTCAAAGAAGGCCAGCATGCGGCGAATCAAACGGCTCACCTTGGCGTGCTCGTCCGTATACAAGGAGCAGGTATAGAAACAGCCCTTCTCTCCCATGCGCAATCTCCTGGCCGCGCCGGCACGCGATTGAAGCACGTACTTGTGCAGGAACTCGGTCACGAGCTCATCGTCGACGGGAATACTGCAGGAAATGGTGATCTGGGCCATGGCAACGGGGGACAGTGATTCAATCGCCAAGCTTAGCAGAAAGAATTTCATTCCTGGAATGCTAAGATCGCGGCGTGCGCATGCCGGCAAGCGGACCGGCATGGCGTCTCGACAAGGATTGCCATTGAACACCCCAGGAAAATTCACTCTGCGCATGCTGTCGCTGTGCGCCACCCTGTGCCTGCCGCTTTCCAGCATGGCACAAGCCATTTCTGCCGAGGATGCCGCCTTCGTGGCCGCCACCGTGCCCGTACCGTCGCCGCCGCTGCGTCTGAGCGCGCATCCCGAGATCCGCGCCGACGTCTTCAGGCTACTCGGCTATGCGCGCGGCAGCTATACGCAGGGCAACACCCTGATCGCGCGCCAGGTGCTCGACAGCATGTATTCGCTGGACGACATCACGCGCACCCTGCTGCCCGATGGGCGCTCGGTGCTGGCCTCCATCGATGCCGGCACGCGCGGTGCATGGCGCGCCGCCATGCTGTTCGACCCGCAACGCAAGCTGCTGGCGCTGGGCCTCGTCAATGGCCATTGCGCGCCCGCCTGCCTGCCGTCCACCCACGCCGTGCTGACCTTGTTTTTACCGCCGGGCGCGGAGGACGAGATGGCCGCACCGCTGCTGGTGTGGGCGCGGCAACTGCCACCCATGCTGGCACAGGCTGCGCCGGCGCAGCGGCAAAGCATTGCTGCGGTGGAATACATTACCACCCGCCCCGGCCAGCCCGGCTGGGAACAGGACGACGTGCCGCCCGGCTTTCCCGCCAGCCTGCTGCACCTGCTGCTGCCGAATGCGGAACTGAACAGCAGTTCCAGCGGCGACGAACCCATGCCCGATGCCCACATCACGCTGCGCAGCTATGCCGATTTCCACTGGGTGCTCAACACCTACGCCAAGCTGGCCAAGGGCGCACAAGTGCAGGGCCATGACGACAAGGTCGTGTTCACGGGCAACGATACGAGCGGCCGCTATACAGTCACCTTGCGCGAACCCAACAAGGACGATGGGGTCTTCATCAGCGTGGCCAGCTGGCAGACAAAATAAGCGTGAGCGCAGGGAAAACATTGCCATTACGCACAGGAGCATGGCATTTTGGCATTTTGCGGTATGATTTCCGGCCGTGCGGCGCGGCCCGATCCCTGCCTTGCCCACCCAGTCCGTCAAGCCAGCCACGCTTGCGTAGCATCCAGCCCTAAGGAGTCATATGTTCGGTTTTAACTTGCGCGTTGCCAAGATGGTGTGGACGGCTTTCCTCATCGCCTTCCTGCTCTTCCTCACCTACAAGGTCTCGTCGACCCTGATCGTGGTGGTCTTTGCCATTTTCTTCAGCTATCTCGTGTATCCGCTGATCGGGCTGCTGGAGCGCTATGGCCCGAAGCGCCTGCCGCGCACGGCCAATATCGGCATCGTCTTCCTGGTGGTGATCTTGCTGGTGGCGATACTGGGTTCGATCTTCGGGGCGCGCATCGAGGAAGAGGCGATCAAGCTCAGCGATCAGTTGCCGACCTTGCTCAAGGGGAATAATTTTGCCGAACGCATCCCCTTGCCGGAATTCATGGAACCCTTGCGCGCGCGCCTGCTGTCATTCATGCAGACGCAGCTGAGCAGCGGTACGGGACAAGCCATGCCGCTGGCGAAGGAACTGGGCCTGACCGTCATGCATGCGGCCAGCAACCTGATCTATCTGGTGCTGGTGCCCGTGCTGAGCTTTTTGCTGATCAAGGAAGGCCCGGACATGCGCGACGGCTTGCTGTCCCTGCTGAACCGCCCGAACAAAAAACTCTGGGGCGCCATCATCGATGACCTGGACATCTTGCTGTCGCGCTATGTGCGCGCCCTGCTGCTGTTGTCGATCGCCACTTTTGTGTCCTACAGCATCGCCTTTTCCCTGATGGGCGTGCCGTACAGCCTGCTGCTGGCGGGCGCCGCCGCGTTGCTGGAATTCATTCCGTTTGCCGGTCCGCTGGCAGCCGCCGTCATCGCCGTGGTCGTAGCCGGTTTCAGCGGCTTCGATCACGTGTTCTGGCTGATCGGCTTTATCGCCGCCTACCGTTTGTTCCAGGATTACGTGCTCAACCCGTATTTGATGAGTGAAGGCGTGGAAGTGAGCCCGCTGATGGTGATCGTCGGCTTGCTGGCCGGCGACCAGTTGGGCGGCGTGGTGGGCATCTTCCTGTCCGTGCCCGTGATGGCGGCCATCAAGATCGTCTTCGTGCGCGCGCGAGCGGCCTTGCAGGCGCGCCATGATGCACTGGAAAAAGCGGAACAGGCGGCAGAAGAAGCGCGCGCCCAGGCCTTGGCCGAGGCGGCGCGATTGCAGGAACAGGGCAGCAAGGTGGCCCTGTAACCTGGCTAAGTTAGAACTCTTCCCATTCGCCACTGTTGTCGGCGGCGGGTTTCGCTGGACGGGGCTTGGCGGCGGCAAGCGATGTCGGCGCCAGGCGCACTGCCGGGCGTTTCAAGGCCGTGCTGGCGGCGGCCACGGCAGGCTTGCGCAAGGCAGGCTTGGCCGCTGCCGGGCCGCTATGGTTGGCGTCGAGTTTGAAGATGCTGACCATTTCGGCCAGCGCCGCCGCCTGCTCCTGCATCGCTTCCGAAGCGGCTGCCGCTTCTTCCACCAGTGCCGCATTTTGTTGCGTCACAGTATCCATTTCCGCCACGGCTTGATTGATTTGGCCGATGCCCAGTTCCTGCTCGCGACCGGCGGCGCTGATTTCGCCCATGATGTCCGTCACGCGGCGGATGCTCGAGACGATCTCGTCCATCGTCGTGCCCGTCTGGCTGACCAGCGCGCTGCCGGCACCCACGTTCTGCACCGACGCTTCGATCAGCATCTTGATGTCCTTGGCGGCGCTGGCCGAGCGGTGCGCCAGGTTGCGCACTTCCGTGGCAACGACGGCAAAGCCACGGCCCTGCTCGCCCGCACGCGCCGCTTCCACAGCCGCGTTCAGGGCCAGGATGTTGGTCTGGAAGGCGATGCCGTCGATCACGCCGATGATGTCGGCAATCTTTTTCGACGATTCGCTGATGGAGCCCATGGTATCGACCACTTGCGCTACCAGCGCGCCGCCCTTGACGGCCACGTCCGAAGCGGAGACGGCCAGCTGGTTGGCCTGGCGCGCATTGTCGGAATTCTGCTTGACGGTCGAGGTCAGCTCTTCCAGCGACGAGGCCGTTTCTTCCAGGCTGGACGCTTGCTGCTCCGTGCGGCTCGATAAATCCAGATTACCCGAGGCAATTTCGTTGCTGGCCGTGGCGATGGCGCCGCTGCCGTCGCGCACGCCGCGTACGGTATTCGACAGGCGCTCCTGCATTTTCTGCAAGCCCGTCAGCAAGGCGCCCATCTCGTCGTTGCGCGTGATAACGATATCGTTGGCCAGGTTGCCGTCCGAAATGGCACCGAAATGGCGCAAGGCCTGGTCCAGCGGGCCGAAGATGGCGCGCAGCAGCAAGAAGCTGGAAATAATCGTCAGCAAGGCACCCACTACCATGCCGATGATGGCCATGGTCACCTGGGCGTGGTAGCTGGACTGGCTTTCCGCATACATCGCGGCGGCCGAGCTGACCTGGTATTGCGTCAAAGTTTCAGCGGCCTGGTCCAGGGTACGGTACAGGGGCGTCAACCCCTTCATCATCAAGCCGTCGGCTTGCGCGATGTTGCCTTCACGCAAAGCCTTGGTCATGACCAGCACGCCATTGTTCATGTAATCGCTGCGCTTCTTGTCCATGTCGTCGGACAGCCGCTTTTCTTCCGCGCTTTGCGGCAAGCCCAGATACACCTTCCAGGCCTTGTTGGACGCTTCCAGGAATTGTTCGGCACGCGCCAGGGTATCCTTGGCATCGGGTGCATCGGGGTGCACCATCACGCGGTCCATCGTGAAACGGGCGCGGCCCAGGGCGATTTGCGATTCGCCGATGGCCAGCGTCGACGCCAGCTGGTTGCTGTAGACCTCGTTGAGGCTGTTGTTGGCCGATTTCAGGCTGATGATGCTCATCACGCCCAGCAAGGCGATCAGCACGCCCAGCACACTCATGGTGGCGATCAGGCGCATTTTTATTGTTATATTCGACAGCATGCAATTTTCCTTGGTAAGGGCGCAACCATGCTTGCGCATGCCAGACGGATAGCAGCAAGCGCCAGATGGGCGGGGCAGTTCTTCATTGTTCAGGACAAAATTCGGTCGATGGAGCGTGACTGGCGGCTGGGGGAAGGCGGCCCGCTCATCATCGTCAGGAGTGAAATACAGGGCAACAGGGTCGAGGTTTCCTGTACTTTTAATTTCCTGATTGCAAGATACAGGGAAAGATTACCAGTAGCAACATCCAGCATGGATTTTCACACTTTGTAACAAGTGGATGATGTTTTTTGCGCAGAACGGGCATTCCGCAATCGTGCGCGGTCGCGTGGGAATGCCATTTATGCTAGTCAACAAGTTAATACATGGTTTCTTCGATGAGCTGGCCATCGTCGCGGAAATACTGAAACCGGCCCGTTTTCTTACCCATCTGATAATTACCAATCTGCTTCGGTTTCCCGTTCTGGAAATGTTCGATGCTGACGCCGTGCAGCACGCCCTTGTGCCAGTTGCGCTGAAATTGCGGCACTTCGCCATCGGGATAAAACAGGGTTTCTGCTCCATCGCGCTTGCCGTCGGCAAAGCTGCCCTGGTAACGCCGCTTGCCATCCGGATAAAAACTTTCCATCGGCCCCTCAAGCACGCCCAGACGGTAATGCTCGACCAGTTCCAGCTGGCCGCTGGCCGCATACTGCTCCAGCTTGCCATCGGGCTTGCCATCGAGCATGGTCAGCACTTGCCGGCCGCCATCCGGCGTCGCCTTTTTCCATGGCCCCTGTTTCACGTCATCGACATAGTTGCCGCCACCGCCAGGTTCGACCCATTGGCCCTGCTTCTTGCCATTCACATAGTTGCCCTGCCATTGCACCACGCCATCGATGCGGCGCTCGCTGGGACCGTTCAAGCGGTCTTTCACAAAATGGTCGTAACCGGTGAAGCTGTGCATGTCCGCTGCGCGCCATTCTGCCACGCCCGGACTCACTTCCCAGCGCCCCGTGCGCTGGCCCCGCTGCATCATGCCCGTGGTCGTTTCGTCACCGCTTTCATACGTCCACGGCCCCTGGGCTCTGTCATCGACATAAGCGCCAGACGAGCGGATCGTGAACGGCTCCTCGAAGTGCCATACACCGGTGCGCTTGCCCTGCACATACTGGCCACGGGCAAACACGCTGCCCACGCAGCAATTGACGTCGTATTCGATAAATACCCCATCCTGGCTGGCGGCAAAGCGCTGCGGCTGCGTTTCCCAGGTGATCCACTTGACGTGGTAACTGGGCGCGCGGCCCCCTTCCCAGCCCTTGCCCAGCAGATACGTGACGGTCAGAGCATGGCCATCCTTTTCCTGGAAAGTCTTTTTATAGGCAAACGCGGGCGCGTCGGCAGGTTTGCCGGGCAATAACTCGCCGTCGATATTGAAATAGCCGACCAGGGCGCCGTGCGCATGCTCGATGGCGTCGAACTCGGCCACGCCCGAAGGCGTGTAAGCGATGCTGTAGTCGATCAGCTGCAAACGGCCCAGCGCCGCGCGCACCTGCGCTTCGTCCATGGTTGTCGCACCGCGCACGATGGCGTCCAGCGCGGGCTGCAAGGTGGCCACCTTGAACATCCTGCCGCCGCTGCGCTCGTAGCGGTAGGCATGCAAAGCATAGGCGTGAGCACTGCGGCTGAGCACCAAAGTGGTTTCGCCTTCGCTGTCGAGGTCCAGCTGGAATACGGCCGCGATGCTGGCCTTGCCGTACTTGTCCAGGTTCATGCGTTTCTCACTATCCCCATTGCACTGGCAGTAGTAACCGTTGACTTCGCCATTTTCCCGCAGGAAGGCCAGCACCACGCCGCCATCGCGGCGCTCGACGGCAGTGGCGGTGGCCATGGGGACGCCTTCATAAAAACGCGGTGCTGCCTGCGCTGGCGCCAGGGTACCCAGCGCCAGCAGCGCCGCCATCGTGCTCATCCCAAATGTTTTCCACATGTCAACTCCACTGCCCAAAAGCGCCATTATGCATGGCCACTCAAGCAGTCCCGGACACCCCAGGACGGTAGCGGCCAAACAACGGTCGCTGCACCGTCTGCGCCAGCAGCACGCCCAGCAGCGAGATGCCGCCGCCGACCAGGTGATATATATGCATGCTTTCGTGCAGCCAGACGATGGCCAGCAAGGCCGTCAGCAAAGGCAGCAGGTTGACGTAGATGCTGCAGCGGTTCGGCCCCAGCAGTTTCACGCCTTCGATCCACAAATAGGACAGCACGATGGACGAGCCGATGCCCGCATAGCCGATCAGGGGCAAGGTGGTGGCGTCCAGCCGTGCGCTGCCGGGCGGCAGCAGCAGGAACAGCGGCAGCATGCAGGCCAGGGCCGCCAGCGCCTGGCAATAGATGGCTTGCCAGGCGGGAATCGTTAAACGCCAGCGGCGCAGCAGCACGCCGTACAGGGCGAAGCTCAGGCAGGCCAGCAGCATCAGCGCATCGCCCGCATGCACGCCCTGCTGCAACAGGGCCAGCATATCGCCGCGTCCCACCAGGTACAGCAAGCCGCCAAACGACAGCACGCCGCCGGCCGCCATGCCCAGCGTCAGGCGCTCGCCCAGCAGCAGCACGCTGAGCAGGGCCGTCATCAGCGGTGCCAGCGCCGTGACGATGGCCATGTTGGTGGCCGTGGTACTTTCCGCAGCGCGGTAGGACAGGCTCTGGAACAGCGCCATCGACATCACGCCGCACAGGGCCAGCTGCCACCACTGGCGCCGGAGGGCGGCGCGGTTGCGCCACAGGGGGCGGGCGATAAACGGCGTCATCACCAGCAAGACCAGCACCAGGCGGTAAAACGTGATGGCCGTGGGGGCGATGCTGGACGCGGCCAGCTTCGAGACGACGACGTTGCCGGCCCACAGCAGCATGGCCAGAAACGGATACAGATAGGCGCGCACAGGCATGCGAGGCTCCATAAATAATTGCGGGGGAACCATCATGCCGCAGACGCGCCGCGCCTTCTCGCGCTAAGATGTCTACACCTATCGCAAAACTGACCCTTTTTTTATGGATTGCACCTCTGCCGCCTTTCAGGAATTGCTGCCCGTCACGGCGCGCGCCATGGCGCTGGCCGTCGACTATGCGCACGGCCACGTGATTTCCGTGCACCGCCACACGCATGCGCAATTGCTGTACGCCATCGAGGGCGTGATGACCATCGAGGCGCAAGGCGGACGCTGGGTGGTGCCGCCCACGCGCGGCGTGTGGTTGCAGCCCGGCATCGCGCACCAGGTGCGCATGAGCGGCGCGGTCAAGATGCGCACCGTCTTCATCGACTGCGCCAGCTCGCCATTGCTGCCGCGCCACAGCTGCGTGCTCGACATCAGCCCCCTGCTGCGGCAATTGATCGTGGCAGCCGTCGACATCGCGCCCGATTTCACGCAAGGCAGCCGCGACTGGCATCTGCTGCAATTGCTGTTGCACGAGCTAAACAGCCTGCCCGTGCTGCCCCTGCATCTGCCGCTGCCCTTTGACGCGCGCCTGCGCGGCATTTGCGCGCGGCTGATGGCACAACCGGGAGAGCAAGTGACGGTGGCGCACTGGGCGCAGGAACTGGCGATCACCGAGCGCAGCCTGCACCGGCTGTTCCAGAAACAGACGGGCATGCGCTTTGGCCAGTGGCGCCAGCAGGCGCGCTTGCTGCGGGCACTGGAACAATTGGCGCACGGCAGCAAGGTCATCGACGTGGCCATGGAGAATGGCTACACCAGCCAGAGTGCATTTACGGCCATGTTCAAAAAACATTTCGGCACCACGCCCACCGCGTTTTACCAGGCAAAAGTCATCGCCGCGTAAAAAAAATGCTGCTATGCATCAATAATCATGGGCGAGAGTCGCCGCTCTTGTTATCATCGCAAGCCTTATCGCACCGCGCCCATCCTGGCAGCGGTGTTGACCTCAATCACACCACCATGACACAGAATTTCTTTCAGACTTTTATCCTGCTCTTGCTCGTCACCGACCCGTTCGGCAACGTTTCCCTGTTCGTCAATGCCTTGAAACGGGTACCGGTCGAGCGGCGCTGGAAAGTCGTGGTGCGCGAGTGCATGATCGCCTTCGGCATCTTGCTGCTGTTCATGTTCTTCGGCCGCCATTTCCTGAACGCCTTGCAATTGTCGGAAGTGGCGCTGCGCATCGGCGGCGGCGTGATCCTGTTCCTGATCGCCATGCGCATGGTGTTCCCACAACCCAACGCCGGCAATAGCGACCACGAGATGGGCGGCGAACCGTTCATCGTGCCGCTGGCCATCCCCGCGCTGGCCGGCCCGTCGGCCCTCGCCACCGTGCTGCTGTTTTCCTCGCATGAAGTCAATGAAGTGATCGCCCACGTGGCGGGGTTGACGGCCGTGGCCGTCGTCTGGCTGGCCGTCTTCCTGTGCGCCGAACGCTTGCAGCGCGCGCTCGGTCCAAGGGTCATGACGGCGTTCGAGCGCCTGATGGGCCTGATCCTGACGGCGATGGCCATTGAAATGTTGCTGGCCGGCATACGCGCATTTTTGAAGTCTGTATAAAATAGCCTTTCATTCATACACGGAGGTTGGTCCATGAGCCGTTGCGCCCACATTTGCCTGATGGCCGATTACAACCAGTGGATGAATACCAAGGTCTACGCGGCGGTGGCCAGCCTGCCGCCCGGCGAACTGCAGCGCGAGCGGGGCGCCTTTTTCGGCTCCCTGCTGGCCACCCTGAACCACGTGATGGTGGGCGACACCCTGTGGCTGCAGCGCTACGCCAGGCATCCGGCCGGCTTCCCCCTGCTCGACCCCATCCGCGCCATCACGCCGCCCGCCTCGCTCACGCACCCGCTGTTCGCGGCCGAGGATTTTGCCGCCATGCACGCGCACCGGCTGTGGCTGGACCAGGCCATCATCGACTGGGCCGCTTCCATCCAGGAAGAAGACCTGGACCATTTGCTGGACTACCGCAACAGCAAGGGGCCGAACCGGCGCGAATTCTTCAGCCTGCTCATGCATTTCTTTAACCACCAGACGCACCACCGGGGCCAGGCCAGCACCCTGCTGTCGCAAGCGGGCGTGGACATCGGCGACACGGATTTACTGTTTCGCATCCCCAACCATATCGAGGACTGAGGGCAGGCGGTAGCGCCACGCCTTGAGCAAGATCAAGGCCAGCGCCAGCGCCCCCAGCAGCGCGCCGCAGGCCAGCGCCCCCCGCATGCCATAGTGTTCGATAGCCACGCCACCGGCCAGCGCACCCAGCGTCACGCCCAGGTTGATGGCGGCGATATACACGCCGATGGCGAACGCGGGCGCCTCGCGCGCTTCGCTGCTGAGCCACACTTGCGTCACGATCAAGCCGCTCGTATGCGCGGCGCCCCAGAACAGCAGCAGCACGGCCAGCGCCGCCCAGCCGATACCGCTGCCCGCATACCTGTACAGCAGCCAGTACGCCAGGCCCAGCAGCACGGGTTGCAGCACCACCGTGCGCAGCACGTGCATGCCCAGCTGGCGCCCGGCGAACAGATTGCCCGCCACGCCGCCCACGCCAAACACCACCAGCGCCAGCCCCGTCTGTCGCGCCGACAAGCCCGCCACCTGCTGCAGATACGCGGCCGCATACGCATACACGGCAAACATGGCGGCAAACACCAGCACGGCAGCGGCAATGGTGAACCACAGGGCCGGTTTGCGCAGCACGGCCAACTGGCGGCCATACGCCATCGGCGCCTCCTGCGGCGTGTCCGGCAGGAACAGATACAGCCCCAGCGCGGCCAGCGCATTGACCAGCGCGCAGGCGAGGAACGATGCCTCATAGCCATACTGCGCGGCGATCCACGTGGTGAGCGGAATGCCCAGCACCATGCCCATGCTGGTGCCCGTGAACGCATGCGCGCCGGCCCGCGCCGCTTGCTGCGGCGGATACAGGGCGGCGGCGGCCACCATGGCCAGCGAAAAATACACGGGGTGGAACAGGGCCGGCACCACGCGCAACGCCAGCAGCAGCCCGAAGCGCGGTGCATACGCCGAGGCCACGCTGGCCAGCGCGAACACCAGCAGGGAGACGATCAGCACCGGTTTGCGGCGCCAGCGCGTGGCCAGCAGCACGAGGAAGGGCCCGCCCACGGCGATCACCAGGGCGAACAGACTCACCAATGAGCCCGCCTGCGCCGCCGTCACGCCAAAGCGCTGCATGATCATCGGCAAGATGCCGACCACGCCAAACTCGATGCAATACACGCCGAACAGGCCCAGCGCGAGGAAGACGATGGGGTGCGGGCGCGTCATGGCATTTCCTTGGCGCCAGCTTCCTTGCTGCCATAAATCGCCTGGCACAGTTCCGTCACGAACGGCCCCGCCATGCCCTCCAATGCCGTGTTCGTGAACGCCACCACGGACAGTTCTTGCGCAGGATCAACAAACCAAGAGTGGCCATACGTGCCGCCCATGCGCCACGTCCCCACCGCTTCCGGCGTGGCGGCGGCAAGCGGGTCCGTCAAGACGGTAAAACCCAGGCCGAAGCCACGTCCCGGCCAGAATGGCAAATCAAAACCGCCCGTCTGGTTTGCTCCCATCTGGCGCGCCAGCGCAGGCGGCAGCAGCGGCGCGCCGCCCAGGCGCAGGGTTTCCAGCAGGCGCATGAAGTCGGGGGCGGAACCGAGCATGCCGGCGCCGCCGGACGGGTACGCCTGCGCATCGAGCGCGCGCGCCGGGGATAACACAAACCCTGCCATGCCGTCGAGAAACGGCAGATGGTCGTCCCCCGCATCGAGCAAACGGCGCGGCCGGGCTTCTCCCGCCACGCGGTCCGCATACGCGACGGCCAGGCGCGCCGCGTCCGTGGCCATAAAACCCGTGTCGCGCATGGCCAACGGCCCCGTCACCAGCTGTGCCACGGCCTGCGCCAGCGGCAAACCAGTCACCGCTTCGATCACGGCGCCCAGCACATCGGTGGCGATCGAATACGCCCAGCGCTCGCCGGGCGCATACGCGAGCGGCACCGTGGCCAGGCGGCGCAGATTGTCTGCCAGGGTCATGCGGGACGCATCCATGCCGTCCGACACGCCCGCCTGCGCATACGCGCCGCCCGGCGGCTGGAAGAAGCCATAGTCGAGGCCGGCCGTGTGCGTCAGCAAATGCCGCACGGTGATCGCCGCCACCACGCCGTCCGGCTGGCGCGGCGCAAAATACGGCAGCCAGTGCGCCACCAGGTCGTCCAGCCCCAGGCGGCCTTGCCCCACCAGCGCCAGCGCGGCCGTCGAAACGATGGGTTTGCTGACGGACGCCAGGCGGAACACGGCGTCATCAACCATGGACGTGCCCGCCTCGCGGTCCAGGTAGCCGGCGGCGCGGCGGTACACGTCCTGGCCGCGCTGGCGCACCAGCACCACAGCGCCCACCAGGCGCTGCTGTTGCAAGACGGTGTCGAGCAGGAGATCGATGCGGGCGGACAAGGCCGCGGGAGAGAAGTTGTACATCATGGCGTAGCCTTTCAAATGATCAGGCTGCCAAGGTAAGCCAGGCGCGATCAAAGAAAAACAGGCTATAGTTTCTGTCTGTGCGGACGTTGGCATCCGCAATCGATGGTGACAAGGGACGACATGGATAATCTGGCGGGATTCACGGCCTTCGTGCAGGCGGCGGAAACGCGCAGTTTTGTGGCGGCGGGCCGGGTGCTGGGCATTTCCGCCTCGGCCATCGGCAAAAGCATCGCACGGCTGGAAGCGCGGCTGGGCGTGCGCCTGTTTCACCGCAGCACGCGCAGCATTGCGCTGACCAGCGAAGGCACGGTGTTTCTCGAACGCTGCCGGCGCATCCTGGGCGAGATCGAAGCGGCCGAGCTGGAGTTAACGAACAGCAAGAGCGCACCGCAAGGCCGGCTGCGCGTCAGTCTGCCGCAGGTGGGCAGCTTGCTCAATCCCGTGCTGGCGGCCTTTGCGCGCGCCTATCCGCAAGTGGAACTCGATCTCGATTTCAGCGACCGCCGGGTTGACGTGATCGAAGAGGGCTACGACGCCGTCGTGCGCGCGGGCGAGAGCGCCGACAGCCGGCTGATGAGCCGCCAGCTGGGCCAGTTCCAGCTGCAGCTGGTGGCTGCGCCCGCCTACCTGGCGCGGCACGGCACACCAGCCTTGCCCGCCGATCTGGCGCAGCACACTTGCCTGCTGTACAAATTTCCCAGCAGCGGCAAGATCGAAGCCTGGCCCCTGCCCGAGTGGCCGGCCGTGCACGCGGCGGGCTTGCCGGCGCTACTGAACTGCAACAATGTGGAAACCCTGCTGCACTTTGCCGAAAGCGGCCTGGGCATCGCCGCCCTGCCCGACTTTGCCGTGCGCGCGGCACTCGACGCGGGCCGTTTGCAGCCGGTGCTGGACGCGCACCGCCAGCACGACGGCGCCTTTCGCATCCTGTGGCCCAGCAGCCGCCATCTGACGCCAAAACTGCGCGCCTTCATCGATTTCCTGGCCATCCACGTGTTTCCCCTGCGCTGATGTTTCCTGCTGACGCCGCGCTCGTTGTTTCCACACGACAACCTATTTAAGTTGCTACCAATTTTTTAACTTTTTGGGGACTTGATACAAGTTTTTGTATTGCAGTGCGGAATTTTGAGGAACAATTACAGGCTGGTCGCTCTTACGTATAAACCCGTAGCCTTGGCTTGTCGACGTTTTCCCTCACTTCCGCACACGAAAGCAATCATGTCACTCACACAATTCAAAATCGGCACCCGGCTCGGAATCGGATTTGCTGTCGTCCTCGGCCTGCTGGTGGCCGTCTTGCTCGTCGGCCTGTATTCCATGGGCCAACTGAGCGCGCGCACCCACGACATCGTGGCCGACAAGAACGTCAAGATGGCCGCGGCCAACACCATGAGCGACAACGTGCGCAACATTACCCTGGCAATCACCAGCGTGGTGGTGGCGCCGACGGAAGCGCTGGTGCAGGCGGAACTGGCGAAAATCGGCGAAGCGCGCAAGAAATACGGCGCCGCCAAGGAAACCTTGCTAAAGAAAATCTCGACGGACAAGGAAACGGCGTTGATGGCCGAGCTGGACGCCGCCCTGAAATCGGGCGCACCGCTGAACAACAAGGTCATCGAACTGCGCAATGCGGGCCAGACGGAAGAGGCGATCGCCTTTTTGACGCAGCAGGCGGCACCGAGCCTGAAGATCGTGCTGGGCGCGCTCGACAGCCTGGTCGCGTATGAAGCGCAGCAGGCGGCGCAGGCGGCGACGGATGCCGAAACGCTGAGCGCCAGCGCGCGCGCCTACATGATTATTCTGGGTAGCGTGGCCGTGCTGCTAGGCGCGTTTGTTGCCTGGATCATCACGCGCTCGATTACCCAGCCCATCAATGCGGCGGTCAGCGTGGCCGAAACCGTGGCCTCCGGCGACTTGTCTTCGCACATCGTCGTCAATTCCAGCGATGAAACGGGACGCCTGCTGGGCGCCCTGAAAGCCATGAACACCAGTCTGCTGGGCGTGGTGGCGCAAGTGCGCCACGGCACGGAGGCGATTGCCACGGCGTCGAGCGAAATTGCCGCCGGCAACCTCGACCTGTCTTCCCGCACGGAAGAGCAAGCCAGTTCGCTGGAAGAAACGGCGTCGGCCATGGAAGAACTGACCTCGACCGTGAAACAGAACGCGGACAATGCGCGCCAGGCGAACCAGCTGGCGAAAAGCGCGTCGGAAGTGGCCGTGCGCGGCGGCAGTATCGTCTCGCAAGTGGTCGACACCATGGGCACCATCAACGCCTCGTCGAAGAAAATCGTCGACATCATCGGCGTCATCGACGGCATCGCCTTCCAGACCAACATTCTTGCCTTGAACGCGGCCGTGGAAGCGGCGCGCGCGGGCGAGCAGGGACGCGGCTTCGCCGTCGTCGCCACGGAAGTGCGTAATCTTGCCCAAAGATCGGCTGGCGCAGCAAAAGAAATCAAGGAACTGATCGCCGCCTCGGTGGCCAACGTGGACACGGGTTCGCGCCTCGTCAATGAAGCGGGCCAGACCATGGGCGACATCGTCGACAGCATCGTGCGCGTGACCGACATCATGGGCGAAATCACCTCCGCCACGCACGAGCAAACCATCGGCATCGAGCAGATCAACATGGCTATTGCCCAGATGGATGAAGTGACGCAGCAAAACGCGGCCCTGGTGGAAGAAGCGGCAGCCGCCTCGCAAAGCATGCAGGAACAGGCGGGCGAACTGGCGCACGTGGTGGGCTTCTTCAAAACAGGCAACCATGTCGCCAGCGCAGCCAGGATGACGCCTGTGCGCGCCACGCCGGCAGCGCCAGCCATCGCGCGCCCCGCAGCCAAGCCCGCACCGGCGCACAAGGCCGTGGCAGCCGCACCGGCACGCCGCAGCAATGCGGCTGCAGAAAGCGAATGGGAAGAGTTTTAAGCAATAGCAACGTCCTCCCCACGGGAAAGCCAGGCAGGAAGTTGCTGCCTGGCTTTTTTTCGTCCGCAATCACCACTTTTTTTGCGGCAAAGTCCGCGCAATAGGCAAAAGTGCAAAACGTGCGCCGCGCATACGCTTTACAATCCTCGCTCGCTTTACAAAATATTGGTCATCATGAATCAGGCAGAACAGCAGCGCCTCCTGGCTATCCTGGAGTATTGGCACAAGATCGAATTCTTTATCCCGTTTGACCTGAATCAAATCACGGACGTTGAAGACCAGTCCACCGTGCGTCTCCTGCACCGCGAACAGCTGGCGCAATTGCCGCTGCAGTTCGCCACGCAATGGCAAGTGCCTTCCGACCGCGAAATCGACGGCTTTTCGCTGTTCCTCGGCGTGTTCGACAAGGCGGAAATCAACAAGGCTTGTGCGCCGGCCAACGGCCCGGAAAACCTGGCCGAAACAGAAAAAACAGAGCTGCTGGGACGCTCGTGCTTTGCCCGCCTGAATCTCAATGCGCTGGGCGAGCCGCAGTTCGATCCCGTGTCCGTGTCGACGTTACCGTGGGCGCTGGGCCGCGCGCGCACGCCGGACTGGTCGGGCCTGAGCCTGGACGCCTTCAGCGACAGCCAGCTGGTGCTGCAAGACAGCTTGCGCAATTTCGCGGCAAGCCGCGTATCGCAGCAAGTAGCGGATGAAGCCGGCAATGTCTCGTCGCCCCTGTCCGGCATGGAAATCGCCGCCCTGGCCGACCTGCTGCGCGACTGGGCCGGTTTCCACCCGTCCACCGGCCAGCCGCTGGCCGTGCTGGAATTGCGTACGCGCAAGAAACGCGCGGCCGTGGCGGCAGGCGACCTGGCTGAGGCCAGCCAGAACCGCAGCCTGGACTTCGGCGGCGCGGTGGAACCGTCGATCGATATCCTCAACAGTTTTTACCTCGACGACCTGGAACAGATCATCCGCGCCGTGCGCGGCGGCAAGTTGCCCGCCACCGTCGCCGCCTACCTGACGCCGCTGGCGCACGACGAACGCATCGACCTGTACAGCCCGGCCGGACGCCAGGCGCTGGCCGCCATGCTCAATCCGGGCAATATGAACCGGGGACACTGGCTGGAAGACGCCAGCTACGCCATGAGCCTGATGCAGCAGTTCGCCATCCATGGCGCGCGCACGGGCTTGAGCGAGCGCGGCATCTTTTCCGTCAACGGCCCGCCCGGCACGGGCAAGACGACCTTGTTGCGCGAATTATTCGCCGACAACATCGTGCGCCGCGCCAGCGTGCTGTCCTGCCTGGACCGCGCCGGCGACGCCTTCATCGGCAAGGTGGCCGTGGCCTTCGAAGGCGTGCGCGACCCGATCACCATCGCCCGCTTGCGCCCCGAACTGACGGGCTTTGAAATGGTCGTCGCCTCGTCGAACAATGCGGCGGTGGAAAACATTTCCGGCGACCTCCCGAAACCGAAACAACTGGGCAAGGAATGGGCGCGCACGCGTTACTTTGAAAGCGTGGCGCGCCGGGTCGTGGCCGACGGCAATGGCGCCAACCGCGCCCTGGCCGAACAAGAGGCGCCATGGGGCTTGATGTCCTGCGCGCTGGGCAATAGCGCGAACCGCCGTCGCTTCGTCAGCAATTTCTATGACGACGACTGGGATAAAACCACGGCGCGCAAGACGCCGAACGCACAGAATATCCGCCAGTGGCTGGCCAGCTACCAGGGCGTCAGCTTCGCCCAGGCGGCGCGCGAGTTTCGCGAGACGGAACACGTGGTGGAAAAAGCCCTGGCCGAACACGCCCAGTACGCAGCCCTGTGGCAAGCCGTGGGCACTTGCACGGAAGCCGACTTCATTGAGGCCAGCCAGCAAGCGCTGATTGCTGCTGAGCAAGAGATGGATGCGGCGAACGGCGCCCTGTCCGGCGCGCTGGCGCAGCAGGACACCTTGCTCGCCAGCAAGAAGGAATTGCTGGAAGAGGAACGCCTGGTGGCGCTGACGCAGCCCGGTTTCTTTGCCCGGCTGTTCCGCACGGCCCCGGCGCGCGCCTACAAGGACGCCGTCGTCGCCAACGCCGAAGCGCAGCGCCAGGCGGCGCGCGACGTGTCCGCCATCAAGCTGCTGCTGAAGGGCGAGCTGGAGCCGCGCTGCGAGCGCGCCCGCAACAGCCTGCACATCGCCCTGCGCACGGCGCAATCGCGCCAGCGCGAATGGGATGACAGCACGGAACTGCTGCGCCGCGCGCGCATGCGTTTCCCGACAATTATCGCGCCGGCCACGCTGGACGAGCTGGACAGCGACGCCCTGCAGATTGGCGGCCTATGGCATGAACCGGCCCTGGCACGCCTGCGCTCGCGCCTGTTCGCCAAGGCCCTGGCCCTGCATGAAGCGTGGCTGGCGGAAGTGGCGAAGAAAGGCGGCCCCGGCTTTGGCGGCAACTTGCTGGCCGTGTCGAAATTGCTGAAAAACAAGCGCGCCTATGACCAGTCGCACATCGCCATGGTCTGGCACAGCCTGTTCATGGTGGTGCCCGTCGTGTCGACCACGTTCGCCTCGTTCGCGCGCCAGTTCCAGGGCATGGGTCCCGAATCGCTGGGCTGGCTGTTCATCGATGAAGCAGGCCAGGCCGTGCCGCAAGCGGCGCTGGGCAGCCTGTGGCGCGCAAAACGTGCTGTCGTCGTGGGCGACCCGCTGCAGATCGAACCCGTGTTCACGGTACCGGGCCGCCTCGTGCAAGCCCTGTCCGCGCTGTCGCCGCATACGCAGGATGGCAGTTACGCGCCGACTTCCGTATCCGTGCAGACGCTGGCGGACAAGGCCAACCGTTATGGCGCCGTCGTCGGCGCCGGCAGCGCCCAGCCGCTGTGGATCGGCAGCCCCCTGCGCGTGCACCGCCGCTGTGTCGAACCGATGTTTTCGCTGGCCAACAGCATCGCCTATGAAGACAAGATGGTCTACGGCCTGGCCGAACGCACGCCGCCGGCCGGCGCGCGGGGCCTGACGCGCGGTTCCAGCCGCTGGATCGACGCTCTTGGTCCCGTCAGCTACAAGCAGGTGGTGCCCGTGCAACTCGATTTCGTGCTGGAAGTGCTGCTGAAACTGTATCGCCGCGACGGCAAGCTGCCCGACATGTATGTGATTACGCCGTTCAAGGCCGTGCGCAACGAATTGCGCTCACGCATCGTCGATATGGACTGGGACCGCCGCCTCGGCTACGGCAAGGCACCGACGGCGCGCGAATTGCGCCAGTGGAGCAGCCAGATGGTGGGCACCGTGCACACCTTCCAGGGCAAGGAGCAAAGCGTGGTGATGCTGGTCCTCGGCGCCGACGACAGCACGGCCGGCGCCGCGCAATGGGCGGCGGCCACGCCGAACCTGCTCAATGTAGCCCTGACGCGCGCGCAACACCATGTGTACATCGTCGGCAACCCCTTGCTGTGGGGGCAGTTGCCGCACTTTGCACCAGCGTGTGCGCAATTGCCGCATACGGGCATGCATGAGTTTTTGGTGGAAATGGGCTGACGATCACCTGACCGTGCATTGGCATGTAGGTCGGATTAGCGGGGCGAAGCCACGCGTAATCCGACAATATTGTTGGCGCTGCGGTGATGTCGGATTACGCGCTTGCGCGCTAATCCGACCTACGCTCCTGGAGCGGAAACATCAAGGTAAACGTCGTGGCGGCCGCGTCGGACGCCACGCTCGCGCTGCCGCCATGCAACTGCATGATGGCCGTGACGATGGCCAGTCCTAATCCTGTGGAAGCGGCCGAGTCGCTGCGGGCCGGGTCGGCGCGGTAAAAGCGCTCGAACAGGTGCGGCAAGTGGCGCGCAGGGATGGCCGTCCCCAGATTGGTGACGCTGAGCTCCACGCCCGCGTTCGTCGCATGCGAGCGCAGCAGTATCGTGCTGCCGGGCGCCGCGTGGCGGATCGCATTCGACAGCAAATTGCCCAGCGCGCGGCGCAGCAGTTGCGGCTCGGCCGTCACATTGCCGCTGCCGTGGCAGGCCAGCGCCAGCTCGCGTTCTTCGGCCAGGCCTTCAAAGAAATCGGCCAGACGCAAAAATTCATCGTGCACGGACAACGCCTGCTTGATCAGGATCATCTCGTCCTGCTGCGCCCGCGCCAGAAACAGCATGCTGTCGATCATGCGCGACAGCCGCTCCAGCTCTTCCACATTCGACGACACCAGCTGTTCATACTCTTGCGCACTGCGGGGGCGGGCCAGCATGACCTGACTTTGTCCCAGCAGATTGGTGACGGGCGTGCGGAATTCATGCGCCAGGTCGGCGGAAAACTGCGACAGCCGCGCATAGCCTTCCTGCAGCCGCGCCAACATGGCATTCAAGGCCTGAATCAGGGGCAGCAATTCCGTGGGCGCATCGCGCGCCTCCAGCTGCTGGCCCAGTTTTCCGGGCCGCACCAAAGCCGCATGCGCGGCGATATTGCGCAGCGGCCGCAATCCCCGCAGCAGCATCACGCTGGCCAGCAAGGCCGCCACCAGCGCGCTGATGGCAACCGACACGACGATCTGCCAGCGGTAGGCGGCAAACATGGCCGTGCGGTCGCCGTAGACGCGGGCCACGGAAATATCGGCCATCTGCGCAGGGTCGCCAATGCGCGCGCTGGCCGCCACGACCCGCGCCGGATAGCCGTCGCGGCTGATCCAGCTGACGATGGCGCTGTTTGTCACGGGCGCATCGACGGCCACGGGAACAGCATGCGCCACCGTCTCGCCATGCGGATTGACATCGATCAAACGCGTGCCATCGGCGCGCACGATGCGCACCAGCGAGTTTTCTTGCCCGCTCATGGTGTCGCGGAAATACTGGGGCCGCTCGCGGATGATGTCGAGCGTGCCTGCATTGCCCAGTAGCTGCTGGATCTGGCGCAATTTCCCCAGCAACAAAATGTCATCGCGGCGCTCGATTTCCGCCACAAAAGAGCGGTACAGATGCATGCCCAGCCCGGCCGACACGAGCGCCACGATCAGCACGAAGACGAGCGTGACGCGCAGGGTCAGCGAGCGGCGCAGTTCTGCCAGCTTCATGCGGCGGCGCCGTTGTCGGGATTGGATGGCGCGCGCAATTCGCAGACATAGCCCATGCCCCGCAAGGTGTGGATCAGCTTGGGTTCGAACGGATCGTCGAGCTTGCTGCGCAGGCGGCGGATGGCCGCGTCGATGACGTTGGTGTCGCTCTCGAAATTGATGTCCCACACTTGCGAAGCGATGATGGAACGCGACAAGACCTCGCCCTGGCGCCGCGCCAGTAAATGCAGCAAGCCGAATTCCTTGGCCGTCAGGGTGATGCGCTGGCCTTGCCGGCTGACCTTGCGTTTCATTACGTCGATTTCCATGTCGCCGATGCGGATCACGTCATCTTCACGCGGCGGTCCGCGCCGCAGCAGGGTGCGGATGCGCGCCACCAGCTCGGCAAACGCAAACGGTTTCACCAGGTAATCGTCGGCGCCCAGTTCCAGCCCTTTCACGCGGTCCTGCACTTCGTCGCGCGCCGTGAGGAAAATCACGGGCACGTCCGCGCCGCCTTCCTGCAGCCGCAGCGCGCGCAGCACTTGCCAGCCGTCCATGATGGGCAGCATCACATCGAGCACGATCAGATCGGGCGCCTCGCTACTGGCCAGGTGCAGGCCGTCGCGGCCATTGCGTGCCAGGCTCACCGTAAATCCGGACTCGGCCAGGCCGCGCAGCAGGTAGTCGCCCGTCTTCGGTTCGTCTTCGATGACCAGGATGCGCATGGGTGGGGCTTTCGTGTGGGAAGTTGAAGCATTTTACGCCGCACGCAGGGCGCTGCGGATGATAAAAATGTCATGCGGCGATCATCTTCTCGTAGGGCAACACTGGCCATACTGGCGTCACTTTATTCAACGGACAGCCCCATGAAAACCCTGTTATTCGGCAGTACCCTGCTGTGCCTGCTGGCCAGCCCCGCCCACGCCCAGCTGCGCAAGGTCGATGATCTTTCTCTGGCAGCGGCCAACACCCTGGCCGATGCGGCCATGGCCGCGTGCCAGGCGCAAGGACGGCACATCGTCGTCACCGTACTGGACCGTGGCGGCAATGTCGTGACCGTGCAGCGCGCCGATGGCGTGGGCCCGCACAACACGCAGGCCAGCCGGCGCAAGGCCTACACGGCCCTGTCGACGAAAAACGATACCCAGGCACTGGCCGTGGCCGCGCGCGGCAATCCCGACATGGCCAATTTGACGACACTGCCGGAACTGTTGCTGCTGGGCGGCGGCCTGCCCTTGCGCGCCAGGGGCGAAGTGGTCGGCGCCATCGGCGTCGCCGGTGGCGGTGGCGCCCTGCAAGACCGGGCCTGCGCCCACGCTGCCCTGGCGGCCATTCCCGAACTCGATTCCCCCACCTTTTGAAAGAGACAACGATGACCTATCTGAAAAAAATCACCGCCACCCTGGCTTTCGCCAGCCTGTCCAGCATGGCCCTGGCCGCCGCCAATCCCTTGAGCGTGCACATCCTTGACTTGCAGAGCGGCCAGCCGACGGCGGGCGTGACGGTCACCCTGGAGCAAAAGAACGCTGAAGGCTGGCAACAGCTGGGCAGCGCCGTGACGAATGCGCAGGGGCGCATCGCGGCCATCTATCCGGAAAATCAAGCCATGCAGGCGGGCGACTACCGCATCGTGTTTAAAACAGGCGAACACTATGCGCGCCTGAAACAGGAAACCTTCTTCCCGGAAATCCCCGTGCAATTTCACGTGGAAAAGACTGACCAGCACTATCACATTCCCTTGCTGCTCAGCCCTTTCGGTTTCTCCACCTACCGCGGAAATTAAACCTGGCCGATAGTCTTCGCCGTCTGGCCGAACAGCACGCTTTTCGCATCGCCGCTGACGGTGGGCTGCACGTTGATTTCGGCCGCGCGGGCATACGCGCGCACGGTGGCGGGACGGGCGGCAATGGCCGCAAACCAGCGCGCCAGGTGCGGGAAATCTTCCAGCTTCTGGCGCTGGCGCGCGTACGGCACGATCCACGGATAAATCGCCATGTCGGCGATGGAATACGTGTCGCCAGCAACGAATGCACGGTCGGCCAGGCGCTTATTCAGCACGCCGTACAGGCGATTCGTTTCGTTCACGTAACGCGTGATGGCGTACTCGATGGGTTCAGGCGCATATTGCACAAAATGGTGGTTTTGCCCGGCCATGGGGCCAAGCCCGCCCATTTGCCAGAACAGCCATTGCATGACTTCGGCGCGGCCGCGCACGTCCGCCGGCAGGAATTGCCCGCTTTTCTCGGCCAGGTATTGCAAAATCGCCCCCGACTCGAACAGGGACAGGGGCGCGCCGCCATCTTCCGGTGCCTGGTCGACGATGGCGGGAATGCGGTTGTTGGGCGCGATGACAAGAAACTCGGGCTTGAACTGCTCGCCCTTGCCGATATGTACGGGAATGAGGTTGTAGGGGATGCCCGCTTCTTCCAGGAACATCGTCACCTTGTGCCCGTTGGGCGTGGTCCAGTAATACAGGTCGATCATCGTCGTCTTTCAGCTCGTTGGCATGGGGAGGGCGCAACTATTGTCGCGCCGCAACTGGTGTGCATGGATATAATGCCACGTAAGCGAAAAACAAGACGGCGCGTGCCCCGCCTGCCATGCCAGCAAGCGCCCACTCTCGCTGCAAGAATTGAACTCCGCCATTCCCGAGAACCACCAAAGAAAGCCGACCATGCGCAAACTCCTGATCGTCATGCTGTCCGTCCTGCTGTCAGGCTGTGTCCAGGACTTCGCCATCTATATGTTCGACGGCCAGGACCATTCCCTGACCGTGCGCCGCCAGCAACGTTATTTTTGGCAAGATAGCGTGGAAGTGCAGCTGATGGCCACCAATTTGCCGCAATGCCAGCGCCGGCATATTCTGTCCACCGATGCACCCGCCGACATCAAGGTGGAGCTGTTTGCGGCCGGTGATGGCCTGTGGAATATCCGCATGGGCAAGCAGTTGTGGCAGGCGGAAACGACTAGCTGCAATGCGCTGACGGAAATGGAAAACGACCCGAAAGCCGACCTGGGCCAACCGGTCGGGCAATTCGTAGTCGTCGATGACAAGCTGGAATTCGAGCCGGCGCCGCCAGCGGCGGCACCGGCCCAGTAAATCAGCGCGCTGCCAGGCTGCGCAGCGGCTTTTTCGCCACGGCGCGTGGCACGCCAGCCGAACTGCCCGCCAGGCGCGACGCCGTCGCCGGCTCCTGCGCCGACAGCTTGAAGCGCGCCACCAGTTGCGCCAGCACGGCCGCCTGGTCCTGCATGCTGGACGCCGCTGCTGCCGCCTCTTCCACCAGTGCCGCATTTTGCTGCGTCACGCTATCCATCTCCGTGATCGCCTGGTTGACGTGGCCGATGCCGGTGCTTTGCTCGTGCGAGGCGGCCGTGATGTCGGCCATGATGTCGGTCACGCGCGACACGCTGGCCACCACCTGATCCATGGTCGTGCCCGCCTGTGCGACGAGGGCGCTGCCGGCCGCGATGCTGTCGACGGAAGCGCCGATGAGTTCCTTGATTTCCTTCGCCGCGCCCGCCGAGCGCTGCGCCAGATTGCGCACTTCCGACGCCACCACGGCAAAGCCGCGGCCCTGCTCGCCGGCACGCGCCGCTTCCACCGCCGCATTCAAGGCCAGGATATTCGTCTGGAAGGCGATGCCATCGATGACGCCGATGATGTCGACGATCTTGCGCGACGAGGCGTTGATGGTGTCCATGGTGCCGATCACTTGCGCCACCACGGCGCCGCCCTGGCGCGCCACGGCGGAAGCGGACTGCGCCAGTTCATTCGCCTGCACGGCATTGCCCGCGTTTTGCGTCACGGTGGAGGTCAATTCCTCCATTGAGGCCGCCGTTTCTTCCAGTGAACTGGCTTGCATTTCCGTGCGTGCCGACAAGTCCATATTGCCGCTGGCAATCTCGCTCGATGCCGTGGCAATCGTTTCGGCACTGTAGCGGATTTCGCTGATCGCGTCGACCAGGTTGGCCTGCATGGTTTTCATCGCATACAGCACACTGTGGCGGTCGTTGGCATGGGTGCGCACGTTGCCGCTCAAGTCGTTATTCGCGATCTGGGCAGCCACGTTGGCCGCATATTCGGGATCGCCGCCCAGCGCATGGCGCAAGCTGCGGTTGATCGCCACGACGACGGCGGCCAGCAAGCCGCACACCAGCAGCAGTACGCCCAGCGAGGTGATCAGCGACTGGCGGAAGGCCGCGTCGATATCGTCCATGTACACGCCCACCACGATGGTCCAGCTCCACGGCTTGTAGGCCACCACGCGGCTCATCTTCGGTTCGGCGTTCTTCTGGCCCGGACGGGGGAAATAATAGTGGACGAAGCCCTTGCCCGCATCGCTCTTGCCGACGGCAACGATGTCGCGGTACAGATAGGTGCCGTTGGCATCTTTAAAATCCGACATGTTCTTGCCGTTGGTTTGCGGCGCGGCGGGATTCATCACGACAACGGCATCGAGGTTGATGATGGACAAATAACCGGTCTCGCCAAAGCGCATGCTTTTGATGACGGCGCTGGCCTGCTTCTGCGCTTCTTCCTGCGTCAGGGCGCCGCTGGCGGCCAGGTCGCCGAACATCTTGACGGCGCCCAGGCCCAGGTCGGCGGCATTGCTCAGGTCGGCGCTGCGCTCTTCGATGCGGATCTTGCGAATTTCCAGCGCGTTATAGACAAAAATAACGGTGATGCATAACAGGCTGCAAATCAGGGGGATCCATAACTTCTGCTGGAACGTCAATTTCTTCATGCGGTGTCTCCAACTCTCTATTGTGCGGCGAAGGGGCGTGGCCTGCTTCCAGCTCTGCAGGCCAGGAATGCGGCGGCGACGGTGCTCTGGCGGCACCGTTCAGACGTCTCCAGCATACGCTCGAACTACCGATATTTACAATGCTGGGAAGCAATGTTTTTTACGCAGTGTTGTTAATGGGCTGCGACAATTGATGAGAATTGATGCTGCGTTGCAATAAAAATGTTGCCAGCGGCCGTCGCGCTTTTACGCTACAGTCACTGCAATTATTCAGCGTGCAGGGAGTCCCGTGTCGACCACCGTTACCTGGCAAGGCTTTGCCATCCTGTCGGCCATATTTGCGGCCCTGACGGCCATCCTGGGCAAGCTGGGCGTGGCCCATCTGAACAGCAACATGGCCACCTTGATACGCACGGGCGTCATCCTCTTGGTGACGGCCGCCATCATCTCGCTGCGCGCGGAGTGGCAGCGCCCCAGCGGCGGCAACTGGGTGGGCTGGACTTGCCTGATTGCCTCGGGCGTGGCGACGGGACTGTCGTGGCTATGTTACTTCCGCGCGCTGCAGCTGGGCCCCGTCTCGCTGGTGGCGCCCGTCGACAAGCTCAGCGTGGCGCTGGTGATGCTGGCCGGCTGGCTGGTGCTGGGCGAGCCGTTCACCCTGAAAGCGGCAGCCGGCGGTGGCTTGATCGTGCTCGGCTCGCTGATTTTGCTACTCTGAGGCATTCCATGGCACGCGGCGGCGCGCCTGTGTCAGAATGCACGCCGCATAGATCGAATCACGAAAGAACAGCATGACCAAGAATGAAGCCATGAAACGCATCAACGACCGCCTGGGCAAACCCACGCTGACGGACAAGAACACGCATTTTGCCAGCGTCGCCAGCTATGGCACGGACGAAGGCTGGTGGCTGAAGATTCCCTTCCTGACCTTCAAGCAGGAATTGCACTTCATCCTCAACAATGAGAAAACGAAAAGCTTCCAGCACCTGAAAATCGGCGCCAACCAGATCCTCAGCCCCGGCATGAGGTTCCGCAGCACGGGCGGCGCCGCCGACGCCTTCATGTCGGCCTCGGCGCCGAAACGCCTGGTCGACTTGCTCGACGGCGGCAGCAAGTACAATTTTACAAAACACTTCGTCAACGATTATCGCTACTGATGCATAGCCGTATTGCCTGACGGCAGTTGCGGCGGCAGCCACGCCCTGAGCAAATGCTGCGCGATGTCGAGCGCGTCGTCGCGGCTGGTGCCGAAATGCAGGGGATAGCCCCAGAACTGGCCGAACATGACGGCGAAGGCCTTGCCGGCCAGGCGCTTGGCGGCGCTTGGTTCGACCAGCACCATGCCCTGGATATACGCGCGCAGGGCAAGCTTGTGCCGCTTCATCCACAGCACGGCGCGCTTGCGCTCTTCCTGCGGATGCGCATGGCCATCCTCGTCCAGGCCGTCTTCACTGAGAATGACAAACGCCTGCTGGCGCGCCAGCAAGGCCTCGAACTGGGCGAACAAGGCTTCGTCGTGGCGCTCTGCGGCAGGATCGCGGCGGATCCAGACGAGGGGGAAATCGGTGATATCGAGTTGCATGGGAGACTCCTTCAAGGGGGTTGCCGTTCCTCCTGGCCTTCATCAGAACTCTGGCGGCGGCGGTTGCCGTTGAAGCGGGGCTGCGGATAGCCATACGATACCGATGACAGCGCCCGACGTCATTGCATACAATAGCCACAATATTATTCAATCCGGCCAACATACTCCCATGCCCCATCCTCTCTTGCCCAGCATGCTGACGGCCCACCTGGGCCTAGACGCCGGCGCCTCCATCATCGATTTCGACGTCGACGGCGTGCTGCGTCCGCTGCTGGCCGTAGGGCTGGCCAGCGTGCCCGAGGATGTGGAGCAGGCGCCACACCAGCACCGCAAGGGGCAGCTGCTGTATGCCACGCGGGGCGTGATTCATTGCGAGGTGGAAAGCGGCGTGTGGATCGTGCCGCCCCAGTGCGCCGTGTGGATACCGGGCGGCCTGATGCATTCGGCGCAGGGCGTGGGCGAGGCCGAGTGCTACTGCCTGTTTGTCGAGCCGACCATGGCGCCGGCCTTGCCCGCCGTCTGCTGCACGGTGGCCGTCTCGCCCCTGCTGCGCGAACTGATCGCCAAGGCGGCCTGCTTTCCCACCCTGACCGCGCTGCTCGGCGCGCAGGAACGCCTGGTGGCCACACTACTCGATGAGTTGGCCACGGCGCCGGTGGAAGACTTGCATTTGCCGATACCGCGCGATGCGCGCCTGCGCCGCCTGGCCGCCCTGCTGCTGGCGCAACCGGCCGATAAAAGCACCCTGGCCGAATGGGCCAGGCGCATCGGCATGAGCGAGCGCAGCATGACCCGGCAGTCATTCGAGGAAATGGGCATGAGCGTAGGCCGCTGGCGCCGGCAACTGCACGTCATCCTTGCCTTGCAAGGGCTGGCGCAAGGACGCAGCGTGAAAGCCGTGGCGCTGGAGCTGGGCTATGAAAACACCAGTGGTTTTGTCACCATGTTCCGCAAGGCGGTGGGCAAGCCGCCCGCGCGTTATCTGGCGGAACGGGAATCCGGAAGAGTATAAAAAAAGGCGGCATCAGCCGCCTTCGTCTTGCATCGTCATCTAAATAATCAAACTTCGCGCGCCAGGGCCAAAAATTCCGTGCGCAGCGCCAGGTTCGGCTGCATCTCGCCCAGCATCGCCGAGGTGATGGTTTCTTCGCCCGGCGTGCGGATGCCGCGGCTTTCCATGCACAGGTGACGGCAGCGTACGACCACGCCCACCGATTTCGGCTCCAGCACTTCCATCAGGGCATTGGCGATCTGCATCGTCATGCGTTCCTGCACTTGCAGGCGCTTGGAGAAGCAATCGACCAGGCGCGTCAGTTTCGACAGGCCAACGATCTTGCCGTTGGGCACATAACCGATGGTGGCCTTGCCAAAGAACGGCGCCAGATGGTGTTCGCAATGGCTGTAGACGGGGATGCCGCGCACGACGATCAGCTCGTTATACTGTTCCGCGCCATCTTCAAAGGCTTTCAGCAAGTCCACCGGGTCCTGGCCATAGCCGGACGTCCAGTGCTTCCACGCCTTGGCCACGCGCGCCGGCGTTTCCAGCAAGCCAGGACGCTGCGGGTCTTCGCCAAAGCTGCTGATCAGCCGGCGCCAGTCGTTTTCGGAGAATTCTTCTTGAGACATGCTAAACCACCCTAAAATTTGCAATTGCCGCCAGTATATAGAAAATGCGGCAAGCTGCCCGGGCGGCCCCCCGCTTTGCCTATACGGCTGGCGGACGGTGCGCTCTCACCAGCAGCGCCGAGATCGACACGCTGGAACTCGCTTCCGGCCAGGCATCGCCGGGGCCGAACCAGCGCGCCTCGGCGATCTCGTTCTCGTCCAGACGGATCTCGCCGTCGAGGTAATCGGCCGTAAACGCAATCATCAGCGAGTGGGGAAACGGCCAGGACTGGCTCATGAAGTACTGCAAGTTTTGCACGCGCAAGCCCACCTCTTCCATCACTTCACGGTGCACGGCTTCCTCGATCGATTCGCCCGCTTCCAGGAAACCGGCCAGCGGGCTGAAACGCTGCGACGGCGAATGCTTGTGCATGGCCAGCAGCACGGAATCGCCCTTGCGGATCAACACCATCATCGCTGGCGAGATGCGCGGATACGCCAGCATGCCGCAGGCGGCGCAGGTAAAACAGCGTTCGCCGCGCGTGCGCTGCATGGGCGTGGCGCACACGCCGCAATGGCGGTGCGTGCGTGCCCACTCGGCCAGCTGCACGGCGCGGCTGGCCAGGCCCAGGAAACCGTCATCGACGGCCTGGAACAGCGAACGCACGCCGTGCCAGGCCAGGGAGCTATCGCTGGGCAGCAGCTCCTCATCCGTCCAGACGGTCTGGCAATAGCGGCCCTGCCACAGGCCCACGGGCTGGGCGCGACTCAGGTCGATATCGAGCGCGGCCGCCTCGGCGGCCGTGGGCAAGCTCAGCCCGGGCGTACGCAACAATAAACGCCCGCGGTGAAAGACAAACGTCAGCGTCTCGGTGGCGGCCGGGGCCGGTTCGGGTGGGTCGATCAGAGGAACAAAGGCATCGGGAGTCTGCAGCATGCTGGGTGGAATTAGTAAAGGTTGCTCATCATACTCCCGCCGCCGGACGCTTGCGCGCATAGCAGCGGCCAGCCAGCAAAGCAAGCATTCATGCGCCATGACAGTATTTTTTTTGCGGCACGACCAATCCGTTGCGTAAACGATACTGATAACGATTCTCATTTACGAAATAGCGCCCAGTTATTACAATACCGCCTATTCCGTCTCCATCGCCAGCCACTTGCCCGCGTGCCCAAGCACAGCGGCGCAGAGCCAGCCAGGAACCACCACCCTGAACTTATCGAGAGAGCAAGATGGCAATCAAGAGCCGCAAACACGCCCCAACCCGTTTCAACCAGCACATCGGCGCCGCCCTGGCCGTGATGCTGCTGCCCGTCGCCGCCCAGGCGGCCGACCCGGCCGGCCAAAGTGCCCCGGCATCGCAGCAAACCCTGAACGAAATCAAGGTCGTGGGCTCCAAGGAAAATGATTTCAAGGCCGAAAAAGCCTCGTCGCCGAAATACACGGAAGAGCTGGTCAATACGCCGCAAACCATCGTCGTGATCAAGAAGGAATTGATCGAACAGCAAGGTGCGCTGACACTGACGGATGCGCTGCGCAACACGCCAGGCGTCGGTACCTTCTTCCTCGGCGAAAACGGCAACACCAACACGGGCGACGCCGTCTACATGCGCGGTTTCGATTCGTCCGGCAGCATCTATGTCGATGGCGTGCGCGACGTGGGCTCCATCTCGCGCGACGTCTTCAACATCGAACAGATCGATGTGCTGAAGGGCCCGGCGGGCACGGACAGCGGCCGCGGCTCGCCCACCGGTTCGATCAACCTGGTCAGCAAAACGGCGACCATGGAAAACAAATTCAATTCGCTGCTGACGGCGGGCAGCGGCAAGCAGAAACGCGCTACGGCCGACTGGAACCGCGTCCTCGACAGCGACTCGGGCACGGCCTTGCGCCTGAACCTGATGACGCAGGACAGCGGCAACCCGGCACGCGATGAAGTCACCAACAAGCGCTGGGCCTTCGCGCCCACCGTCACCTTCGGCATCGGCAAACCGACGCACATCACGGCCAGCTACCTGCATGTGGACCAAAACAACGTGCCCGACGGCGGCGTGCCGACCATCGGCTTGCCTGGCTACTCGACGCCGGACGTCGCCACGAAGGAACAACCGGTCATCCGAACCTTCCTGAACGGCGCCGCCAGGGTCGACACAAAGAATTTCTACGGTTCCACCGCCGATTACGACAAGGTCAAGGCCGACATGGGCACCTTGCGCATCGACCATGATTTCTCGCCCAACGTGCAGCTTCAGAACACCACGCGCTACGGCAAGACCAAGCAGGATTACCTGCTGACGGCCTTCATGGGCAGCATGGTCAACCTGAAGACGCCGGTCCCGACCGATCCGTCGACCTGGACCATGGCGCGCTCGCTGCGCACCGTGAAGGACCAGGAAAACACGATCCTGACCAACCAGACCGTCGTCAGCGCACAGTTCGACACGGGCGTGCTGAAGCACTCCGTGGTGGCCGGCGCCGAGCTCACCAGCGAAAAGCAGACCAACTACAGCTATGTGCCTGCCAGCCTGGGCACCTTGCCGGATGCCAATCTGTACCATCCGAACCCGCGCGACCCCGTCACCGGCTACCAGCCCGTGCGCAACGGCGCCTACAGCCAAGGCGAAGTCAACACGCAAAGCGCATATGTCTTTGACACCATCAAGTTCGGCGACAAGTGGATCTTCAATGGCGGCGTGCGCTTCGACCATTTCAACACCAGCTATGACGCCGTCGCCCTGCAAACGGCCGTGGCCAAGGACCAGGTGCAAAAACTGCCGGTAGGCACACCGATTCCCACACACCTGACGCTGAGCGACACCTTGGCCAACGGCAAGATCTCGGCCCTGTACAAGCCGACGCCGGACAGCAGCGTGTACGCCTTGCTGGCCACGTCGAAAGCGCCGCCTGGCGTCAACTTCGCCCTGAGCACGGGCGCCAGCAGCGCGCAAAACCCGAACTATGACCCGCAAGAAACCACCACCAAGGAAATCGGCACCAAGTGGGACTTCCTGAAGCAAAAACTGTCGCTGTCGGCCGCCGTCTACCAGACCACCGTCAAGAATGAAGTGGAACAAGATCCGGTCATCCCGACCATTTATTACCAGACCGGCAAGAAGCGCGTGGAAGGCCTGGAACTGGGCGTGGTGGGCGAAATCATGCCGAACTGGCTGGTCAGCGCCGGCTACACGCGCATGAATACCAAAGTCGAGTCGGGCAAGGTCGTCACGGCCAGCGGCATCAATAACCTCAGCTACACGCCAAAACAGGCGTTCACCAGCTGGACCTCGTACACCCTGCCGTTTGGCCTGAAGATCGGCGGCGGCGCGCGTTATGTGGGTGAAATGCTGCGCGGCACCGATGGCGCTGTCGGCACGCCGGCCCGCGTGGATGCCTACTGGGTCTTCGACGCCATGGCGACCTATACCGTCAACAAAAATCTCGACTTGCAGTTGAACGCCTACAACCTGGCCGACAAGACCTATGTGGCGGCCATCAACAAATCCGGTTTCCGCTACACCCCGGGCCAGCCCCGTTCGTTCAGCCTGACGGCAAATATCAAGTTCTAAACACGCATTGCGTCATTTCAAGCCCCTCTTCGGAGGGGCTTTTTTATTGTCCTGATAATCTTGTCTTTTTGCCGCACCGCCACCCTGCCGCGACTAGCGTATGAAAAGTCATACAGCGATGGCGCGCCCCGTCCAATATTTCGCGCAAGCGTGCAAAATTGCGACATCTAAGCAACAAAAAAGCTTCCTTAAATCAACAACTTAAGAAGTTAGGCCGCAAATTCCCATTTCAGGCATATCCTTTGCTATGTACAGGTTTTGCTGCAAATAATCGCTGGCACGCAAAGGCTTGTTTTTGAGAAATACTGACTCCAAGCTTGAGTTGCTCGCTATCAATAATCCGCTCACAGCGGCGTTTCACCGGAGGAGTCAAAATGAAAAAGAAACGGCCATTAACCCTGTACATCCTGATTGCCATGATCCTCGGCATTGCCGTGGGCTATGGATGCAACACCGCCTTCCCTGATGCCAAGCTCAGCGCTCAGATCGCGGGCAATATTTCCATCGTCACCGACGTTTTCCTGCGCCTGATCAAGATGATCATTGCGCTGCTGGTATTTTCCACCCTGACGGTCGGTATCGCCCACATGGGCGACGGCAAGACGGCGGGCCGCATCGGCTTGAAAGCCATGTGCTGGTTCGTGGTTGCCTCGCTGGTCTCGCTGGCGCTGGGCATGGTGCTGTCGAACCTGATGCAGCTGGGTACCAACCTGGGCCTGCCATTGCCGGACGTACACGCGTCAACCAATTTGAAAACGGCCGCCTTCACCTTGAAAGATTTCTTCACGCATCTGGTGCCGAAGTCGCCGATCGAGGCCATGGCCAACAATGAAATCCTGCAAGTGCTGGTGTTCTCGATCTTCTTCGGCGGCGCACTGGCCGGCCTGGGCGAATCGGGCAAGACCCTGACGGCCGTCGTCGACCAGCTGGCGCAAGTCATGCTGCGCATCACCGGCACCATCATGAACCTGGCCCCGCTGGCCGTGTTCGCCGCCATGGCCTCCGTCATCACCACCCACGGCCTGGGCGTACTGGTCACGTTTGCCAAGTTCATGGGCGGCTTCTACCTGGGCCTGCTGTGCCTGTGGACACTGCTGATCGCCGCCGGTTTTGTCGTCATCGGTCCGCGCATCTTCAAGCTCGTCGGCCTGATCCGCGAACCATTCCTGCTGGCATTCTCGACGGCCAGCTCGGAAGCAGCATATCCAAAACTGCTGACGGCGCTCGACCAGTTCGGCGTGGATCGCAAGATTTCCAGTTTTGTGTTGCCAATGGGCTACTCCTTCAACCTCGACGGCTCAATGATGTACTGCACCTTCGCCGTGCTGTTCATTGCACAAGCCTACGGTATCGACCTGTCGATCGGCACGCAGATCACCATGCTGCTGCTGCTGATGCTGACCTCGAAAGGCATGGCCGGCGTGCCGCGCGCCTCGCTGGTGGTGATTGCCGCGACCCTGAACCAGTTCAATATTCCGGAAGCGGGCTTGCTGCTGCTGATGGGCGTCGACCAATTCCTCGACATGGGTCGCTCGGCCACCAACGCGGTCGGCAATGCCGTCGCCACGGCCGTCGTCGCCAAGTGGGAAGGTGGCCTGGCCACCGAGGAAGAAGCAGCCGCGGCCAACGCCGCCAACCAGAACACGGAAAGCCATTGGGGCGAAGCTGACCACGCTAGCAAAGCCTGATAGCGCCATGGCCCGCCACAAGCGGGCCATTTATTTGTTGTCCATGTTGAGTAACAAGCAGTCAGGTAGTGCGATCAGTAGTCATTCCAACTTATTAGAGAGATTTTCATGAAAAAAGTCCTGTTTACCCTGCTGACCCTCGGCGCAGCCTCCACCGGCGCCATGGCCCAATCGAGCGTCACCATCTACGGCGTGGCTGACGCCGGCCTGGTGTTCGACAAGGATGCGGCTGGAGACCGCCTGAACCGCGTCGCTTCCGGCGTCGCTTCCGGCTCGCGCATCGGCTTCAAAGGCAAAGAAGACCTGGGTGCTGGCCTGGCCGCCACCTTCGTGCTGGAAAGCGGTTTCAATATCGACACCGGTACCTCGGGCCAGGGCGGCCTACTGTTCGGTCGCCAGGCGTATGTCGGCCTGACCGGCAGCGCCGGCGCCGTCACCCTGGGCCGCCAATATTCTCCGTACTACCTGGCCCTGCGCGACGTGGCCGACCCGTTTGTCATCGGCCTGGCTGGCACGGCATCGAACCTGATGGTGACGAATATCCGCGTCGATAATATGGTGCAATACAGCACGCCGACCTGGAGCAAGCTCTCGGCCGACCTGGCGTATGGCTTTGGCGAAGTGGCCGGCGACAATGCGAAGAACCGCAGCATGGGCGGCGCCGTGCATTACATCGACGGTCCGCTGAACGTGACCCTGACGCACCACCGCAAGGAAAATGCGCTGGCCACCCAGCAAACCCGCAACACGCTGCTGGCTACGCGCTACGACTTTGGCGTACTGCAAGGCAACTTCGGCTACGCCGACAACCGCGCCCTGGACAACAGCAAGAGCAACGACATCCTGGTCGGCTTGAGCGCGCCGTTTGGCGCCACCAAGCTGGTCGCGTCGTACATCCGCCACAACGACAAGAGCAACCTGAACCGTGATGCCCAGCAGTGGGCCATCGGCGCCTTCTACTCCCTGTCCAAGCGCAGCGACCTGTACACCGGTTATGGCCACATCAGCAACAAGAACGGCGCCACCTTCGTCGTCGGCAATGCCACGGATAATGGCACCGGCAACAGCGGTTTCAACTTAGGCATGCGTCATACCTTCTGATCGCGGCTAGTGACAGCGCAAGCCGCCGGATGCATGTCCGGCGGCTTTTTTATTTCCGCGATTACTTAAATGCGATACTGTGGGTTCTTGCAAGTTGGCAGCTGATTTTATGAATAGCAGTAACAAACCCTCCCTTTCCTGGCGCCAGCGCCTGGCGCAACGCTCGGGTCGCGAAACGCTGGCCTGGGGCGTGGTGCTGGCCGCCTGCCTGACGACCGTCTGGCTCGTGTATTTCTGGACCGAGCGCATCGCCATCGGCAAGCTGCAGGCGAGCGGCGCGCAGCGCCTGGAAGTATATGTCAGCAGCCTGGAAAATGCGCTGGAGAAATACGACTTCCTGCCCAAGACGCTGGAGCTGAACCGCGACGTGATCCGCCTGCTGCAGCACCCGGAAGACCCGGTGCTGGTCGATACGGTCAACCATTACTTGGAGCAGATGAATGCCCAGGCGAAATCCTCGACCATTTTCATCAGCAACCTCGACGGCAACACGCGGGCCGCCAGCAACTGGCAGCAGCCCGACAGCTTTATTGGCGACAATATCTCGTTCCGCCCGTATGCCCAGGACGCCCTGCGCGGCACGCCAGGGCGTTTTTATGGCGTCGGCACGACGCGGCTCGAGCCCGGCTACTTCTTTGCCCATGGCATCTACCAGAATGGCCACATGCTGGGCCTGGCAACGGTGAAGGTGAACCTGGAAACCCTGGAAAAACGCTGGGTGCAAGGCGCGGACAAGGTGATGCTGGCCGATGAGCACGGCGTGATCTTTCTCAGTTCCATGGCGGACTGGAAGTACAAGACCCTGGCGCCGCTGTCGCCCGCCATCGTCGAGGAACTCAACCGCACGCGCCAGTACTACTCGAAGCAGCTGGAAGCCATCCCCTTCGTCTCCGACCGCCAACTGGGCAATGGTGCGCGCGTGATCAGCGTGCGCGAGCAGGAACACGCCGACACGCCACCGAAGATCAGCTCCAGCGTCATGACGCAGATCAAGCTCAAGTCGCCGCAAGGCTGGACTTTTATTTACCTGTCCGACCTGGCGCAGGCGAAAGCCAGCGCGCGCGCGGCCGCCGCCTTCTCTTGCGTGCTGCTGGGCTTTTTCATGCTGCTGTTCTTTTACCTGCGCCAGCGCCGCGCGGCCGTGGCGCAAAAATTGCGCGCCCGCGAAGACTTGCAACATGCCTACGACAACCTGGAAGCCATGGTCGAGGAACGCACCTCGGAACTCAATGCCATGACGCAAAGCCTGAGCCAGGAAATCGAAGTGCGCAGCAAGGCCGAGCAGAAACTCCACATCACGCAAAATGAACTGTTTCAAGCAGGTAAGATGGCCGTGCTGGGGCAAATGTCGGCCAGCATCACGCATGAACTCAACCAGCCGCTGACGGCGCTGCGCACCATGTCCGACAATGCCGTCATCCTGCTCGAGCGGGGACGGCTCGACGATGCGCGGCGCAACTTGGCGAAGATCTCGCAAATTGCGGCCAGGATGGGGACTATAACGGGTCAATTGAAGATTTTTGCGCGCAAATCGACGACCAGCCTGACCTCCGTCTCGATCCCCACGGCGATCAGCAATGCGCTGTTCCTGGTCGAGCGCCGGCTGCAGGTGGAAAATGTGCGCTTTACTTTGCAACTGCCGCCCGAAGACATCTTCGCCATGTGCGAAAGCAACCGCCTGGAGCAAGTGCTGGTGAACCTGTACGCCAACGCGCTCGACGCCATGAACGGCAGCGACGTGCGCAGCCTGCGCGTGTCCGTCGCATGCACGCCCGAGCACGTGCTGATCCATGTGGCTGACACGGGGCCCGGCCTGTCGACGGAAGTGTACGAACACCTGTTCGAACCGTTCTTCACAACAAAACCGCAGGGACTGGGACTGGGCCTGGGACTGGCCATTTCCGAACAGATCACGCGCCAGTTCGGCGGCGTGCTGCGCGCCGAAAACGCCCCCGGCGGCGGCGCCATCTTCACCATCGAACTACAGATTGCAACGCAGGAGGAAAAACATGTTTGACGGCTTGAAGGTCTTGCTGGTCGAAGACGACCCCACCGTACGCGAAGGCAGCGAGCAGGCACTGCAACTGGCCGGCCTGGACGTGCTGGCCTTCCACTCGGCCGAACTGGCCTATAAACTGCTCACGCCCGATTTCCCCGGCATCGTGGTCAGCGATGTGCGCCTGCCCGGCATGAGCGGCCTGGAATTGCTGCAAGCGGTCAAGACGCTCGATGCCAACTTGCCCGTGATCCTCGTCACCGGCCACGGCGACATCACCATGGCCGTGCACGCCATGCGCACGGGCGCCTACGATTTCATCGAAAAGCCATATTCGTCCGAGCAACTGGTCGACGTCATCCTGCGCGCGCTGGAAACGCGGCGGCTGACGCTGGAAGTGCACAGCCTGCGCCGCCAGCTCGAGGACGGCGGCGGCATCGAGGCGCGCTTATTGGGTAATTCCGTGGCGATGCGCGACATACGGCGTTTGATACTCGACGTTGCCGACGAACCGGCCGACGTACTGATCTATGGCGACACGGGCACGGGCAAGGAAATGGTGGCCCGCTGCCTGCACGACTTCAGCCACCGCCGCAAGCACAACTTCGTCGCCGTCAATTGCGGCGCGATTCCCGAAAGCATATTCGAAAGCGAAGTCTTCGGCCACGAACCGGGCGCATTCACGGGCGCGGCCAAGCGGCAGGTGGGCAAGATCGAGCACGCGGACCACGGCACTTTCTTCCTCGACGAAATCGAAAGCCTGCCCCTGTCCCTGCAAGTGAAATTGCTGCGCGTGCTGCAGGAGCGCTACATCGAACGCCTCGGCTCCAACGTGCCCACGCCCGTCGACGTGCGCGTCATCGCGGCGGCCAAGCTGGACCTGGAAGACTTGTCGCAGCAGCAGAAATTCCGCAGCGACCTGTACTACCGCCTGAATCTGATCGTGCTGCATTTGCCGCCCTTGCGCGAACGGCGCGAAGACATTCCCATCCTGTTCGAGCACTTCGTGCTGGCCGCCGCCGCCCGCTACAACCGCGCCGCGCCCGTGGTCTCCAGCGCACAGATGCGCAACCTGATGGCCCATTCCTGGCCCGGCAATGTGCGCGAACTGCGCAATATCGCCGACCGCTTCGTGCTGGGCATCGCCGGTGGCGCGTCGAGCCTGCTGGCGGGCAATCAGGCCAGCCCCCTGTCGCTGGCGGAGCAGGTGAACGGTTTCGAACGCGCGCTGATCGAACAGGAACTACGCGCATATTCCGGCAACGTCAGCGAAGTGAGCGCGGTGCTCGGCTTGCCGAAACAGACCTTGTACCACAAGATGCAAAAGTACAACCTGGTCGCCGAAGAGTTCAGGTAAGCACGCCGACACGGCCCGTGCGCAGTGGCACGCCCCAGTCGGGCCGCCCGTTCGCCAGCGCCAGCCGCGCCGCCTTTTCCCAGTCATATTCCACGGTGTGCAACTGCGCCGTCCAAGTGCCGTCCATCCCCTGTTCGACGATGGCATAGCGCGCATGCGGCGTGCCGTTTTCCATCACATGCGGATAAGCATGGTCGTCGTCGTAGGCTTGCAAGCCCACGCTGCCGGGGTTGACGATCAGCCGTCCATCAGCCAGGCGCACCTGGCGCGGCATGTGCGTGTGGCCGCACAGGATCAGGGCCGCGTCGGCCGTCCCGGCGCGCTCGGCCACCTCCTGCGGCGTGGCGGCACGGCTGCCCTGCGGCGTGACGCTGTCGAGAAAATACACGAGGTCGCTGGCGGGCGTGCCATGCACCAGCAGCACATCGTGACGCAAGCGCAAGGTGGCGGGCAGCGCCTCGATCCACGCGAGTTGCTCGGGCAACAGTTGCGCGCGCGCAAAAGCGTCGGACACGCCCATGCGGGCCGGGTCGCCCAGCAACTGGCGCTCGTGGTTGCCACGGATGGTGGGCAAGCCGAGCCCCATCAGGCGCGCCGCCGTGGCGCGCGGCTGCAGATGGCCCGAGACGATGTCGCCCAGGTTGACGGTCACGTCGACCCCACGCCGGGCGATGTCGGCCAGCACGGCGTCCAGCGCATCGAGGTTGCCGTGGATATCGGAAATGGCGGCGATTTTCATGCGGTGTCTCCTCTTCTTGCACACCATTCTGCCCGCGTCCTGCGTTGCAGGCAATGCCGGTGTGTGTACCAGCCGTGACACACGGTAGGACAAATCCGACGACCACTTGCGCCGTGCGGCTACGTCATTTAAAAGTAACAATTGCTACCATTTCCTCATTGCACTGTTGCCCAGCGTGGGTCCCCAAGCGCTGCGACAGTTTTCACTTTATCCTGAGGAGTTCTCCCATGTTTGCCATGTCCGTGCCCGCCCGCCTGTCTCCACCCCGTTTGCGCCATCTCGCCTTGCGCAGCAGCATGATGCTGGGCGTGCTGGGTATGGCCACGGCGGCCGCCACGGCGCGGGCCGAGCCATCGCCCACGCTGGACCGTGTCAGCCTCTCGGTCGGGGCATTTTCCGCCGATCCGCGCATCAATATCGGCGCCGACACGCAGTTTGGCCGCATCGACGCACCCGAATCAAAGCCCAGCCATACCACCATCCCGCGCATCAAGGCGGATTTGCTGATCGGCGACCGCCACGGCTTGGCATTCGACTACTACCGCTACGACAAATCCTACACGCCAAGCCTGACGGGCGAGACCATCATCAATGGCCAGCCCGTCACGGGCACAGCCACGGCGAACGCGGATCTGAAGCTGGACCTGGCCAAGCTGGCCTATAAATGGTGGCTGGGCAGCGGCAACGACACCTTCGGCATCGGCCTGGGCGCCGCCTACTACCATGCAAACCTGAACGGCACGGCCACCGGCGTCGTCAATGGCGAAACGGCCACGGCGCGCGATTCCATCGGCGAGCATGCGTTTGCGCCGCTGCTGGAAGTGGGCTGGCGCCACGCCTTCACGCCGGACTTGCGCATATATGCGGAAGCGTCTGGCATCAAGAAAAATGGCGGGCGCATCAACGGCCACATTTACGGCGGCAATGTCGGCGTGGAATGGTTTCCGTTCAAGAACATCGGTTTCGTGGCCGATTACGGCATCTCGAAAATCAAGCTGCACCGCGACAGCGAACGCGATGCCGACCTGAACATTCGCCTGACGGGACCATCGGCGTATGTGAAAGTGCGCTTCTAAACGCGCTCAGGCCGCCGGTTTCAGCAAGGTCAGCTGGAACTGCGGCAAGGCCGGATCGTCGTACGCCTCGACTCTGGCAAACGGCAGGCGCGCAAACGCCTGCTGCCAGAAGGCGCAGGCAGCGGCATCGGCGCGAAACATCGCCACCAGCCACGTCTGCTCGCTGTCCAGCAGCACCCTGCGCACCACTTCCAGCGCCACGCCGCAGCGCCGGTACTGCCTCAGGATAAAAAAGTCGCTGAACTCCTGCACCGCCAGCTCACCCGCCATGCCAGGCTCCGCGAGGAAAAAGCCCGCCAGTGCGCCATCGACCTCGATCCATCTGGCCGTGTGGCCGGCTGCGTGCACATACGACGCCAGCCCCGCATCGCACACGTCGTAGCGGCCATCGGCCAGCAACGCCTCACCGCTCCAGGCGGCATTGTCATAACAATACAGTTGAAACAGCCGCGCCAGTGCCTCCTCTTCGCCCGGGGCAATGGCGCGCAAGGCGATGATCTTGTGTATGGCAGGCATGAAACGCTTTCCTCCGCGGTGGCGTCGATCCAGTGCGCGATCTTAGCACCGTCACTCATCCCCGCCTGGGGCATTTCATGCCCGTCTTTCCACCTCCGGTCGCAAAAAGATTACTTTTTTTCCAATTGCTTATATATTATTGCCTTTAAGTAACATCCGCCATCGCGGTTAACAGAAGACAAGGGCGCGCCCCTTTCACAGACCGGCAAACAGGTATTTGCCGGCTTTTTTAGACCCAAGCTCTGGAGAGTGCTGCACATGCTATCGATCAAACAGCTGAACAAAACGTATGCCAATGGCGTCAAGGCCATCAATGATGTCAGCCTGGAGATTCCCAACGGAATGTTCGGCTTGCTGGGACCGAATGGCGCAGGCAAGTCCTCGCTGATGCGTACCATTGCCACCTTGCAAGATCCCGACAGCGGCAGCATCCATTTCGATGGCCTCGATGTGCTCAAGGACAAGGCCGGCCTGCGCCGCCAGCTCGGCTATTTGCCGCAGGATTTCGGCGTCTATCCGAAGGTCAGTGCGGAAACCTTGCTCAACCACTTTGCCGTCTTGAAAGGTTTGACGCAAAAGGGCCCGCGCAAGGAAGCCGTGGAAGCCTTGCTGCAGCAAACCAATCTGTGGGAAGCGCGCAAGCGCAACCTGGGCACGTATTCGGGCGGCATGCGCCAGCGCTTCGGCATCGCCCAGGCCCTGCTGGGCGCACCGCGCCTGGTGATCGTCGATGAGCCCACTGCCGGCCTGGACCCGGACGAACGCAACCGCTTCCTGAACCTGCTGGCGAAGATCGGCGAGCAAGTGGTGGTGATTCTGTCGACGCACATCGTCGACGATGTGACGGACTTGTGCCCGCGCATGGCCATGATCGTCAAGGGACAGGTGCTGGTGCAGGGCGAACCGCAGGCGGCCATAGCCACCTTGCACAACAAGGTCTGGCGCCGCAGTGTCACGACGGAAGAACTGGCGCAGTACCAGCAAACCTTGAACGTGCTATCGACGCGCCTGGTGGGCGGCAAGCCGCAAATCAATGTGTATGCCGACAGCCAGCCCGACAGCGGCTTCGTGCAGATCGCTGCGGACCTGGAAGACGTGTACTTCCTGCACGTGCGCAACGCTGCCCGCCACGACGCCGCCGCTCCCGCTGCGGCACCGTCCGCCGTGGCAGCGTAAGGGGCCGCCATGTGGAAGGAATTTTTCAAGTTTGACCTCGTCTACCAGCTGAAACAGCCGCTGCTGTGGGTCTTTGCCGTCATCCTGGCACTGATGGCCTTTGGCGCCACCACCAGCGACTCGGTGCAGATCGGTGGCGCCATCGGCAACATCAACCGCAACGCCCCCACCGTGGTGGCGCAGATGCTGGGCATCTTCAGCCTGCTGGCGATGTTGCTCGTCACCGTCTTCATCGCCGGCGCCGTGCTGCGCGACAGCGAAGTGGGCATGGCCGACATGCTGTTCGCCACGCCCATGCGCAAGTGGGACTACCTGTTCGGCCGCTTCGCCGCCGGTTTTGCCGCCTGCCTGATCATCTTCCTCTGCATCGCCTTCGGCATCATGCTCGGCCCCCTCATGCCCTGGGTCGATGCACAGCGCGTGGGCGCGTTCTCGCTGCATACCTATGCCTGGAGCTTCGCCGTCATCGTCATCCCCAACCTGCTCTTCATCGGCGCCCTGCTGATGCTGCTGGCGGCCACCACGCGTTCGATGATGCTCGTGTACGTGGGCGTGCTGGGCTTTTTCGTGCTGTGGGCCATGGCCGGCGTGTTTACGCGCGACATCAACAATGAATGGTATGCCGTGCTGCTCGACCCCTTCGGCGTGCGCGCCTTTGGCCGCATGACGCGCTACTTCACGGCCGCCGAGTCGAATGCCAGCCTGCCGCCCCTGTCCGGTTTCCTGCTGGCCAACCGCTTGCTGTGGCTGGGCATCACGGCGGTGTTGTTCGCCGCCACCGTGATTCTCTTCAAGCCGCAGCGCACGGGCACGGGCAGGCGCCTGTTCGGCAAGCCCAAGGCCGAAACTGTCGCGCCGGCCGTCACTGCGCCGCTGCACCTGCCGCGCAGCATTCCCGCCTTTACCCCGGCAACGGCCTGGCGCCAGTGGTGGCAGATCCTGCGCTTCGATGCCGCCGGCGTCTTCAAGAGCGTGCCCTTCCTCGTCATGCTGCTGTTCGGCGTCATCAACCTGATCGCCGGCTCCAGCGTAGGCAAGAACATGTACGGCACGGCCGTGTATCCGATGACCCATTTGATGCTGCAAAGCATCAACAACAGCTTCAGCTTCCTGTTGATCATCATCGTCACCTTTTATGCGGGTGAGCTGATCTTCAAGGAGCGCCAGGTCAAGATCGCCGACGTCAGCGATGCCCTGCCCGTGCCCGGCTGGGTGCCCCTGCTGGCCAAGTGCACGGCCCTGGTTGGCGTCATCGCCGGCTACCTGCTGGTGGGCGTCATCACCGCCATCGGTTTCCAGCTCGTCAAGGGCGGCGCGCCCGTGGAACTGGGGCTGTACCTGAAAGGCACCCTGCTGGGCGCCCTCTTTTTCGTGCTGATGGGATTGTGCGCCCTCACCCTGCAAGTGCTGTCGAATAACAAGTTCATCGGCTACCTGCTGGTGATCCTGCTGATGGTGGCGCAAATGGTGCTGGGCATGCTACACCTGGAACACAATCTGTACGCCTTCGGCGGCACGCCGGCCATCAAGTATTCGGACATGAATGGCTACGGCCACTTCCTGACGGGCTGGGCCTGGTTCTCTCTGTACTGGAGCCTGTTCACCGTGGCGCTCATCATGCTGGCCCGTGCGTACTGGGTGCGCGGCCTGTCCGCCGACTGGCGCGCGCGCGCGCGTCTGGCCCGCCAGCGCCTGCAAGGCCGCGCCGGCGCTGCCCTGGCCGTGGTCGTGCTGTGCTGGGCAGGCACGGGCGGCTGGATTTTCTACAACACAAACGTGCTGAACAAGTACGAGACGTCGGACATCGGCATGGACAAGCAGGCCCGCTACGAGAAATTGTACAAGCAATACAAGGACTTGCCGCAGCTGAAGATCACCGACGTCCAGGCCGATGTGGATATTTATCCAGAGCAACGCAAGGTCTTGATCAAGGGCCACTACGTGCTGCAAAACAAAACGCAGCAGCCGCTCGACACCCTGCGCATCCAGCTCAACCCGGACCTGGACACGCATTGGTTGAACTTGCCTGAGCACAAGGCCGTGCTCGATGACAAGGAACTCGGCTTCAGCATCCTCAAGCTGGCCCAGCCTCTGGTGCCGGGCGCCACCCTGCCGCTCGACTTCACGGTGGCCGTCACGCATCAGGGTTTCACCAACGACGGCGCGCCGGACCAGGTCAACCTGAACGGCAGCTTCTTCAACAACCAGGCCTTCTTCCCCCACTTCGGCTATGCGAAGGAAATGGAGTTGACGAACCGTAATGAGCGCCGCAAACGGGGCCTGGGCGAACCGCAGCGCATGGCCAAGCTGGAAGACACCTCCGCGTATGGCAATACGGTGCTGGGCGGCGATGCCGACTGGATCCATTTCGACACGACGGTTTCCACCAGCGGAGAGCAGATCGCGCTGGCGCCTGGTTACCTGCAGGCAAGCTGGGAAAAGGATGGCCGCCGCTATTACCGCTACAAAATGGACCAGCCGATGATGCCCTTCTTCGCCTACCTGTCGGCGCGTTGGGAAGTCAAAAAAGGCGACTGGCATGGCGTACCGATCGAAATTTATTTCGATAAGAAGCATGGCTACAACACGGACCGCATGATTACCTCCGTGCAAAAGTCACTCGACTATTACACCACCCAGTTCACGCCCTACCAGCACAAGCAGGTGCGCATCCTGGAGTTTCCCGGCTACCAGAGCTTCGCGCAGTCGTTTGCCAATACGATTCCGTATTCGGAGGGCATCGGCTTCATCGCCGACCTGCGCGACAAGGATGACATCGACTACGTGTTCTACGTCACGGCGCATGAAATGGCGCACCAGTGGTGGGGCCACCAGGTGATCGGCGCCAACGTGCAGGGTGCCACCATGCTGATGGAATCGCTGGCGCAGTACTCGGCGCTGATGGTGATGGAAAAGGAATATGGCCGCGAAAAAATGCGCCGCTTCCTGCGCTATGAACTGGACCGCTACCTGAGCGGGCGCGGCGGCGAAGCCATCGAGGAGCAGCCGCTGGCGCGCGTGGAAGGACAGCAATACATCCACTACAACAAAGGCAGCCTGGTGTTCTACCGCCTGCGCGACGAGCTCGGCGAGGAAGCCCTGAACCGTGCCCTGAAACGCTATCTGCAGGACAAGGGCTACCAGCAGGCGCCGTTCACCACGTCGTCGGAATTGCTGGCCTACATCCGCGCCGAAGCGCCGCAGGACAAGCAGGCGCTGATCACGGACCTGTTCGAGAAAATCGTCTTCTACGACAACCGCGTGACGCAAGCGTCGGCCGTGCAGCGCAAGGATGGCCAGTGGGACGTCACCATGCAGCTGCACCTGGCCAAGCTGGAGTCCGACGGCAAGGGCAAGGAAAGCGCGCGCGCCTATGACGAGCCGGTGGAAATCGCCATCTTCGCGCGCGCCACTGGCGCCAAGGAAAAGGATGAAAAAGTCCTGTTCACGGACAAGCGCATGGTGTCCGGCAGCGACCCGGTGATCACCATCACCGTGAAGGACAAACCGTTCGACGTGGGTGTCGATCCGTACAACAAGATGATCGACCGCGTCCCGCGCGATAACCGCAAGGAAGTCACGTTCAATTAAACCTTGATGCTACGCAAACAGGCCGTGCATTCGACGAGTGCGCGGCCTGTTTTTTTATGTGCAATCAAGCCGGGGCAATACTGGCCATGCGCGCGCTGCCGTACAGGCGCCTGGCAGCCGCTGGCGTAAGATGGACGGCATCGCCATCGCCTGGCTTTGATCCACGTTGAAAGGAAATGCCCAATGCCGCGTCGTCCACTATCCCTCCGCGCCAGCCTGCTGTTGGCGGCCCTCGTTTTCACCGCGCCCGCCTGGAGCGCCGATCCACTCCACAAGGAAAACGTCGAATTGACGGCAGGCAAGAGCGCACACAGCGTGAAAGGCAAGATCAAGGGCTACGCCACGGCCGAATACACGATCAGTGGCAAGGCCGGCCAGACCCTCAGCGTCAAGCTGAAAACCAATCAGCCATCGAATTACTTCAACATCCGCCAGCCAGGCCAGGACGAAGCCCTGTTCATCGGCTCAACCAGCGGCAACAGTTACCAGGCGAAACTGCCGGCCGATGGCGAGTACACGGTGCAGGTGTATTTGATGCGCAACGCGGCGCGCAGGAATGCGGTGGCGGATTACAGCCTGGTGATGCGGCTGCGCGATTGAGGTTTGCGTGATTCAGCATGCGCACCTGTCCTCCAGGCCAGCGGCATTGAATTTTTCCGCATGCCGATGATCTTATCCATTGCTGGTTTTTCTGACTGATTCAATGGAGGAGATATGCAACAAGCCAATTTCATTACCATCGTCCTGGCACTCAGCTGCAGCTTGGCAGGAGCGCAAACGCCCGAACGCATGGCAAAGCTCACCGAGAGCAACGTGTTATGGAAGGAAGCAACCATCGAAGGCAATGCCATGCATGCCTGCCAGCCGCTGAAAGGGGACACGGTTGCCATCCTTGAAATCAAAAATGATACACCCGGGGCTACAGGCATTGCCTTTGCCCATGTACGCGTGATGAGTGGGCACTGCCAGGGCCAGATGGGATGGGTCGGGATACCGCGCCTGGAAGCGCTTGCAAGGTAGGCATTATTCTTTCCATAAAGCAAAAAGCCTGTTTTCCTCTCAGAAAACAGGCTTCTAGCAACAAAAAACGACTTTGTCTGAATTAGAACGGAATATCGTCATCCATATCCGAGAAGTTCGGGGCTGGCTTCGGTGCCGGGCGTGGTGCCGGGGCCGGGGCCGGACGCGGGGCTGGCGCCTGGCGCGGGGCCGGGGCGTCGTAGCCGCCGCCACCGCCACCGCCACCACCGTAGCTGTCATCGCCACCGCCGGCGTCGCCGCCCATGCCGGAGCGACCGCCCAGCATTTGCATCTGTTCCGCGATGATGTCGGTTGCGTATTTCTCGACGCCGTCCTTGTCCGTGTATTTACGGGTTTGCAGACGGCCTTCGACGTAGACGGACGAGCCTTTTTTCAGGTATTGGCCGACGATTTCCGCCAGGCGGCCGAAGAACGAGATACGGTGCCACTCTGTCAATTCTTTTTGTTCGCCCGTATTGCGGTCCTTCGATTTGTACGAAGTGGCCACGGCGATGTTGGCGATCGCGTCGCCGCTAGGCATGTAGCGGATTTCCGGGTCACGGCCCAGATTGCCGACGATGATGACTTTGTTGACTGATGCCATGAATAACTCCTGATGAACTGCAGCGGGAGCCGGTGTCCCGCGCGGTAGTTTAGTGTACTAAACGAGGATTATAAGCGACCACGCGGCGCAAAGCACCCGCTTTCTGGCGGATGCCCTCTCCCGTGCGGCAGCACGTTTTTTTCACGGCAGGTGAAAACAAGAAACTTGAATACTGGTATTATATACAGTGTTTAAACGTCTGCACGCATCTGTATCAAACTTTGTCGGGGCACGTTCGCCCGGCGGCGCAATCCGCCCATGGACGCCTCAGGCATGCAGAGCAAAACCCGGCTATAGTTACAGGTTGACCCGTTGTGGCTCCTCATCCGCACCCAGGCACAATGCGCCGGCCGCACCACTCACTGAAAGCAAGGCAATCACATGGAACAGATCCGCATTCGCGGCGCTCGCACGCATAACCTCAAGAATATCAATCTCGATTTGCCGCGCAATAAGCTGATCGTGATTACCGGCCTGTCCGGTTCCGGCAAGTCTTCGCTGGCCTTCGACACCCTGTACGCGGAGGGCCAGCGCCGCTATGTCGAGTCGCTGTCGGCCTACGCTCGCCAATTTTTGCAGTTGATGGAAAAACCGGACGTCGACCTGATCGAGGGCTTATCGCCAGCCATCTCCATCGAACAGAAGGCAACATCGCACAACCCGCGCTCGACGGTGGGTACCGTGACGGAAATCCACGATTATTTGCGCCTGCTGTACGCGCGCGTGGGCACGCCGTACTGCCCCGATCACCCGGAAAACGCGCTGGCCGCCCAGTCCGTGTCGCAAATGGTCGATGCCGTGCTGGCCATGCCGGAAGACACCAAGCTGATGATACTCGCGCCCGTCGTCGCGAATCGCAAGGGCGAACATGTCGACCTGTTCGAGCAGATGCAGGCACAGGGCTTCGTGCGCTTTCGCGTGCAGAGCGGCACGCATGCGGCCAAAATCTATGAAGTCGATGACCTGCCGAAATTGAAGAAGACGGAAAAACACACGATCGACGTCGTCATCGACCGGGTCAAGGTGAACCAGGAAATCAAACAGCGCCTGGCGGAAAGTTTCGAGACGGCCCTGCGCCTGGCCGACGGCCGCGCCATTGCCTACGAAATGGATACCGCGCAGGAACACGTGTACTCCAACAAGTTCGCCTGCAATGTGTGTGGCTATTCCCTGCAGGAACTGGAACCGCGTTTGTTCTCGTTCAACAACCCGATGGGCGCCTGCCCCGAATGCGACGGCCTGGGGCACATCGAATTCTTTGACCCGAAACGCATCGTCGCGTTCCCGAACCTGTCGCTGGCATCGGGCGCCGTCAAGGGCTGGGACCGCCGCAACCAGTTTTACTTCCAGATGCTGTCGAACCTGGCCGCCTACTATGAATTCGACCTGGACATGCCGTTCGAGCAGCTGGCACTGAATGCCCAGCAAGCCGTGCTGTACGGTTCCGGCAAGCAAGTGATTCCGTTTACCTATGTCAACGAACGGGGCCGCACCGTCATCAAGGAACACACGTTTGAAGGCGTGGTCAACAATCTGCAGCGCCGCTACCGCGAGACCGATTCGATGGCCGTCAAGGAAGAACTAGCCAAGTTCATCAATGAAAAATGCTGCCCCTCATGCGATGGCGCGCGCCTGCGCGTGGAAGCGCGCTTCGTCAAGGTCGGCACGGGCAAGCAGCAGCGCGCCATCTATGAAGTGGCGGGCAAACCGCTGCGCGAGACGCTGGAATTTTTTGAAAAGCTGAAACTGACAGGCGCCAAGAAGGAAATCGCCGACAGGGTCGTGAAAGAAATCATTTCGCGCCTGAAGTTCCTCAACAATGTGGGCCTCGACTACCTGTCGCTGGACCGCAGCGCCGACACGCTGTCGGGCGGCGAAGCACAGCGCATCCGCCTGGCGTCGCAGATTGGCTCCGGTTTGACGGGCGTCATGTATGTGCTCGACGAACCGTCGATCGGCTTGCATCAGCGCGATAATGACCGCCTGATCGAAACACTGAAACACTTGCGCGACATCGGCAACAGCGTGCTGGTCGTCGAGCACGATGAAGACGCCATCCGCACGGCCGACTACATCGTCGACATGGGCATCGGCGCGGGCGTGCACGGCGGCGAAATCATCGCCGAAGGCACCCTGCAAGACATTCTCAAGAACAAGAAATCGCTGACGGCGCAATACCTGAACGGCAAGCTGAAAATCGCCGTGCCGGCCAAGCGCCATGTCAGCAATCCGGAAAAGCAATTGGTCATTACTGGCGCAACGGGCAACAACCTGAAAAAAGTGTCGCTCAGCTTGCCGGTCGGCTTGATGACGTGCGTGACGGGCGTATCGGGCTCGGGCAAATCGTCGCTGGTCAACGATACCCTGTATCCGGCGCTGTCGCGCCATCTGTACGGTTCGCAGACGGAACCGGCGCCGCACGAATCGATCAGCGGCCTGGAACACTTCGACAAGGTCATTTCCGTCGACCAGGCACCGATCGGCCGCACGCCGCGCTCGAACCCCGCCACCTACACGGGCTTGTTTACGCCGATCCGCGATCTGTTCGCCACCGTGCCGACGGCCAAGGAACGCGGCTACAGCGCAGGACGCTTCTCGTTCAACGTGAAAGGCGGCCGCTGCGAAGCATGCCAGGGCGATGGCGTGATCAAGGTCGAGATGCATTTCCTGCCCGACGTCTACGTGCCGTGCGACGTGTGCCACGGCAAGCGCTACAACCGCGAAACGCTGGAAGTGCACTACAAGGGCAAGAGCATCACGGAAGTGCTGGGCATGACGGTGGAAGAGGCGCATGAATTCTTCAAGCCCGTGCCCTTGATCGCGCGCAAGCTGCAAACCCTGCTCGACGTGGGTCTCGGCTACATCAAGCTGGGCCAGAGCGCCACCACCTTGTCCGGCGGCGAGGCG
>Ga0209913_1000118_pt1 | contig 83398 bp, 71 predicted proteins | sample PersoiDNA2013203_FD_185805 | JGI IMG/M metagenome (GOLD analysis project Ga0209913, IMG submission 185805) | Permafrost soil microbial communities from the Arctic, to analyse light accelerated degradation of dissolved organic matter (DOM) -... | ecosystem: Environmental > Terrestrial > Soil >...
TGGAGCGGGTGAAGGGAATCGAACCCTCGTATGAAGCTTGGGAAGCTGCCGTTCTACCATTGAACTACACCCGCGGCAGGCGGGATTATAGGGGCAGAACAGGGTCGGCCGAGGCTCGGCGGTTTCACAGCAGCGCCCATGCACAGGGCAGACAGGTCGGGCTGCAGGGCTTGCGCGACATCGGCTCGTAAAGCACGGGCAATGCACAACAAACGATTCGTAAAACCAGGTATCGACCTGAATACATGACGACGCGGGCGCTCGGAAACGCTTGTAATCGCGGCCAGCAGGACGTTTTCCCTTGCTGTCTCAACTGGCCTGCCCATGCTCCGTCGCATTTCCTCTTCGCTGCCATCGCCCCGCACCCACGGCTTCACACTGATCGAACTGATGATCGCCGTGGCCGTGGTGGCCATCCTGTCGGCCATTGCCCTGCCGGCCTACGTCTACTACATCCAGCGCTCGCGCATTCCGGAGGCCACGGCTGCGCTGGCCGCCAAGCAGGTGGCGATGGAGCAACTATTTCAGGACAGCCGCAGCTATTACGCGCCCAACACCAGCACCTGCAGCACCAGCGGCATGGCCAGCAGCAACTATTTCAGCTACGCCTTCAGCACCTGCACCACATCGACCTACGTGCTGAGCGCCACCGGCAACACGGGCAGCAACATGGCGGGGTTCACCTTCACCATTGATCAGAGCGGCAACCGGGCCACAACCTCGGTGCCCACGGGCTGGGCCACCTCCACCACCTGCTGGGTCACAGCCAAAGGGGGGCGTTGCTGATGGGGTCAGGCCGCAGGGCTCGGGGGATGCGGGGCGTGACGCTGATCGAGTTGATGGTCGCCCTGGCCATTCTGGGCATCAGCCTGTTGATGGTGATCCCGGCCTTTTCGACCTGGTTGCGCAACGCCCAGGTGCGCAGCCAGGCCGAAAGCCTGCAAAGCGGGCTGCAGATGGCGCGCGCCGAGGCCGTGCGCCGCAACACCGCCGTGCGCCTGCAGATCACCAGCGACCTCAGCGACAGCTGCGCCCTGGTCAGCTCTGGCACCCAATGGGTGAGCAATCTGGGCAGCAGCGTGAGCCCGGCTTCGCACTGCGCCAGCGCCATCAGCGACAGCACCAGCCCCTACCTGCTGCAACGCAGCGCCGGCAGCAGCTCGCTGAGCAACGCATTGATCACCGCCAGCCAGAGCACCCTGGCCTTTGACAGCCTGGGTCGTCTGACGGCCACCACCAACCCGACCACCACGGTCAGCGCCAACGTGACGTTTCAGATCACGGCCCCCAGCGGCACCTGCATTGCCGCTTCGGGCGACACACGCTGCCTGAACCTGGTGGTCAGCCCCGGCGGGCAGATCCGCCTGTGTGACCCCAGCCTGAGCAGCACCCAGGCCGCCGACCGTGCACGCGCCTGCTGAACATCGGCCGTCCCGGCCCGCCCTGCCCCGCCCTGCGCCTGCGACGGCGCAGGGCTCGGCGCTGATCGAGTCGCTGGTGGCCGTGCTGCTGTTCGCGGTCGGCCTGCTCGGGCTGGTGGGCATGCAGGCCGGCGCGGTGCAGCAGGCCAGCCAGGCCGAGTACCGCAGCATGGCCAGCTTGCTGGCCAACTCGGTGGCCAGCCAGATGTGGGCCAGCGACCGCACCGCCAGCACACTGCAAACCCAATTTGCCAGCCCCAGCGGCAGTGCCTACGGGCTGTGGCTGACGCAGGTGCAGGCCAGTGGTCTGCCCGGGGTCTCGTCGGCGAACAGCACCTTGCCCACCATCAGTTTCAGCACCCTGGCGGGCGGCGGCAGCAGCGGCACCGCCCGCAGCCAGGCCACCATCACCGTGTATTGGCGGGCCCCGGCCGACACCCAATCCCACCAGCTGGTGACGCTGGTGCAATTGAAATGAGGGCCATTTTGCAAAACAGCCGGCCCGCCAAGGTGCGCCAGCAAGGCTTCGGCCTGATCGAGGTGATGGTGGGCATTCTCATCGGCCTCGCGGCCGTGATTGTGATGATGCGCCTGATGCTGGACTCCGACACCGCCCGCCGCACCACGGCGGGCGGCAACGACGCCCTGATCAACGCCAGCGTGGCACTTTACGGCCTGGAGCGGGACGTGCGCACCTCGGCCTTCGGCGTCAATGCCTTCGCCATCCTGGGCTGCAGCCTGAGCTACACCACCACCCAGGACAATGCCTCGGTCAGCCTGCCCCTGAGCCCGACCACCGTCAACCCGTCGAGCACCCTGGTGCCGGCCGGCGACAGCAACACCGACACCCTGCTGGTGATCGCCACCACGACCAACGGCTCCTCCGAAGGCGACGCCCTGATCGCCACCTCGGTGGCAGGCACCTACCAGGTCACCTCGCCGGGCAGCTTTGCCGTCGGCGACTACGTGGTGGCGCAAAACAGCACCCGCCCCAGTCCCTGCACCCTGCCGCTCAACCAGGTCAGCGTCATCGACAGCAGCACGGCCAAGCTGACGGTGGCCAACAACACGGTGGGGCTGGGGGCGGGCAGCCTGGTCTTCAACCTGGGCAAGACGCTGTCGCTGCATGCCTATGCCGTGCGCAATGGCAACCTCACCCAGTGCGACTACCTGCGCTACAACTGCGGCAGCAGCAGCTACACCAGCAGCCTGGACAGCACGGTGTGGGTGCCCGTGGCCAGCAACATCGTGGCCTTGCGGGCCCAGTACGGGCGCGACACCAGCACCGTGCTGATGGACGGCACGCTCGACACCTACGATCAGACCACCCCGGGCAGCAGTGCCGATACCAGCGGGCTGAACCTGTACTGCGCCTGGTCACGTGTGCTCACCCTGCGCCTGGCCGTGGTGGCGCGCAGCCCCCAATACGACAAGACCCTGCCCACCAGCAGCGCCCCGGTGTGGGCCGGGAGCACGGTCAGCACCACGGCCCCCACCAACCCCAGCGCTGCGCCCATCGTGCTCAGCGGGCTCACCGACTGGACGGCTTACCGCTACCGCCTGGCAAGCACCGTGGTGCCGCTGCGCGACATGATCTGGTCAGGCTCGCAAATCAACTACCAGGGTGGGACCACCGGATGCTGAAGCGCGCCCCGCACCGCGGCCGCCCCCCACGGGGCGTGGCCTTGATCATGGCACTGATCGTGCTGGTGGCCCTCACCCTGGGTGCGCTGGCGCTCACGCGCTCGGTCTACACCTCCAACCAGATCGCAGGCAACCTGGCCTTCCAGCAGGCCGCCACCCACTCGGCCGACGAAGGCGTGGAGGCCGCCATCGCCTGGCTGGAGAACAACAACGGCCAGAGCACCAGCAGCACGGCCAGCACCTGTGCCACCTCGGTCGGCAGCACCGTGCTGGCCTGCGACCAGACCGCCTACGGATACCTGGCCACGCGGCAGGACCCCGGCAGCAGCCAGAGCTGGGCCGACTTCTGGAGCGCCACGCTCGACAGCAAATCGCTCAAGCTCAGCACCGACAGTGCCGGCAACACCGTGGCCTATGTGATCCAGCGCCTGTGCAGTGCCGCCGGCGACGCCAGCTCGACCAGCGTGGACTGCACCCAGTCGCCCAACGCCAATTCGGGCACCTGTGCGGGCGGCAGCAGCTGCGACTCGCAAAAGATCAACCTCAAGAGCAGTGGTGGCAGTGGCCAGAACGGCAGCCAGGTGTACTACCGCATCACGGTGCGGGTGAGCGGGCCGCGCGGCACCCAAAGCCTGGTCCAGGTCATCGTGGCGCTGTAGGCACCGGCCTCGCTCCCCGCTCATTCGACATCGACGTCAAACCGGAAGCCCTCCCATGCGCAGTTCACGCCATGCCCTGACCCTTGTGCTGGTCGCGGCCCTGTCGCCCCTGAGCCAGGCCACCGTGACCGATCTGGCCAGCAGCCCCCTGGAGACGGCCAGCCCAGGCCAGGTCAAACCCAACATCCTGTACGTGCTCGATGACTCCGGCAGCATGAGTTACACCTACCTGCCCGACTGGGCCAGCACCAGCACAGCGGCCCTGTTCCGCAACAGCCGCTACAACGGGCTGTACTACAACGCGGCCGTCACCTACAGCCCGCCGCTGTATTACGACGGCAGCAGCTACACCAGCATGACGTCGAGCAACACCAGCGCCTGGACCAAGGTGCCCGACGATGGCTTTGGTGTGCAAAGCACCTCGACCAGCAACCTGGTCGGCAACGCCTACTTCTACACCTTCATCGCAGGCGAGTACTGCAGCGATGTGCACCAGGCCAGCTGCACCACCCTCAGCGCCGCCACCACGGCCTACCCCTACCCGGCGTATGTGCGCTGGTGTTCGGACACCGCGCTCAGCGACTGCCAGGTCACCTATGTCGATACCGCGCCCACGGGGGGCAAGACCTACACCCAGCTGCGCTACCCCACGCTGAGCTACAAGTCAGGCACCAGCACGGTCACCGTGCCGGGCTCCAACATCCTCACCAGCATCGTCTCGGGCACCAGCTCGTACAGCTTCCCCGGCACCTCAGCCAAGGCAGCCACCCGCACCGACTGCGCCAGCACCACCTGCACCTATGCCGAGGAGATGACCAACTACGCCAACTGGTGGGCCTACTACCACACGCGCATGCAGATGATGAAGACCGCCGCCACCCAGGCCTTCAGCAGCCTGGGCACCAGCTACCGCCTGGGCTACATGAGCATCAACAACAACACCGGCTCTGATTTTTTGAACATCGCCGATCTGACCGCCGGCAGCAGCGGCCAGAAAGCCGCCTGGTTCAGCAAATTCACCAAGGCCACACCCAACAGCAGCACCCCGCTGCGCACAGCCCTGAGCAAGGCAGGACGCTACTACGCCGGCAAGCTCAGCAGCGTCAACAACGTGAGCGCCACCGACCCGATGCAGTACGCCTGCCAGCGCAACTACACCATCCTCTCGACCGATGGCTACTGGAACGAGACCGCCACCCCCACCCGCATCGATGGCAGCACCGCCATCGGCGACCAGGACGGCAGTGCCGCCCGCCCCTACCTGGACCCCAACGCCACCGCCAACACCCTGGCCGATGTGGCCTATTACTACTACACCACCGACCTGCGCTCAGCGGCCTACAGCAACACCCTGAGCGCCAGCGGCGTCGACGTGGCCAGCAACAGCGTGGCCGACGGGCAGCAGCGCATGTACACCTCCACCCTGGGGCTGGGAGCCTCGGGCTACATGCTGTTCCAGGAGGGTTACACCTCGCTGACCTCCGGCGACTACTACGATGTGAGCGTGGGCACCACCGCCAGCACCACCAATGCCAGCAACGGCATCTGCAGTTGGCAGACCTCGGGCAGCTGCGGCTGGCCCAAGCCCACCAACAACACCCAGACCACCATCGACGATCTGTGGCACGCCGCGGTCAATGGGCGCGGCGTCTACTACAGCGCCAGCGATGCGGCCAACCTCAAAACAGGGCTCAGCACCTTCCTGTCCTCGGTGCAGGCGGCCACCTCGAATTCGGCCACCGCCACCACCAGCACGCCCAACGTCACCTCCAGCGACAACTACGTCTTCAAATCCACCTTCCGCTCGGTCGACTGGTATGGCGAACTGGCCCGCTACACCATCGACGTCAGCACCGGCGCCCTGTCAAGCTATGTCGACTGGTCGGAATCGGGCACCGTCAACAGCGCCGCCAACACGGCCGCCACCGCGCTGTATGACAACCTGATCGCAGCCTCGCGCAACATCTACACCTACAACGCCACCACGGGCGCACTGCAGCCCTTCACCTGGGCCTCGCTCACCACGGCCCAGAAGGCCTATTTCCAGATCACCGGCGGGGCGATTTCGGGCCTGTCGCAGCTGTGCAGCAGCGGCACCCTGTGCATTGCCGGCGCCTCGCAGGTGGACAGCACCACGGCGGGCACCAGCACCGGTGCCGGCGGCATCAACCTGGTCAACTTCCTGCGCGGTGACCGCAGCAACGAATCCAGCGACGCCAGCAAGTACTACCGGGCCCGCACCCATGCCCTTGGCGATCTGGTCGACTCGGCACCGGTGTACGTCACCACCCCGCTGTTCAGCTACAAGGACTCGGGCTACGCGGCCTTCAAATCGGCCCAGAGCGCACGCCAGGGCATGGTCTATGTCGGAGGCAACGACGGCATGCTGCATGCCTTCAACGCCAGCACCGGGGTCGAATCCTGGGCCTACATCCCGTCGATGCTGCTGCCCAATCTGTACAAGCTGGCCGACAAGAACTACAGCAGCAACCACGTGAACTACGTGAACGCCACCCCCAAGACGGGCGATGCCTACTTTGACAGCGCGTGGCACACCATCCTGATCGGCGGCCTGGGCGGCGGCGGGCGTGGCTTCTATGCGCTCGACATCACCACACCGGCCTCACCCAGCGTGCTGTGGGAGTTCAGCTACGACACCAGCAAGACCACCGGCTACACCACCGATGCCGACCTGGGCTATTCGTACGGCATCCCGGTGATCACCAAGCTGTCGGACGGCACCTGGGTGGTCATCGTCAGCTCGGGCTACAACAACGTCTCACCCGGCACCGGGCACGGCATCGTCTGGATCCTCAACGCCAAGACGGGCGCCATCATCAAGAAGATCGACACCGGCGCCGGCAGCAGCAGTGCCTCCGTCAGCGGCTGTGGCACCGCGCCCTGCCCGGCCGGCCTGGCCCAGCTCAGCGCCTATGTCGACAGCGCCAGCACCAACAACCTGGCGCTGCGCCTGTATGGCGGCGACCTGCTGGGCAATGTGTGGCGCATCGACATCAGTGCCCTGACCGCCGCCAACGCCGCCAGCACCACGGTCACGCCCCAATTGCTGGCCACGCTGGCCGATGCCAGCGGCACCCGGCAGCCGGTCACCACACGGCCCGAACTGGGCTACAGCAATGGCAACTACCTGGTGTTTGTGGGCACCGGCGAACTGCTGGGCCTGAGCGACCTGACCAGCGCCCAGACCCAGTCGGTCTACGCCATCAAAGACCCGCTCACCACCTCGACCGCCACCACCGGCCTGTACGGCAGCCCGCGCAGCAACCCCTGCTCCAGCAGCACCAAGACCAGTTGTTTCGTCAAGCAGACCCTGAGCGACTCGGGCGGCGTGCGCACCGCCACCAGCACAGTCAGCTACGCGGTCGATCTGGGCACGATGTACGGCTGGTTCGCCGACCTGCCCGAGAGCGGCGAGCGCATGACCACCGACATGGACCTGCAGCTCGGCACCCTGTCCTTCACCACCAACATCCCCACCACCAGCACGGGTTGCAGCGTGGGCGGCTCCAGCTACCTGAACTACTTCAGCTACACCACCGGGCTGGCGGTGGGCACCAGCACCAGCACCGGGGTGCTGCTGACCTCGGGCACCACCACCGGGCTGTCCAGCGGCGTGAGCCTGGTGCGCCTGGCCAATGGCAAGGTGGTGGCCATCACCAACCTGTCGGACGGCACCAGCCAGACCACCACCATCCCGGTATCCAGCACCAGCACGAGCACCCGGCGCGTGTCCTGGCGCGAGCTCAGCGTGCAATAGCCCCCTGGGCCGTGACGGTTAAGATCCGCCCGATCTCCACCTGACCCACCACCGCCATGACCACCCGCCAAGCCCGTTTTGAAGCCGCCTGTGCCCCCTGGGGCGATGCCTTTGCTGGCCCCATCGTGATCGGTGGCAACTACCAACCCGTGCTGTGCCATGGCGACACGGTCTATATCAGCGGCCAGGTGCCCCGCGTGGGCACCACCGTGCAGGTGACCGGGCGCGTGGGCGCGGGCACCTCGCTGGAGCAGGCCCGCACCGGCGCCCGCATCAGCGTGCTGCGCGCCCTGGCCCTGTTGCTGCAGCAACTGGGCAGCCTGGACCGCATCCAGCAGGTGCTGCGCGTCACCGTGTATGTGCAGTGCGCCGACGACTTCACCCAGCACAGCGAGGTGGCCGATGCCGCCTCCGACCTGCTGGTCGAGGTGCTGGGCCCCGCGGGCCGCCACACACGCACCTCGGTGGGCGTGCTGCAACTGCCCAAGAACGCCTCGGTCGAGATTGATCTGGTGGCGGCCTGGGGCTGAACGGACCCTGGCGCCCCGACTGACCAACCGACCTCAAGCGTGCGCGGCTGTTGCCAGGACCTCTGCGGCCCACTGGTTCAAACTCTTGCCAGCGGCTTGCGCAGCGATCAGTGCGGCGCCGTGAACCTCTGGCGGAACCCTCAACATGAGCTTCCCGCTCGCGGGTTTTTGGGGAGGTTTGCCGATTTTTTCGCAGGTTTGAAGGTAATCATCCACCGCTTCGTGGAAAGCGTCCCGAAGTTGAGCCACGCTGTCCGCATGAAAGCTCACGACATCCTGCATACCCAAAAGGCGGCCTACCAGGAGGTCATCACGGTCATCAAAATCGATGCGACTGGTATAGCCCTTGTAGGTCATGGTGTTCAAGGCGTCGCTCCAATGGATTTCAGAAAGTCACGGGCATCTTCGACTTGGTAGGCCTTGGCCTCTTTGGCTGGGTGCGGGTGGTGAAAGCTTGCCACCGCTTGGCCGTGCACGAAGCGCACGCGGGACCCACTCCCCTCCACCACAAGGCAACCCACAGCGATCAGAAGCGCTTCAATTTTTGCCCACTCCAAAGTCTTGCTGGTGGGCGCCGCGAAAATGGCCGCCAGTGTCTTTGCATGTTTGCCGCTCATGCTTGCAATATTTGCTAGCACTCTGAGGATAACAAACAAGCTACTTGTTAACAACGTGACGAGGCGAACTTTGCCTCGACATCGGACCGCCCTCAGGCCTCGCCAGGCCAGCGCATCCGCAAGCCGCTGCGGAACAGGCGTGGCAGGCCCGTCACCGGGTCGTCAAAAGCCAGGGCCCGCGCCAGCAGGCGCAGCGGCTGGGAGTAATCGCCCTCGGGCGGGTCGTTCACCACGGGGTAGAAGTGGTCGTCGTGGATGGGCAGGCCCAGCGCATTCATGTGCACCCGCAACTGGTGGCGCTTGCCCGTGACGGGGCTGAGCTGGTAGAGCGCCAGCTCGCCACGCACCTCCAGCACCTCCACCGTGCTGTCGGCATTGGGCTCGCCGGGCACCTCGCAGCAGCGGAAGAACCGGTCCGGGTCTTCCACGATGCGACTCTGGCGCCGGATCGGGAATGTCAGCTCGGGCCGCCAGGGGGCGATCGCTTCGTACTGCTTGCCCACCTCGCGCTCGCGGAACAGCGCCTGGTAGGCGCCCCGGCTGGCCGGGTCCACCGAGAACAGCACCAGGCCCGCGGTCTCGCGGTCGATGCGGTGGATGGGCGAGAGGGTGGCGATGCCCAACTGGTGCTTCAGGCGCACCAGCAAGGTTTCGTGCAGGTAGCGCCCGCCGGGGGTGACCGGCATGAAATGGGGCTTGTCGGCCACCAGCAGGTGTTCGTCCTGGTACACCACGCCCACCTCGAAGGGAATCTGCGGCTCGGTGGCCAGCTCACGGTAGTAAAACAGGCGCAGGCTGTGCTCAAAGGGCCGCTCGGGCGTCACCACCTGCCCGCGCTCGCACACCACGTCGCCACGGGCCATGCGCTGCACCCAATCCTCACGGCTGACCTTGGGCAGGCGGTGCACCAGAAAGTCGAGCAAGGTGGGCCAGGGGCCGGCCGGCACCGCCACGCAACTGGGGCTGACGCCTTGGCGGATGGGCAAAACGGAGGGGCGATCGGGCTTGTACATGGGCAAACGGGTTCTGGTGGCCCCCAGGTCGGGTTCAGGAGCCCCGGGGCAGGCGGGCGAACTATAAGCGAGCGCGCGCCCCCGGGCAGGATCCAAGGTCCGCAAGCGGCCAGCAGCCTCGGGCGGAAGCTGCGAGACTTGCCGCCTGGCCCCCCATCACCCCCTTTCGCACAGCCCCGCCCCATGACCGATTCCAAGCTGCCCGCCGCCTTCAACCGCCTGGCCTGGGCCAATCTGGCCGCCCAGGCCGCCGAACAACTGAGCCTGGCGGCGACGCCCATCGTGGCGGTGACGCTGCTGGGGGCCGGGCCGGGCGAAACCGGCCTGCTGGCCACCTTCCAGACCCTGCCCTTTCTGCTGTTCTCGATCCCGCTGGGCCTGCTGGCCGACCGCGGCTCGCGCCTGCGCCTGATGGTGGGGGCCGAACTGCTGCGGGCCGTCTCGCTGCTGGCCTTGCTGGGTGCCCTGCTGAGCGGCCAGGCCAACCTGCTCTGGCTGTTGGCCATGGGTTTCATCGGCGCCCTGGGCACGGTGGGCTTCAGCGTGGCCGCCCCGGCGCTGGTGCCCTCGCTGGTGCCCGGCAGCGCGCTGGCGCGGGCCAATGGGCGGCTGGAATTGGCGCGCAGCCTGGCCTATGCAGGCGGCCCGGCCCTGGCCGGCAGCCTGGTGGCCTGGGCGGGCGGTTCGACCGCCTTTGTCGTGGCAGCCGTGGGCTCGGGCCTGGCGGTGGCCTGGATGCGCGGCCTGCACGAACCCCGGCGCACCCCGGCCCCGCCGCGCCACCCCTGGGCCGAGCTGCGCGAAGGCGCCCGGCAGGTGTGGCACCAGCCTTTGCTGCGCCCCATCTTCCAGACCGCCGTGATCTGGAACATCGGCTGGTTTGTGCTGCAGGGCACCTATGTCTCGTATGCCGTGCGCCACCTGGGCCTGAGCGCGGCCAGCGTGGGCCTGACGCTGGCCGGCTTCGGTGCCGGCATGGTGTGCGGCGCCCTGCTGGCCAGCCGGGTGCTGGCCCGGCTGCCCCTGGGCCGGGCGGTGCAGTTCGGCCCGGCCATGTCGCTGCTCGCCTGCAGCACCCTGGCAGCCACGGTGCTGTGGCCCTCGGCCGCACTGGCCGGGCTGGGGTTTTTTGTGTTTGGCTGCGGCGCCATCATCTGGACCATCAGCTCCACCACGCTGCGCCAGACCGTGACGCCCGGCGCCCTGCTGGGACGGGTGTCGGCCATCTTTCTGACCGGCAACGCCGGCGCCCGACCCTTGGGCGCCGCGCTGGGCGGACTGGTGGGGGCGCATTGGGGCGAGGCCGCCTGCCTGGGCCTGGCGGTGCTGGCCTTTGCCTGGCAGCTGTTGCTGATCTCGGGGCCGGCCATCAGCCGCTTGCAAGGCCTGCCGCCGCAAGAGGTGTGAACCGGGTGTGCCCCATGCCCCAGCCCCATGCCCCGGCCCTGTGCTGGGTCAAGCACAAGGGCCGGCCAGCAGGCAAAATCGGTCCATGAGCAACAAAACCAGCCCATCGGCCATTGCCGACCTGCGCAAGAGCTACGAGCGCGCAGAACTCAGTGAAGACGCCTCGGAGGCGCAGCCCCTGCGCCAGTTCGAGAAATGGCTCAACGAGGCCATCACGGGCGAGGTGCCTGAACCCAACGCCATGACCCTGGCCACCGTGGGCCACGACCTGCGCCCCAGCACCCGCATCGTGCTGATCAAGGGCTATGACGAGCGGGGCATCGTCTGGTACACCAATTACGAAAGCCGCAAGGGCCACGAACTGGCCGGCAACCCGTTCGCCGCCCTGCAGTTCCACTGGGTGGAGCTGGAGCGCGTGGTGCGCATCGAGGGCCGGGTCGAGAAGGTCAGCGACGAGGAAAGCGACGCCTACTTCAACAGCCGGCCGCTCGATTCGCGCATCGGTGCCTGGGCCAGTCCGCAAAGCCAGGTGATCAGCGGCCGCAGCGTGCTGGTGGCCAATGCGGCGCGCTATGGCGCCCAGTTCATGCTCAAACCACCGCGCCCGCCGCACTGGGGCGGTTTCAGGTTGGTGCCCGAGCGCTGGGAGTTCTGGCAAGGCCGCAAGAGCCGCCTGCATGACCGCCTGCGTTACCGGCTGGAAGACAACGGCAGTTGGGCGCGCGAGCGCCTGGCCCCCTGAGGCTCACGCCAGGCCACACCTCACAACAGGCCACACCTCACACGCCGCGAACCAGCAGCATGGCCAGCGGCAGCGTGATCAGGCCCATGACGGTGGTCACGGCCACGCTGGCGGTGATCAGCTCCTCGGCCACGCCATAGCGCTGCGAGAACAGGTAGACGTTGGCGCCGATCGGCAGGCCGGCCGTCACCACCATCACCGCCAGGGGCACCCCCTCCAGGCCCAGCAACCACCCCAGGGCCAGGACCACGGCCGGGTGCAGCAGGTTCTTCACCCCGACCATCGCCAGCGCCCCCTTCAGGTGGGTCCCCACCGAGCCATAGGCCAGGGTCACGCCCACCAGCACCAGCGCAATCGGCCCCATGGCATTGCCCAGCAGTTGCAAGGGCTGGTCGAGCAGAGGCGGAATGCTGAGGCCGGTGCTGCCGAACAGCAGCCCGGCCATGATGGGCATGGGAATCGGGTGGATGATGCCTTTGCGCAAGGCCCCGCCCACCGTGGCCCACATGCTGCGAGCCGGCGCCACACCGCGCCGGGCGTCCTCACGCTGGGCGGCCAGCTCCAGCACGATGTTGCCGGCGGTGAGCAGGACCAGCGAGTGCAGCGAGATCAGCGTGAACAGGGTCACCATGCCGGGCTGCCCGTAGGCCAGGCCGATCAGCGGGATGCCGATCATGCCGGTGTTGCTGAAGGTGCCGGCCAGCGCCAGCACCGCCCCGGTGGGGTTGTAGCCTTTGACCACGATCACCAGGGCATAGACCAGGGCCGCTGCGCCGAAGTACATGGCAATCGGCTTGAAGTCGAGCTGGCCCAGGTGCACCGCGCTCATGGTGCGAAACAGCAAGGCCGGCAGCAGCAGCATGAACACCAGGTTGGACAGGTCACGCACCGCACCGCCCCCGATCCAGCGGCGCCGCCCGGCCACGTAGCCCGTGAGAATGAACAGGACGACGGGCAGCAGGGCAACAACAACGGGATGGTTCACGGCAAGGCGGTCTGTGGGGCCAAAACACAGCGGCCCGCACGCAGCGGGCCGCTCTCAAGCCGGCGATTGTCGCCGCTTTGGCTCAGCTTGTCTGACAACCCCAGCGCGCCAGACCTAGAAAGCGATCTGCAAACCGACCTTCAGGCTGCGGCCGGGCAGCGGCGCCTTGGGGTAGGCCGTGGTGGTCAGGATCGAGGTGGCGCTGTAGGCCAGCTGGTTGGTCAGGTTGTCGAGCCGGGCGTACCACAGCATCTGGGTCGTCTGCCCACCCACGCGGGCCGTGGTCTTGTAGCTGCCCATGGCGTTCCACAAGGTGTAGGCCGAGGTGGCGCGGCTGTCGCTGGGCACGCGGGCCTGGGCGGCCGAGTGGTCAAAGCCGCCGCGCAGCGACCAGGGTCCGCGCGTCCAGGCCAGCGAGGCTCCCAGGCGTGCCGGCGCAATCCGCGGCAAGGGGTCCAGCGTGTCGGCATTGATGGCGCGCACCAGGTCACCGCGCAACAGCAGGTCCAGGGCGCCGGCGCCGCCGCCGGCCTGCAGGCCGCCCGGCCCCATCAGGCGCACCGTGGCGTTGCCCTCCAGCCCGGTGAAGCGGGCGCGGATGCCGCTGTAGCGGTACTCGGGGTAAGTGGTCAGGCTGCTGTCGCTGGGGTTGCGCTGGCCGTCAGCCGTCAACCGGTCACCGGTGGCCAGCAAGCCGATGTAGTTGCGAAAGCGCGTCTGGTAGGCATTGACCGAGGCCTGGTGGGCGCCCTGCTTCCATTGCAGGCCCAATTCGGCGCTGGTGGAACGCTCCTTGCCCAGCGAAGAATCCCCGGTTTCCCAGGCCACGGTGGCCATGTGGGGGCCGTTGGCGAACAGCTCGTAGTCCTTGGGCGCCCGCTCGGTGTAGGCCAGGTTGCCCGTCATCTGCCAGGCGGGGCTCAGCTTGTAAAGCGCCCCCAGGGCAGCGCTGTGCGGGTTGAAGCGGCGCTCGCCAGATTCGAAGCGGGCGGTCTCGGCGCTGCCCAGCGAGCGCACGGTCACGCTCTCGGTGCGGGCGCCCGCGCTCAGCTTGCCCCAGGCGGTGGGCAACTCTTCATGGATGAACAAGGCCTGGCTGCTGCTGCGGCTCATCGGCGCGAAGGCCTCCTCGCCCAGGGCCGCGAAACGCCCGGTTTCGGCCTGCAGGCCGATCACGCCGTCCAGACCGGCAAAGCGCTCATGCCGCGCCTCCAGCCTGAAATCATTGCCCTGGTTGGTGAAGCGGGTGCCCGCCACACCCGATTCGTACTCGGTGTGGGCGTAATCGGAATGGCTGAACTGCCCCTTGAGGGACTGGATGAAGGCCACCGGGTAGCGCCACTCGCCTTCCAGCGCGTAGCGGTTGCTGCGCATGCCGATGGTCACGTTGTCCTCGGCCACCGTGCCATAGGTGGTCTGGTAGGTGGCGGCCGAGGCGCCCAGGTAGCCCTTGTCCCAGAACAGGCTGCCGCCCACGGCCCCGCCCTGCGCGTCACTGGCCGAGTTGCAGATGCGGCTGGCCTGCGGGCTGGCCCCGGTCTTTTCGCAAGGCAGGCTGACCGGCACGTTGACGTCCCCGGTGCGCCGCTTGAAGCCGTCCACATGCAGGGCGTAGCGATCGTTGCCGCCTTCGACCATGGCGGCAGCGCTGCGTTCGCGGTTGCCGCTGGCCAGGCCCAGGTCGACCTTGCCGGTCACGCCGTCCAGGGGCTCGCGCGGGATGCGGTTGTCGATCACATTGACCACGCCCCCCACGGCGCTGCCGCCGTACTGCAAGGCGCCGGGGCCACGCAGCACCTCGATGCGGTCCACGGTGATGGGCTCCAGAGGCACGGCATGGTCAAAGCTCAGCGCCGAGGCGTCGACGGTGGCGCCGCCGTTGTTCAGCACCCGGATGCGGTCACCGTCCAGCCCCCGGATGATGGGGCGGCTGGCGTTGGGGCCGAAGTAGGTGCTGCTCACGCCGGGCGTGCCGTCCAGGGTCTCGCCCAGGGTGCCGCGGGCGCGCTCGGTCAGCTCGTCGCGCTGCAACACCGTCACGGGCGCAGTCAGGTCGGTGGCGCCCAGCGGGTTGCCGGTCACGGTCACCTCACGCAGGCTGGGGCCGCTGGTGGGGGCGGGGGTGGTGGTGTCGGGGGCAGTCTGGGCCTGGGCCTGGGCCTGGGCCTGAGCCATCGACACCGAGGCCATCAAGGACAGGCAGGCCAGCTGCAACAGGCTGGGGCGGATCGAAGGCAGGCGCGCCAGACGCGCAGCGGGAGGCAAGGAAGTCATGGGAAATCTCGTTGAAACAGGGACGAACACACGCTGCGCTGCCCATCAGGCAACGCAACGCCGGGCAGCCAGACAGGCGGCCTGATCAGGCAGTCATCAACGAGAAAGCGGCGGTGCCCTGGCCTGACAAGGGGCGGCCGTGGCGGCCACCAGGGTGGCATCAAGCCACCAGGGCAGGAAATGGCTCAGCGACGGGCCCAGGTCGGCCACCGCGGGCGCCTGGGGCGGGCCGTCGTGGCCCAGTTGGTCGTACACCAGACAGTCTGCATCGCCGCTGTGGTGTGAAAACAGGCGATCCAGCCACCGCTCTGCACTGACCTGGGTCGGGTCGACAGCAGTGGCTTCAAGAGCCGGCGAGGCCAAGACCGGCGTGATCCCGGCGCGCCAGACCGGGTGGTGGACCCGGTGCATCTGACCCAATACCGGTGCCAGCACCAAGACCAACAGCAAAGCGGACCAGCCCAGGCGCCGACCCACGGCGCGCAGCGACAGCCCCCACCCGGCGGCAAGGCCGGGTGCGGTCAAGTCAGACAGGGCGAATCGGGCGGACATCTTGGGGCGGCAGCAATGGGCAAAAACTTCAGCCAACGATTGTGAGATCGCTCAAGCCGAAGATTGTGACAAAAACCAACTCAGTCTTTCAGAAAACGTGCAAAGGTTTTCTGAAACTTCGCCACCTTGGGGCCCACCACGAAGGCGCAGTAGCCCTGGCCCGGGTGCTGCTCGAAGTAGTCCTGGTGGTAATCCTCGGCCGGCCAGTAGTTGTCCAGCAACGCCAGCTCCGTGACCACAGGCTGGGGCCAGGTGCCGCTGGCGTTCACGGCGGCCACAAAGGCCTGGGCCTGGGCCAGTTGCGCGGCGTCCTCGGCGTAGATGCCGCTGCGGTACTGGGTGCCCACATCGTTGCCCTGACGGTTGAGCGTGGTGGGGTCGTGGATCGAGAAGAAGATCTGCAGGATCTCGTCGAGCGAGATCACGGCCGGGTCGAAGCGCAGGCGCACCACCTCGGCGTGCCCCGTGCTGCCGCTGCACACCTGCTCGTAGCTGGGCTGGACCACCTGGCCATTGCAGTAGCCCGACTCCACATCCAGCACGCCGCGAACGCGCACATAGACGGCTTCGGTACACCAGAAGCAGCCGCCGCCCAGGGTGATCGTCTCGATCGTCATGTTTTCCACCTTTTTGCACAACAACACAGTCTGGCAATGTAGCCTGCCCCCAATGGGCATGCTGACCCGGGGTCATCGGCCGCCCGGCTTCTGTGTGGCCTGCTGGCTTGACGTGCGGCAAATGCGAACGTTATATTACTAACCAATCAGTCATTAACCCCCATGCCCCTGCCCAAATTCAAGCTCTGCTCTGCCGGCGACAGCCATGGCAAGCGCGAGCGCCGCAAGGAAGCCCGACCCGGTGAGTTGCTCGAAGCAGCGCTCGACCTGTTCGTGGAAAAAGGCTTTGCCGCGACCCGGGCAGAAGAGGTGGCAGCACGCGCCGGGGTGTCCAAGGGCACGCTGTTTCTGTACTTTGGCAGCAAGGAAGAGCTCTTCAAGGCCGTGGTGCGCGAGAACATCTCGGGTCGCTTCACCGAATGGGAGGCCGAGTTGGACACGTTCACCGGCACCAGCGCCGAGCTGATGGCCTACGCCATGCGCAGCTGGTGGGAGCGTGTGGGCATGACCAAGGCCTCGGGCATCACCAAGCTGATGATGAGCGAAGCGCGCAATTTCCCCGAGATCGCCGAGTTCTACCAGCAGGAAGTGATCCTGCCGGGCCGCCAGCTGATCCGGCGCATTCTGGAGCGTGGCGTGGCCCGAGGCGAGTTCCGCCCCCTGGACATGGACCACGCGGTGTACTGCGTGATGGCCCCCATGATCTTCCTGATGATGTGGCGCCACTCCGTCGGCGCCTGCGCGCCCACCGACTTCGAGATGTCCCCCGAGCGTTTCATCACCCAGCAGATCGACCTGCTGGTCGACGGCTTGCAGACGCGCGCACCAGCGACAGCCCCCTCTTCCCCCGCCTCCTAAAAAACAACGAGACAACTGATGACGCAAACACAACCGCCATCCGGGAAACGCCGGTGGATCAAGTGGGCCGTGCTGGCCCTGATCGTGCTGGCCCTGGGCTTCGGCGTGATGCGGGCCCTGTCGGCACGCAAGGCGCAGCAGGCGGCCTTGGCCGAAGCCAGCCAGCGCGCCCAACCCGTGATCGAACTGGCCCCCACCGACCTGGTGGCCGCCAAGGTGCAGAACCTGGGCCAGGGCCTGCCGGTGTCGGGCACCTTGCGGGCCGTGAATTCGGCCTTCATCCGCACCCGGGTGCCGGGTGAACTTCAACAGCTCACCGTGCGCGAGGGCGACAGCGTGCAGGCGGGCCAGGTGCTGGCCCGCATCGAGGTGACCGAGTTCCAGTTCCGCCTGCGCCAGACCCAGGACCAGGCCGACTCGGCCAAGGCGCAGATCGACATCGCCCAACGCCAGTACGACAACAACAAGGCCCTGGTGGCCCAGGGTTTCATCTCGCAGACCGCGCTGGACACCTCGCTGGCCACGCTGAACTCGGCCATCTCCACCTACAAGGCCGCGCAGGCCGCGGTCGAAGTCACCCGCAAGACCTTTGAAGACACCGTGCTCAAGGCCCCCATCAGCGGCCAGGTGGCGCAACGCCTGGCCCAGCCCGGTGAGCGCCTGCCGGTGGACAGCAAAGTGCTGGAGATCGTCGACCTGAGCCGGCTGGAACTGGAAGCCACCTTCAGCCCGGCCGACTCGCTGACCTTGAAAGTGGGCCAGCGGGCCCGCCTGAGCATCGAGCAGAACGGCACGGACAGCGTCAGCGTGGGCGCCACCGTCTCGCGCATCAACCCCAGCGCCCAAGCGGGCAGCCGCAGCGTGCTGGCCTACCTGACGCTGGACAAACCCGGCAGCGCCGGCCCGGTGCTGCGCCAGGGCCTGTTCGCCCAGGGCATGCTGGACACCGTGCGCGTGAACGCACGGGCCGTGCCGCTGTCGGCCGTGCGCACCGACAAACCCAATCCCTACGTGCAAACCGTGCAGCAGGGCCAGGTCAAGCACCTTCCGGTGACACCCGGTGTGCGCGGCGAAGTGGGCCAAGACCTCTGGGTGGCCGTGCCCGACCTGCCCGAAGGCACCCAGGTGCTGCGCGGCGAGCTGGGGCCGCTGCGCGAAGGCACGGCAGTGCGCCTGACGTCCTCACCGGCACCGGCACCTGCCGCCGCTGCGGCCACCACCGCCACCCCGGCGGCACGGAACTGACGCGCCATGTGGTTCACCCGCGTCAGCCTGAAAAACCCCGTCTTCGCCACCATGGTGATGCTCGCCATCGTGGTGCTGGGCCTGTTCTCGTACCAGCGCCTGCAAGTCGACCAGTTTCCCAACATCGACTTTCCGGTGGTGGTGGTCACCACCGAATACCCGGGCGCCTCGCCTGAGATCGTCGAGAGCGAGGTCACCAAGAAGGTCGAAGAAGGCGTCAACTCGATCGCCGGCATCAACAACCTCACCTCACGCACCTACCTGGGCCAGTCGGTGGTGATCATCGAGTTCCAGTTGCAGATCGATGGCCGCAAGGCGGCTGAAGACGTGCGCGAAAAGGTGGCCTCGATCCGCCCCAATTTCCGCACCGAGGTCAAGGAGCCGCGCGTGCTGCGTTTCGACCCGGCCAGCAAGGCGGTCTGGTCGCTGGCGGTGCTGCCTGAGGCCAGCGCAGGCGGCCAGGGCATGAGCCCGGTCGAACTCACCAACTGGGCCGACCAGGTGCTCAAGAAGCGGCTGGAGAACGTGCGTGGGGTGGGTTCGGTGTCCCTGGTGGGGGGCACCAAGCGCGAGATCAACATCTACCTGAACCCGGCGGCAATGGAATCCTTCGGTGTCACGGCCGATCAGGTGGCCGCCGCCGTGCGCAACGAGGCACAAGACCTGCCCGTGGGCTCGGTGCGCTCGCTGGCCCAGGAGCGTGTGGTGCAGATCGACGCCCGCATGCAGCGCCCGGAGGATTTCGGGCGCCTGATCGTGGCGCGACGCGGCGGCAGCCCGGTGCGCCTGGAACAGGTGGCACGCGTGGCCGACGGTGCCCAGGAGCTGGACAGCCTGGCGCTTTACAACGGCCAGCGCACCCTGCTGCTGTCGGTGCAGAAGGCGCAGGACGAAAACACCATCCAGGTGGTAGACGGCCTGTACAAGACGATCGATGAGATGAAGGGCCAACTGCCGCCCGGGCTCAGCCTGCAACCCATCCTGGACGGCTCGCGCCCGATCCGCGTGGCGGTGGACAACGTGCGCCGCACCCTGATCGAAGGCGCGGTGCTGACCGTGCTGATCGTGTTCCTGTTCCTGAACTCCTGGCGCTCCACGCTGATCACCGGCCTGACGCTGCCGATTGCGCTGATCGGCACCTTCCTGTTCATGAACCTGTTCGGCTTCACCATCAACATGATCACGCTGATGGCGTTGTCGCTGTGCGTGGGCCTGCTGATCGACGACGCCATCGTGGTGCGCGAGAACATCGTGCGCCACGTCCAGATGGGCAAGACGGCCTTCCAGGCCTCGCTCGACGGCACGCAGGAGATCGGCCTGGCGGTGCTGGCCACCACCTTGTCCATCGTGGCGGTGTTCCTGCCGATCGGGTTCATGGAAGGCATCATCGGCAAGTTCTTCCACGAGTTCGGCATCACCATCGTGGCCGCCGTGATGATCTCGATGTTTGTCAGCTTCACGCTCGACCCGATGCTGTCCTCCGTCTGGCACGACCCCAGCATCCACGCCCATGGCGAGCGGCGTGCCCCGGTCACGCTGTACGACAAGACCATCGGCCGCGTGACCGGCGCCTTTGACGACGCCACCGAGTGGCTGGCCGAGGGCTATCAGAGCCTGCTGCGCTGGGCATTGGGACACCGGCTGGCCACCTTGCTGCTGGCGCTGGCCATCTTTGTGCTGAGCGTGGTGATGGTGCCGCTGCTGGGCACCGAGTTCGTGCCCAAGGCTGATTTCTCCGAGACCACCATCAACTTCTACACCCCGGTGGGCTCGTCGCTGGAGGCCACCGAGGCCAAGGCGCGCCAGGTCGAGGCCATCGTGCGCGAGGCACCCGAGGTGCGCTACACCCTGGCCACCATCAACACCGGCACCGCCCAGGGCAAGATGTACGCCAGCCTGTACGTGCGCCTGGTGGACCGCAAGCAGCGCAGCCGCAGCGTGGACCAGATGTCGGCCGTGCTGCGCGAGCGCCTGCAACAGGTGCCGGGCATCACCGTCACCCACGTGGGCCTGCTGGACTCGGTGGGCGGCAACAAACAGGTCGAATTTTCGCTGCAAGGCCCCGACCAGACCGAGCTGGAACGCCTCAGCCGCCTGGTGATGGACAAGGTGCGGGGCATCCCGGGCCTGGTCGATCTCGACTCCAGCGTGAAAGACCCGGCCCCCCAGATCTCGGTGCAGCTGCGCCGCGATGCAGCTTCCGACCTGGGCCTGAGCGTGGGCCAGGTCGGGCAGTCGTTGCGCCTCTTGGTGGCCGGCGAGACCGAGGGCACCTGGCGCGCCCCCGACGACCAGACCTATGACATCAATGTGCGCCTGGCCCCCGATGCCCGCAACAGCCCGCAAGACCTGGAGCGCCTGCCCTTTGCCCTGGCCACCGCAGCCGACGGCAGCACCCGGGTGGTGCGCCTGAACCAGGTGGCCCAGGTGCGCGACGCGACCGGCAGCAACCAGATCAACCGGCGCGACCTGACGCGCGAGGTGGCAATCAACGCCAACGTGTACGGGCGCTCGGCCGGTGAGGTGTCGGCCGACATCCAGAAAGCCATGCAAGGCGTGCAATTGCCGCCGGGCTACCGCTATGCCTTCAGTGGTTCGACCAAGAACATGGCCGAATCCTTCGGCTACGCCGTGTCGGCCCTGGCATTGGCGATCATCTTCATCTACATGATCCTGGCCAGCCAGTTCAAGAGCTTCTTGCAGCCCCTGGCGCTGATGACCTCGCTGCCGCTGACCCTGATCGGGGTCGTGCTGGCCCTGCTGATGTTCGGCTCGACGCTGTCGATGTTCTCCATCATCGGGGTGGTGATGCTGATGGGCCTGGTCACCAAAAATGCCATTTTGCTGGTCGACTTTGCCATCCGCGCCCGTGAAGGCAGCTCGGATGCGCAGGGCCAGCCCGTGGCTGGCCTGCCCCGTGCCGAGGCACTGCTGCTGGCAGCCCGGGTGCGGCTGCGCCCCATCCTGATGACCACGCTGGCCATGATCTTCGGCATGGTGCCGCTGGCCTTCGCCATCACCGAGGGTTCGGAGCAGCGCGCCCCCATGGGGCAGGCCGTGATCGGGGGGGTGATCACCTCCTCCTTGCTGACCCTGGTGGTGGTGCCGGTGGTGTATTGCTACCTCGACGATCTCACTGCCTGGCTGCGCCGTTCGCGGCTGCGCGGCCAAACACCGGCCAGCCCGCCTAAAATCGATGGTTTGTCCTGATCCACCGCCGGAGAACCCCAACATGTCCATGCCCCAGAACCTCGAGCAAGCCCGCTTCAACATGATCGAACAGCAGATCCGCCCCTGGGATGTGCATGCGCCTGAGATCCTGGAGCTGCTCAACACCCTGCACCGCGAAGACTTTGTGCCCGAAAGCCAGCGCGCCATCGCCTTCGTCGACATGGAAGTGCCCCTGCCCGGCGGCCAGGTGATGCTGGCACCCAAGTACGAAGCCCGCGTGATGCAGGAGCTGAAGGTGCAAAAGAACGAGAAGGTGCTGGAGATCGGCACCGGTTCGGGCTACATGGCCGCCCTGCTGGCCCACCAGGCGCAGCGCGTGGTCAGCCTCGAGATCAACCCCGAACTGGCCGAGTTCGCCCGTGGCAACCTCCAGCGTGCCGGCATCCACAACGTGGAAGTGCGCGTGGCCGATGGCGCCCGCACCGTGCAGGCCGACGGCCCCTTCGACGTGATCGTGCTCAGCGGCTCGGTGGCTGAAGTGCCCCCTGCCCTGCTCGACCAGCTCAAGGTCGGTGGCCGCCTGTTTGCCATCGTGGGCCAGGAGCCCGTGATGCGTGCCCAGTACATCACCCGCAGCGGCGACAAGACCTTCGAGACCAAGAGCCCCTGGGACACCATCGCGCCCCGCCTGCAGAACTTCCCCGAACCTTCGCGCTTCCGTTTCTGACCCTCACCGGAACCCTTGCATGATCGACCAAGTCCGCCCCGCCAGCCTGAATGACTGGCTCCAGTCCCACCCCGGCACCCAGCCCATCTTGCTGGACGTGCGCGAACCCTGGGAGCTGCAGACCGCCAGCGTGAAGCCAGCGGCGGACTACCGACTGGTCAGCATTCCGATGGGAGAGATTCCGGCGCGACTGGCCGAACTGGACCCCGCCACCCCGGTGGCCTGCCTGTGCCACCACGGGGCCCGCAGTCAGCGCGTCGCTGCCTTCCTGGCAGCAAACGGTTTTGAATCGGTCGTCAACATTGCCGGTGGCATCCATGCCTGGGCACTTGAGCGCGACCCGGAAGTACCCGTTTATTGATGAACCTCTCCGGAGTGCCTTTTCCATGCTTTCCATGCAAGATTCCTTTCACGCCCTGCGGCGGCTGCCCGCTCTGCTGACCCTGGTCGGCCTGGCCACGGGCTTGAGCGCGCTGAGCGCCCCGCTGCACGCCCAAAGCCTGGACGAGCTGTACCAGGCGGCCCGCGACTACGATGCCAGCTACCGTGGCGCCCGCTCGCAGTTCGAGGCCACGCTGGCCCGTGCCGAGCAGGCCAAGGCCAATCTGCGCCCCACCATCGGCATGCAGACCTCGGTCACCCGCTACACCATCTCGGGCAACATCGACACGGTGCCCTATTTCAAACACCCCTATGGCGTGCGCCAGAACGGTGTCAACCTGACCCAGCCGCTTTACCGCCCCGGCAACCTGGCTTCTTACCAGCAAGGCGAAAAGCTGCTGCTGCAAGCCGATGCCCAGCTGGCCCTGGCCGAGCAGGACCTGATCGTGCGGGTGAGCCAGGCCTATTTCGACGTTCTGGCCGCCCAGGACAGCCTGGTCTTTGTACAAGCCCAGAAGGTGGCGGTGGAAGAACAGCTCGCCTCGGCCCAGCGCAACTTCGAAGTGGGCACCGCCACCATCACCGACACGCGTGAGGCCCAGGCCAGGCGCGATCTGGTGTTGAGCCAGGAGATCGCTGCCCAGAACGACCTGCGGGTGAAGCGCCTGTTCCTGGATCAGTTGGTGGGCCGCAGCAACACCGAGCCCAAGCCCCTGCTGCCCAACGTGCCCATCAGTGCGCCCCCGGCCGAGCAGATCAGCCAGTGGATCGACGCCTCCAACGAGCACCCCAGCGTGCAACTGGCCCAGACCGCCGTCGACGTGGCCGAACTGGAGGTGCGCAAGGCCCAGGCCGGCGAGAAACCCACGGTCGACCTCACGGGCAGCTATGGCTTTGCCCGCAATGAGAACGGCTCCAGCCTCTCGCCCACCAGCACCGTCAGCTCGCGCATCTACCAGGGCTCGATCGGGGTGACCATGAACATCCCGCTGTACGCCGGTGGTGCGCTGCAAAACCGCATCCGCGAAACCCTGTCGCTCGAGGACAAGGCCCGCAGCGACCTCGACGCCGCCCGCCGCAACGTGGCCCAGGCCACCCGCAGCGCGTTCTATGGCGTGGTCTCCGGGGCCAGCCAGGTGCAGGCCCTGCAGGCCGCCGAGGCCTCCAGCCAGGTGGCACTGGACGCCAACCGCCTGGGCTACCAGGTGGGTGTTCGCATCAACATCGATGTGCTGAACTCGCAAAGCCAGCTCTACCAGACCAAGCGTGACCTGGCCCAGGCCCGCTACAACGTGCTGCTGGGCGGCCTGAAGCTGCGCCAGGCCAACGGCAGCCTCAAGCCCGAAGACCTGCAGGCGGTCAATCAGTTGCTGGTGCCTTGAGTCGAGAGCACCACAGCAGCTGAAACCCCTGCGGACCCAGGACCGTGCTCAGGCGATGAATCAAGTTTCATTGCGGGAGCACAACCCTCATGAGGCCCTCTGAAGCCCTGGCCCTGGCCCTGACCTTGAACCCCGAGCCGCGATCCGTGAGGTCGTTGCATCTCACCGGGCCGGAAACGCCCCGAAACGCCTGGCCCATCGGCTCGGTACTGCATGGCCGTGCCACGGACAGCAGCGACCTCGATATCCTGATTGACCCGACGCCTCAAGCGACACTTTTCGATGTCGGGCCGACCCTTTTCGATCACCTCACAGGTCAGGTTCCCACAGCGACAGAGGCTTGAGGTCAGACGGCGGCTGGTACTTTCCAGCCCCGATCAAGCGTTCACCGCCGTCCACAAACCAGCGGCCGCCTCCGCCGTGCGCTGTGCCGCCCCCCGATGCGCCTGGGTGAAGGCCACTGCAGCCTGCGCCGCATCCAGACAACGGCGCTCGTCGGCCAGCAAGGCCTGGGCCTGGCCCACTGCATGGGCCATGTCGCCGACTCGCCAGGCCGCGCCGGCCTGCAAGGCCAATTCGACGGCGTCGGCAAAATTGAAGGTGTGCGGGCCCACCAGCACGGGGCATCCGCTGGCACAGGCTTCAATCAGGTTCTGGCCTCCCAGCGGCTCGAAACTGCCCCCGAGCAAGGCCAGGCGGGCCAAGCGGTAATACAGGGCCATTTCGCCCAGTGAATCACCGATCCAGACATCGGCCTGCGGCGGCAACACCGGGGCTGCCAGGTCGCCCCACTGGCTGCGCCGCGCCACCGTGAGACCGGCGTTCTTGAACAGTGTGGCCACCTCATCAAAGCGCTGCGGATGCCGCGGCACCACCAGCCACTGGATGGCGGCATTGCCCACGCTGCCGGCATTGCTGCGCCAGCTTTCGATCAGCGCGGCCTCTTCGCCTTCGCGCGAACTGGCCAGCAGCACCACGCGCTGGCCGCGCTCGTTGTCCAGGCGGCGCGCCAACGCACGCCCCAGTGCCTGCTGAGCCTCATCGGGCTGGGCATCGAACTTGACATTGCCCAGCACCGCCTGCACGGGTGCTCCTACCGAACGCAGCCGGACAGCATCGTCCTCGGTCTGGGCCCAGACAGCACTGAACCCCCGATAGGCCGGCTCGCTGAGCCAGCGCAGGCGCTGGGCCGCGGCGCGGGAACGTTCGTTGAGCCGGGCATTGGCCAGGGCCAATGGGATCCCGGCTCCCTGACAGGCCGCAATCAGATTGGGCCAGACCTCGGTCTCCATGATCAGCCCCAGCGCGGGCCGGAAATGGCGCACAAAGCGCTGCACGGCCGCCGGGGTGTCCCAGGGCTGCCAGACCTGCACATCGCCTTCACGCAGCAGGCGCAGCCCTTCGGCCCGGCCCGTGGCCGTGCCGTGGGTCAGCAGCAGTCGGAAAGGCCAGCCACGGCGTGCCCATTCGGACCGCAGAGCGGCGATCAGGATGCCCGCCGCCCGGGTCTCGCCGAGCGACACGGCGTGCACCCAGACAAAACCTTGCCCGGGCACCTGGCTGTAGTGGCCGAAGCGCTCTTCGATCGCCGCCAGGTAACCCGGCTCGGTCGCACCGCGACGCGCCAGCTTGCGCCGCAACAGGGGTTGGGCTGCCACCAAGGCAGCCGAATAGAGGGCACGCGCCAGGGTCATGCGCGGCCAGTGTGAGGATGGCGGAGAGAGGCGGTCAATGCCGTGGCCGTCGGTGGGTCAGTGGGCCGCACTGCCGACCTGGGCATCGGGCTTGATCTGGCGCAGCAGGGCCAGCATGTCGCCTTCGATGCGGTGCAGGGCCTCGGCGTTCTGCCCTTCAAAGCGCAGCACCAGCACCGGCGTGGTGTTGGAGGCCCGGATCAGGCCAAAGCCATCAGCCCAGTCGACGCGCAGGCCATCGATGGCCGAGATGGCCGGTGTGGCACTGTCACCGCGCGCCGTGGCCCGTTGGGCCAGGAAGCCCGGGGCAGCGGCCTGCAACTCGGCCGTGACCCGGTGCGGTTCGCCCTCGGCGCAGGCCACGTTCAACTCGGGCGTGGAATGGCTCTGCGGCAGGCCGTTCAGCACCGCATTGGCATCGGGGTGGCGGCTCAGGATCTCCAGCAGGCGGCAACCCGCGTAGGTGCCATCGTCAAAGCCGTACCAGCGCTCCTTGAAGAAGATGTGACCGCTCATCTCGCCGCCCAGGGGGGCATTGGTTTCGCGCATGCGGGCCTTGATCAGCGAGTGGCCGGTCTTGAACATCACCGGCACCCCGCCGGCGGCCGCGATCTCGGGCGCCAGGCGCTGGGTGCATTTGACGTCGAACACGATCTCGCCACCGGGCACACGCGACAGCACATCACGCGCAAACAGCATCATCTGGCGGTCGGGGAAGATGTTCTGGCCGTCCTTGGTGACAATGCCCAGGCGGTCGCCGTCGCCGTCAAAAGCCAGGCCCAGTTCGGCATCGCCAGCCTGCAGTGCGGCCATCAGGTCGCGCAGGTTTTCGGGCTTGCTGGGGTCGGGGTGGTGGTTGGGGAAATCGCCGTCGACCTCGCTGAACAGCTCGGTCACCTCGCACCCCAGGGCACGGAAGATGGCCGGTGCCGATGCACCGGCAATGCCGTTGCCCGAGTCGACCACGATCTTCAGCGGGCGCGCCAGCTTCACATCGCCCACGATGCGCTCAAGGTAAGCCGGGCCCACGTCGGCCTGGCGCACGCTGCCCCCCGCCAGGCGCGGGGCGCTGTCGGCTTCCATGGTGCGGCGCAGGGCCTGGATCTCATCGCCGTAGATGGCCTTGCTGGCCAGCACCATCTTGAAACCGTTGTAGTCCTTGGGATTGTGGCTGCCCGTGACCTGGATGCCGCTGCGGCACAGCGTGCTGGCAGCAAAGTACAGCATCGGCGTGGTGACCGCGCCCACATCGATCACCTCGATGCCGGCGGCCACCAGGCCGCGGATCAGCGCCTGCACCAGGGACGGGCCGCTCAGCCGGCCATCACGCCCCACCGCCACCGTCTTTTCACCCAGGGCCTGGGCTGCCGCCCCAAACGCCAACCCCAGGGCCTCAGCCACCTCGGTGTTGAGGGTCGTGGGCACGATGCCCCGGATGTCGTAAGCCTTGAAGATCGCTGCGTTCACTTGCATGGATGGAGCCCGTACGGAGGATAGGTCACATGGAAAACCGGCACGCGACGCGCCGGAACTTGGCCCGATTGTAGTGAGGGGAAAGCCTGGATTGACAATTTCTTACCCATCCGTTCAGCCTCAGGATCAAGTCCGAAAACGGCCAGCGCGTCCCGCAGCGCTGCGTATCATCCCGGCATGCCTTCGCCGTTCGCCGCCATCCCGGATCCACCGCCCCACCACGCCCCCCCAGGCGGGCCGGGGCAGCCGCAGGGACTGAGCACCGACGCCGAGGCCTGCTACCTGGCTCTCAGCACCCGCGATGCGCGTTTTGATGGCCATTTTTTCACCGGCGTCACCAGCACGGGCATCTACTGCCGCCCGGTGTGCACCGTGCGGGCTCCGAAGCGTGAAAACTGCCGTTTCTTCGAGCTGGCCGCCCAAGCCGAGCAAGCAGGCTTTCGCCCTTGTCTGCGTTGCCGCCCCGAACTGGCACCTCAGACCCTGGCCTGGTCCAGCACGGATGCGCGCCGGATTCTGGCCGCCGAGGCCGCACGCTGGCTGGACGACCCCATCCACTGGCCTCATGCCGGCGAACCGGATGCCGCCCCCGTGATGACGCGTCTGGCCAGGCACCTGGGGGTGAGTGCCCGGCACCTGAGGCGCGTCTTTGAAGCCAGCCTGGGCGTCGCGCCGCTGCGTTACCTGCAGACCCGGCGCCTGCTGGCCGCCAAGCAGTTGCTGACCGACACCCATTTGCCGGTGACGGAGGTGGCACAGGCCAGCGGCTTTGCCAGCCTGCGCCGATTCAATGCCGCCTTTGTCGAACACTACGGCCTCAACCCCAGTCAGTGGCGCAAAAGCCCCGGGGTCGCCGGCCATGCGCAGGCCGCCATCCGGCTGGCCTACCGCCCGCCCTATGACCAGGCTGGACTGGCGCGCTTTCTGGCTCACCGGGCACTGCAGGGCCTGGAGAGCGTCGAGTCGGCGCCCGACGGCCTGAGGGTGGCCCGCACGTTGCGCCTGCCGCCTCTGCCCGGCGGCACCGAACCCCTTGTGGGCTGGGTGCAGGTGCACTGGCCAGCGCAGCCCCACCAGGTGCTGTTGCGCTGCAGCGAAAGCCTGAGCCCCGCCCTGCCCACGCTGATCCGCCGGGTGCGCCAATGGCTGGACCTCGATGCCGACCCGGGCGCCATCGACCAAGTGCTGGCGCCGCACTTCGGCTCACTGAACGGCCTGCGCGTGCCGGGCACGCTGGACGGGTTCGAGCTGGCCGTGCGCGCCATCCTGGGCCAGCAGGTCACCGTGGCGGGCGGGCGCACCCTGTGCCAGCGATTGGTCGACCTGCTGGGCCAGGGCTTGCCTGCAGATGCCCACGCCCCCGCAGGCCTGCACCGGTTGTTCCCCGACGCCGCCGCCTTGGCCGCCCTGGACGACGGACAAGGCCTGGCACCCAGCCTGGGCGAGTTGGGCATCGTGCGGCAACGCCAGCGCGCCCTGCTGGCCCTGGCACAGGCCGTGCAGACAGGCCGCCTGGTCCTGGATGGCAGCGCCCCGCTGGCCCAGACCCTGGCCGCCCTCACCGCCCTGCCCGGCATCGGCGACTGGACCGCTCAGTACATTGCGCTGCGCGCCCTGCGCTGGCCGGATGCCTTTCCGGCCGGTGACGGCGTGCTGCAGGAACGCCTGGGCACGCGTGAGCCCGGCAGCACCCCCCGCCAACGCCTGCTGGCCACCGAGGCCGCCTCGGCGGCATGGAAACCCTGGCGCGGCTATGCTGTGCTGCGCATCTGGGAGCACGGCCCGCCCACGGCGGCAGGCGCGGGCTGAACCCCGCGCCTTGCGCCCTCCCCTTCACACCCTCCGACCTTCATCCCACAGGATCTGCTGATGAACTCCCCCTCCGAACGGGTTCAGCTGGTGTTCGACACCACGCTGGGCCCCATGCACCTGGCGGCCAGCCCGCGTGGCCTGGCAGGCGCCTGGTTTGCCGGCCAGCGCCATGCCCCAGCCCAGTTGGATGGGCCCTGCGCCTGGCCTCTCGCCCCCGCCCACCCGCTGTTGCAACAGGCCCGGGATGAGCTGCAGGCCTACCTGCAAGGCCGCTTGCACGTGTTTTCCGTGCCGCTCGACCTGAGCAGCGGCACACCGTTCCAGCAGGCTGTGTGGCAAGCCCTGTTGACCATCCCCTGCGGCCAGTTGCAAGGTTACGGCGCGCTGGCCGCCCAGCTCGGGCGCCCCGCGGCGGCGAGGGCTGTGGGCGCGGCGGTGGGCCGCAACCCGGTGTCGGTGATCGTGCCCTGCCACCGGGTGGTGGGCGCCGATGGCAGCCTGACGGGTTACGCGGGCGGCCTGGAGCGCAAGCAGGCGCTGCTGCAATTGGAAGGCCTGCCCCTGCACGACCTGCACACGCGCCAACCCTCGCTGTGGGCCGAGGTGAGCGCATGAGTGCAGCGTGGGTGTTGGAGTTTGTGCTGCTGGCCGCGTTGTGGGGTGCGTCGTTTCTGTTCATGCGCCTGGGTGCCTCGGAGTTCGGTCCGCTGGCCACGGCAGGGTTGCGGGTGATCCTGGCCACGGTCTTTCTGTGGCCCATCATGGTCTCGCGGGGGCAGTGGCCCGCCCTCAGGGCCCAATGGCGGGCCATTTTGCTGATCGGGGTGGTCAATTCAGCGATCCCGTTTGCCCTGTATGCCTGGGCTGTGTTGTCGATCAACACCGGGCTCGCCGCCATCCTGAACGCCACCACGCCGCTGTGCGGCGCCTTGCTGGCCTGGCTGTGGCTGGGCGAGCGCCCTGGCCGCATGAAGGCGCTGGGCCTGGCCATCGGTTTCACGGGGGTGGTTCTGCTGGCGGTGGACAAGGCCAGCTTCAAACCCGGCGGCAGCGGTTTTGCAGTGCTGGCCTGCCTGGCCGCCACGTTTTGCTATGGCTGGGCCGCCAACCTGACGCGGCGCTTCCTCAGCGGGGTGCCCGCCCTGGCCAATGCCACCGGCAGCCAACTGGGCTCAGCCCTGGTGCTGGCCGTGCCCACGGCCCTGTCGTGGCCGGCCCACAGCCCCAGCCTGCAGGCCTGGGCCGCCATTGCGGCGATCGCGGTGTTTTGCACCGGCATCGCCTACATTCTGTATTTCCGGCTGATCCTGCACGCCGGCCCCGCCCGCGCGATGACTGTCACCTTCGTCACGCCGCTGTTTGCCGTGGCCTACGGAGGTCTGTTTCTGGGCGAGCAGATCACGCCCTGGATGGTGCTTTGCGGCGTGGTCATCGTGTGCGGCACCGCGCTCTCCACCGGCCTGATCCAGATCAAAAAATAGGCAAACGCAGCCCGGGGCAGGCGGCTCCCCGGGTTTGCCCCCCCTTGGACACAGCCCGGCGCGCCCTGCAGCATGTCACCATCCCTCTACACTTGAGTTCAGTAAAGCAGTCCGGCGCGACGCCTCAGGCTTCAGGTTTGAGCGACGGCCTCAGGGATCTGCCCCCCCGGTGAACAGATTCAAGACATGAACGAGGTGATGGGTTGATTGACTTTCCGCTTGATTTGGCGGTGAACAGCGGCATCACGGCGGCCGTGGTTGGTGTGTTTCTGCTGCTGACTCCTGGCTGGCTGTTGACACCCACCTTCCGGCAACGGCTCTGCACGGGTGCCCTGCTGGGGCTGGCCTCGGTGGCGGCCATGTACTGGAGTGTGCTGGCGGGGCTGTCGCCCATGCCCGAACTCCGCCCCGCCTACCTGACCCTGGCGCTGTACATTCTGGGCCGCCAGGTCGGGCTGATCGCCCTGGTGCCCGCGCTGCTGGCGGCTCTGCTGCTGCGCTCAAGCACGGCAGGAGCACAGTTGCTGCTGACCCTGATGCTGATGGCCTGGGCCGATGTGTGCCGCCAGGTCCTGCGGCGTGAGATGTCCAAGGTGACGCCCCGGGTCCGGGTGTGGCTGTCCCTGCTGATGCTGGCCGCAGGGGTGCAGGCCCTGATGCTGCTCGCCAGCGAGCTGGGCTGGGTGAGCAATCTGTCGCACGCCCAGTTGTGGCGCTACGGCGGCAGCACCTTGCTGCTGGGTTGCTGCCTGGAGCTTCTGCTGGGACGGGCCCGCTACGAAATGCAGCTGCAACGGCGCGAAAACGAACTGCTGCAGGTGCTGGACTCCTCGGGTGGCGGGCGCTGGATCTGGGATGTTTCCCGGCAATGGATCACCTTCCAGGGCAGTTTCTATGACCAGTTCGATCTGCGCCGCCCCCATGGCACCGACCCCTGGCAGGTCTGGTTCCAGCTCTGGCACCCCGACGATGCCCAGCGACTCGCGCGCATCCGGCACGACCTGCTGCGCAGCCCCGACGACGCCTTCGAGACCGAATTCCGCGTGCACGACCGCGAGGGCCGCTGGCATTGGGTGCTGGCGCGCGGGCGCATTGTCGAGCGTGACGAGCTGGGCCAGGCCACGCGGGTGGTGGGCATGCACCACGACATCACGGCCAGCCACCAGGCCAGTGACGCCCTGCAACTTTCGCAGGCCAAGTTCCAGACCATCTACGAGGCCTTGCCTGACGCAGCGGGCATCACCCGCATCAGCGATGGCACCTATCGTGAGGTGAACCCTGCCTTCTGCCGCCTCCTGGGTCGCGCGCGCGAAGACATCCTGGGGCATACCTCGCTGGAGCTCAACATCTGGGCCAGCCCCGCCGAACGCGACAAGCTGCTGAGCAGCTTCCGTGAAAAGGGGCGGGTCGACAGCCTGCCTCTGCTGGCACGCAGCGTGGACGGCACGACAATCCCCGGTCGCATGTCAGCCCGGCAGATCAACATGGATGGGGAGCCCTGCTTCATCTTCCTGTTCCATGACATGAGCGAGCACCAGTCCATGCAGGATGAGCTGGTGCGGGTGAACGCCCTGCTGCAGCAGGCCGGACGCATCGCCCGCCTGGGGGTCTGGGAGGACTCGCCCGAGCCGGCCGAACGGTATTGGTCGGACGTCTGCTACGAACTGCACGGGCTGCCAGCCGGCGTGGGGGTGCCTGACAACTATGTCGATCAGTTCGTCGCCCCACCGTACCGCGAGATCTTCCGCGAGTCGATGCGACGCGCCGTGGCGGAGCACAAACCCTTTGAGCATGAGATTCAGATCGTGCGCTGCGATCAGCGTGTGATCTGGGTGCAGGCCATGGCTGAACCTGTGGTCCAGGATGGCCACGTTCGCCGGGTGCGGGGCGTGATCCGCGACATCGATGAAGCCCGACGCAGTCGTGACCGCCTGCGCGAATCAGAGGAGCGTTTTTCGCGCATCTTCCAGGCCATTCCGGACCCCATGGGCATCTGCAGCAAGGCCACCGGGCGCTACCTGGAGGTCAACCCGGCCTGGGAGCAGGCCACCGGCATCAGCCGGAGCGAGGCCCTGGCCAGCCCGGCCCCTGTCGAACTGGGCCTGTACACCCCCAGCGATCGGGCCGCCTTGCTGGCCACCGCCAACACCCAAGGCGTCCTGAGCGCCTACGAAGTCGATTTCACGCCCCGGGGCCACCTGCCGCGCACAGGTCTGCAATCCATGCAGACCATCGAGTTCGATGGCCAGGCCTGCTGGCTGTTCGGCATCAAGGACATCACCGAGCGCAAGCAGGCGGAGCGCCTGGTGCAAGAGCGCGAGGCCCTGCTCTCGCTGACCATCGAGGCGGCCTCCCTGGCGCTGTGGGACCTGAACGTGCAGACCGGCGAGGTGGTGGGCGACCGCCAATGGCGCGAGTTGTGCGGCCTGCCCCCGGCCAGCGCCGGTTCCGCCCCCGAACGCTGGGACGAGGTGGTCCATCCCGATGACCTGCCCCTGGCTTTTTCGGCCCTGGACCGCCACCAACACCACCCCGATCAGCCCTTCGACGTGACCTTGCGCCTGCAGCACGTGGATGGCAACGTGCGTTGGGTGCGCAACCTGGGCCGCGTGATCGCGCGCAAGACCGATGGCAAACCCTTGCGCATGGTGGGCGTGGGCCTGGATGTGACGCGCCAGCGCGAGCAGGAAACCCAGTTGCAGAAACTGGCCCACTTTGACGCCCTGACCGGCCTGCCCAACCGGGTTCAACTCGCCCAGGCACTGGAATCCGCCATGAAGGAGGCCCGCCAGAACGGCCAGCTGCTGGGGGTGGCCTACCTGGATCTGGATGGATTCAAGCCGGTCAACGACCGCCTGGGCCACGGGGTGGGTGACCAGTTGCTGGTCGAGATCGCACGCCGCCTGCAAGGTGCCATCCGCGCCCAGGACTTGGTGGCTCGCCTGGGGGGCGATGAGTTCGTGATCCTGCTGACCCAGCCGGAATGCCGCAAGGATTGCGAATCCACCCTCAGCCGCCTGATGCAGCGCATGGCCGAGCCGGTGCGCCTGGAAGGCGAGGCCCTGACCGTGACTGCCAGCATCGGTCTGACGCTGTACCCCGACGACGATGCCGACGCCGACACCCTGCTGCGCCACGCCGATCAGGCCATGTACCTGGCCAAACAGGCCGGGCGCAACCGCATCCACCTGTTCGATGCTGAACGCGAACGGGCCTCGCGCGAGCACCACACCCGGCTGGACCGCCTGGCCACGGCCCTGCAGGTTGGCGAGTTCTGCCTGTATGTGCAGCCCAAGGTGGACATGCAGGAAGGCACGCTGGTCGGGGTGGAAGCCCTGGCGCGCTGGCAGCACCCCGAACAAGGCCTGTTGGGGCCTGGCGAGTTTCTGCCGCAGATCGAAGGCTCGGCCCTGGAAGCCCCGTTTGGCGAATGGGTGCTGACCCATTCCCTGACCTTGCAGAGACAGTGGCTGGCCCAGGGCCTGCGCGTGCCCCTGAGCCTGAACATCTCGGCGCGCCACCTGCAGATGGCCGATTTTCCGCAACGTGTGCAGCAGTTGCTGGGGCAGTACGCCGACGTGCCCACCTCGCTGATCGAGATCGAAATCACCGAAAGCGCCGCACTGACCGACATCAACGCCGTGTCGGCCACCCTGATCCAGTTGCGCAACCTGGGCTTGTCGATCGCCATCGACGACTTTGGCACAGGCTACTCCTCGCTCACCTACCTGCGCCAATTGCCAGCCGATACCCTGAAGATCGACCGCAGCTTCGTGATGGGCATGATGAGCGACATCGGCGACATGGCCATCGTGGATGGCGTGATCGGCCTGTCACGGTCCTTCGGGCTGACCTTGATCGCCGAAGGCGTCGAAACCACCGAGCAAGGCCTGCGTCTGCTTCAGATGGGCTGCCTGTTGGCCCAGGGCTATGGCATCGCCCGGCCCATGCCGGCCCATGAGCTGCAGGCCTGGGCCGCCCAATGGCGCGCCCCCGAAGCCTGGGCTCAGGGCTTGGCGAAGCCGTAACCGGCCAGGATCTCCTGGGCAGGTGCAGAGCGCACGTAGCTGATGAAGCTCTGGGCCAGGGCTGCGTTCTTGCCCGCCGCCACCGGGGCGATCGGGTAGCTGACCCGTGTGCCGGTGGGCACGGTGAAGGCAATGCGAACCCGGTCTTTCTCGATCAGGGCATCGGTGCGGTACACAAAGCCTGCATCCACCTCGCCGCGCGCCACGTAGGCCAGCACCTGGCGCACGCTGTCGGCATAGATCCAGCGCGGCTGCAACTCGGCCTCCAGGCCTGCGGTCTTCACGGCTTCCAGGGTGTAGCGCCCCACGGGCACGCTGGCGGGGCTGCCGGTGGACAGGCGCTTGAAGGCCGGAGCGGCCAGATCGGCCAGGGCCTTGGGGCTGCTGGTCGCAGCAACGGGTTGGACCACCACCAGGGTGTTGGCCGCAAAGTCGACCCGGCCCGGCGCCAGCAACTGGGCGGCGGCGGCCTTGTCCATGGTCTCCTGATCGGCCGAGGCGAACACGTCCACCGGCGCCCCCTGGCGGATCTGCTGCAACAAGGGCCCGGAGGCGGCAAAGTTGAGCACCACCTTGCTGCCCGGATGGGCCTTCTCAAAGCCCTTGGCGATGTCCTGGAATGCATTGGTCAGACTGGCCGCAGCCGACACGGTGAGCTCCTGGACTGAGGCCTGGGCCAGGGCAAGACCCGGTGCCAGGCCCATCAGAGCCAGCAGAACAAGCCTTCGGGGTGCCTGAATGGGGGAGTGGTTCATGATCGCTATTCCATAAATGAATAACGAATGTTAAGGCCATCGGCACAGTTCAGTGTGCCTTCACCCAGTTCTCGACAACCAGACCCGGGAAAGCCAGGAAATCAGACGCCTTGTCGTTGACGAGCACCACCTGGCGCGCGATGGCATGCGCGGCAGTCAATTCGTCCAGCGCATGCCTGTTCCGTTCACGGTGTTGAGCCTGCAACGGCCCGTCAGCGCGCGCCGCCGCAGCCTCAAAGGGCACCACCGGGACATCTTCGAGCAGGGATACCCCATGCAGCCTGGTGGCCAAGCGCTCACGCACCGGCACCCACGGGCGTGCAGGCGGCCAACACCCCGCCCACCCGACCTATCCCCCTGTAAAAAAGGGTGATGACCCCACCAGGCCACCACCCCCCAAGACATTTTGCGGAGCTTGAATCAGCCAGGCTGCACCAAATCGCGCACCTGCTGCAGGGCCGCAGGGTCGTCCATGGTGGTCAGGTCGCCCGGGTCGCGGCCTTCGCACACGGCCTGCAGGGCCCGGCGCAGCAGTTTGCCGCTGCGGGTCTTGGGCAGCACGTTGACGATCAGCACGCGCGAGGGGCGCGCCACGGCACCCAACTGGCCGTCCACCACCTTCATGATCTCGCCTTCAAGCTTCAGACGGGCCGCGTCGCTGTCGACCGAAGCCGCGTCCTTGGGCACCACAAAGGCCATGGCGACCTGGCCCTTGAGGTTGTCGGCCACCCCGACCACCGCCACCTCGGCCACATTGGGGTGGCTGGAGATGCTTTCCTCGATCTCGCGGGTGCCCAGGCGGTGGCCCGCCACGTTGATCACGTCGTCGGTGCGGCCCAGGATGAAGAAGTAGCCGTCTTCGTCGCGGATGCCCCAGTCGAAGGTGCTGTACACCAGCTTGCCCGGAATGCTCTTCCAGTAGGTGTTCACAAAACGCTGGTCGTCACGCCAGACGGTCTGCATGCAGCCCGGCGGCAGCGGCCCTTCAATGGCCACCACGCCCTTCTGGTTGGGGCCTTTGAGTTCTTCGCCCGTGGACTCATCGAACAGCTTGACGTCGTAGCCATACATGGCCAGCCCCGGGCTGCCGAACTTGCTGGCCTGGGCCTGCACCCCGTTGGCCAGCGTGAGAATGGGCCAGCCCGACTCGGTCTGCCAGTAGTTGTCGATGATGGGCACATGGAGCGCGCTGCTGATCCACTGCGCCGTGGGTTCGTCCAGCGGCTCGCCCGCCAGGTACAGGGCCTTGAGGCTGGACAGGTCGTACTTGCTCAGGTAGGCCGGGTCCTGCTTCTTGAGCACCCGCACCGCAGTGGGCGCACTGAACATGCGGGTGACCTTGTATTTTTCGACCAACTGCCACCAGATGCCGGCATCGGGCCGGGTCGGCAGGCCTTCATAGACGATGGTGGCCATGCCGGCAATCAAGGGGCCGTAGACGATGTAGCTGTGCCCCACCACCCAGCCGATGTCGCTGGTCGAGAAATAGGTCTCGCCCGGATTGCCCTGGAAGATGTGCTTCATGCTGGCAGCCAAGGCCACGGCGTAGCCCCCTGTGTCGCGCTGCACGCCCTTGGGTTTGCCCGTGGTGCCACTGGTGTAGAGGGTGTAGCTGGGGTGGGTGGAATCGACCCATTCGCAGGGCACCCGGTCATCCAGATGCTGCTGGCGCAGATCCGCCCAACGGTGGTCGCGTCCGGCCACATAGCTCAGCGGCACCAAGCCGCGCTCGACCAGCAGCACAGCGCTGGGTTTGTGCTCGGCCAGGCTGATGGCGGCATCCAGCAGGGGTTTGTAAGGCACGGGCTTGCCGCCACGCGACCCGCCATCGGCACTCACGATCACCACCGGTTCCGCATCATCGATGCGCGAAGCCAGGGCCCCCGAAGCAAAGCCCCCGAACACCACGGTGTGCAAGGCCCCGATGCGGGCACAGGCCAACATGGCAAAGGCGGCCTCGGCAACCATGGGCATGTAGATCAGCACCCGGTCACCCTTGCCCACCCCCAGGGACTTGAGCGAGGCCGCCATGCGTTCGACCTCGCGCTGCAGCTCGGCAAAGGTGTAGACCCTTTCGGTATCGGTCTCGGTCGAGACCGCGATCAGCGCAGCCTGATCGCCGCGCGTGGCCACATGGCGGTCCACCGCGTTGTGGCACAGGTTGGTGGAGCCACCGACGAACCAACGCGCAAACGGCGGGTTGCTGTAGTCGCAGACCTGCTGGGGCGGCTGTTGCCAGTCGATCAAGGCGGCCTGTTCGGTCCAGAAAGCGTCGCGCTCTGTCAGGGAACGCTGGTGGAATTGTGCGTATGTCATCCGATTGATCTCCTCTCACCGACTCCGGGACCCCACAGCTGCAAGCCGGGCTGGGGGCTTGGGTCCATTCAATTGAATTCATAATTATTCATCAGGGGCTTGCTCAGACCTGACACCGGGGATCGATGGGCCCCTCAGGGCCTCAAGGCTCGCTTTACCTGTCGATACAACTTGATTTGCATCAAGAAAACCCGATACTGAACGCCTGTCGCCCCGCCCATCGGTGCTTCAATCACGCGGGCGCGCCCCATGACCGAAATACCCATTCCCCACTTTGTCGACCTGTTTGCCGGCGCCCGCAGCCTGAGCGAGCGCCTGCGCCAGATGCACGAGCACCTGCGAGCCTCCGTGCCCCAGCTCGACCGCGTGGCCTGTGCGCTCTATGACGAGAGCGAAGACCGGCTCAAGACCTTTCTGCACAGCACCCGCACGGGCGAAGCCTTGCGCGGCTACGAGTTTCCCCTGCATGAAAGCCAGTCCTTGCTGGCACTGGCGCGCAGCGGCGAGATGCGCGTGCTGGACCACATTCCGAAGGTGATCGGCCAGGGCAGCGAGCATGCCCAATGGCTGCAGCAGCAGGGCTACCAGTCTTCCTTCACCGTGCCCATGTATGGCCAGGGCACGCTGCTGGGTTTCGTGTTCTTCGACTCTCTGCAGCCCGAGGTCTTCAGCGCCACCGTGCAGCGTGATCTGGTGCTGGCCTGCAGCCTGATCAACATGATGATCAGCAGCGAGATGGCCACCGTGCGCATGATGCTGGCCTCGACCCAGATCGCGCGTGACTTCGCGAACCTGCGTGACTTCGAAACCGGTGCCCACCTGGAGCGCATGTCACGCTACGCGCGCCTGATCGCCCGCGCCGTGGCGCCCCGTTATGGCCTGGACGACGAGTTCGTGGAGAACATCTACCAATTTGCGCCGCTGCACGACATCGGCAAGATCGGCATCCCCGACCGCATCCTGCTCAAGGAAGGGTCCCTGGACGCGGCCGAGCACAGCATCATGGAAACCCATGTCGAACTGGGCTGCACCCTGGTGGGCAAGATGATGGGCGACTTCAGGCTCAACGACCTGCCCCATTCGGCCATGATCCACAACATCGTGGCCTACCACCACGAATTGCTCGACGGCTCAGGCTATCCGAAGGGGGTGAAGGCCCCCGACATCCCGATCGAGGCGCGCATTGTCACGGTGGCCGACATTTTTGATGCGCTGACCAGCCCGCGCCCCTACAAAGAGGGCTGGCCCACCGACCTGGCGCTGGCCGAGTTGCAGCGCATGGCCGAGGCTGGCCAGCTCGATCCCCATTGCGTGGCGGCCCTGGCTCAGGAGCGGGCCACCATCGACGACATCACGCGCCGCTTTTGCGACACGCTCTGAGGCTGTCGGCCTGAGGGCCTGGCAGGCTCACTTGATCAGCTCATGCACCGCCTTGAACTGGGGGTGCTCGGCGGTGCGCAGCCATTCGAACAGCACCATCTCGGTGGTCACCAGCTCGGCGCCGGCGCCGGCCAGGCGGTCAAACGCGGCGTCGCGGTTGCGCTCGGTGCGCGAACCGCAGGCATCGGTCACCACCCAGACATCGAACTCGTCTTCCAGCAAGTCGAGTGCGGTCTGCAGCAGGCACACATGGGCCTCGCAGCCGGCCACCACGATGGCGCTGCGTTCGGGCTCGCCCTGAGCCGGCTTTTGCAGGTGCTTGGGCAGGCTGCGCGCATTGCCCTGCACAGGCTTGGCGGGCGGACGCAGCCATTCGGACAGGCCTTCTTCACTGGCGCTGAAATGCATCTTGGCCAGCGTCTTCTGGCACAGGGCCTTGAGCTCGGGCGGGTTCTCGCCCAGTTTGGAGGGGTTCTGCTCGGTGCCGAACGCAGGCACCTGCAGCAGGCGGGCCGCACGGGCCAGGCGCAGCGCGTTTTCGAGCACCAGCGGGCCTTCGTGGATGGCGGGCATCAGGCGGGTTTGGTAGTCGACCAGCACGAGCTGGGATTCCTGGGCGTCAATCAACATGGGGCTTTCTCTCATCATGCTGGCCTACAGCAGGCCACGGCCCGTATTAGAACCCAGTCGCCCGCCCCAGAAGGCCCCCGACCCTGCGGCAGGTCAATGCAAACCCCAAGCGCATGAACTTTCTCGCGAACCGCGCTTGACTTGAACCTGACAGGTCGTTAACCTCTGCGCCCATGTCTCGTTGGCTTTGCCTACTCCTTCTCGGCCTCACGATCTTCGGTTTAGCCCTTCGGGCTCAGGCGGCGCCATCGACCCAGCCGGTCGACGACGTGGAACGCCTGCTCGCCGACCGTGGTCTGCTCACGCAACTGAGCTACGTGCGCCAAAGCCTCAGCAGCCGCGCCTCTGAGCTGGTGGTCAACGCCATGGGCTTCCTGGGCGTGCCCTACCGCCGCGGCGGCAACAATGCCGAAACCGGCTTTGATTGCAGCGGCTTTGTCCGCGCCATGTACGAACAGACCGTGGGCCTCGTGCTGCCACGCCGCGCCGACCAGCAGGCCGCCGCCACCCAGACCATCGACAAGCAAGAACTGCAGCCCGGCGATCTGGTGTTCTTCAACACCATGCGCCACGCCTTCAGCCACGTGGGCATCTATGTGGGTGACGGCAAGTTCATCCACTCCCCCCGCACCGGCAGCCAGATCCGTGTCGAAGACATGCGTGACAGCTATTGGCAGCGCCGCTTCGATGGCGCCCGCCGCGTGAACGTGCCTTCGGTTTCGGCCTCCTCGGACAACGTCAACCCGCGTTGAAGTGCCTGGGCGGCTGACGCGGCGCCCCGCGACACCCCACCAATGCCCCACAGCGCCCAACAGCGCCGCGCACACCGAGGGATCACCGCCCTCCCCCCCTCAAAACACAAACAGCTTCACCCCCACGGTGAGGCGGCTGCGCACCAGGCTGCCGAACTCGGTCTGAACACCCCCGACCGTGCGGCTCAGCACCACAAAGCCCGACACCTGGCGCCAGAAGTTCTTCTCACCATACAAGAGCAGCTGCCCGCTGTGGTCGGCCAGCTGCGTGCTGTATTCGGCGCGCCAATACAGCCCGCTCTCCTGTGGGTTGCTCTGCAGCCCCAGCCACAGGTAGTCGCGCCCCAGCAGGCGAGGCGCCTGCCCCAGGGCCTGGCCCAGGCTGGCGTCGCCCAGGGCCGGGTTTTGAGTGGCCAGGGCGTTGGCCCGCGCCGCCTGCGCCCAGTAAGCGGCCTGGCCCGCCTCGCTGTAGCCGCCCCCGCTGTGCAGCCACTCGCCGATCAGCACATGGCCGCTCTCCAACGTGTAACTGGCCCCCAGCAAGGCATCGGTGCTGCGCGGGGCGGGCTGCTGCCACCGGTACAGCGGGCCGTTGCCGGGCCCGGCCACCTGAAGCTGGCCGGGCTGGCGGTTGCTGCCCACCTCGCCATACAGCAGCCAGGCATCGTCCGGCGTCCATTGCGCAAAGCCCCCGACAAAGGTGGAGCCCCCGCGCTGCTGGCTGAGCACCAGACTGGCCAGGTGGGCCTCGCCCTGGCTGTCGATCTTGAGCCAACTGCTGTGCCCCAGATCGGTGGCCGGGGTGATCTGCGAGGTCGACAGCACATAGCCACCGCCCACCCGCCAGCCGGGTGCCACCTGCCCGGTGTAGCGCAGCACATCAACACCCGGCGTGGCCGCCAGCGGGTTGGTGCGGCCGGCATCAAAGTAAAAGGGGTTGCTGGGCGAGCGGAAATTGGCCGGGCCCCAGCTCAGCAACTCCCGCCCCACCGTCAGCACGCCTTCGCCTTGCCGGTAACGCGCAAACGCCTGACCCACCTGCTGGGTATCGTCGCTGTCGCGCCGATCCGGGCGCGCCGCCTGTTCGGTCAGGCTGCGCTGCGAGGTCAGCCGGACCGAGCCCACCAGCGCCAGCGGCCCGTCCTCGGCACGCCCGTTCAGACGGATGTCCAACAGGTCCAGATCGCGCGGCAAGGCCGCCACCCGGTTGCCCGGGTTGAGCTGGCTGGTACTCAACACGCTGTTGCGGGTGCCGTACACCCAGGCCTCGCCCGAGCCGCTGAGGCGCCAGGTCGGCTCGGCCTCCGGCGCGTCGCCCTCCTGCGCCATGGCAGGCTGCGCCAACACCATCGCCACGGCCCAGGCCACGGCCCGCCATCGGCTGCGGCCGGCCCTCATTGCAGGTTCCCCACGTCAAACTCAGAGCTGGGAATCGCCTGGGCCGAGATTCGGCTGTAGACCAGCGTGGTGCGGGCATCGCTGAGCGCATCGGCAATGGCCATGCGGCTCACAAACAGCACCGTCTTGCCCTGGATGCTCAGGCTGTTGCCGTATTCGAACTGTGCGCTCTTGAGCTTCTTGCCCGACAGCGACAGGAAATCGGCCTGCACCCCCACGCCCCGGCGCACCGAGATCCAGTAGGTGATGCGGTCGTAGGTGGTCTGGCGGCTGGCGGCGGTCAACTCCAGCACGTGGCAGGGCTCGTCGCCCACGTCTTCCTGGCGCAGGTAGCGCGCCTGGTAGTCCTTGGCATAGTTGGTGGCGGCGATGTCACCGATGGCCGCCTGCCCGGTCAGGCGCTGGCGTGGCGAGATGGCCACCGGCTTCTTCAGGCCGGGCTTGGTCAGCCACATGTTGCGATCGACCTGCAGCATGCGCGAGCCCTTGCTGCTCAGGGGCTCCAGCACCTCGGCCACGCTGGCGTTGTCGATGGCCTTGATGCGCAGGCGCTGGTCGGGCTGGTCGTCGGCCTGGCTGCCGCTGTTGTGGGCATGCACCTCCCAGATCAGGCCCGGAAAGCCGCCCCCACGCGCCTGGTCGGCCTGGCGCAGCAACTGGGTGGCATCGGGCTCGGCCGCCCAGGCCGAGGCGCCCCCCAGAAGACTGCCAACAGACAGGACCAATGCGCCACGACGGGTGAAACAGGAAAAGCCAGGGTGGTTCATACATGCCCCAAAGAAGCGGTGATGGAATGGTGGGCCGCGCGGCGTGCCGGCCAGTAGGCGGCAAACACCGCCAGCACGGCCAGAACCCCTGCGGCAAAGGCGGTGCGCGGCAGGTCGAAACCGATGTAGATCGGCACGCTCTGGGTGTTGCTGGGGGGCACGTAACGGATATCGGCCACGTTCACCCCCCAGCGCACGGCAGCCGTCAGCAGCAGGCCGGTGACGGTGCCCACCAACACCAGCATCAGCGCCTCGTTGACGAACAGCCGGGCAATGCCGCTGCGGCGCACGCCGATGGCGCGCAGGGTGCCGATCTCGCGGGTGCGCTCGACCACCGCCATGCTCATGGCATTGGCAATCGACAGCACCACGATGGCCAGAACCACCGACAGCATCAGCGCAAAAATCATGTCGTACATGCCCTTGACCTGGCGGAAGAAGGCCGACATCTCCTGCCAGGTGCGCACCTCCATGTCGAGGCCGGCGGCCTTGAAGTCGGCGCTCAGCTGATCCCGCACCGCCACCGACTGCACCTCACTGGGCGCTGGCCGGGTGTACATGTCGCGCAGGCGGCCTTGCGCATCGGCGCTGTCGGCGTGGCCCTCGCCGGGCAACAGCACGGTCAGGGTCTCGGCCCGGCCCTTGGCGTCCATCAGGTCCTGCACCAGGGCCAGCGGCATCAGCATCAGTTTGTCGTTGGTGGCCACGTTGCCGGTGTTGACCGCATCGGCAATGTCCACGTCCGAGGCATTGGCCTGACCGTGCAGCGTGCTGGCCAGCACCGAAGCACTGTCGCCGATCTTCAGGCCCAACACATCGGCCAGGCCCTGGGCGGCCGTCACGCCCTGGGGCTGCTCCTCTTTCAGGGCCCCAGGCGCAAAGCGGAAGGGGCCGCGCAACAGGTCCAGATCGGCCGGCGCAATGCCCGCCCCCACAAAAATCGTGCTGCTCTTGCCGTTGGACAGCAGGCCGGTGGCGCTGAGCTTGGGAATCAGGCGGGCGCCCGGCAGGCGTTTCTCGACAATGGCCTGCACCTGGCGGATCTCATCCGCCGTCAACAGGTACTTGTCGGGGTGCAGCTTGCCCTCGGTCTGCCAACCCTGGCGGTTGATGGTCAGGTGGCCGATCAGTTCGGCATGGATGGCGGCGTTGCTCAGCGCCACATAAACCGCGCTGGTGTAGCCCGCGAACAGGGCCACGGCAGCAAAGCCGAAAGCCAGGCTGAGGATGGTGGCGGCGCTGCGGCGGCGGTTGCGCCACAGGTTGCGCCAGGCGAGTTGGATGTTGCCGATGCCGGTCATGCGGCCTCCTGGTAGCTGTCTTGTGAGATCAGACCGTCCTGCAGACGCAGTTGTCGGGGCACGCGGGCCAGCAGACGGGGGTCGTGGGTGGTGAAGATGCAGGTCACGCCGGTTTCGCGGTTCAGGCGTTCGATCAGGTCGATCACCTCGCGGCTGGTCTGCGAGTCGAGGTTGGCCGTGGGTTCATCGGCGATCAGCAGGCGCGGCGCGCCCACCAGGGCCCGGGCAATGGCCACACGCTGGCGCTGGCCGCCGCTCAGCCGATCCGGGCGGAAGTCGAGAAACTCGCCCAGGCCCACATGGCCCAGCCACTCGGTGGCGCGGCGCCGCACCTCGGCGGGCTTCACGCCCTGCACCTGCAAGGGCAGGGCCACGTTTTCGAGCGCGGTCAGCACCGGCACCAGGTTGAAGCTCTGGAACACAAAGCCGATCTTGTGGTTGCGGCAGTCCGACAGCGCGTCGTCCGAGAGCTGGCTCACGTCCTGCCCTTCGAAGCGCAGCACGCCCTTGTCGGCCGCATCGATGAGGCCCAGCAGGTTCAGCAGCGTCGACTTGCCGCTGCCCGAGGGGCCCCAGATGGCCATGAACTCGCCGGGCGCCACGTCCAGATCGATGCCGCGCAGCGCACGGATGCGGGTCTCGCCCAGCGCAAACTCGCGCTCGATGCCCCGCAGCGACAACAAGGGGCCGGAGGCCGCGCCCGTCGCCGGGGTGGTGCCTGAGAGGGGGCTTGGGGTACTCATGCCGCCCACCTCACTGGCCCGACAGCTTGAGCTGGATGCGCTGGGGTTCGGCGCCCACCTTGAAGACCGCATCGTCGAACTTGGGTGGGCCGAACTGGCCCTTGGCATCGCGCGAGAAGCCGTAGGGTTCGGTGGGCATGCCCACCATGTTGGCGTCCAGGCGCTGGTTGCTGTTCAGGTCCTGGTAGGCCGACACGGCATAGCTGCCGGGCGCCAGGTCCTTGAAGACCACCTCGACCTGGCCGGGCTTGGCCGGGGTCATCTGGCCATTGAGCACCTTGCCGCGCGGAAAGCCCGCCGGGTCATTGAACAAGGCCACCATCACCTGGCCTTCGGCCTTGGCCACACCGGCCACCACCACGGTCAGGTCGCCCGCCTGGGCCAGCCCGGCGAGCAAAAACAGCGAAAAGCCGCCCGCGGGCAGCACACGAAAGGCACGTTGCAAGATCGACATGGTTCCGACTCCTGGTTGAACAAGTGTCGGCAGTGTCGGCCGGGGCCCCGACGCCAGCCACCGGCTTGCGACAAACCGGCGTCAGACGGGCGCGAAATGCAGCTTGCCGGAGCCAAAAGCAGGCTCCGGGCTGATGAAACTCAATCGGGCGTGACCTTCGCCTCGCGGATCACCTTGCCCCATTTGCTGGTTTCTGCCGCCACAAAGGCGTCGAACTCCTCGGGTGTGCCGCCACCGGGGAAGGTGCCCATGGCCTCAAGGCGGGGCCGCATCTCCTCGCTGCGTACGATGCGGGTCACCTCCTCGGACATGCGACGCAGGATGTCGCGCGGGGTGCCGGCCGGCGCGATCATGCCGGCCCAGGTGCTGCCGGTGAAATTTTTGAAGCCCTGCTCCACAAAAGTGGGCACGTCGGGCAGCACCGGCAGCCTTCGGTCGCTGGCCACGCCGATCAGGCGCACCTTGCCCTGCTTGCCCATGTTGATCAGGCCCGTGGCCGCGTCGAAGAACAGCTGGATCTGCCCGCCAATGAGGTCGGTCAGGGCCGGCGCGGCACCCCGGTAGGGGATGTGCACCATGTAGGCACCGGTCTGCATCTTGAACAGCTCGGTGGTCAGGTGCACGGCCGAGCCATTGCCCGACGAACCATAACTGACCTTGCCCGGGTTGGCCTTGGCGTAGCGGATCAGCTCCTGGGCCGTCTTGAACGGGGCATCGAGTGGCACTGCGGCCACCAAGGGTGACACCCCCATCAGTGCCACGCCGGTGAGGTCTTTGCGGGCGTCGTAGGGCAGCTTGGGGTAGAGCGTGTTGTTGGCGGCATAGGCGGCGATCACCACGCCGAAGGTGCTGCCGTCCGGTACCGATTTGGCGACCGCATCGACCCCGATCACACTGCCGGCGCCCGGCTTGTTGTCAATCAGCACGGTCTGCCCCAGCCGGGTCTGCAGGCCGTTCTGGATCAGGCGGGCCATCTGGTCGGTGAAGCCTCCCGGGGTGTAGGGCACGATCAGGCGGATGGGCTTGTTGGGCCAGCCCCCCGCGTTCTGGGCCCAGGCCGGCGCAGCCAGCGAGGCCACCGAACCGGCGGCCGCCGTGAGCACCTGACGGCGGGAGGGGCGGACAAGAGAATTGGGGGGCAAAGGCATCAGGCCAGACTCCGGCAACAGGACAAAGCCCGATTCTGGTCAGGCAGGGCGTGCGGCGCATTGGGGCAAGCCCGCCTGGGCCGTCGCCTGCGCGACGGCCGGCCTGGCCATCCGGCACGCCGCTGCGCGCACCTCAACCCTTGAACAAGGGGCCGACGAGCCGGGCGGCCGCCTGCAGGCTGTCCGGGGCATAGCCGGCATAGCCGAACAGCCAGCCCCGGCGCGGCGACGCCACCGCATAGCGCGACAGCGGCGTCAGCACCACGCCCAGTGCGGCGGCGCGGCGGCTCAACCCCTCGTCATCGGTGCCGGCGGGCTGCTCCAGGCACAGGTGCATGCCCCGGTCACAGCCGGGCAGTTGCAAGACCCCATCACTGGCCTCGGCCAGCGCCTCGATCATCAGCTGTTGCCGGGCCTGATACAGCTCACGCATGCGGCGCAGGTGGCGCAGCAGGTGCCCCTGGGCGATGAAGCTGGCCAGCACCGCCTGGTTGTCGCCGGGGGCATGGCGGTCGCTCAGGGCACGGGCCATCGAAAAGGACGGCACCCAGGCCGGCGGCAGCAGGATGAAGCCCAGCCGCAGGCCCGGGTGCAGGGTCTTGGAAAAAGTACCCACGTAGAGCACCCGGTCCGACTGCGGCAGGCTGCACAAGGCTGGCAGGCGGTGGGGGCCGTACTGGAATTCACCGTCGTAATCGTCCTCGATCACCCAGGTCTGCTGGCGGTGCGACCAGTCCAGCAAGGCCTGGCGGCGCGCCAGACTCATGCGCACCCCGGTCGGAAACTGGTGCGTCGGGGTCACCACGGCCAATCGCGCGCGGGGCCATTGCCGTTCGGCCTCGTCAATGCACAGGCCTTCGTCGTCCAGCGGAACCGGCCGTGCCTGCACCCCATGGCCCAGCAGGCTGGCCCGGATGCCGGGGTAGCCCGGGTCTTCGACCAGCACCTCGTCGCCCACGTCCAGCAACAGGCGCCCCACCAGGTCCAGCGCCTGTTGCGAGCCCGAACACACCAGCACCCGGCCGGCATCGCAACGGATGCCGCGCGAGGCCCACAGCCACTGTGCAATCGCCTCGCGCAGCGCCGGGTCGCCGGCAGGGTCGAGGTACTGGGCACCGGCCTGCCGCTGCAGCGCCGTGCGCTGCCGGCCCAGGCGGTCCCAGGTGCCATAGGGGAAACTGGCCACATCGGGCGCACCGATGCGAAACGGCGTGGCCGCCTGGGTGGGTGGGCTCCAGCGGCGCACCGTCTCGGCAATCAATTGCCCGCGCCGCGACAGGCCCAGGGGCAGGACGCTCAAGCCCCCCACCCCGGGGGCCGGGGCCAGCTTGGTGCTGACATAGCTGCCATCGCCCACCCGGGCCATCACATAGCCCTCGGCCTGCAGGCGCTCCATGGCCCACAACAAGGTGTTGCGCGACACGCCCAGGGTGCGTGCATGGTCCCGCGTGGCCGGCAGCCGACTGCCGGCGGCCAGAGAGCCCTTCTCGATGGCCAGGCGCAATTGCTCGTACACCTGCTGCCGGCGGGTAGGCCCCCGATTGGTCCCCTGCTTCATGGGCAATTGGCTCCTTGAATGGAAATTTTTCAAAATAGACTGAGGGATCATTTCACAAGCCAGAGCGAAACGGAAACCCCATGGCCCACTACACCGCCAGCGTGCGCTGGCAACTCGATGGCGGCAACTTCAGCCAGCGGCGCTACAGCCGGCGCCACCAGTGGCAATTTGATGGCGGTGTCAGCGTGCCGGCCTCGTCCTCGCCCCATGTCGTGCCCCTGCCCTGGTCCGATCCGGCGGCGGTCGACCCCGAAGAGGCCTTTGTGGCGGCCTTGTCGAGTTGCCACATGCTGTGGTTTCTGGACCTGGCGGCCCGCGCAGGCTGGGCCATCGAGTCCTACGACGATGAGGCCAGCGGCGTGATGGCCGCCGATGCCCAAGGCCGCCAGGTGATGACCGAGGTGACCTTGCGGCCGGTGGTGCGGCTGGCAGCGGGCTGCGAGCGCGATCAGCCCGCGCTGATCGCCTTGCACCACCAGGCCCACGAGGCCTGCTTTCTGGCCAATTCGGTCCACACCCGCATCGCGTGCGAGCCCCGCTTTGCGTCGGAGGCTGCATGAAGCCCAGCACCCCATCGGCACCGACGGGCGCCCTCGTCATCGCGCCCTTGCAGGCCGGCGACCTGAGCGACTGGCTGCCCCTGGCCCAGGCCTACAAGGCGTTTTACAAGACCTCGACCCGCGAGGCCGAGTACCAACAGGCCTGGGAGCGCCTGCTGGCCGGCGACGGCTTGCATGGCCTGGGCGCGCGCGTGCAGGGGCAATTGGTGGGCATCACCCACTACCTGTTCCATGGCAGCACCTGGGCCCCACGGGTCTGCTACCTGCAGGATCTGTACGTGTCGGAAGCCCACCGCGGCCAGGGCACGGCGGCGGCGTTGATCGAGGCCGTGGCCAAGGCAGCCCATGAGGGCGGAGCCCAGCGGCTGTACTGGCTGACCCAGACGGACAACCTGCGGGCGCGACGCCTGTATGACCGGGTGGCCGAGTACCGGGGCTTCATCCGCTACGACCACCCGCTGCCGGGTTGAAGCCAAGCCGCGCGAGGGGCCCGGCTGAGAAGGTGCTCAGGCAGTCTGCACGGCGTGGGTCAGCTTGCTCAACGCCGCCAGCACGCCTTGCACGGCCTGGCGGGTCTTGTCGTCGCTCAGGGCGCCTTCGGCCGTGAAGGCCTCACCCGCGCGGCCCAGGGCAAACTGCTGCGGCACGACCAGCGAGGCAAAGTTCATCTGCAGGAACTGACGCACATAGTTCAAGGCCCGCAAGCCCCCCATCGGGCCGGGCGAGGCCGACAGCAGCGCGGTGGGCTTGTTGGCCGTGGCCGCCACGCCGGTGGGCAGGCGCGACAACCAGTCGAAAGCGTTGATGAACAGCGGCGTGGGAAAGCCGTTGTACTCGGGCGTGACCACCACCAGGGCATCGCTGTCCATCAGGGCCTGCTGCAAGGCCGTTGCCCCGGCGGGCACGCCCGAGGCGGCCTCGGCGTCGCCATCGTACAAGGGCAGGTCGAGGGCGCGCAGATCCAGCTCATGGGGCACAAAGCCGGCCTGGGTGGCCCCCAGCGCCACGGCGTGGGCCAGGCGGCGGTTCAGCGAACCCTGGCGGGCGCTGCCAGAAATGATCAGAAGACGCGGAGAATGAGTGGACATGGACAGGGCTCCAAGGCGGTGATTGGCGACAATGCCAGAGGGTGCGCAGAACGTGTTCACGCTCTGAAGGTGAATACGCACCCGGCTGCGCCATTGTGCAGCCCCTGCCATCATCCGTCTGTTGGACAAAACCCATCGTTGATCACGATTACCGCCCATGAGCCCTGTACGCCGCTATTGGTTGATGAAATCCGAGCCTGAAGAGTGCTCGATCGACGACGCGCTGGCCGCCCCCGAGGCCACCGTGCCCTGGACCGGCGTTAGAAACTACCAGGCCCGCAATTTCATGCGCGACCAGATGCAGGTGGGCGACGGCGTGCTGTTCTACCACTCGAGTTGCGCCGAGCCCGGCATTGCGGGCCTGGCCCGCGTGGCCTCGGGCACCCGGCCCGACCCCACGCAGTTCGATGCCGCCTCGCCCTACTTCGACCCCAAATCTCCGCCCACGGCCCCGCGCTGGCTGCTGCTGGACGTGCAGGCCCTGCGCAAGACCCGTGTGATCGGCCTGGCCGAACTGCGGGCCCAGCCCGAACTGGCTGACATGACGGTGCTGCAGCGGGGTAACCGTCTGTCCATCACCGAAGTCACGCCGGCGCAATGGCAGTTCATCGAGAACCACCTGTTGTCAGGCGCTTGATGCGCCACCCGCCACCGCGAAGCGCTGAAACAGCTCGATGACCTTCAAGGCCATTGGTGCCGGTGTTCGATGGCGCAGGCGCACGATGCCCATGTCGGCATACACCACGGGCAATTCGGGCAACTGCAAGGCGCGCAGCAGGCCTTGTTGCACCAAGTCGGCCACCGCCAGTTCGGTGGTGGCGATCACCGTGTCCGTGCTCAGGCCGATCTGGTGCAGCAGCCTGGGGTCATCGCACTCGAGCGCCGGTTGGGCCAGGGCGTCTTCGGCCCCCAGGTGGCCCAGCACGGCCTTCAGCGCCGCAGGCAGGCGGGTGGTGCCCACACCGTATAGGGCCAGACCTCGATCAGGCGATGCTCACCCGGGCCCAGGGGGTGGTCGGCGCGCACGTAGAAGCGCCCCGCCTGGCGCATCAAAGGCTCGATCTGCAAGGCCGCATCCTGGGGCAGGTCGCGCACCTCGGCCACGAAAAACTCGATCTCTTCAAGCCGCAACCGCTCCAGCAGCAAGGCCCAGTTGTTGATCTCAAGCCGCATCCGGATCTGGGGGTAGACCTTGCGGACCTCGGCCACCACCTGCGGACCCAGGGTCACATTGGGCATGGGGCCCATGCCAAAGGCCACATCGCCCAATTGGTGGTCCAGGTAGAGCGCCAGATCGCGCTCCAGGCAGCGGGCCTCGAACAGCAGGCGACGCGCACGCTCCACCAGAAAAGCACCCGCCGGGGTGGGCCGCACATCACCCGGTTGGCGCTCGAACAGGCGCAGCCCCAGTTGGGCTTCAATGGCCTGGATGCTGCGGCTGAAGGCCGGCTGGCTCAGGTGCACGCGCTCGGCCGCGCGCGCGAAATGACGCTCTTCGGCCAGGGTCAGGACGTGGCGGTATTGGTTCAGGTTGATCATGCTCAATGCGCCAGTCACATCAGGACCATGCGGACAATGCAATAGACACATTAAAACACCAGGCTTACATTCGCGAAAAAACGAATGGAGACCTGCCTGTGACCGCCAACCAATTTCAGAACACGCTGATCCTGTGCTTCATGAGCGGCTTCGCGCTGATGGAGTTCGTCACCCGACGCTACCAGCGCACCGTGACCGCCAATGCCAACGACACCAAGCTGGAACTGCTGATGTTCCTGAGCCTGGTGGCCATCACCCAGCCCCTGGCCCTGATGGCCTCGGCCCAACTCGGTGCCTGGCTGGCCCCCACCTGGCAGAACCGCCTGGCCGACCTGCCTTGGTGGGCCATGGTGGGCCTGCTGCTGGTGGGCGACGACATGACCCAGTACTGGTGGCACCGGCTGTCGCACTCGCCCCTGATGTGGCCCCTGCACCGGGCCCACCACTCGGCCAGTTACATGAGCATCCGCATCACCTACCGCAACAACTTCTTCTACTACCTGATGATGCCGGGCCTGTGGATCGGGGGCGCCTTGCTGTACCTGGGCGTGGGCGGCATGGTGTATGCGGTCTACATGGTCGTGAAACTGCTGGTGATCCTGGGCGCCCACTGCGCCTGGCGCTGGGACGAGCCGCTGTACCGCATCCGCGCCCTGCACCCGCTGGCATGGGTGCTGGAGCGCACCATCTCCACCCCGGCCACGCACTGGGCGCACCATGCCATCACCAACGAAGACGGCATCGGCCACTACAAAGGCAATTTCGGCAACCTGCTGTTCTTCTGGGACGTTCTGTTCGGCTCAGCCCACATCACCCGGCGCTACCCCGCCCAGGTGGGCCTGATCGATGACCGACTGTTTGGCGAAGAAAAGTGGCAGCACCAGATGTTCTACCCGGTGCTGCAAAGCCAGCGGGCGCACAGCGCGCTGAGGCTGGGTGGCAAGGCTTATGAAGAAAATGACCACGTCGCAAGCAAACAGGCTTGAACTGAGGCCTCTGCGCACAAGCCGACGACCTGGCCCGTCGAAGGCGGAAGCGGCACCCAGTCATGATATCTGGGGCAATATCATGACAAAATGAACACCGCTGCCAAATTGTTGAGTGCCATGCGGCGCAATCCGAACGATTGGTCCATGCCAAACGTCCTGCGCTTGGCCCAACACTATGGCTTGGAAGTAAGAAACAATGGTGGTAGCCACTGTGTTTTCTCCCATCCGCTGCTGGCCGAACACCTGACCATACCGGCTCGGCGCCCCATCAAACCCCTCTACATCAAGAGGTTGGTCACACTGATTGATCAAGTCCAGGCATCGTCTTCATCATGAGTCACCACCCAATCCCGTCCGTCCTGCCCCCGTTCCCCTTTGAGGCCTACAGCCACGTGCTGGGCCCCATCGCGGCGGAGGATGGCGGAGGCTACCAATTCACGATGCCCGATTTTCCCGGTCTGTTGGCAGATGGCGATACCGAAATGGAAGCCATTGCCGATGGACGCGAGGCCTTCCTGGCGGTTGTGAGCGCCCTTGTTGACCAAGGGCTCCCGATTCCGGCGCCACAGTTCAAGATCCAGGATTTTGCGCCGGTTGCTGCATCAGGCCGACTCCTGACCCGCGTGCCCAAATCCATGCACCGCCAACTGGCCGCGCGTGCCAAAACCGAGGGCGTGTCGCTGAACACCCTGGTCCTGACCCTGATTGCCGAAGGCCTGGGGCGACGCAGCGCTGTCGACCTCAGCCCCTGAACCCGTCAGTCAATCGCCCCAGAAGCCCATGAAAAAGCCGCCGACCCGGTCAAGGGTGGCGGCTTCTCGATGTCAGGGCCCGGAGGCCCTGTATCACTTGGCAGCAAGTTGAGGCATGGCCCCTTACTTGCGTGCCGGCGGCAGGTCGGTGCAGCTGCCGTGGGCGGCTTCGGCGCACAGGCCGATGCTTTCGCCCAGCGTGGGGTGCGGGTGGATGGTCTTGCCGATGTCGATCTCGTCGGCGCCCATCTCGATGGCCAGGGCCACCTCACCGATCATGTCACCGGCGTGCGTGCCCACGATGCCGCCACCCAGGATGCGGTGGGTTTCGGCGTCGAACAGCAGCTTGGTGAAGCCTTCGTCGCGGCCGTTGGCAATCGCGCGGCCCGAGGCGCTCCAGGGGAACAGGCCCTTCTTGACCTTGATGCCCTGGGCCTTGGCCTGGTCTTCGGTCAGGCCCACCCAGGCCACTTCGGGGTCGGTGTAGGCGACGCTGGGGATCACGCGGGCATTGAAGGCGGCGCTGGCCAGTTCCTTGTCGCCCTTGAGTTCGCCGGCAATCACCTCGGCCGCCACGTGCGCCTCATGCACCGCCTTGTGCGCCAGCATGGGCTGACCCACGATGTCGCCGATGGCGAAGATGTGCGGCACGTTGGTGCGCATCTGGATGTCGACGTTGATGAAACCGCGGTCGGTCACGGCCACGCCGGCCTTGTCGGCACTGATCTTCTTGCCGTTGGGCGTGCGGCCCACGGCCTGCAGCACCAAGTCGTAGGTCTGCGGTGCCGGGGCGGTGCCGCCCTCTTCGGCCGCGGCAAACGTCACCTCGATGCCTTCGGGCGTGGCCTTGGCCGACACCGTCTTGGTCTTGAGCATGATGTTGTCGAAGCGGTGGGCGTTCATCTTCTGCCAGACCTTGACCAGATCGCGGTCAGCGCCCTGCATCAGGCCGTCCAGCATCTCGACCACGTCCAGACGGGCGCCCAGGGTGCTGTACACCGTGCCCATTTCGAGGCCGATGATGCCGCCACCCAGGATCAGCATGCGCTTGGGCACTTCCTTCAGGGCCAGCGCACCGGTGCTGTCGACCACGCGCGGATCATCGGGCATGAAAGGCAGGCGCACGGCTTGCGAGCCGGCTGCGATGATGGCGCGCTGGAAGCCGATGGTCTGGCTCTTGCCGGTGCGCACCTGGGCTTCGCCGCTGGTTTCTTCGACCTGCAGCTGGTGGCTGCTGATGAAGTTGCCGTAGCCGCGCACCACGGTCACCTTGCGCATCTTGGCCATGGCCGCCAGGCCACCGGTCAGCTTGCCGATGACCTTTTCCTTGTGGCCGCGCAGCTTGTCGATGTTGACCGTGGGGGCGCCGAAATCGACGCCCAGATCGGCCATGTGGCTGACCTCGTCCATCACCGCGGCCACGTGCAGCAGCGCCTTGGAGGGGATGCAGCCCACGTTCAGGCACACACCGCCCAGGGTGGCGTAACGCTCGACCAGCACCACCTTGAGGCCCAGGTCGGCCGCGCGGAAGGCGGCCGAGTAGCCACCGGGGCCGCCACCGATCACGACCACGTCGCAGTCGATGTCGTTGCTGCCGGTGGGCGCTGCGGCCACCGGCGCCGGGGCCGCTGCGACAGCGGCCACAGGTGCGGCTGCGGGCGCAGGGGCTGCGGCCGCAGGCGCTGCAGCGGCGGCACCCGCCACTTCGAGCGACAGGATCACCGAACCCTCGGCCACCTTGTCGCCGAGCTTGACCTTGAGTTCCTTCACCACGCCGGCGTGCGACGAGGGGATCTCCATCGAGGCCTTGTCGGACTCGACCGTGATCAGCGATTGTTCGGCCTTGACCGTGTCGCCGGGCTTGACCAGCAGTTCAATGATGGCCACTTCGGAAAAGTCACCGATGTCGGGGACCTTGATGTCTATCAGGCTCATACGGAACCTTTCAATTTGATCGTGAAGATGTTGATGGGCGCGGCCGAGTTGCGGTCGAATTCGCAACTGGCGGCCAGGCCGGCCTCGGCCACCTCGCGGGCCGTCTTGGCCCGGGCGTAGGTGGCGTGCATGGCGCCGAGGGCAAAGCTGCGTCCAGAGCCAATGCCCCAGAACTCCTTGAACTCGAACACCTCGCGGTAGCTGTACAAGCCATAGATGCCGGTTGCGTTGGCAATCAGCACGCTGAACTGGCTGGACTCGTAGGGGTCGTTGTCGTCTTCCTTGGTCTGCAGAAAGAAGGTCTCTTTCAGCAGCGGGTGCAATCGCGTGAAGGTGTCGAACACCTCGTCGCGGCTGCCCAGACGCAACTGGTCCTTGGGCAAGGCGTTCAGTGCCTTGCGCAGCACCGGGAAATGCGCCACGGTGCCGGCCATGCCGATGTAGCTGGGGCCGCCCATCGCATCGACCTTGAAGAGCTTTTCGTTCTCTTCAAAGCGTTGCGACAGCCGGGTATCGCCAAAGGTGACCAGGGTATCGGCCGCAATGGCCACCTGCCCACCCTTGCGCACAACGACCACGGTCGTCATGCGCAGGCCCCCTGCCCCATCGGGCACGCGCCGGCCCGCCGGGCGCCACCCGCCCACACCACGGCGAGCGTGGGGTGCCGTGCCATCACAGCAGGACGCGACGGAAGTCGGCCAGGATCTGACCCAGGAAGGCGTTGAAGCGCGCGGCAGCGGCCCCGTCGATCACGCGGTGATCCCAGGTCAGCGACAGCGGCAGCATCAGGCGCGGCTGGAAGGCCTTGCCGTCCCACTTGGGTTCGATCTGGCTCTTGCACACGCCCAGGATCGCCACCTCGGGCGCGTTGATGATGGGCGTGAAGTAACGCCCGCCAATGCCGCCCAGGCTGGAGATGGTGAAGGTGGCACCGCTCATGTCGGCCGGGCCCAGCTTGCCGTCGCGGGCCTTCTTGGCCAGTTCGCCCATTTCCTGGCTGATCTGCAGCACGCCCTTCTTGTCGGCGTCCTTGATCACCGGAACGACCAGGCCGTTCGGGGTGTCAGCGGCAAAACCGATGTGGTAGTACTGCTTGTAGACCAGCGAGTCGCCGTCGAGGCTGCTGTTGAACTCGGGGAACTTCTTGAGCGCGGCCACCGAGGCCTTGATCAGGAAGGCCAGCATGGTCACCTTGACGCCGCTCTTCTCGTTTTCCTTGTTGGTGGAGACACGGAAGGCTTCAAGATCGGTGATGTCGGCATCGTCATGGTTGGTGACGGCCGGGATCATGATGGCGTTGCGCAGCAGGTTGGCGCCGCTGATCTTCTTGATGCGACCCAGTTCCTTGCGCTCGATCGGGCCGAACTTGGCGAAGTCGACCTTGGGCCAGGGGATCAGGCCCAACTCAGAGCCGCCACCACCGGTCGAAGCTGGGGCCTTGGCGGCTTGCGCCTTGGTCTGCGCCACACCGGCCATCACGGCCTTGGTGAAGGCCTGCACGTCAGCCGGGGTGATGCGGCCCTTGAGACCGGTGCCCTTGACCTCGTCCAGCGGCACACCCAGTTCGCGGGCGAACTTGCGCACCGAAGGCGAGGCGTGCGGCAGCGCAGCCGAGGGCGTGCCGGGCTGGTGGGCCGGCACGGCCAGAGCGGCCGGCGCAGCGGCCACGGCAGCGGCCACCACCGGGGCAGCAGGTGCGGCGGCCGGGGCAGCCGGGGCGGCCGGTGCCACAGCACCCGCAGCGCCAGCAGCGCCTTCAAGCACGGCGATCAGGTCACCGATGTTGACCTTGTCGCCGATCTTGACCTTGAGCTCCTTGAGCACGCCGGCATGCGACGAGGGGATCTCCATCGAGGCCTTGTCGGATTCGACCGTGATCAGCGATTGCTCGGCCTTCACGGCGTCGCCCGGCTTGACCAGCAGTTCGATCACGGCCACGTCCTTGAAGTCGCCGATGTCGGGCACCAGCACATTGACCGGGCCGGCAGCCGCCGGGGCGGCCACAGGCGCGGCCACCGGAGCGGGTGCAGCGGCGACAGGTGCCGCAGCGGCAGCCGCAGGGGCCGGCGCAGCAGCCGCCGGAGCCTCGGCGGCACCCGCCACCTCCAGCGCCACCACCACCGAGCCTTCGGACACCTTGTCGCCGAGCTTGACCTTGATTTCCTTCACCACGCCGGCATGCGACGAGGGGATCTCCATCGAGGCCTTGTCGGACTCGACCGTGATCAGCGACTGTTCGGCCTTGACCGTGTCGCCCACCTTGACCAACAACTCGATGACGCCCACTTCGTCGAAATCACCGATGTCGGGGACCTTGATATCTACCAATGCCATGTTGTGTCTCCTGGCCGTATCAGGCGTACAGCGGGTTGATCTTGTCGGCCTGGATGCCGTACTTGGCAATGGCCTCGGCCACCTTGGCCACCGGCACCGTGCCCTCTTCGCTCAGCGCCTTGAGCGCAGCCACCACGATGTAGTGGCGGTTGATCTCGAAGTGCTCGCGCAGCTTGCTGCGGAAATCGCTGCGACCGAAACCGTCGGTGCCCAGCACCTTGTAGGTGCGGCCCTTGGGGATGAACGGGCGGATCTGCTCGGCATAGGCCTTCATGTAGTCGGTCGAAGCCACCACCGGGCCGTTGTGCGCGGCCAGTTGCTGGGCCACGAACGGCACACGCGGGGTTTCCAGCGGGTGCAGCAGGTTGAAGCGCTCGGCTTCCTGACCGTCGCGGGTCAGTTCGTTGAAGCTTGGGCAGCTCCAGACGTTGGCGGCCACGCCCCAGTCCTTTTCAAGCAGCTCTTGCGCGGCAATGCTCTCGCGCAGGATGGTGCCCGAACCCAGCAGTTGCACGCGCGGGGTCAGCTTGGCGCCTTCCTTGCACAGGTACATGCCCTTGATGATCTGCTCTTCGGTGCCGGGCGTCAGGCCGGGCATCGCATAGTTCTCGTTCAGCAGGGTCAGGTAATAGAAGACGTTGTCCTGCTTTTCAACCATGCGCTTCAAGCCATGGTGCAGGATCACGCCCACTTCGTGCGCGAAGGTCGGGTCGTAGCTGACGCAGTTCGGGATGGTGCCGGCCAGGATGTGGCTGTGACCGTCTTCGTGCTGCAGGCCTTCGCCGTTCAGCGTGGTGCGGCCCGAGGTGCCGCCCAGCAGGAAGCCGCGGGCCTGCATGTCGCCTGCCGCCCAGGCCAGGTCGCCGATGCGCTGGAAGCCGAACATCGAGTAGTACACGTAGAACGGCACCATGATGCGGTTGCTGGTGCTGTAGCTGGTGGCCGCAGCGATCCAGCTGCTCATGCCGCCCGCTTCGTTGATGCCTTCCTGCAGGATCTGGCCAGCCTTGTCTTCGCGGTAGTACATCACCTGGTCTTTGTCGACCGGGGTGTACTGCTGGCCTGCGGGGTTGTAGATGCCCACTTGGCGGAACAAGCCTTCCATACCGAAGGTACGGGCCTCGTCCACCAGGATAGGCACCACGCGCGGGCCCAGGGCCTGGTCACGCAGCAACTGGGTCAGGAAACGCACGTAGGCCTGGGTGGTGGAGATCTCGCGGCCTTCGGCCGTGGGTTCCATCACCGACTTGAACACCTCCAGCGAGGGCACGGTGAACTGCTCGTCGGCCTTGGTGCGGCGGTGCGGCAGGTAGCCGCCCAGGGCCTTGCGGCGCTCGTGCAGGTACTGCATTTCCGGGGTGTCGTCGGCCGGCTTGTAGAACGGGATGCTCGGCAGATCGCTGTCCGGGATCGGGATGTTGAAACGGTCGCGGAAGATCTTGATGTCTTCGTCGGTCAGCTTCTTGGTCTGGTGAACGTTGTTCTTGCCTTCACCGGCCTTGCCCATGCCAAAGCCCTTGACGGTCTTGATCAGCAGCACGGTGGGCTGGCCCTTGTGCTTGGTGGCGGCAGCGTAGGCCGCGTAGACCTTCTGCGGATCGTGACCGCCACGGCGCAGCGCCCAGATCTGCTCGTCGCTCATCTTCGACACCATCTCGAGGGTGCGCGGATCGCGGCCGAAGAAATGCTTGCGCACGTAGGCGCCGTCGTTGGCCTTGAACGACTGGTAGTCGCCGTCCAGGGTTTCCATCATGACCTTGCGCAGCGCGCCGTCCTTGTCGCGGGCCAGCAGCGGGTCCCAATCAGAGCCCCACAGCAGCTTGATCACGTTCCAGCCGGCACCGCGGAACTCGCCTTCGAGCTCTTGCACGATCTTGCCGTTGCCACGCACCGGGCCGTCCAGACGCTGCAGGTTGCAGTTGACCACGAAGATCAGGTTGTCGAGCTTTTCGCGCGCGGCCAGGCCGATGGCGCCCAGCGATTCGACTTCGTCCATTTCACCGTCGCCGCAGAACACCCACACCTTGCGGTTTTCGGTGTTGGCAATGCCACGGGCGTGCAGGTACTTCAGGAAACGGGCCTGGTAGATGGCCATCAGCGGGCCCAGGCCCATCGAGACGGTCGGGAACTGCCAGAACTCGGGCATCAGCTTGGGGTGCGGGTAGCTCGACAGGCCCTTGCCGTCCACTTCCTGGCGGAAATGCAGCAGTTGCTCTTCGGTCAGGCGGCCTTCCAGGTAGGCGCGGGCGTACACGCCGGGCGACACGTGGCCCTGGATGTACAGGCAGTCACCGCCGTGGTTTTCGCTCTCGGCATGCCAGAAGTGGTTGAAGCCGGCGCCAAACATATGGGCCAGCGAGGCGAACGAGCCGATGTGGCCGCCCAGGTCGCCGCCGTCCACCGGGTGGTGGCGGTTGGCCTTGACCACCATGGCCATGGCGTTCCAGCGCATGTAGGCGCGCAGGCGTTCTTCGATTTCGATGTTGCCAGGGCAGCGCTCTTCCTGGTCGGGCTCGATGGTGTTGACATAACCGGTGGTGGCCGAGAACGGCATGTCGATGCTGTGCTCGCGGGCGTGTTCGAGCAATTGCTCAAGCAGGAAGTGGGCGCGCTCGGGGCCCTCAGCTTCGATCACGGCGGACAGGGCGTCCATCCACTCACGGGTTTCTTGGTTGTCCAGGTCTTGTGCCGGGTTGGCAGCAATGCCGGGCACGTGCTCGGGTTGGGCTGACATGCTTGTCTCCTGCTAAAGGGGTTGCGTCATGGTTTTTGACCGGGCGAGTGTCTCACAAAAATTCCAAATTTCAAATGATGACCTCGCATTTCGCATTATGAATTTACACGTTTCCCACCTCCGATACATGACCTGACACTTGAGCCCCCTCCCCTACACTTGAGGGCATGCAACCGTCTGATTCCGCCGTGCCGTCCAGCGCCGGCAAACTGCGCACTGTCGCCTGGATCCGCCATTGGTGGGGCCAACAGTCCCCCAATCGGCAGGACCGCTTCGCCATGCTGGCCCCGCTGGTGGCCGTGGTGATGTTCCTGGCCGCCATCGGTTCTGCATTCTGGTACCTGCGCGCCGAAGAAATCGAGCGCGAGCACGAAGCCGTGAAACGAGATGTGGAATACGCCCAGCAGCGCCTGCGCCTGCGCCTGCTGGAGCGCCAGGAACAGCTGATGCGCCTGGCCCGCGATGTGTCCAACCGCGAGCTCAACCGCAACGACTTCAATGCCCGCGCCGACAACCTGATCAACCAGTACCCCGAACTGCAGACGCTGAGCTGGATCGACGAAAAGCGCCGCGTGCGCGCCTCGCGCGCCGCGCCCACCGTGCCAGCCTCGCGCCTGCTGACCTCGGGCGACACCCTGCGTGCCGGTGAAACCGATGACACCTATGGCCTGACCAAGGACCTGCAGCAACCGGTCTACTCGCAACCGCTGGGCACCGACGATTCAGCCCTGCTTCAATTGCACGTGCCGCTCAATGAGCAAGGCCGGTTTGCCGGCGTGGTGGCGGCGGAATACTCGGTGGACGGCCTGCTGCGCTACGGCGCCCCCACCGAGGTGCTGGCCAAATACGCCGTGTCGCTGATCGACGCCAAGGGCCGCCTGCTGGCCGGCGCCGTGCTGCCGCCGCACAGCAAGGCCAGCCGCCTGCTGCCCTGGACGGTCAAGGCCAATGAGTTCGAAGTGCCGGTGTCCCCCATCGGCAACAGCCTGCTGCTGCGCGCCCAGGGCTACCGCACCTCGCTGGGCCTGATCGGCAGCGGGCAGTTCTGGCTGGTGGGCGTGCTCAGCGTGATGACCGCCTGGATGCTGATTGCCAACTGGCGCCACACACGCCGGCGCGTGCGCACGCAAGAGGCCCTGGTGGCCGAGACCAATTTCCGCCGGGCCATGGAAAACTCCATCCTCACCGGCATGCGCGCCATGGACATGGACGGCAAGGTCAGCTACGTGAACGCGGCCTTCTGCCAGATGACGGGCTGGACGGCCCAGGAGCTGGTCGGCCAGACCCCCCCCTTCTCGTACTGGCCCGAGGAAGACCACGCTGCGCTGGCCGCGCGCCTGCGCGATGAGCTGTCGGGCAAGACCATCCAGGGCGGCTTCCAGGTCAAGGTCAAGCGCAAGAGCGGCGCCCTGTTCGATGCCCGGCTGTATGTGTCGCCCCTGATCGATGCCCACGGGCACCAGACCGGCTGGATGACCTCGATGACCGACATCACCGAGCCCAACCGCATCCGCGAGCAGCTCTCGGCCTCGTATGAGCGCTTCACCATCGTGCTGGAGGCGCTGGACGCCTCGGTGTCCGTGGCCCCGCTGGGCAGCGAAGAGCTGCTGTTTGCCAACAAGCTGTACCGGCTCTGGTTTGGCGCCCACACCGGTGGCCACCTGCAACTGGTGGCCCAGGCCGGCGTGCCCACCACCCAGTCGCAGGAGCAGTCGCTTGACGACGTGGACGGCCTGGCCGGCCTGCCCACCGAATCCCTCACCACCGCCCAGGCCGAAAACGCCGAGATCTTCGTGCCCGAGCTCGGCAAATGGCTCGAAGTGCGTTCGCGCTACCTGAACTGGGTGGACGGCCGCCTGGCCCAGATGGTGATCGCCACCGACATCACCCCGCGCCGCCAGGCCGAGGAGCAGGCCGCAGCCCAGGCCGAACGCGCCCAGAACGCCAGCCGCCTGATCACCATGGGCGAGATGGCCTCCAGCGTGGCCCACGAACTCAACCAGCCGCTGACCGCCATCAACAACTACTGCAATGGCATGGTCTCGCGCATCAAGGACCAGCAGATCACCGAAGAGGCGCTGCTGGCCGCGCTGGAAAAGACCTCCAAGCAGGCGCAGCGCGCCGGCCAGATCATCCAGCGCATCCGCTCGTTCGTGAAGCGCAGCGAACCCAACCGCACCCTGTCGGACATCAGCGGCATGGTCAGCGAGGCCGTCGAACTGGCCGAAATCGAGCTGCGCCGGCGCAATGTGCGCCTGAGCTACTACGTGGCCGCGCGCCTGCCGCGCCTGCTGGTCGACCCCATCCTGATCGAACAGGTGCTGGTCAACCTCATGAAGAACGCCTCCGAATCCATCGATGCTGCCGATCGGCCCTCGCCCCGGCGCAGCGTCGAGCTGCGCGTGGTGCCACGCCAGGTGGATGGTCAAAATGCGGTCGAATTCTCGGTGGTCGACACCGGCCAGGGCCTGGCCCCCGAGGTGCTGGAGCGGCTGTACGAAGCCTTCTTCTCGACCAAGGCCGAGGGCATGGGCATCGGCCTCAATCTGTGCCGCTCCATCATCGAGTCGCACAGCGGTCGGATGGAGGCTGAGAACCTCTACAATGGCGCGGACATCACAGGTTGCCGGTTTTCCTTCTGGTTACCTGTGTCCCAACAGCCCATTGAGGGCGCTGCACGTTCTGCTGAACAGACAAGGATCCCGGGGTAACGCATGAGTTTGATTCCTAAGAAGGGCACTGTTTACGTTGTTGATGATGACGAAGCCGTCCGTGATTCCCTGCAATGGTTGCTCGAAGGCAAGGACTACCGGGTTCGCTGCTTCGAATCCGCCGAAGCCTTTCTGAGCCGCTACGACCCACGCGAAGTCGCCTGCCTGATCGTCGACATCCGCATGGGTGGCATGACCGGTCTGGAACTGCAAGACCGCCTGCTGGAACGCCGCTCCCCGTTGCCCATCGTCTTCATCACCGGCCATGGTGACGTGCCCATGGCCGTCAACACCATGAAAAAGGGCGCCATGGATTTCATCCAGAAGCCCTTCAAGGAAGAAGAACTGCTGGGCCTGGTCGAGCGCATGCTCGAACACGCCAAGGGCGCCTTCAGCGAGTACCAGCAGGCCGCCAGCCGCGATGCCCTGCTGTCCAAGCTGACCTCGCGTGAAGCCCAGGTGCTCGAGCGCATCGTCGCCGGCCGCCTGAACAAGCAGATCGCCGACGACCTGGGCATCAGCATCAAGACGGTCGAGGCCCACCGCGCCAACATCATGGAAAAGCTCAACGCCAACACCGTGGCCGACCTGCTGAAGATCGCGCTGGGACAAAACGCCCCGAAAGCCTGATCACCCCCATTTTTGCTATCAACGTCATAGCCAACTTCGCCCGCCTGAATGCTTCCTGCGGGCGTTTTTACTTGAGAATCCGAAAACATGACCGCACAACTCATCGACGGCAATGCCCTCTCCAAGCAACTGCGCGCCCAGGTGGCCGAACGCGCCACCGCCTTGAAGGCCCAGGGCGTCACGCCCGGCCTGGCCGTGGTGCTGGTGGGTGACAACCAGGCCAGCCAGGTGTATGTGCGCAACAAGGTCAAGGCCTGCCAGGACAGCGGCCTGCACTCGGTGCTCGAAAAATACGAAGCCGACATGAGCGAGGCCGATCTGCTGGCCCGTGTCGAAGCCCTGAACAACGACCCCAGCATCCACGGCATCCTGGTGCAACTGCCCCTGCCGGCGCACATCGATGCACAAAAGGTGATCGAAGCCATCTCGCCCCTGAAAGACGTGGACGGCTTCCACATCGCCAGCGCCGGCGCCCTCATGACCGGCATGCCCGGCTTCTGGCCCTGCACCCCCTACGGCTGCATGAAGATGCTCGAATCCATCGGCTACGACCTCAAGGGCAAGCACGCCGTGGTGATCGGGCGCAGCAACATCGTGGGCAAGCCCATGGCGCTGATGCTGCTGCAGAAGAACGCCACCGTCACCATCTGCCACAGCGGCACCCGCGACCTGAAGGCCCAGACCCTGCAGGCCGACGTGATCGTGGCCGCCGTGGGCAAGCGCAACGTGCTGACCGCCGACATGGTCAAGCCCGGCGCCGTCGTGATCGACGTGGGCATGAACCGCAATGACGAAGGCAAGCTGTGCGGCGACGTCGACTTCGACGGCGTGCGCGAGGTTGCCAGCCACATCACCCCCGTGCCCGGCGGCGTGGGGCCCATGACCATCACCATGCTTCTCGTCAACACCCTGGAGGCCGCAGAACGTGCGGCCGCAGGGGCTTGAAGCCTGCCCTTTCGGCGCCACCATCCAAAGCATGAGCAATCCACTCCTCGACTTCTCCGACCTGCCCCTGTTCGACCGGATCCAGCCTGACGACGCGGCCCCGGCCATCGACGCGCTGCTGGCCGATGCCAACCAGGCCCTTGAAACCGTCACCGCCCCCGGGTTCCCGGCCGACTGGCTGGCCATCGCGCGGGTGCTGGATGTGGCCACCGAACGCCTGGGCCGGGCCTGGGGCGCCATCAGCCACCTGAACGCCGTGGCTGACACGCCCGAACTGCGCGCCGCCTACAACGAGGCCCTGCCCCGCGTCACCGAGTTCTGGACCCGCCTGGGCGCCGATGAGCGCCTGTACGCCAAGTACAAGGCCATCGACGTGGCCAGCCTCAACCCCGAGCAGCGCCAGGCCCACCTGAACGCCGTGCGCAACTTCGTGCTCTCGGGTGCCGAGTTGCAAGGGGCCGCCCGCGAGCGCTTTGCCCAGATCCAGGAGCGCCACGCAGAAGTCACCCAGAAGTTCAGCGAGAACGCGCTCGACGCCACCGACGCCTTCGCCTACTACGCCAGCGAAGACGAGCTGGCTGGCGTGCCCGCCGATGTGGTGCAGGCCGCCCGCCAGGGTGCCGAAGCCGAGGGCAAGGCCGGCTACCGGCTCACCCTCAAGATGCCGTGCTATCTGCCGGTGATGCAGTACGCCCACAGCAGCGCGCTGCGCGAAAAGCTCTACACCGCCTACGTCACCCGCGCCAGCGAACTCGGCGATGCCCGCTTTGACAACACCCCGCTGATCCGCGAAATCCTGGCCCTGCGCCACGAAGAGGCCCAGCTGCTGGGCTACGCCAACTTTGGCGAGGTGTCCCTGGTGCCCAAGATGGCCCATTCGCCCGCCCAGGTCAGCGAGTTCCTGCGCGACCTCAGCCGCAAGGCCCGCCCCTACGCCGAACAAGACCTGGCCGACATGCGCCAGTTTGCGGCCACCGAACTGGGCCTGGCCGACCCCCAGCCCTGGGACTGGCCCTACATCGGCGAGAAGCTCAAGGAAGCCCGCTACGCCTTCAGCGAGCAGGAAGTCAAAGAGTACTTCACCGCCCCCAAGGTGCTGGCTGGCCTGTTCAAGATCATCGAAACCCTGTTCGAGGTCAGCATCCGGCGCGATCAGGCCCCGGTGTGGAACCCTGCAGTCGAGTTCTATCGCATCGAACGCCAGGGCCAGCTGGTCGGCCAGTTCTACCTCGACCAACCGGCCCGCACCGGCAAACGCGGCGGCGCCTGGATGGACGACGTGCGCGCCCGCTGGCTGCGCCCCGACAACGGCCAGCTGCAGACCCCGGTGGCCCACCTGGTGTGTAACTTTGCCTCGGGCGTGGGCGACAAGCCGGCCCTGCTCACGCACGACGACGTGATCACCCTGTTCCACGAATTCGGCCACGGCCTGCACCACCTGCTGACCCAGGTCAGCGAGCGTGACGTGTCGGGCATCAGCGGCGTCGAATGGGACGCCGTCGAACTGCCCAGCCAGTTCATGGAGAACTTCTGCTGGGAATGGGACGTGCTGCGCCACATGACCGCCCACGTGGACACCGGCGAACCCCTGCCGCGCGCCCTGTTCGACAAGATGATCGCGGGCAAGAACTTCCAGAGCGGCCTGGGCACGCTGCGCCAGATCGAGTTCTCGCTGTTCGACATGGAGCTGCACACCCGCGCCGACGCACCCGACGCCTTCATGGACGTGCTGGCCGCGGTGCGCCGCGAGGTGTCCGTGCTGCAGCCCCCGGTCTTCAGCCGCACGGCCCATACCTTCAGCCACATCTTCGCGGGCGGCTATGCCGCCGGCTACTACAGCTACAAGTGGGCCGAGGTGCTGAGCGCCGACGCCTATGCCGCCTTCGAAGAAAGCGTGCTGGCCGATGGCAGCCCCAACCCCGAGACCGGCCGGCGCTACCGCCAGTCCATCCTCGAGGCCGGCGGCAGCCGCCCGGCAATGGAATCGTTCAAGGCCTTCCGGGGCCGTGAACCCAGCCTGGATGCGCTGCTGCGCCACCAGGGCATGAACTGAGACCGCCCCCCTCCTGCTGACCGACATGGCCGCCCACACCTCAGCCCTCAAGACCTTCGCCCCGGCCACGCACCTTCGGGTGTCGGGCCCCCTGCTGCTCGGCGCCCTGCTGGCCCTGGGTGCGGGGCTGATGGCGGCTTCGCCCGCGCATGCCCAGCAGGTCTACCGCATCGTGGGCCCCGACGGCAAGGTCACGTTCTCGGACCGACCGCCCGAAAAGCCGGATGCCAAGGTGGCCAGCGTGCGCACCGGCAACAGCCAGGCCGAAGCCAACAACACCCTGCCGCCCGAACTGCGTCGCGTGGCCAACCAGTACCCCGTCACGCTCTATGTGACCCGCGATTGCGATGTCTGCAACGCGGCACGTCAACTGCTGGTCAGCCGCGGCATCCCGTTTGCCGAGAAGACGGTCAACTCCAACGCCGACGTCAGCTCGTTCAAGCAGCTCAGCGGCAGCGACAGCCTGCCGGCCCTGAGCATCGCCAGCCAGTTTCTGCGCGGTCTCCAGGAAAGCGAATGGAACAGCTACCTTGATGCCGCGGGCTACCCGGCCCAGATCCAGCTGCCGGCCACCTACCGCCGCCCGGCCCCCGAACCCCTGGTGCCTGCCGGCGACGCCCCGGCCAAGGCGCCCGCCGACGCCAAGCCCAAGGCCAAGCCCGCTCCCGATGTGCCGGTGGCGCCCAGGCGGGCCACCGAAAACAACCCCGCAGGGCTTCAGTTCTGAACCGGGCGCGCAGCCTCCACGGAAGCCTCCAGCACGGTCTGATTGCGCCGCGTCCAGACGATCTCGGTCAACGGAAACGGCCCGCAAAATGCGCCAAGGGCCCCCGATCCCACTAAACTCGGAATCCGGCCGTCGTCAGAAATGACCGGCCGGTATTGCACAGGCCGGCTCACCGGAGCCGGCTGTCTTCCTCAAGGCTTTTTCATGCGCACATTCCTGCGGGCTCTGGCCCTGCTCATGCTCCTTCCCCTGCTGGCCCTGGGCGGTGTGGCCTCGGCGGCCCAGAGCACCCCGGCAACGACCCCGTTGCGCATCGGGGTGGCGCCCCATTCCAGCGCCCGGGTGATCCTGGAGATGTACCAGCCGCTGCGCCTGTACCTGGAACAGGCCCTGGGCACCCCGGTCGAGATCGTGACCGCCCCCGACTTCACCGAATTCGCCCGCCGTGCCGTCGCGCAGCAATACGACATCGCCATCACCACCGGCCACCAGGCCCGGCTGTTGCAGACCGACGCCGCCTACCGCCCCCTGGTCACCTACCAGAGCGACTTCAAGGCCGTGGCTCTGGTCGGCCCCGACAGCAGCTACCGCAACCCGCAAGACCTCAACAACAAGCCCGTGATCGGCCTCTCGGCCAGTTCGCTGGTCACCCTGTGGGGACAACACTGGTTGATCCGCAACAGCGTCAGCAACACCACCATGCGCTATGTCAGCGCCTCCGACAGCGTGGGCCAGTTGCTGCTCAAGGGCGAAGGCAGCGTGGGTTTCATGTCGCTGGCCAATTTCCAGAACCTGCAGCCGGCCGTGCGCGATCGATTGCGCGTGGTGGCCGAAAGCCTGCCCATGGCCGGCCGCGTGTACCTGCTGAATCAGCGCCACGCCAAGCGCTACGACGAGATCATGGCCCAGTTGCGCGCCTTTGCCGACACCCCCGAGGCCAAGCAGTATTTCAGCCGATACAACCTGGGGGGCTACCGGGCTCTGGAACCGCGTGAGCTGGTGGCCCTGGAGCCCTATGCCAACGAGGTCAGGCTCACACTCAAGCAGCCCAAATGATGCGCCTGCACCTGCCTTGGCGCACCGTGCGCGGGCGCCTGCTCATGGCGGCCCTGCTGGTCGAGATGGTGATGCTGGCCCTGCTCGTGGGCAACAGCCTGCGCCTGCTGCACGACGCCATGGGCGACCAGGCCCGCGAGCAGGCCGACCAGATCGCCCCCGTGCTCTCGGCCGCCCTGGTGGCACCACTGGCCCAGTACGACTACGCCACCGTGCAGGCCGTGCTCGACGAAAGCCATGCCATCCATGGCATCGAGTACCTGGCCGTCACCGATGCCAGTGGCGAGGTCGTGGCCACCAGCGGATGGCCCACCGGCAAGGCGCTGCCCCCGGTCACGGGTGACTTCAACCTGGATGCCGACACCAACCCGCCCCGCTACGACATGGCGCTGCCCATCCGCCAATCGGGGCAGACGCTGGGCAAGCTGCAGTTCGGGCTGGACCTGACCCGCATCCTGGTGGCGCGCAAGCAATTGGTGACCCAGGGGGTGTTGATTGCCCTGTCCGAGCTGCTCTTGTCGGCGGGCCTGCTGACCCTGCTGGGCCTGTTGATCACGCGCCAGCTGTCGGTTCTGACAACCGCCAGCCTGCGTGTGGCCCAGGGCCAACTCACGATGGAGCCCGTCCCCGAAGGCCAGGACGATGTCGGTCGCCTGGGCGCGGCCTTCAATGTGATGTCACGCGCCATCGCGGAGCGCGTCGAGCAACTCACCCGGGCCAACCAGGAGACCGCCGACATCGCCGCCTCGCTGCAAGATCGCAACCGCGAACTGGCGCTCAGCCACGCCCAACTCAGCGCCGAAAACGCCATCCGACTCCAGACCCAGCAAGAGCTGGAAGAGGCTCTGCAGCGCATTGGCGACCGCAACGAACAGCTCAACGCCATCTTCGAACTCAGCCCCGATGGCTTCGTGGCCTTCGACCGCCAGCAGCGCGTGAAGTACGCCAACCCGGCCTTCCACCGCCTGACAGGCCTCAGCACCAGCGACGTGGTGGGCCTGGACGAAGCCGGCTTCTCCGAGCGCCTGGCCCAGGCCTGCCAGCCCAAGGCCCGCTTTCCAGGACTGGCGGCCTTGCTGGAGCCGCCCAACAGCGGGCGCGGCACGGGCCACGGCCCACGCCATCAGATCGAACTGGCCGCCCCCATTCACCGGGTCTTGCAGGTGGCGCTGCGCGAGTCGGCCGCCGAATCGGTGTCGCAGATCCTGTACCTGCGCGACGTGACGCACGAGACCGAAGTCGACCGCATGAAGAGCGAGTTCCTGTCGCACGCCGCCCATGAGTTGCGCACCCCCATGGTCAGCATCTACGGCTACACCGAACTGATGCTGCACATGCCCTTCAAGGAGGAAAAGCGCAAGGAGGTGCTGGGCATCATCTACCGCCAGTCCGAGCTGATGATCGCCATCATCAACGAGCTGCTGGACCTGGTGCGCATCGAGGAGCGGCGTGGCCAGGACTTCGAGTTCCAGGCCGTCGATGCCGATGCGCTGACGCGCCAGGTGGTGGTCGATTTCGGCGTGCCCGCCGGCCGGCAAAGCCCGCTGATGCCTGCCCCGGCCGGCCCCCTGTGGGTGCGTGCTGACCGCAACAAGCTGATGCAGGCCGTGCGCAACATCGTCTCCAATGCCTACAAGTACTCGCCCGATGGCGGCGACGTGAGCGTGAGCCTGCTGCAGGCCCACCCCGATCAGCCCGGCCGCCTGGGCATCCGGGTGCGCGACCAGGGCCTGGGCATGACGCCCGAGCAAGTGGCCCGCGTGTTCGAGCGCTTCTACCGCGCCGACACCTCAGGCCAGATCCCGGGCACCGGCCTGGGCATGAGCCTGGTCAAAGAGATCATCGAGCTGCACGGTGGCACGGTCGAGCTGCACAGCGAGGTGGGGCAAGGCACCGAAGTCACCCTGTGGGTGCCGGTCACCGAAGGCCCACCCCCTGCCCTGCCCATGGCCACCGCCTGAAACAGACGCCCAGCAAAAAGGGCCCCGCAGTGCGGGGCCCTTTTCATTCCAGCGACCAGTGGCTGATCTGTCGAGCCTGTGCCTCAGAACCCCAGCACGTGGGGCAGCCAGGTCGAGATGGCCGGCACAAAGGTCAGCAGGATCAGCACGATCAGGTGCGCCAGCAGAAACCAGGGCAGCTCGCGGGTCAGGTCTTTCAAGGGCACCTTGGTGGCCACCGAGGTCACGAACAGCAGCCCACCCACCGGCGGCGTGATCATGCCCAGCGTCAGGTTCACGATCACCACCATCGCGAAGTGGATCGGGTCGATGCCCAGGGCTGCCGAGATCGGCGCCAGGATGGGCACCAGAATCATCACCCCTGGCAGCGGCTCCATGAAGATGCCGAACAGCAGCAGCAACACGTTCACCGCGATCAGGAAGGTGACCGGCGACAGGTTCCAGCCCACGATGGTCTGCGCCAGTTGCTGCGGCACCCCCTCCACCGTCAGCACCCAGGCAAAGGCGGCCGAGGCCGCCACCACCAGGAGCACCGAGGCCGTCAGCAAGGCCGAGCGGGCCGCGATGTGGGGCAGCGCCTTCCACTCCAGCGTGCCATACACCCACTTGCCGCAGACCAGCGCATAGAACACCGCCACCACCGAGGCTTCGGTCGGCGTGAAGATGCCGAAGCGGATACCCACCAGGATCAGCACCACCAGCCCCAGCGCCGGAATGGCCTTGAAACTGTTGACCAGCATCTCGCGGCCCGAGGGCCGGGGCTCGCGCGAGCGGTAATCGCGCTGGCGGCACACGCGCCAGTTCACCACGGCCATGGCCAGCGCAATCAGCAGCCCCGGGATGAAGCCTGCGATGAACAGCCCGCCCACCGACACCTGCTCGTCCTGCAGGGCGTAGATGATCATGATGATCGACGGCGGGATGATCGGCCCCACGATGGCCGTGCTGGCCGTCAGCGCCGCCGCATAGGCGCGCGAGTAGCCGGCCTTCTCCATCATCTTGACCATCATCGAGCCCGGGCCGGCCGCGTCGGCCAGGGCCGAACCCGAGATGCCCGAGAACAGCGTCAGCGACAGGATGTTGGCATAGCCCAGGCCGCCACGCAGGTGCCCCACAAACTGGGCGGCAAAGCGCAGCAGCACGGTGGTCAGCGCGCCACCCGACATGATCTCGGCGGCCAGGATGAAAAAGGGCACCGCCATCAGCGGAAAGCTGTCGATACCGGTGAACATCTCCTTGAAGACGATCAGCTGCGGGTAGCGTCCGCCGACCAACACGGCCAGCGAGGCCGACATGGCCAGCGCAAAGGCCACCGGAAAGCCGAGCGTCATCAAGACCACGGCGGCAATGAAAAGGGTCAGGGTCATGGGTGTTGTCTCCGGCAGTTCACAGCGAGGCCGCCGATTCGGCGTCCATCTCGTCCGACTCTTCAAAGCGGCCTGCCGAGATGTAGCCGCGCGCCACAAACCCCAGGTGCAACAGCATCAGCACAAAGCCGATCGGCATGGCCGTGTAGATGTAGGCAATCGGGATGTCGGTGGCCGCCGTGGTCTGAAACCGCGTGGCCCACACATACAGAATGGAGAAATACGTCATCACCGCACAGAACAAGGCCATGCCCACCACCACCACGGCGCGCAGCAACCGCGCCAGCGGGGTGCTGACCACCTGATGCAGGTTGTCGATGGCCACATGGCCCCCAAAGCGCAGCACCAGGCCCGCCCCCAGGAAAGTGCCCCAGATCATCAGGTGGCGAGCCACCTCTTCGGCCCAGACGATGGAGTCGCCCGTGGTGTAGCGCAGCACCACGTTGGCAAACACGATGCAGGCCATGACCAGCAGCAACAGAATCAGCACCCAGCGGTTGCAAGCCACCAGGATGCGTTCAAGGCGATTGAACATATGCAATGGAACAGGTGAACACGGCGCCACTGGGGCGCCGTGAGGGTGGAGGGAAACACAGACCCGGGCCGCCCGCAGCGGCCAGCCGAGCCGGGCTTACTTGGCGTGGCTGATCTCGTCCAGCGTCTTCTGGCCGAACTTGCTGGCGTACTGCTTGTAGGCCGGTGCCAGTGCGGCCTGGAAGGCCGCGCGATCCACCTGGGTCACCACTTGCACGCCGTGCGACTTGATCTCTTCGACGCCCTTCTTCTCGACCTCGTCCACAAACTTGCGCGAGGCCAGCGCACCCGCCTTGGCACCCTGGGTGAAGGCGGCCTTCTGGGCATCATTCAAGCTGCCCCAGAAGCCGGGCGACACGATCAGCGCCATCGGGGCGTACACATGCGAGGTCAGGGTCAGGTGCTTTTGCACCTGCCACAGCTTGGCCGACACGAACACCGAGATCGGGTTCTCCTGGCCATCGATGGTGCCCTGCTGCAAGGCGCCGATCACTTCGGGCCAGGCCATGGGGGTGGGCGAGGCGCCCAGGGTGCGGAAGGCCGTGATGTGCACCGGGTTTTCGGTCACACGGATCTTCAGGCCCTTGAGGTCTTCGGGCTTGCTGACCGCCACCTTGTTGTTGCTCAGGTGGCGAAAGCCCTGCTCACCCCAGGCCAGGGCGATCAGGCCACGGGCCTTGAACTTGCCCAGCAGGTCCTGGCCGAAGCTGCCGTCCAGCACGGCACGGGCGTGCGCCGTGTCGCGGAACAGAAAGGGGATGTCCACCACGCCCACGTCCGGCACAAAGTTGCTCAAGGCGCCCGTGGACACGATCACCGCCTCGACCGTGCCCAGCTGCAGGCCTTCGATCAGCTCGCGCTCGCCACCCAGCGCGCTGGAGGGGAACTGCTTGAACTTGAAAGCATTGTTGGTGGCCTTTTCAACCGAATCGGACCAGGCCTGGGCGGCCGCACCGTAGTGCGAGTTGATGGCCAGCGCATAACCCAGCTTCACTTCCTTGGCCTGTTGGGCCAAGGCCATGCCGGAGCAGGCCGCCAGGGCCGATGCCACGCAGGTGGCCAGAATCGTGCGACGCAGAAACATGGTGTTTATCTCTATGTTGTGAATATGTTAACTAACCTGTAATTGTAGGTTTCACATCCACAAGCATCGGGCGCCCCAGGGCTCACCCAGGGCTGCGCCGCCCCTGCCCAAACGACATGGGGGCCATCGTCAATGCAGATTGCGGCCCGCCAGGCCGCCGGCTTCAGTAGTTCAGGGTTTCCACACCACGCGGCGTGCCCAGCAGGCACACGGCCGCCTTCTGGTGGGCAAACACGCCCACGGTCACCACACCGGGCCACTGGTTCACTTCCGATTCAAAGGCCAGTGGGTCACTGATCTTCAGACCACGCACGTCCACGATCACCTGGCCGTTGTCGGTGATCAGGGGCTGGCCGTCCTTCAGGCGCACGCTGCCTTCGCCGCCCAGGGCGGCAAACTGGCGGATGATGCGCTGCGCCGCCATCGGGATCACTTCCACCGGCAGCGGAAAGCCGCCCAGCACCGGCACCTTCTTCGACTCGTCGGCAATGCAGACAAAGCGCTTGGACAGGCTGGCCACGATTTTTTCGCGGGTCAGGGCCGCGCCACCGCCCTTGATCATGTAACCGTTGCCATCGATTTCATCAGCACCGTCGATGTAGACCGACAGGCTGCTGACCTCGTTGGCATCCAGCACCGGGATGCCCAGGGCCTTCAGGCGGGCCGTCGAGGCCTCGGAGCTGGACACCGCGCCCGGGATCTGATCGCGCATGCTGGCCAGCGCATCGATGAACTTGTTGACCGTCGAGCCGGTGCCCACGCCCACGATTTCACCGGGCACCACATAGTGCAGCGCAGCCTGGCCCACCAGGGCCTTGAGTTCGTCTTGGGTGTAGGTGGTGGTGGTCATGTGAATCCGGGGAAGTGGAGAAGTGGGGTGAGGGAGTTGGGAGAAAATCGGGGAAGACTTACAAAACGCCCGAATTATCCAATGTCGCTTCTGCCCTACGCCCTCGCCCGTCCTTTTTTGTTCAGCATGGACGCCGAAAAGGCCCATGAGCTGACCCTGAACGCTCTGGCGCGCACGCAGGGCACGCCGCTGCAATGGGCCTGGTCCGGCAGCCGTGTCAGCGACCCGGTCACCGTGGCCGGCCTGAGCTTCCCCAACCGCATCGGCCTGGCCGCCGGCCTGGACAAGAACGCCCGCTGCATCGACGCCCTGGGCGCCCTGGGCTTCGGTTTTGTCGAAGTGGGCACCGTCACGCCCAAGGGCCAGCCGGGCAACCCCAAGCCGCGCATGTTCCGCCTGCCCGAGAGCAACGCCCTGATCAACCGCCTGGGCTTCAACAACGAAGGCCTGGACGCCTTCATTGCGAACGTGAAGCGCGCCCGCTTCCGCCAACAAGGCGGCAGCACCCCCATGCTGCTGGGCCTGAACATCGGCAAGAACGCCGCCACCCCCATCGAGCAGGCCACCAGCGACTACCTGGCTTGCCTGGACGGCGTCTACCCCCATGCCGACTACGTCACAGTCAACATCTCCAGCCCCAACACCAAGAACCTGCGCGCCCTGCAAAGCGACGAAGCCCTCGACCAGCTGCTGTCGGCCCTGGCCGCCCGCCGCGCCGAACTGCAGGCCGCCCAGCAACGACGCGTGCCCCTGTTCGTGAAGATCGCCCCCGACCTGGACGAGGCCCAGATCGAGGTGATTGCCGCCACCCTGCAGCGCCACGGCATGGACGGCGTGGTGGCCACCAACACCACCCTGAGCCGCGATGCCGTCAAGGGCCAGGCCCATGCCGAAGAAGCCGGCGGCCTCAGTGGCGCCCCGGTGCTGGAGGCCAGCAACCGCGTGATCCGCCGCCTGCGCGCCACCCTGGGCCCCGACTACCCCATCATCGGCGTGGGCGGTGTGCTGAGCGGCCGCGATGCCGTCAGCAAGATCGAAGCCGGCGCCAGCCTGGTGCAGCTCTACACCGGCCTGATCTACCGCGGCCCGGCCCTGGTCAGCGAAGCTGCAGCGGCCCTGAAGGCGCACCGCCAGCGTTGAGCGACCTCGACAAAGCCTGACCTAGCTCAGGCTGCGCCATCTCGGGCTTGGGCACAATGCCCCACCCTCACCCTTGTTCGCCAAGCTCCCTATGCTCAGTTTTCTCCCACCCCAGCTGCGGGGTGTCATCGCCTTCGTGCTGCTGGTCATCAACACCTTGTTCTGGTGCGCCCTGCTGTTCATCCTGGCGCTGTTCAAGCTGGTGCTGCCCTTTCAAGGCGTGCGCACCTTCATCGACCCCTGGCTGAACCGCATCGCCACGGCCTGGATCAGCTGCAACAGCGGCTGGATGGCACTCACCCAACGCACTCGCTGGGATGTGCAGGGTGTCGACAAGCTGCCCTACAAGGGCTGGTACCTGGTCAATGCCAACCACCAGAGCTGGGTTGACATCTTTGCGCTGCAGCACCAGCTGAACCTGCGCATCCCGATGCTGAAGTTCTTCATCAAGCAGCAACTGATCTACGTGCCGGTGATCGGCCTGGCTTGGTGGGCGCTGGATTTTCCGTTCATGAAACGGCACTCGCGCGACGCCCTGCGCAAGAGCCCCGGTCTGCGTGACCAAGACCGCGAGACCACCCGCAAGGCCTGCGAGAAGTTCGCCCTGGTGCCCACCAGCATCATGAACTTTGCCGAAGGCACGCGTTTTACCCCTGAAAAACACCGCCGCACCTCGTCACCCTACCGCCACCTGCTCAAGCCCAAGGCCGGCGCGCTGGCCATGTCGCTCAATGCCATGGGCGAGCGCTTTCATTCGCTGATCGACGCCACCATCGTCTACCCCGATGGCGTGCCCAGCTTCTGGGATTTCCTGTGCGGGCGCTGCCCGCGCGTGATCATGCGCGTGCACCAGGTGGCCATTCCTCCAGAATTCGCCCAGGGCGACTACGACAAGGATTCCGAGTTCCGAGGCATCTTCCACCGCTGGCTGGGTGATCTGTGGGAGCGCAAGGACGCCGAGATCGACACCCTGCTGCAAGCCAACCCCACCCAGGGCAAGCGCGGCTGAGCCCAGGCCGTCGCAGACCCGTCAAACACCTGCCACATCCGGCAGGCCACAATCCCCCCGTCGGGCTGCAACCGCAGCCCGCACCATCCACTCTGGAGCCACCATGCCCAACACCCGGGACACCGACAAGTCCATTCCCCTCGACCAACCCCTGGTCAACGGCCTCACACCGGCTGAGATCTTCACCAGCTGCGTCGAAGGCTTCAACTTCGGCACCGCCCACCAAGAGAGCTGGATCGAACGCTTTGGCGAGCCCGAGTGGGACGCCGAGTTTGTCAACGAACGCACCGACTTCACCTGCCGCATCGCCACCTTCTTCGAACTGCTCGAAGACGAAACCGGCGACGCCGAAGCCGAGGACTACACCGTGCTGCGCTATGTGGTCGAACTCAAGCTGGGCGAGGCCCAGTACATCTCGGTGATGTGGGAGGCCCACAACGCCGGCCCGGCCGACGCCGAGTTCATGAAACAGTGCGCCCACAAGACCTTGATCAAGATGAGCGCGGTGATCGGCGTCAAGGTGGGCTACGAGCTGATGCAAGACCCGTCGGAATACTGACAGGTGCACAGGGGCGGCCCAGCGGTTCAGGCCTGCCAGCCCCCCGCCGGGCGCCCTGACGCCTCACAGCCCCGCCCCCTGTCCGCCGTGTCCGGGCAGATCGGGCTCACGATCGGCTTGGACCCGCCACACAACACGCCGATCAGATCCCTCCCTTTTCTCACTATGATCAAGTGCTGAAAAATGACCAACAGGTAAAGGGTTGTAATTTATGGGGGGCAGATCCATGAATCTCGGGGCGATGGTCCGATCGTTCGGCCAACTGGCAACAGCGGGTGCGCTGATCATTGGGCTGAGTGCCTGCGGTGGCGGCAGTGGTGGCGGCAGCGACAGTGGACCCGGTACGCAAAGCGCCGCATCCGCCCCGTCGGCCCCCACCGTGACCATCACCAACGGCAGTGCGGCCTATGCCCAAAACACCGTCAAATTCAGTGCCAGCAGCACCGACCCGGCCGGGCGGGCGCTGAGCTTCACCTGGGATTTCGGCGATGGCTCATCCGCGGTGAGCGGGGCCAGCGTGGCGCACCTGTATGCGACGGTAGGCACCTTCAACCTGAAGCTGACCGCCACCAACACGGCCAACGCCTCCACCACCAGCACCATTCCCATCCAGGTGCTGTCTCCGGCACCTTCCACCCCTCAGTTGACGATCAACAACGGCGCCGTCGTCTACGCCACGGTCGCCGCCAGCCTGAGCGCCAGCAGCACCGACCCCTTGGGCCTCAACCTGGGCTACGCGTGGGATTTCGGCGATGGTCAGAACGCCACGGGCGCCAGCGTCACGCACGTCTTCAACGCTGCAGGCACCTACACCCTCAACGTCAAGGCCACCAACACAGCCAGCCAATCGACCTCCGCCACGCAGCAGATCACGGTGCTCTCACCGTCGGTGACAACGCCCACCATCAGCAGCTCGCCGTCGTCGCCCCGCGCGGGCCAGGCCGTCAGTTTCGTCGGCAAAGCCACCAGCTCCAAAGGGCTGGCCATCACCTACCAATGGCAGTTTGGCGACGGCGGCACGGCCACAGGCAGCAACGTCAGCCACACCTACGCCAGCGCAGGCACCTACAACGTGAGCCTGACGGCGCAAGACAACAATGGCAACACGGCCACGGCCACCTTGCAGCAAACGATCATGGGTACTGCTGGCAGCGATGCCCTGCTCGTCGACTGCAGCGGCAGCAACTGCGGTGCGCTCAGCGGCAGCAGCTACTCGGGCAATGGGGTGGGGGCCTGGCGCTTCGTCAACACCTTGAATGCCCCGACCACCCTGAACATCAACATCACCGGGGTGAAGTCCGGGCAACAAGCCACCCTGGTCTTTACCAACACCGGCACGACGACCACGGCCCAAAACCCATCCGAGGGCAGCTTGAGCAGCCCGATACAGGCGGCGTCCGGCAACACCGCGGCCCGCGCCACAAGCACGGTGCAAGCCGCAGAGCGCTTGCTCAGTGCCGATACCGAGGCCCAGTCCCATGGTGAGCTGTTGGCCAAGAACCGGGCCATGGCCGGCCTGTTGGCGGGCAATTCCGCAGCCAGGTCCGCCCCATCGGGCAGCACAGGCTCCCTGCTGGGCGGGCGGGCGACACAGGTCAATTCAACGCCTGCGGTAGGCGCAACGCGCACCTGGAATGATCTCTATGACAGCCTGACCGCGCCGGTGCTCTACGCCACCACGGCGGCCGCCACCTGCAGCCTGCCCTCCGGGCGAAACGTGGTGTTCTGGCTGGACGCTGACGCCAAACAGACCGGTGTGGTGAGCGACAGTGACATCACGGCCATGCAAACGACCGTCTGTGGCGCCTCGGGTGGTTTTGACCGCATGAATGCGCTGCTCGGCGACGTCTGGGGCCCGGCGGCCAATACCTACGCGACCCAGCTGATCCAGGACGGCAGCAGTTTGCAGGACATCAACATCGCCATCGTCAACGCCCCGAGCAGCACGGGTTGGGCAGGCTACTTTTACGGCGTGAACAACTTCCTGAAATCGGCGTCCACCTCCACTGCCAACTCGAATCAGGCCTTGGTGTTCTTCATCAACGCCAAACAGATCCAGGCATCGCGGGCCTACGCCATTTCATCGTTGCTGCACGAAGCAACCCACATGACCAACTTCTACCAGCGCTCTGTTGCCCGCAATACCTCGCACGACACCTGGCTGGAAGAGACGACCGCCATGATGACCGAAGACATCGTGACGCCGGTGGTCAATGCCGGCTACAACCCGATCGCTTCCATCCGTGTGCCCACCTACATGGCCACCGGAGGCGGCACCTCGTACGTCAATTGGGTCGATCTGTCTGGCAAAAATTACGCCCTCGGCGGCGCCTTCGGTGGCTACCTCAATCGCCGGTATGGCCTGTCCGTCTACAAGCAACTGATCACCACCTGCAATGACGGTGACTCGATCGTCAATGGCAGCTACAACTGCCTCGATGCCCTGATCAAGGCCAACGGAGGTTCGGGCTTTGCAGACGACTTCTCCCATTTCGGCGCCGCCCTGTTTGCCCCGTTGTCGCTGGCACAGGCCATCGGCCAGTACGGCCTGCCCAGCAAAACCGATGGCGGCTACACCCTGGGGGCGATCGACACATCGCTGTACGCGGCCAAGCTGCCCTCGCAACCCACCGCGGTGGGTACCTCAGGCTTCACCGCGACCAGCCACTACTACAGCGTGGACACCCTTGGCGCCGGCGTGGTCAGCTATGTCCGCAACAACGTGATCGTGCCCGCTGGCAGCACCTTGCTGCTGGTCATCCGCTGACATGGCTCACCACAAACTGCGTCTGAACCTGGGCCTGGCCTTGGCCTTGAGTGCCGGCCTGGCGGGGTGCGCCAGCCCGGAGGCACGCACCCCGTCCAGCCCGCCCCCCGTGCAAACCGGCGCCAAGGCCGCCGCCAGTTGGGAGGGCGTGGGCCTGCTGACCCTCAAAGGCAACGCCCCCTTCTCGTGGTGGGCCCTGCAGGTCGACTCGGGGGAGGTCTGGCGCCTTGAACTGCCATCCACCCTGCCCGGGTCGGCGCTGGAGGCCAGGCAGAACTGCAAAGTGCAGGTCAGCGGCCACGCCTCGGGTGCCTTGCTGGGCACGCGGCTGCTGCAGGTGAGCAGCGTCAAGGGCCTGCAACGCCCGGAGCTGGGCGCGCCGGAGAACCAGCGCTGCCAGTTTTCGCTGACGGCACCTTGAGGCGCGGATCACTCAGCGCCTGAGGCAGCCCCGCCCTCCTCATCGACCAACGCCGCGCACAAAAAAGCCCGCACTGCGCAGCGGCAGGCGGGCTTTTTCAGCACACGGCGCGGAGCGGGGCCCCGCATTGCCTTTGAATCAATTCTTGTGCAGATCGCCGTTCAGAATGTCTTCGCCGTTGTCGAGCTTCTTGGCGAAATCGATGTTGCGGCGGGTGCGCACCACTTCCAGGCCACCGGTCTGGTTGTGACGGCGGAAGGTCACGGCGTTGATGCCGACCAGCTCGATGGCCTTCACGGTCTTGCCGTTCAGCGGATGGCCTTCGACATCCACCTTGACCAGCGACGAGGCCATCAACGCCACTTCAGCGGCCAGGATCACGGCGTCGCCCACCGGAATGCCCAGGGCCGAGTTCACTTCCAGCAGGCAGTTGCGGCCCACCGAGATCGGCGTGTTGTTGCCACCCGACAGCACGCCCAGGGTCGAGGCGCCACCGCCCAGGTCGGTGCCCGCGCCCACGAACACCGACGAGCTGATGCGGCCTTCGACCATCGAGGGGCCTTCGGTGCCGGCGTTGAAGTTGATGTAGCTGGCCCCCGGCATCAGGGTCGTGCCCTCGCCCAGGTAGGCACCCAGACGCACCTTGTGCTGGTCGGTGATGCGCACGCCCATTTTCACGGCATTGATGCGATGCACATACAGCGGGAACTTGTCGACCATGTGCGGGGCAAATTCGGTATTGCCGAATGCAGCGCCCAACAAAGCCTGATCGATTTCAGCCGCATCCATCGGCACATCACCCACCCAGGCCACGTTCGGGAACTTGGTGAAAATCTTGGTCAGATTCAATTGGTTCGGCTTGAAATGGCGATTGCTCAGGCCATAAAGCTTCAGCGTGCTGTCTTCCACGCCTTGCGGATCGATGTCGTCGAAGATGAAGGTGGCCACGATTTCCGAAGCCGCACCGGCCGGGGCGGCAGCCAGCTGGGCCGCGGCCTGCTGCAGTGCCACCAGGTTGGGGTGTTGCTTGCCGTCGTTCACGAACGGGGCGAAGTAACGCAGGGCCTCGGCGAGCTGCGCGGCGCTCAGCACCACGTTTTGCACGCCCGTGGGCTCAATGCCCAGCACCTTCATCAAAATGGCGGCACTGCCGGTATTCTGGCCCGGGCCATTCACCACCGGATAACGCACCGAAGCCAATGTGCGATTAGCCGTATAAACCTGACGCCCCACCGCAAACAAAATCGGATTTTTATAAGCCGCAGTGGCTTGATAATCGCTGACGATGCGCTTGAATGCGTCGGCGTCCTGCGGATAATCTTGGGTGGTCTGGCTCATTATCTGATTCCTACGCCCCGGCTAGGGCTGATATTGACGAAAAATGTCCGAAATTATAAGGGGGAGAGGCCTCGGGCGCCCCAAGCCGCCGAGATGGCCGTCGGCCTGCGGGGGTGATGCCCCACAGGCCATTTGTGTAACATGCGACCGCACAGCTGAACCCCTCCGGAGCCCCCGTGACCTCTTCGACCGCCCCGCGCCTGCCCGCCTCGCGCATGCCCGCCCTGTTCCTGCCGCACGGCGGTGGTCCCTCATTCTTCATGACCGGTGAGCGCAAGGTGCGCTACCAGGCCACCGAAGATTTTCTGCGCAGCGTCGACAGCCTGCTGCCGGCCCGCCCCCAGGCCATTCTGGTCATCACGGCCCACTGGGAGGCCGAGGTGCCCAGCTTCACCGGAGGCGCCCACCCGGGCCTGATCTACGACTACTACGGCTTTCCACCTGAAACCTACGCCTTGCAGTACCCAGCCCCAGGTCAGCCGGCCCTGGCCCACCGTGCCAGCGAGCTGTTGCGCCAGGCAGGCCTGCCCTCGCAGGTCGACGCCGACTACGGATGGGACCACGGCGTGTTCATTCCGCTCAAGGTGATGTACCCACAGGCCGATGTGCCGGTGGTGGCCATGTCGCTGCAAGCCAGCCTCGACCCCATGCTGCACAGCCAGCTGGGCGCCGCCCTGAGCCCGCTGCGCGATGAAGGCGTGCTGATCGTGGGCTCGGGCATGAGCTATCACAACCTGCGCCAGTTTGCCCAGGCAGCACCCTTGTCGCATGATTTTCACGATTGGCTCGACGACGCCGTGCAAGGCACCCAGGCCCAGCGCGCCGAACGCCTGGCGCAATGGCACCGTGCCCCGGGGGGCCTGGCGTCACACCCGCGTGAAGAACACCTGTTGCCCTTGATGGTGGCCAGCGGCGCGGGCTCCGACAAACCGGGCCGCCCCCTGTGGCGCGGCGCGGTGGGCCCTGGCGCGCTGGGTGCCTGGGCCTTTGACTGACCGCACTGGCCCCGGGCTCAGCGTGAGCCGGTGCCCAAACCAGGCAGATCGGCCAGTTCAGCCACCACCGTGGCATTGAACAGCGAGTCGCTGAAGCCCGGCCCACGCCGCTCGCTGGGGGCGGCCATGGCCAGGCGCTCCATCTCACTCGCAGGAATGGGGCGCGAGAACAGATAGCCCTGCAACTCGTCGCAGCCCATTTTCATCAGCCAGTCGCATTGCTGCTGGGTCTCCACCCCTTCGGCCACCACCTTGAGGTTCAAGGCCTTGGCCAAGCCGATGATCGAGGTCGCGATCGAGCGGGCATCTTCGCTTTCGCCCAGGTCGGACACAAAGGCCCGGTCCACCTTGAGCTCGGACGCCGGCAGCCGACGCAGCGTGGACAGGCTGGAATAGCCTGTGCCAAAGTCGTCGATCGACACATGCAGGCCCATGGCCCGCATTTTTTCAAAGGTCTGCTGCGTGCCTTTGGTGTCTTCCATCGCCACCGACTCGGTGATCTCGCAGGTGAAGCGCCCCGGCTGCAGGTGGTGCCGATGCAGCGCCTCCTGGATGCGCTCCACCAGATCTTCCTGCCGCATCTGGTAGCCCGAGATGTTCACCGCCACGCGCATGCGCAGGCCCAGCTCGCGCCAGTGCCCCGCGACACGGCAAGCTTCCTCGATCACCCAATTGCCGATCATGTTGATCAGGCCATTGCGCTCGGCCAAGGGGATGAACACCGCCGGGCTCACATGACCCCGTTTGGGGTGGTGCCAGCGCAGCAGCGCCTCGGCCGCCGTGATGTGCAGGGTCCGGGCGTCCACTTTGGGTTGGAAGTAGAGCTCCAGCTGCCCCTGCTCGATGGCCTGGCGCAAATCGGCCACGAGCAGGGTCTGCTCGCGCAGATCGGCACTCATCTGAGGGTCGTACAGGCAGAAATCGCCACCGCCCTGGCGGCTTACCTGACGCGCTGCAATCGAGGCGTTCACCAGCAGTCGCGAGCGCGCTCCGTGCTCGGGGTAGATCGACACGCCGATCGAGCAGGTCAACACCGTGGTGCCATGGTCGTGCTTCAGGGGCTCGGCAAATCGGTCCAGCAGCAGCCGCGCGGCATCCAGCCCCACCGCCCCGTTGCCCGACAGCAGCAGCACAAACTCGCCATCGTTGAAGCAGCTCAGGTCGGCCCCTGCCGGCAGCAACGATTCGAGTCGCTGCGCACTCAATTTGATCAACTGGTCACCGAACTCCTGCCCAAAGGCCTGGTTGTGTGACTTGAACTCATCAATGCTCAGAAACACGGCACAAAAAGCGCTGCCGTCCCGGTCTGCCCGCGCAATCCAGTGGCCCAGTGCGGTCTCAATGCCGTTGCGGTTCAGCAAGCCCGTGTTGGCGTCATAAAGCGACAGCGCATCCATCTCTTCAGACACCGTCACCAGTTTGGCTCGAATGCGCCTTGAGCGCCAACGCTCACGCAACAGCAGCCCAAGCGCCACAAAGGTGCACAGCAGACTGAACGCCAGAATTTCTAACGAGATTTGAAAATCTGCCATACCAGTGATGATGTAACAAAACTTGTTGCCAGTGAAACCATCAATGACTAAAAAATCACGAAGCAGCGTATAAATTCTTGAGATGGGTCAACGGG
>Ga0209913_1000119_pt1 | contig 83016 bp, 81 predicted proteins | sample PersoiDNA2013203_FD_185805 | JGI IMG/M metagenome (GOLD analysis project Ga0209913, IMG submission 185805) | Permafrost soil microbial communities from the Arctic, to analyse light accelerated degradation of dissolved organic matter (DOM) -... | ecosystem: Environmental > Terrestrial > Soil >...
AACACGCCTTGTTCCGGAAAGAAGGGTGGCGTCTCTCATTGCGCCGGAGCGGACTTCATTTGCAATGACGGTTCCGTCAGCGCGTCGAAGAAGGTTTGTTCCACGTCCAACCGGCAGCAGTTGTTGCCGCTGGCGAAGGATGATGATGACGGCTGCAGTTGCCGCAATCATCGCTACTGCACCGGGCCGCGCGGCGGGCAGTTCTGCTATACGGATAGCGGGAGTAAAAGTTATCGGCGCCGTTGAGGTGGGTTTATCCTGATTTCACAGTAGGAACGAAGCGGATCATTCGACGGACGCCAGCGCATAGCGATATTTTCTTGCCCATCGAAACCGCACCACTATTCTCGTCAGCACGGGCGGCAGCGCCATCGCTTCCTTGGTGGCTTCGCGTAAGAGCTCGACTGTTTTCATATAGGCTTCGCGGGATGCCGTCTGGGATACGGGCGGCAAGCTTAGCTCAAGCGACGCGCACTCGTGGACTACGTTATCCTCCACGGCGATCGATTCCTTGCGCACGATGACTCGCAAGCGGAAATTGTTTGTCTCGCCTGTGACTGCATCCATCGTCTGCTTCAGCACGAATCTTTCAGTGATGCGCCCTGCGGCTTCTGCTGCTTGCTCTGCTAGAAAATCATCGAGACCCGCCATGTGCTTCCAGGCGGTGGCGAAAAAACTCATCTGTTTGACCATGGTGACGGATTCATGCGGAGACGTTTAATGAGCAAAATATATCTTTAATTGCTCTTTATGTCACTTATAGTTTGCATTGGGTCATCTATAGTTAGTGGACTGTAAGTGCCAATCCTCGGATGCTTACGGCATGAAAAAGCCAAAAGCATCTATATCGGCGCGAGAAATATTCGGACAGAATTTGCGCCGCGCCCGACGTCTGAAGGACGTCTCCCAGGAAGATCTTGCGCTCCGGGCAGAGCTCAGCCGTACCTACGTCAGTGAAGTGGAGCGTGCCGTGCGGAATATTTCCATCGACAACATGGAGTTGCTGGCGATCGCGTTGGGGATTCCGTTGAAGGATTTGCTGAATCCCGATTTGTTTGCATCGCTTGAAGACCACATCAGCTCGGGAAAATAAGCCGCACAGCCAGAATCAAACTCAGTCGCCCAGGTCAATGATCTCGCGCGCCCCAATCCCCTCCGGCGTCTCATAAAAACTCGCCACCCACACTTGCTCACCCTGCTCCGAAAAGTCCGCCAGCACCTCGCTCACAAAATCAATCGACCCCTTATCCAGTCCCGCAAACGGATCATCCAGCAAATTCACCACCGCCCCCGCCGCAAATGCCGCCGCCAGATACACCTTGCGCTTGCTGCCGGTCGATAGCATGAACAGCTTCTTCTCCACATGCGGCGTCAGCGACAAGCCGTCGATCAACTCGGGCAAGGCGGCATCGTCAAAGCCGGCAAACCGCGCCCGCACCGAGGCAAAATATTCCGGCACGCTCATCTGGTCGAAGGCTTCCGTGCGCGGGTCGACGTAGTAGACCTGCTGCTGGTATTGCTTTTCTTGTTCATCCAGGCGGATGCCGTTGATCGCCAACTGGCCGCTGTGCGCTTTCAGTTCGCCGGCCAGCAGGCGGATCAGGCTGGTTTTGCCGCGGCCGTCGCCGCCGCGGATGATGGTGACGCCGGCGGGGATGGCGAGCGAGAGCTTGTTGAACAGTTCGCGCTCGGGGTAGTTGAAGGTCAGGTCGGTGGCTTGCAGGATGGTCGGGCTGGTCATCAGTGTGGAAACTTTACGTTGGTGGTTGGCGCTGTGGCGCAGAGGCGATTGTAAATCAGCGGGGCGCAGTCGCTGTCGCGCTTCATATCGCTTTGTCTTGGTCGTTGCGCAGCGTGATGGTGATTTCGCCATTGCGCTCCAGCACCGCGCGCGCCACTTTCTCCAGCGTGGCATTGTCGTCCTTCTTGCGCAGGGCGACGTCGAGATCGCGGTCGCTGATCAGGCCGGCGCGCATCTGGTGGCGGTCTTTGCGGCCGTCGTTGACGAGCAGGCGTTCGGTGCCGCTGATGAGGTCGTCCAGCCAGGCCCAGCGCGTGACCAGCACGGCGATCAGGCGGTGCAGCAAGACCAGCACGGCGCCGGCGGCCAGGGTGGGTAGCATCGGCGAAGCGCCGACGATGGCGCGGCTCAGGATGGCGCCCAGCAGCACCGTGATGCACAGGTCGAAGGCACTGCGCTGGCCGAACGAGCGGCGCCCGGCGATCCTGAGGAAGATCAGCGTGAAGCAAAAGACGATCAGCGCACGGATGACCATGACGCTCGCACCGATCTGGTCGGAGGCGTTGATGAGCTGGCTGAGGTCGTGCATGGGTTTCCTTGATGGCGAATTGGCGAGGGAGCTGAGAGGCGATTGTAATTCAGCGTCGGGGACGTCAAATGATGATTGGCATTCATTTGGCGTGGCTGGCGCTGAGGCGGCGCTGGGTGCTGACGTTCGGTAGGACGACGGTGGTGTGAAGCGCATTTTTCCGTTGTCGACATCGCGCTTGCATGTTGTTGCAGAGGCCATGCCGAAACGGCATGGGACTTTCCCATGCTGAATTTGTATAGTGACATGCCGGAAAGTACACAGGCTCACTTGGGCAAAAATGCTGCGGCCAGCGGGACAACATTCAGCAAAAAAGAGCGGGAACAATGGAAATCAAATGGGTCGAGGACTTCTTGTCGGTGGTCGAAACGCTGAACTTCAGCCGCTCGGCGAAGCTGCGCAATGTCACGCAACCGGCTTTCGGTCGCCGTATCCGCTCGCTTGAGACCTGGCTCGGTGCCGAGCTGTTTGACCGCTCCACTTACCCTTGTGCGCTGACGTCGGCGGGCGCGTCCTTCGTGCCGATCGCGCGCGAGATGCTCAATCAGTCGACCCAGGCGCGCCTGATCTTGCGCGGCCAGCTGGCCGGCGCGCAGGCGACCGTGAAGTTCGCCATGCCGCATACGCTGCTGCTCACCCTGTATCCCAAGCTGCTGTCCGAGATCGAGCAAGTCACCGGGCCCATGGCGACCACCGTGCAGGCGACCAATGTGCACGATGCCGTTATGGCATTGGTCGAGCGCAATTGCGACTTGCTGATCTGTTACCACCATCCGCAGCAGGGCATTGATCTGGATGCCGAACGCTATGCCATGTTGTCGCTCGGCAAGGAGCCGCTGCGGCCCTACGTCAAGGCGCTGCGCAAGGGCGTGCCGAAGTACGCCTTGCCGGGCACGCCGGCCGAGCCGGTGCCCTTTCTCAGTTATTCGTCTTATTCTTCGCTGAGCCGCATCGTCGAAAAGCAGCTCAGCGCCAGCCCGCGTCCGGTGCATGTGTTCCGCCGCTTCGAATCCGACCTGGCCGAGGGTTTGAAGAGTATGGTGCTGGAAGGCCATGGCGTGGCCTGGTTGCCGGCCAGCGCGGTGACCCGCGAAGTGGCCGAGGGCAAGCTGACGCTGGCGGTGGCCCCGACCGACAACGAAGCCCTGGCGAACGGCTTGTGGAGCGACGAAATGGATATCCGCGTGTATCGCCGCCTCGACGACACCCGCCCCGAGCTCGACCGCATCTGGGCTTGCCTGCGCGCCGCACATGCCGGCAACTGAGGTGCGCAAGCTGCGCGCCACATCGTGAATTTGCATCAAACCACTTATCGAAAAGAGGACTACCGTGAAGCTCATTACCAACCAAGAAGTCAGTGAACTCGTCACCACCGCCGACGCCATCAAGGCCATGCGCGAAGCCTTCGCCGGCGCCGGCAGCGGCGCCCAGCAGGCGCGCGTGCGCACCAGCGCCTCCAATGGCGTGATGCTGTCGATGATGGGCGCGGTGATTCCCGATGCCGGCATCGCCGGCGCCAAGGTCTACACCACCATCAAGGGCGCGTTCAAGTTCGTGATCACACTGTTCTCAAGCGAAACCGGCGCGCCGCTGGCGACCATTGAAGGCGACACCATGACCGGCCTGCGCACTGCCGCAGCCACCGCCGTGGCCTGCGATGCGCTGGCGCGCAGGGATGTCGAGACATTGGCTGTGATCGGCACCGGCGTGCAGGCACGTTCGCACATCCCGGCGCTGCTGCAGGTGCGCAATTTCAAGGAAATTTTGATCGCCGGCATTTCGGGCCAGCAGGAGTTGGCGCATGAAATCCACGCCGCCTATGGCATCCCGGTGCGTGTGGTCGAGGTGGACGACGCCGCACGCCAGGCCGACGTGCTGGTGACGGTCACGCGTGCCACCACGCCGCTGTTCTCGGGCGACTTGCTCAAGCCGGGCGTGTTTGTTGCCGCAGTCGGCGCCAGCAAAGCCAATGTGCGCGAGCTGGACGACATCGCCATCAAGCGCGCTGCTGCGCTGGTGGTGGAGTGGAAGCCGCAGGCGCAAGTCGAAGCCGGCGACCTGGTGCAATGCGCGCCGGGCACCTTCGATTGGGCCAATGTGTGGGAGCTCGGCCAGGCGGTCGACGGCAGCATGCGCTATCAGCGCCAGCCGGACGACATCGTGATCTACAAAGCCATCGGCATCGGCCTGGAAGACATCGCGCTGGGGGGTCTGGCTTACCGTAAGGCGGCGGCTTTGCATGGTTGGGAATAAGTCGATGCCGTGCTAGTTCGCGGCAAATGATGGAGAGGACAGCGGCGAGAGTGCCGCTGTTTTCTTTTGTGGGGTTTTGGTGGTGTGTGCCAGCGTCGTGCGCCATGTCGACCGAACCTCCACAACTCCTCCTACACCAACTTGCGGCGCCGTCCGATGTCCTCCATCAGGTGTATTGCTTACAGTCGTAAACTCTACCCAGAGGAGCAATGTCATGCCTAATCGCCCAGCACCGCAAAGCACGCCCGACGACACCCCACCCAAGCCCGACCGCGAATATCAGGACGCCACCGAGACCAAACTCGACCACAGCAAGCCGCCGCATCACAGCAGCACCGCGGCCGATCAGAAGCACAAGGACGAGCCGCAGATTTCGGTCGGCAAGCCTTAGTGATGGCCGATCGCAACCTGATCGGGAGTATGTGGAGTTCCTTTGATTCTTGATGATTTAGAGGGTTGATTCATAGAAAAATTTGGGTATAGTCACCACGTTGTCGAAAAACAATTGATATCTGGCAGGCGCCGTCGCCAGAATTGATTTCGCAATGTTTCAACTAACCCATGCTCAATAATCATCTCGCCAACATCAAGAATAAGGGAAATAACAAGTGCATCCTGTCATCGCAAAAACCTTCGGCGGTCTCTCCAAACCCTATTATTTCCGTCAGTTCATATTCGGTCTGATTTTTCCGGCGATATTTTTCTTCGCCTCTAGTCACAGTGAGCATTCCACATCGCTCGCCTCGATTTTCTATGTGACGGTCTGCACATTTCTATACCCATATTCGCGCTTCGTGTATGAAAGCGTGATGGGATTCATCGTGGGGGAAAACGTCTTCTTCGTGAACGCGGTCCTCATGCTGTTGGTGAAGGCCATCACGATGGCAATCTGCTGGGTGTTTGCCATTTTCATCGCGCCCATCGGCCTGGCATATCTCTACTATCACCATAGCAAAAACAGCTGATCCGTCCTGCGCATCCATCAAGTCGCCTGTCTATTGCGAACGCGATATCAAGCGTTTGAGATTACGGCAGGCAGCAGCATAACCAGGTACTGCAATGCGGACCATGAGTGGAAAACGCTGTTACGGCACTGCCCGCGCCAGCGTAATCGCCCGCTCCGGACACGCCGTCACGCATAGTCCGCAGGCGCGGCAGGCGTCGGCGTTGGGGGTGTAGGCGACTTGCATGCCATGCACACGCAACTTGAGTTTGTTGAGCAGGCCGAGTTGTTCGTAATCGGCTTCGTCGATGCGACGGATGGTGAACACGTTCTCGGGACACACCACCAGGCAATCGCCCTTGCCTTCACAGCGTTTCAGGTTGACGACCGGGACGATCACGCCCGGCGGCTGTTTGCAGCCGCTCGCTAGTTTCTTGTCCATGTTGTTCTTTCAGCGCGCGGCGCAGAGATGAATGAGGGCGGTTCAGACGCTGCCGGATGACGGCGGTTGTTCTTGTGTGTCGACCTTGTCGCGCTGCCGGCGGCCGCCGAATCGGCCAAAGCCGCGCATGCCTTCCTTGAATTTCTGCCGTTCTTCTTCGCTCATCTGTTCCCAGCGATGGCGTTTGTCATGCCAGCCGCCGCGACCGCGCCAGCCGCCGAACAGGAGTTTGCACAAGACAAACAATCCCAGCGCATGCAGATAATCGATCTGGTGCACGCCGGGGAACAGCGACGGCATCAGCCAGTTCCATAGCGACATGACGACCAGGCCGAGTGCGGCGACGCCGGCGATGATGAAGACCAGGATCTTCCAGAATTTTCGTTTGCAGGGCAGTGCGCTGTTCATTTTTTTCTCCATTCGAGGTGAGTTGGCAGTGAGCCAAGAATTGAATCCAACAAGCTGTTCACATGTTGAATTCGTCGTATAGGGTTTGCAGTCGCGTGCGCAGGTGCAGCACTGCATAGCGCTTGCGCGCCAGCAGGGTGTTGATGCTCACGCCGCTGGCGGCGGCCAGTTCCTTGAAGCTGCGCCGCTCCAGTTCATGCGCGATGAAGACCTCGCGCTGTTCGGGCGGCAATTCTTCCAATGCGTCCTGCAACTCGGCCAGCAGCAGCGCGCGTGCATAGGCCGCTTCGGGGCCGGCGTCGGTGTCGGGCAGCAGTTGCTCCAGCCAGCCGTCGTCGCCGTCTTCTTCAGCATCGGACTCGGCGCCGCCGGGCAAGGCCACTTCTTTCTTCTTGCGAAAGCGATCAATGATGCGGTTGCGCGCCACCCGGAACAGCCAGGCGCCGACCTGCTCGATCGGCTCGGGCAAGCGGCAGGCTTCCACCAGTTCATAAAACACATCCTGCAAGATGTCTTCCGCCTCGCTCGGATCGGGGACCCGCGTGCGAATGAAATTACGCAGCCGCACGCGCTCGCGCAGGACGGTGTCGGTAATGTGTTTGTCGGCTTCAGCCATCGTGGGTGAGGGCAAGGTCGGTTCCATGCTGTGGAGACGGATCACGGCGATGGATATTGTGGGAACGGCGAAATATAGTTATGGCGCAAAAAGTGCCGCAGGGAATCAACACGTGAAATCAATCGCGCTGCTTGCGTTTGACCAGCAGGCGTTGCGGTCCGGCGCCCTGCCCGGCCAGCTTGTCGTAAGGATTGCGCAGGCGGCAGCGGTCGATCGAGAGGCAGCCGCAGCCGATGCAATCGTCCAGCGTGTCGCGCAGTTTCTTCAGTTGGGCCATGCGTTCGTCGAGTTCGGCGCGCCAGCCGGCCGACAGGCGCTCCCAGTCGGCGCGATTGGGCGCGACGTTGGCCGGTAGCGTGGCGAGCGCCGCTTCGATCTCGGCCAGCCCGATACCCACGCGTTGCGCCACGCGGATGAAGGCGATGCGGCGCAAGACCTCGCGCGCATAGCGGCGCTGGTTGCCGTCGGTGCGCGTGCTGCTGATCAAGCCTTTGGATTCGTAGAAGTGCAGCGTCGATACCGCCACCCCGCTGCGCTGCGCAACGTCGCCTACCGACAGCGTCATCGCGATGCCGGCCTGCTCCAGAAAACGCTTCATCAAACTCCCCTTGACCTCAACTTTACTTAAGGTTTTAGACTGCAAACGATGCCTCATTCTAAAGGAGAAAACACCATGACTTCCGTAAACCATGTTGCTGCTGGCGATGCTGCCAATGTGGCCATCAGGGGCGTATTCCGCGTCGACAAATTCATCGTCCCGGCCGCCTCGCTCGATGCCTTCGTCACCCGTTTGCGCCATCTGCACGACATCCTCAGCGACTTGCCCGGGTTGTTGCAGCGTCACATCCTGACCCAGGTCGATGGCCCCGCCGAATTCAATGTCGTGACGTTCCTCGAATGGTCGGACCAGGCGGCGATGACGGCGGCGCACGCGGTAGTGCAACAACGCTTCGCCGACGAAGGTTTTGATCCCCGTAAAATGGTGGCCGACCTGGGTGTGCGCGCGGACCAGGGCTTTTACCGCAAAGCCTGATCGGTGGCGGCTTTACGCGCGATTGTTGTCGACCTGTCCACGAATGTTGTCGATCTGCTTACGGTTCCGGCGCCGGGCGTTGTGTTTTTATTCAGGCTTTGCCAATAAATGCGCGTGTAGCGCGTTTGGGGTATGTACAGCTTGGTCGTATCGTTTTACATTCTGTGGTTACGGGGCGATAACAACAGGAAAAAACGCGATGACAGTTCTGCAGGCAGGCGTCAGCGACAAGCACGGCTTCGGCATCGGCCTCAGTGGCGGTGCCGGCGCAACCGTGTCTTTGCGCCTGCCCGGACATCCCATGAGCGAGCCCGACGAATTGCTCGGTCGCCTGCTGTGGAATATCACTTCATTGGCCAGCCTGTTGTGCGATGCGCCCATCGCCATGGTCTCGCAACTGCAGGGCGAATTCGATTGTTCGGAACGCGGCGCCCTTTCACTCACTGCGGCCGTCGCACTCGACAGCGGCGCCGACCAACGGCGCCAGTGGTGGCGCTTCGCCGGCCAGTCCAGCGTGGTGTGCCGCACCGCCGACTACAGCCTGTGCGAAACCGCCGTCACCACCCCCGACCGCATTACCGAAATTTTCGATCTCAGCCTCGACCCGCGCTTCACCGACCTGGTCATGACCCAGAACGCGCCGGACATCCGTTTCTACGCCGCTACGCCGCTGCGCGACCAGCACGGTGAACTGATCGGCACCCTGTGCGTGCTCGACCGCGTGGCGCGTCGCCTGACGCCGCATCAGCGCGACGGCTTGCGCTTGCTGGCGCAGCAATTCATGGATCAGCTGGAGATGCATCGCGACATGCAGCAGCTGCAGCGCCAGACCCTCACCGATCCGCTCACCGGCGTCGGCAACCGGCGCGGCTTTGACCGGCGTCTGCATGAAGAGTGGTCGCGCCACATGCGTAGCGGCGCGGCGATGTCGCTGTTGATGATCGACGTCGACCGCTTCAAGCAATACAACGACACCTACGGCCATCCGGCCGGCGACGTCGTGCTCAACCAATTGTGCGAGCTGTTGCGCATGCCCTTGCGCGCCAGCGACTTTGTGGCGCGGTATGGCGGCGACGAATTTTCCATCATCCTGCCCAACACGCCGCATACCGGCGCGCAACTGGTGGTCGAGCGGGTCCAGGCCATGTTGACTTCGGTACAGTGGCCGCATCGCACGGTCACGGTCAGCATCGGCATCGCTACGTTGCAACCGGAAGAAGTGTGCGACTTCGGCATGCTGCTGCAACGTGCCGACCAGGCCATGTACCTGTGCAAACGCAGCCGCCGCGAAGCGGAAAAGCGCGACTGAAACCTTGGGCTTTGTCGTTCCGCCGCGACCCTCAGGAAGCCTTCGACTGCAACGCTTCCAATAACCTCTGCCCCATGATCTCAGGCCGTCCCTGGAAGATGGTCTGTACCGCGTCGACGCCGGTCAGCTCGCGCTTCAACTGATTGCGCAAGGCGTGCTCGTCGGCCAGTCGTATCGTCGCTTGCACATAGGCGTCGATGGTCGGCGTCACCAGCCATTGCGGAAACTTCAGGCGCGCAAACAAGCCCTGGTCGATATGCTCATGCACTTCCGGCCCGGTCTTGCACACGCCCACCAGGCCGGCGCTGACGGTATCAATGATGCCGTTGGTATTGCCGAACGGGAAAGGATTGATGAACATGTCGCAGCCGGCGATCACGCGCATGTAATCGCTGTAATGCTGGTGCGGATAGACTGTGGCGGCGTCGCCGAGGTATTGGCCGATCACGCGTTTGACCTGCGGATAAATCAGCATGCCCTGCGCCTGGCCAATCAGGAAGTGGAAATGGATCTTGCTGTTCGCTTCACGCAAGATGCGTTGGCAGGCCAGCAGGAAATCCGGATTGAGTTTCATGGTGGTCGACGCCACCACGATCTGCACCACCTCCGGCGCGGCGCGCAGCAGGGGCTGCAGCTGCAGTTCGCCGGCCAGCGCCGAGGCGCGATACGGCATGCCGTCGCTGGGCAGGCGCAACAGCTGCTCGCTGAAGCAAGCCGGGTCGCCGACGTAATCGTCCTCCACCACCACGTAATCCATGTGCGGCGAATGCGAGGTGGCCGGATGACCGAGCGCCATCGCCTGCAGCGGCGCGATGCGCAGGTTGCACAGGAACATGGTCAGGGCAAACATGCCGACGCTGGGCATGTACAAGATCTGCGCGGATTTTTCCTGCGCGACCTCGCGTATCTGCGCCAACTGCTGCACGATCTCGCCGGCGCCGATCTCGATGAATTCATCGAACACCGCGCGCCCGGCTTGGTCCACCGTTTTGGCGTAGCCCATGCCGACCACGTGGAATAATGCACGCGCCGCTTCCAGCGTGCGCGAGTGGGTGCGGTAGATCGAATGCGCCGCGCTGAACCACTCGACCACCACCAGCATGACCGGCTTGGTGTTGCCGTCGACCTGCACCGGCGTCGCCAGCGTGGTCAGTCCGGCCGCGGCCAGGCTGCGCCGGATCAGCGCGTTGATCGGCTTCTTGATGTCGTGCTTGTCGGCGCGGCGGGCGTAGCTGCAATGCATGTAGACGTCGTGCAGGATGCCGGTCGGCAGCTGGTTCAGGTCATCGATCTGTTCCAGCCGCGCCGCCAGCCACGGCAGGATCTGCTCGCGTTTTTCATACGCCACCGGCGTGGCCAGCAGGCGCGGCGACAGCAGCGCCATGCACAGGCTGGCGACCAGCACCTTGTCGTGCGCCCAGAAGGCGTCGAGATCCATCGGGATTTCCGACTCGGGCGAATACAGCAGGCAGAACTTGATCAGGTCGCGGTTGGCGATTTCGACTTCGCGCAGATTGCCCTTGCCGCGGATATTCCAGGCGCGCACCACATGGTCGGCGTTGCGAAAAGGGCTGGCCGCGAACAGGCTGGAGAGCCAGCGATGCATCAGCATCATCTGGCCGAAACCGAGTTGCGAGAACTGGAATTCGCTATCCGCAAACAAACAGGAAATCGCCGCCGCGATACGCGTGACCACATGGTCGTTGAGTTCGTTGGCCGACACGCTGCCCAGCGGCTGGGCGCTGAAATGCTCACCGGGCAAGCCGTAGTTGGTGTCCAGCCCGGACAACAACTCCATGAGTTCGCGCGCGGCAGCTTCGTGCTGGCGAGAGTAGGCCAGGTATTCAAAATTCTCCAGCGAAAAACCCATGTCTCTTCCTTAATGCGATTGATTTTCCGTCGTCCTGACGTTCACCGGGACGACACGAACAGGAGCAGTGATAACGCTCACTGTCCCGTTCTCAATGCTGTTCTTCCGCCTCAAAACCGGCCTGCCGCAAGGCTTCCAGCACCTGCGCCAGATGCTCGCGTCCGCGCGTTTGCAAGACCAGTTCGATGTCGACGTTTTGCGCCGCCAGCATGGTGAAGGCGCGTTGATGGTGGACTTCATCGATGTTGGCGCCGGCTGCGGCGACCGTGGCGGTGATGCGCGCCAGCACGCCCGGCACATCGCGCGCGGAAACGCGGACGCGCGCCAGGCGGCCGGCGCGCACCATGCCGCGTTCGATGATGGCGGCCAGCAGCAGCGGGTCGATATTGCCGCCCGACAGCACCATGCCCACGCGCTTGTCGCGGAAGCGTTCCGGATGACGGATCAGCGCCGCCAGGCCGGCCGCGCCGGCGCCTTCGACCAGGGTCTTTTCGATTTCCAGCAACATCAGCACGGCTTGTTCGATATCGCCTTCGTCGACCAGCAGCAAGTCGTTGACGTCGCGCGCAATGATTTCACGCGTCAGCAGGCCCGGCGTGGCCACGGCGATGCCTTCGGCGATGGTGCTGGTGCCGAGTGGATGCTGGGTGCCTTGCAAGGCGTTGATCATGGACGGGAAGCGCGTGGCTTGTACGCCGACGATATCAATGTCGGGTTGGCGTGCACGCGCGGCAATCGCCATGCCGGCCAGCAAACCGCCACCACCGATGGCGACTACCAGCGTGTCGAGGTCGGGCACGACATCCAGCATTTCCAGCGCAATCGTGCCCTGGCCGGCGATGATGGCTTCGTCATCGTAAGGATGGACGAAGCTCAGGCCACGTTCAGGCGCCAGCGCGTAGGCGTGGGCGCGCGCTTCTTCCAGGGTGTCGCCGTGCAGCACCACTTCCGCGCCGAAGCCGCGCGTGCGTTCTATCTTGACGCCGGGCGTAAAACGCGGCATCACGATCAAGGCATGCAGGCCCAGCCGCTGCGCGTGGTAGGCGACGCCTTGCGCGTGGTTGCCGGCCGACATGGCAATCACGCCGCGCACGCCGTTGGCGGCGAGGTCGGTCAGCTTGTTGCAGGCGCCGCGTTCCTTGAAGGAGGAGGTGAATTGCAGGTTCTCGAACTTGAGGAAAACCTGGGCGCCGACGATGTCGGACAGCGTGCGCGATTCGACGCACGGCGTATTGAGGATCTGGCCTTGCAGCCGTGCGGCGGCGCGCTCGATGTGGTCGATGGTGATCATACGGTTGGCTCAACTCCGCGCAATACAGGGAGCAGACATTGTAGCCAGAGAGATGGCGGCTGCGGAATGTATTTGGCGTCGGGCGCCGCCCGGCCCTTGCGGGCCGGGGATGCTGCTTAGTGCAGTTTGAAGATGCCGACGATCTGCGCCAGGCTGGCGGCCTGGTCTTGCATGGCGCGCGCGGCGGCGGCGGCTTCTTCCACCAGGGCGGCGTTTTGCTGGGTGCTTTCATCCATCAGCACGATGGCGCGGTTGACTTCTTCGATGCCGGTGCTCTGCTCGGTGCTGGCGGCGCTGATCTCGGCGACGATGTCGGTCACGCGCTTGACGCTGGCGACCACCTCGGTCATGGTGGCGCCGGCGTTTTCCACCAGCTTGCTACCGCTGTCGACCTTCTCGACCGAGTCGGTGATGAGCTCCTTGATTTCCTTGGCGGCGCTGGCTGAACGTTGCGCCAGGCTGCGCACTTCGGACGCCACCACCGCAAAGCCGCGACCCTGTTCACCGGCGCGGGCGGCTTCCACTGCCGCATTGAGCGCGAGGATGTTGGTCTGGAAGGCGATGCCGTCGATGACGCTGATGATGTCGACGATCTTCTTGGAGGAATCGTTGATCGAGCCCATGGTGTCGATCACCTGGCCGACTACCTTGCCGCCCTGGGTCGCGACTTCCGAGGCCGATGCCGCCAGCTGGTTGGCCTGGCGCGCGTTCTCGGCGTTTTGCCTGACGGTGGAGGTCAGTTGCTCCATGGCGGCGGCGGTTTCTTCCAGCGAGCCGGCCTGCTGTTCGGTGCGCGATGACAGGTCGAGATTGCCGTTGGCAATTTCAGCCGAGGCGGTGGCGATGGTGTCGGTGCCGGTGCGCACCTGGCCGACGATATTGACCAGATTGTCGTTCATGCCCTTGAGTGCGGCCATCAGCTGGCCGGTTTCATCGCGCGATTCGACCGTGATGGTGGTGCCGAGGTCGCCTTGCGCTACGCGGCTGGCGACGTCCACCGCCTTGACCAGCGGCTGCGTGATCGAGCGCGTGATGGCCCAAGCCAGCGCAATGCCGCCGAACAGCGCGATGCCGCCGAGCGCGATCATCAATTTGCGAGCGGTGCGGAACAGGTCATCAACCTGGGCGGTCAGCTGGGTGATGCTGTCGCTCTGGCGGTTGGATAACTTTTCAATCGCGGCCAGATACAGCTGGCTGTCCGGCATCAATTTATCTTCGACGATTTTCCGGGCGGCATCTTCGTTGCCGGCATCCTTTTCCTTGAAGACGGCGCCGTTGTCGGCGATCACCACCTTGCGGCGTTCGTTGATCTCGTTGAGCAATTTCTTGCCTTCATCGTCCTGGATCAATTCTTCCATCTGTTTGACGTAGCCGTTGTTCCTGGCGATGGTGGCGACGATCTGGTCCTTGTAGAACTTTTGCTGCACCGGGTCGGCATTCTTGGCGGCGGCGACGATGCGGCCGACGTTGAGCTCGATCGATTTGTAGAAGGAATTGACCAGGCGTTCTTTGGCCAGGGCGTCGTTGACCATGAAATCGGTCAGGTTGCCGACCGACTGCAGGCGCCAGACGCCGATGCCGGTAATGATGCTCATCAGCACCAGCAGTGCCGCAAATGCAATCCCCAGACGTGTCCCTATTTTCAGATTTTTCATTGTCTTATTCCTCATGTTGGGCGCAGCCCGCCGTCTTGCCTGCCATCTTGTTGCCTGTTGTGTGTCGCGCGCAGCTTGTGGCCAGGCGCAAAAGATGACGGGCAGATTGGGAGCGAACCAATGCGCATCCCTCCATTAACGGATGCTGCAATGCCGTACTTGAGGAAAAAGCACGCGCGATACGTACAATTATGTTGTCAGCCTGGGGTCAGGCTGAGCGCATCATCGGCATGCCGTGTTTTATTGCTTGCCGCTCATGTTGCCGGCGAAGTCGTGTGCGATGGTGCGGAAGATTTTGGTGCATTCTTGGGCAAGGCCTCCCACAACTTGGTCAGCGCCGGCCGCTTGTTTTGCAGCGAGCGGAAGACGCGGATTTCCAACTCCAGCGTCCAGGCCTCGCCGCCGGCGGCCACCAGCTTGCCGTCGCCGAGTTCGCTCTCGACCGAGCGTTGCGGCAACCAGGCCAGGCCGTGGCTGTTGAGCGCCATGCGCTTGAGCAACTCGGCCATGTCGGATTCGTAGCTGGTCAGCAGACCCGGCGCTTGCGGCGCGTTGGCCAGGATCAACTCCATCACGCGGCCGAGGAAAGAAGTCGCCGGGTAGGCCAGCAGCTTGGTCGGCTTGCTCTTGCTGCCGGGCAAGCGGAATAGCGGCGCGCCGTTCTTGTCCGGCGCCGACACCGGGATCACGCGTTCGTTGCCCACCGTCACGTAGTCATATTGATCGGGGTTGAGCAGGATCGGCAGTTGCGGGTGATAAAAACATAGCAGCAGGTCGCACTCGCCCTCGCTCAGCGCCAGCACCGAATCGTGGATATTGGTGGCGGTGATGCGCGCGCTGACGTTGGCCTGGCCCAGACTGGTGCCGTTGAGCCGGTCCAGCCATTCGGGGAAGAAACTCAGCGCCAGCGAATGGCCGGCGGTCACGCGCAGCATGTTGTGGGCGGTGTGTTCGGTGCGCAGCTGGTTGCGCGCATCGGTGAGCAGCTTGATCGCTTCCGAGGCGGCGTCGTTGAACAGCTTGCCGGCCACTGTCAGTGTCAGCGGATAGGTGCTGCGGTCCACCAGTTCGGCGCCGATCCAGGCTTCCAGCGCACGGATGCGGCGGCTGAAGGCCGGCTGGGTGACGTTGCGATGATCGGCCGAGCGCGAGAAATTGCGCGTCGCCGCCAGGCTGAGGAAGTCCTCTATCCATTTGATGTCCATTTGCTTTCCTTTGCTGTTCTTTTGCGTCGACTGACGCATCTATACCAGCAAGCGGCGGGCGTGAAAAGTCCCGCCCGGTCGGCTTTTCCACAAACTATGCCGCTGTGACATAACCCTCGTACTACTTTGCATAGCCTCGCCTGCTACAGGCATTATGCTGATGACATCAGCTCATTTTGCTCAGCATCTTTGGAATCTTCGCCATGAAAGTAGAACAAATCCAGCGCGCCATGTCGGTCGGCGTCATCGGCGGCCTCGGCGCCATCGGCAGCGCCGATCTCTACGCCAAGATGACCAAGGTCGCGGCCAAGGCCGGGCCGCAGGAGCGCATCAAAGTGCTGTTCGGCCAGCAATCCTTCGACGACATCGATATGGCCGGCGCCGAAAACGCCCAGACCAATGCGCGCAAGCTCTACGTGTTCGACATGCTGCGCGAGTTCGAAGAGCGCAAGGCCGGCGCCGTGCTGCTGCCCTGCTTCATCAGCCACACCTTCCTGGACGAAGTGCAGGCCGAGATCAGCGTGCCCATCATCGACATGGTGGCCGCGATCCGCCGCCATCTGGCGCAACGCCTGCCCAAGCTGCAGAAGGTCGGCATCCTGACCTCCAGTTATGTGCGCAAGAAAGGGTTGTTCGAAAAGTATTTCAGCGCCGACGAGATGCAGCTGCTCTACCCTGCCGCGGCGATCCAGCACGCCTGCCTGATGCGCGCCGTCTACGGCACTACCGGGATCAAGAACGGCTACCTCGACGGCGAATCGATCGACTTGCTGTACCGCGCCTGCAAGGATTTGCTTGAGCAGGGCGCACAGGTGATCGTGCCCGGCATGACCGAGATTTCGACCGTGGCGGAAGTACTCAGCGCGCGCGGCATCCCCATCATCGACACCAACCAGATCTATGCGGAATCGGCATTGAGCTTCAAGGCCGAACAGATCGGCCGCTCGTTCAAGATCGGCGTGGTCGGCGGCGTCGGCCCGGCGGCCACGGTCGACTTCATCGAAAAAGTGATCAAGAACACGCCTGCCGCACGCGACCAGGACCACATCAAGCTGGTGGTCGAGCACAACCCCAAGATCCCCGACCGCACCGAAAACCTGATCGCCGAAGGCGCCGACCCGACCGTGGCGATCTACGCCGCCTGCAAGCGCCTCGAGAACGACAACGCCGACATGATCGCGATCCCGTGCAACACGGCGCACGCCTTCGTCGAGCGCATCCAGGCGTATCTGTCGATTCCCATCGTCAACATGCTCAGCGAAACCGTCAACTACATCGAAAAGCGTCACGGCGACAAAACCTGCATCGGCCTGCTGGCCACCTCGGGCACCATCGCCAGCCGCGTCTATCACCAGAATGTCGAGCGCAGCAAGTTCAGCATGGTGGTGCCCGACGCCGAGCACCAGGCGCTGGTGATGGACGTGATTTATGGCGAGCAAGGCGTCAAGGCCGGTTTCATCAATGACGAAGTGCGCGCCAAACTGCGCCGCGCGATGGCTTATCTGGTCGCCAATGGCGCCAATGTGATCGTGCTCGGCTGCACTGAGCTACCCTTGCTGTTCGCCCAGGACGACAAGTTCGCGGTGGCCGGCAAGATCGTGCCGGTGCTTGATCCGACGGAAATCCTGGCGCGCAAATGCGTCGCGCTGGCCAGTCCGCTGGCGCGCAAGCTGGCGTGAAGACGGCGCCGGCCGCGCCGTTCCGGCGCTTTCTGGAAGCCGAGCTGAAGCGCCGCACCCGTGACGCGTATACCGACCCGCTCATCGCGCGCTACCGCAGCCTGTTGCGGGCGCAGGCGCTGAGCGCGGACGAACAGGAGGAATGCCTGCGCCTGCAGCAGCGCATGTATACGCGCTGGCGCTGGCGCCACGCCACGACGCAGGCATTGGCGCGCAAGCGGGCCGCCCCGGTTTAAGCGCCGGGCGGCAAGGCCTTCATCCAGGTTTTTGCGTGGCGTCCGGCGCCATAGTAGTCGTCGATGAAACCATGGCTGCTGTCGCACACGCGATCGTAAAATCCCCAGCTGCGGCGATAGCGCGGACCGCTGTTGACCAGCAGATAAGCGGCGCCCTCCGTTGCGCCCATTTCGCACAGGCGACTGAACAGCAGGCGTCCCACGCCCTTGCCATGCAAATGCGATGAGGCGACAAAGGCGTTGAGCAATTCCACCGCGGTGCCGGCGACGGCGGCGCCAAAATGCTGCGCCATGCGGCTCTCGGGTCTCGCTAGCGCCATGCAGCCCAGCACCCTGCCCTCATCATCACTGACCACCTGATAACGCCGCCCGCGCCCGGTCTCGTCCGGCATGCCTTGCATGTAGCCGTGGATGGCCTGGATTTCGCTGTCGACGATGGCGCCGCTGTGCAGGTCGCGCACATGGTCGCGCAATATGGCATCGAGCGCGGCGATGTCCGGTTCTTTCAGCCTGCGCACGGTGAACACGGTGTTGGAACTGAGCGGATTGTCGCAGGGGCCAGGCAGCATGGTGCGCTTTCGTCGGTAAAGAGTGCTTACCTTAGCATCTCTTCCGCAGCGCAGTCCGGTGTGTGTGCCCTCTATTCATCGACAAATAAATCGGACTGGTACGCCACGAGAGTGCGCCTAGTCAGATATCAATTTTTCTTTACCATGCCATCAGTTCTTCTGGTTTGCGGGGGGACGGGGAAGATGAGATATTGCGGCTGGCGTCGCGCCTGGGCCGAACTCTTGTTCATCTCGCAAAAAGGCCGTCGCATCGGGGTGTTTCACCGTTCTGCATCAGCTACAGCGTGACATCGTCGCCAGCGTCCTGCGTGACGCACGTTTCAAGCAAGGAAGCATCATGAAGTCATCTCTCTGCATCGCCATGTTGGTCGGCACGGCGCTGTCGATCGCGCCGGCGTGGGCCGCTACCGCGATCAAGCCGCCTGACAGCAAAGAAACCGTCGTGTTGCAACGCGTCGCCATTCCCGGGACGAACCGGGAGATGGGACTGGGCATCGCCGAGTTCTCCCCCAATGCCGAAAAGTCGCGTCACAAGGCGACCGGTCCTGAAGTCTGCTACGTGCTGGAAGGCGAGCTGATCGTGGAAGTCGACGGCAAGCCGGCGCAACACATTCGCGCCGGCGGCAGTTACCAGATGCCCGAAGATGTGGTGCACGTGACCAGGGCCGGTCCCGCCGGCGCCAAGGTCGTGGCCACCTGGGCGCATGTACCAGGCAAGACATTCAACATGCCGGTTCTCCGCAACTGATTTTCCACGAATTGAGGTATCTCACATGTATCGCACAGCAAGCAAGAGCGCCGGCCTGGTGGCCGCACTTTTCATTTTTTCCGGCTGCAGCAGCTATGCGCAGCAGGGCATTGACCAGTCCGCCATCAAGAAGAGCGTAGACGCCACCATCACGCCGCTGATGCAGAAATACGCAATTGCCGGCATGGCGGTCGCGGTGACCGTCGACGGCAAGAATTATTTTTACAACTACGGCGTGGCCTCCAAGGAAACCGGGCAAGCGGTCAGCAACACCACCTTGTTCGAGATCGGCTCACTGAGCAAAACGCTGACCGCAACGCTGGCAACCTATGCGCAGGCCGACGGCCGGCTTGCATTGACGGACAAGGTCAGCCGGCACCTGCCCTACTTGCGCGGCAGCAGCTTCGACCATGTCAGCCTGATCAATCTGGGCACGCACACTGCCGGCGATTTCCCGCTGCAACTGCCGGACGAAATCACCAACGAGCAGCAGCTGATGGCCTATTACAAGAACTGGAAGCCCAGCCACGCGGTCGGCACTTACCGCACCTATTCCAATCCGGGCATAGGCTTGCTGGGCATGGTCACCGCCAAGAGCATGCAGATGCCGTTTGCCGATGCGATGGAAAAGACGCTGTTTCCCCAGCTCGGCATGACGCACAGCTATATCCATGTGCCGGCGGCGCAGATGAAGAATTATGCGCAGGGCTATAACAAAGCCGATAAGCCGGTCAGGGTGAATCCCGGCATGCTGGCCGACGAAGCCTACGGTGTAAAAACCAATACGGCCGATCTGATCCGCTTCATTGACGCCAACATGGGGCTGCTCAAACTCGACGGCAAGTTGCAGCGCGCCGTCGCCGATACCCACATCGCCTATTACCAGGCGGGCGCCATCATCCAGGACTTGATCTGGGAACAGTATCCCGATACCGCCAACCTGCAGCGGCTGCTGACGGGCAATGCCGACGCGATGGTGTACCAGGGCAGCGCCGCCACCGCGCTGACGCCGCCGTTGCCGCCACAGGCCGATGTCTTGCTCAACAAGACCGGTTCGACCGGCGGCTTCGGCGCCTATGCGCTCTATGCGCCGGCACAGAAAATCGGCATCGTGATGCTGGCCAACCGCAATTATCCCAATGACCAGCGCGTCAGCGCCGCCTACCGGATCTTGAGCGAGCTCGGCTTGCAGCACGCCGACTGATGGCAGGGGGAGCACGCCGCATTTCGGCGGGCTTCCTTCTTCCCTGTCTCCGGCCCGGAATCGCGGCGCACCATTTCGGACCACCGCCATCATACCGGGTCGCACCACGGCCGTACTTTGCGCGCCTTTGCCGCCTGTTTTGGCCATCTCCCCGTTGCTTCAAAGCAGCTAAAAACCTCCTCAACATCACCATTTCTTGTGCGCCGCAACGGCGGTCAGTCCTCTCTCCCACTCTAGTAAATCGTTGTTTTTAAAGCAGAAATAAGCCAGGTTCAGCGTTTTGCGATGCCATTTCCTGGCCGGATGTGGCACGATAAATGCATGTCTACTTTGATGTATACATTGGTGCCTACATTTAAAGGAACAACGATGAACCAGCCATTTCCCCCGTTTCAGCGTCTTTTCAAACACCTGGTCGCGGCCGGCCTGCTGAGCGCAACGTCTTATGCGGCCGGTGCCGCCACCATCAATATTTCGCTCGACGACGATCCAGGCAAGCTCGATCCGACACAATCGTCGATGATCGTCGAGCGCATGGTGTATCAGAGCATCTTCGACAAACTGGTCGATCTCGATGAAAACGGCAAGATCGTGCCGATGCTGGCGCAGCGTTGGACCATCTCCGATGATCAAAAGACTTACACGCTGTACCTGCAAAAAGGCGTGAAATTCCAGGATGGCACCGCATTCAACGCCAAGGCGGTGGAATTCAACCTGCTGCGCGGCCAGGAGAAAAGCTCGCTGCGTCGCAATGAGCTCAAATACATCAAGCAAATCACCGTCGTCGACGACAGCACCATCAAGCTTGAGCTGACCACGCCGTTTGCGCCGTTCATGTCCATCCTGACCGATCGCGCCGGCATGATGTCCTCGCCTGACGCGGTCAAGAAATTCGGCGAAGATTACGTCAACAACCCGGTCGGTACCGGTCCCTTCATCTACAAGGGCCGCCTCAAGGGCGCCACCATCACGCTGGAAAAGAATCCGCATTACTGGCAAGCCGGCCTGCCCAAGGCCGACGGCGTGACTTACAAGATCATGAGCGACGTCAATGTCGCCTTCAACAACCTGCGCAGCGGCCAGGTCGACATCACCAATCGTTTTCCATACAAGGAAATCACCAACATCGACGCCGGCGCCAAGTACGCGGTCATCAACAAGCCCTCGCTCGGTTTCCGCGGCTTTTACCTGAACACCTCCAAGCCGCCGTTCGACAAGAAGGAAGTACGTGAAGCGGTCGACATCCTGATTGACCGCAACGCCATCGCCAAGGTGGTCTACAACGGCGCGGTGGCGGCCAGCCATTCGCCGTTCAGCAAAGCCCAGTTTGCCCATGGCGACGCCGACGCGCCGCCCAAGGTCGACCTGGCGCGCGCCAAGGCGCTGCTGAAAGCGGCCGGCAAGGAAGCCGGCTTCAACTTCCGGCTGACCTTGCCGACCACGCCCTATGAATCGCAGGTGGGCCAGATGATCCAGGGCATGCTGCGCCCGGCTGGCATCACCGTGACGCTGGAAAAAGCCGAACTCGCCACCCAGATTGAATCCGGCAAGGCCGGCACCTATGAAGGGCTGTTCGTCGGCTGGAGCGGCCGTCCCGATCCCGACCAGAACGTCTACGACTTCGCCGTCACCAACGGTTCGCTGAACTACTCCAAGTACGGCACCAAGGAAGTCGACGACCTGTTGCAGCAAGCGCGCCTGGAAGGCAACGACGCCAAGCGCAAGGCTTACTACGATCAGGCCATGCAGATCCTGGTCAAGGACGTGCCCTACATTTACCTGAACCATGACAACGTCCTGTTCGGCATCTCCAAGGCGGTCAAGGGTTTCCGTTATGTGCCGGACGGCGTGATCCGTACGGCCACGCTGGCCAAGTAAAGCACGCTTGTTCAACCGTCGTCCCGGCCAGCGCCGGGACGGCGGCAATATCGATAAGAGTCTCCTTTTGCCACGGCGCCGCTGCCCATGTCTCCATTACTTAAACGCATCCTGCTGGTCATCCCCACCCTGCTGCTGGTCAGCATGGTGATCTTTTCCCTGCTGGCGATCCTGCCGGGCGATCCGGTGACCGCCATCCTCGGCCAGGAAGCGACACCGGAAGCCGCGCTGGCGCTGCGCGCGCAACTCGGGCTGGATGATCCCCTCTACCTGCAATACGCACGCTGGCTGGGCAACGTGCTGCACGGCGACCTCGGACGTTCCTTCATCGATCGCACGCCAGTCATCGACGTGCTGATGCAGCGCCTGCCGGTGACCATAGAACTGGCGGTCGGCAGTTTCGTGGTCGGCATCCTGATCGCCGTGCCGGCCGGCATCATGGCGGCGGTGCGGCCGCGCGGCATTGCCAACTATGTCAGCACGCTGGTGGCGCTGTTTGGCATGTCGGTGCCGCACTTCTGGCTGGGCATGATGTTCATCATCCTGTTCGCGGTCAAACTCGGCTGGCTGCCGGCGTCCGGCTATGTGCCGTTCACCGAGGACTGGCGCGGCAACCTGGCGGCGATGTGCATGCCGGTACTGGCCACCGGCCTGCGCGAGTCGGCGATCCTGATGCGCATGGTGCGCAGCAGCCTGCTCGAAGTGCTCAATGAAGATTACATCCGCACGGCGTTCTCCAAAGGCCTGAAAGACTGGCAAGTGGTGATCGGCCACGCGCTGCGCAATTCGCTGATTCCGGTGGTCACGGCCAGCGGCCTGATGGTGTCGGTGCTGCTCGGCGGGCTGGTGATTACGGAAAGCATTTTCGGTATTCCCGGCATGGGCAAGATGATCGTCGACGCCATCTTCCAGCGCGACTACATCATGGTGCAAGGCGGCGTCCTCGCGGCCGCGCTGATGGTGGTGATCGTCAACCTGGTGGTGGACGTGCTGTACACCGTCATCGATCCGCGCATCGAGAAATGAGGAACAACATGGATCAAGCCATCGTTAAAACACCTGCCGCCATCGACGCGTTGCCGCACCGCCAGCGCTTCATCGGCCTGCGCCGCTTCGCCGGTAACCGGCTCGCCGTGGTCGGCGCGGCCATCATCCTGTTGCTGATACTGGTCGCCATTTTTGCGCCGCTGCTGGCCACCAACGATCCTATCTTCGACCAGGATTACGGCAACCTGCTGTCCGGTCCCGACGCCGTGCACTGGATGGGTACCGACGACCTCGGCCGCGACATTTTTTCGCGCATGCTGTACGGCGCACGCATCTCTTTGCAGGCGGCCATGATCGCGGTCGGCCTGGCGTTCTGCACCGGCGTGCCGATCGGCATCGCCAGCGGTTATTTCCGCGGCTTCTGGGATGAATGGATCGTCATGCGTATCGTCGATGCGCTGCAGGCCTTTCCGCCGCTGATCCTGGCGCTGGCGCTGGCGGCGGCATTGGGCGGCGGTTTCTACAACGCCATGGTGGCGGTCGGCATCGGTTTTGCACCGGCCTTCATCCGGCTCGCACGCGGCCAGGCGATGAGCATCCGGAACCTCGATTATGTGATGGCGGCGCGCGCGGTCGGCGCCGGCCACATGCGCATCATGTGGCGTTATGTGCTACCCAACGCGATGGCGCCGCTGGTGATCCAGGCTACCTTTGCGATGGGTTCGGCGATCATCGCCGAAGCGGGTTTGTCCTACCTTGGCCTCGGCGCCAAGCCGGAAGACCCCAGCTGGGGCTCGATGCTGCACATCGCGCAAGGCTATCTGAACACCAACCCGACGCTGGCCCTGTGGCCGGGCGTGGCGATCTTTGCGGTGGTGCTGGGCTTCAATCTGCTGGGCGACGGCATCCGCGAAGTGTTCGATCCGAAGTTATACCGTTAAAGAGAACCGGCCATGTTGGAAGTAAACAATCTCAAAGTCGAATTCGTCCGCAACGGCAAGCGCGTGGCGCCGGTGGACGGCGTCTCGTTCACGGTCGGCGCCAATGAAACGGTCGGCCTGCTGGGCGAATCCGGTTGCGGCAAGAGCGTCACCGCGCTGTCCATCCTGCGGCTGTTCCCGATGGCCAGCAAGGCCGAGCTGAGCGGCGCGGTGCGCTACAACGACGGCATCGAAGAATGCGACATGCTGACCGCCAGCGATGCCACCCTGCGCGCCATGCGCGGCAAGGAGATCGCCATGATCTTCCAGGAGCCGATGACGTCGCTCAATCCGCTGCATCGCATCGGCGACCAGTTGCGTGAGATGTTGCGCGTACATAGCGACCTCAACCGCAAGCAGATCGATGCGCAAGTCATCGCCATGCTGCAACGGGTCGGCCTGCCGCGCGCCGAGCAACTGGTCGCCGATTATCCGCACCGCCTGTCGGGCGGCATGCGCCAGCGCGTGATGATCGCCATGGCGCTGTTGTGCAACCCCGGCCTGTTGATCTGCGACGAGCCGACCACGGCGCTCGACGTCACCATCCAGGCGCAGATCCTGGACCTGATGCGGGAGTTGAAGCGCGAGCACGGCACCGCCATCCTGATGATCACGCACGACCTTGGCGTGGTCGCCGAAATGTGCGACCGCGTGGTGGTCATGTATGCCGGCCAGGTGGTGGAACAAAGCAGCGTGCGCGAGCTGTTCGACGCGCCCGCCCATCCCTATACGCAAGCGCTGATGCGTGCGCGTCCGGCACTCGACGCCATCCCGGGCGCGCCGCTGGAAGCGATTCCCGGCTCGGTGCCGATGCCGGGTTCGGTCGCCACCGGTTGCCGTTTCGCCGCACGCTGCCCGAAGGTGCAAGAGCGCTGCTACCGCGATGCGCCTACGCTGGACAAGGTCAGCGACGGCCATCTGGCGCGCTGCTGGTATCCGAACTGAAGAGGCAATGATGAACGCACCTTTGCTGCAAGTCTCCGGACTCAAAAAACATTTCGCTTCCGGTAAGCGCGGCGCGCCGCCGGTCAAGGCGGTCGACGATGTCTCGTTCTCGATTGACGAAGGCAAGACGCTCGGCCTGGTCGGTGAATCCGGCTGCGGCAAGTCGACTACCGGCCGCAGCGTGCTGCGCCTGATCGAGCCGACTGCCGGCACCGTGCAATTCATGGGCGAAGAGATTTCGGCGCTGTCGGCCCCTGCCCTGCGCAGCATGCGTCGCAATATGCAGATGGTGTTCCAGGATCCCTTCGCCTCGCTCAATCCGCGCATGACCATCGGCGAAGTACTGGAAGAACCGCTGATCGTGCATGGCCTGTTCGACCGCGCCACGCGCAAGCGCAAGGTCGCCGAGATCCTTGATGTGGTCGGACTGAGCCAGGCCTATGCCGGTCGTCATCCGCATGAATTCTCGGGCGGCCAGCGCCAGCGCGTGGGCATCGCGCGCGCCATCATCACGCGACCGAAACTGGTGGTCGCCGATGAAGCGGTGTCGGCGCTCGACGTCTCGATCCAGGCGCAGATCCTCAACCTCTTGCAAGAGCTGCAAAAGGAATTCGCCCTCACCTATCTGTTCGTCTCGCACGACCTCGCGGTAATCCGCCATGTCAGCGACAGCATCGGCGTGATGTACCTCGGCCGCATGGTTGAGTACGGCAGTTGCGAGAGCGTCTACCGCGCGCCCAAACACCCCTACACGCAAGCGCTGCTGTCGGCGATTCCGCGCGAGCATCCCGACCAGGTGCGCGAGCGCATCGTGCTCAAGGGCGGCATTCCCAATCCGGCGGCGCCGCCGAGCGGCTGTCATTTCCATCCGCGCTGCGCCTCCTGCATGGAGGTCTGCAAGACCGAGACGCCGCCACGGGTCGAAACCGCGCCCGGCGAATACGTCGCCTGCCACCTGTACCGCTAGAATTCATCCTTCGCTTATCCTTCGTCCAGACCAGAAAACCGAAAGTACGCCATGCCAACCTTCAACGCCAATCACTATCCCTACGCCTCGCGCCGCAGCGCGGTGTTCGCCAATCGCGGCATGGTCGCGACCTCGCAACCGCTGGCCGCACAAGCCGGTTTGCAAGTGCTGCAAGCAGGCGGCAACGCCATCGATGCGGCCATCGCAGCGGCCGCCGCCCTGACCGTGGTCGAACCGACCGCCAACGGTATCGGCGGCGATGCGTTTGCACTGATCTGGCACAAGGGACAATTGCATGGACTCAACGCCAGCGGTCCGGCGCCGATGGCGATGTCGCTCGACAAGCTCACGGCCGCCGGCCACAAGGACGTGCCGAAATACGGCGCCCTGCCCGTCACCGTGCCCGGCACACCGTCGGCCTGGGCCACCATGGCGGAACGCTTCGGCCGCTTGCCGCTGACACGCTCGATGGCCGGCGCCATCAGCCTGGCGCAAGACGGTTTCCCGATCTCGCCGGTGGTGGCGCACGCCTGGCAGCAAGCCTATAAAACCTTCACGCGCGAGTTCAAGGAAGAACATTTCAAGTCCTGGTTCGACACGTTCGAGGCGCTCGACGGCGCCGGGCGTGCACCGCAGGCTGGTGAAATGTGGCGCTCGCCCGGCCACGCCGGCACCTTGCAATCGATCGCCGAAGACAATGCGCGCAGCTTTTACCAGGGCGCGCTGGCCGAGAAGACCGCAGCCTTCATCCGCGCCGCCGGCGGTTACATGGAGCTGGCTGACCTGGCCAATTACCGGCCGCAATGGGTCGATCCGATTTCGTCCAACTACCGCGGCTACGACGTCTGGGAAATTCCGCCCAACGGCCACGGCCTGGTCGCCCTGCTGGCGCTGAACATGTTGAAGGGCTTCGACTTCAGCGAACGCGACACGCTGCAAACCTATCACCGCCAGATCGAAGCCATCAAGCTGGCCTACGCCGACGGCCTGGCGCACATCGCCGACATCGACCACATGCGCGTCTCGGTCAAGGACTTGTTGTCGGACGCTTACGCCGACGAACGCCGCAAACTGATCGGCGCGCGCGCCACCCTGCCGGTGGCCGGCGAGCCGCCGCGCGGCGGCACCGTGTATCTGTGCACGGCCGATAATGAAGGCAATATGGTGTCCTTCATCCAGAGCAATTACATGGGCTTCGGTTCGGGCCTGGTGGTGCCGGGCACCGGCATCTCGCTGCACAACCGTGGCAACAATTTCACGCTCGACGCCGGCCATCCGAATTGCCTGGCGCCGGGCAAACGCCCGTATCACACCATCATCCCCGGCTTCCTCACCAAGGACAACCAGGCCATCGGCCCGTTCGGCGTGATGGGCGGTTTCATGCAACCGCAGGGCCACGTGCAGATGGTGATGAACACGGTCGACTTCGGCCTCAATCCGCAAGCCTCGCTGGATGCGCCGCGCTGGGAATGGGAAAGCGCCAACAAGGTCAGCATCGAGCACACCACGGCCGAGCATCTGTTCCGCGGTCTCGGCCCGGCCGGCCTCGGCCATGATGTCAGCTGGTCCGGCAACCAGCTCGGCTTCGGCCGCGGCCAGATCATCTGGCGTGATGCCAACGGCGTCTTGTGCGGCGGCACCGAGCCGCGCACCGACGGTTGCGTTGCGGCCTGGTAGTCCCACTCCTATTGATAAGGCCACGCGCCCATGCACGCCTCACCCGATCCGTCGCTGACCCAGAGCGACAGCGTTGCCGAAGAGCCGGTCAAGGCATCCTTGCCGGAGTATGTCTACGCACGCCTGCGTGAAGACATTTTTGAAATGCGGCTGCTGCCCGGCGACCAGGTCACCGAGACGGAGGTGGCAGCCTACTTCAAAGTGTCGCGCACGCCGGTGCGCGAGGCGCTGCAACGGCTGCAAAGCGACGGCCTGATGCAGGGCTATGTGCGCGGCGGTTGGGAAGTGGTGCCGATGGATTTCAAGCGCTTCGCCGACTTGTACGAATTGCGCCAGCTGATTGAAGTGCACGCCGTCACGCGCTTGTGCGCCGGCCCCGTCGAAGGAAAACAGGCCGTCGACATGAGCCAGATCAACGCGCTCAAGGCCGACTGGTGCATACCGCAAGCGCAACGCCTGGCCGACGGCCGCGCCGTGGCTGCGCTCGACGAATGCTTCCACCAGACCCTGGTGCGCGCCACCGGCAACCAGGAAATGGCCAGCGCCTTCGACCGCCTCACCGATCGCATCCGCATCGTGCGGCGCCTCGATTTCGTTTATGGCGATTGCGTTGGTTCGACTTACGACGAACACGCGGCCATCCTGGCGAATATTGAGGCGCGCAACGGCGCTGAAGCAGTGCGTCTGATTACCGAGCATATCGATGGCAGCCATGCGGAAGTCAACCAGATTACCTTGCATCGCCTGCACAGCGCGCGTGCTTCGGCTTCGGCCGCGGGTGAGCGCTTGCCTTATGTCACGGTGAGGGTGATGCGGTCCTTCTGATCCAGCTTGGCGAGCATCGTCTTTTGTACGTCCTGATTTTGTAGCCGGTTTTATTCTAGCCACATCACAAGAAGGAGAAAGACATGCTCGGATTGACTACGCTCGGCATCATCCACACCGCAATCTCGCTGGTGGCAGTCGCCACCGGCATCGTCATCCTGGCGCGCGAGCGCCGCATCCGCTACGCCACCGCTGCCGGCAAGCTCTATGTGCATGCCACCGTGCTGACTTGCCTGACCTCGCTGGGCATCTTCCAGCACGGCGGTTTTGGCAAGCCGCATGTGCTGGCAATCATTACCCTGGTCACGTTGGGAGTCGCACAAGCTGCCATCAAGACGACCTGGTTTGGTCACCGCAGCGCTTACGTGGAGATGGTGGCGTACTCGGCTACGGTGCTGTTTCACTTCATTCCGGCACTGACAGAGACGCGCACGCGCCTGCCATTCGGCGCGCCGTTCTTCGCCAATGCGGACGATCCACTGGTGAAGATGCTAACCGGCACGCTGGTGTTGCTGTTTTTGGTGGGGGCGACGCTGCAGGTGTTGTGGCCGAGGCGGCAGCGTTTCATTGAGGCGCCGCAGACCTTATGAATGTGTGGTTTGCAATGGCACCGCCAGTGAACTTGTAAATGCGATTAGAATTCATCCTTTGATCAGCTTCGGATAGCTGCATCTTCATTTCTAAGATAACGACAAGAACATGGCCGAAATTACACGCAAGCGCACCGGGGAGTTTTTACGCAAGCTGTTTGAGATCTTGATAGACGCCCCTGACGGTATGCAAGCACGTGATGCCTTGACGGCACTTAGTGGGCTGGTCACATTGACAGATTACGAAGCAGGAATGTTTGATTCTGGTGGACAGCGCTTTGAAAAGATTGTGCGCTTTGCCACCGTTGATTGCGTCAAAGCCGGTTGGCTAGTAAAGCACAAGGGAACTTGGACAATTACCGAAGCTGGTATAGCAGCGTATCGTGAGCTCAAGGATCCAGAACTGTTTTATCGAACAGCATTGAAGTTTTATCGCCAATGGAAGCAAGCTCAGAGAGGTGAGGTTGTGTCGGCTAACAGCGATGTTACCGAGCAAGAAACTACCGTTGATAAGGAAACCAGCATCACCTTCGAGCAAGCTGAAGAGCAGGCTTGGAATGAAATCGAACAGCACTTGAGCGCGATGAATCCTTATGATTTACAGCAATTGGTTGCTGATTTGCTCAAGGCGATGTCTTATCACGTATCCTGGATTTCCCCGCCAGGGAAAGACGGTGGAATCGACATCCTTGCATACACCGATCCACTTGGCGCGAGACCGCCGCGTATCAAGGTACAAGTCAAGCGTGTCGAGCAAAGAGTGACCAGCGAGGCGCTGCGTTCATTCATTTCTGTGATCGGGAACGAAGACGTTGGCCTTTTTGTATCGACGGGTGGTTTTACCCGCGATGCCGAGACGCTTGCCCGTATGCAGGAAACACGCAAGATTACCCTCATTGACATGAACCGTCTCACCGACCTCTGGATTGAGTTTTACGGCAAACTCGACGAGCAGGCGCGCCAACGCCTGCCCCTCACACCGATTTATTTTTTGACGCCGGCAGTTTGACTCGTTTCAGTGCGGTGACCACTCCGGTGTCTAGGACGGTGAAAATGGCTCGCCAGGAAAGAGAATATTTGGCGTGATGCCTTCCTGCAAACGTACTTCGCCGTTATTGATTTCAATTTTGAAGGCATGTTTGGTCTTGATATCAACCTCGGATGAATAAAACCGATAGTAGTCGCCCGGCTCATCAATTTCATAGTCTAGGGTAATTGAGCCGATGCGATTTTTTTCTGCGATCTTACCCAGAGAGTTGCGCAATTCGCCATATTCCTTAGCAAAATTACGCAGCTGGTCTTGCGAACGGAAATAAAAAATCAAGGCTTTTTCAAGAATGTTTCCTTCGGTCTCCATGTCGATTTCATTACTCATGGAATTAGGGATACAAAAGTTAAGCCCGAATTTGTCGTTGACCGCCATGGTCGACACCTTAAACAGGTTATAGACAATAAAGACATCGCGATCGCCATCAGCGAGTCGATACAGAATATCGCTCAGGCCAGCGTGCGGTTTGATAATAGGACGTGATTCTGGATCGCTGGTCTTGCCGACGTAGTGCACCTGAGATGCATGGCCGAAGCTAACTCCCGCGGTTTGAAAAAAATCATGGATCGCTGAGGTGGATTTGTTGCCGTCGGCATCTGTGAAAGTAATAAACCTGTCGTCGGTGGATACCATCGGCTGTATCAATTTACCGCTGTTGATATCTTTCATCTCAATGGTTGCTTTACGCACAGTACGCTCACGCCCTTCTTCAACCCAGATTTGCAGTTTTCCCAAGAGAGAATAGCGAGGCTGTTTTGCAGCAAACCGAAGGCGCTTGCGCGAAGCGATGAAGTAGATAAACTTCTTCTCGAGTTGTTCCCTGACGGTGGTTTTCAGTCGCTTCAGAAAGACGGCGACGGCCTGGCGTGTGTCGAACAAGGGATGGTCATTGACCACCATCTCGTACCAGATCATGTCTGCACGTTGTACTTCAACATGCCATTGCTTGGTGCTGTCCTGATAGGCCGGTTCCTTGGCCATAAAATCGAAATAACCTCTCATCGTCTTCTACTCCCTGTGTGACGCCCCATCGAGATAATTGAATTGTGGTTTGGCGGATAGCCTGGCCACGGTTTCTGTCCATTTATTTTTTGTCGTTATACGGTCCGGTACTCCTTCCCGCATTCCGGCAGTGTGATCAGGTTGTCGCTCCACTCATCGTTGATCCGGGTCCGCAAAATGGGGGCCTTATTGCCGTCCCGCATCACGTGGATATACACCGGCTTACCGCTCAGCTTATCCATCAGATAGAACCGTGAGGCCCGCACGGTGATTTGTGCCGCCGCGTCAGTGCACGCCAGGCGCCATTTGCCTGATGAATTGCCGATGTGGGTGATGTGCTCATGCGTGCTACCTGCCTGGGATCTGCTGACGCAATCAATTTCAAACTCCTGCATGCCGCTCCTTTTTCTATTTCAGTTTCGTTGTCACAATATAAAAATATGCATCAAGTCAATTGATGCAATGTTGCTCGAATATTAGTTGAGCTTTTGCCGTCTTGCAAGCAAAATTCTGCATCAAGTCGATTGGTGCAATATTGAAAACTCTACGAGACCTCGCCGATATTCAGGCCGGCTATCCGTTTCGCGGGTCGGTGCCTGCCGTCGCCGACGGCAATGCGCGCGCGCTGCAGATGCGCGATATCACCCCAGATGGCGTCGCCGACTGGCACGCCATGACACAGACCGACATCGGCAGCGCCCGCAGCGAGCAGCTCCTGCAGGCGGGCGATATCGTCTTTGTTGCCCGGGGCGTGCGCAATTACGCTGTTTGCCTCGGCGAGGTGCCGTTCGCAGCGGTTTGCTCGCAATACTTCTTCCTGATTCGCCTCAACAGCAGCAAGCTGCTGCCCGAGTTTCTTGCCTGGCAGATCAACCGTACGCCAGCGCAGCGCTATCTCGCCAGCAACGCGGAGGGCTCGGACCAACTGAGCATCCGCCGGGGCGTGCTGGAAGGCATGCCCATCGCTGTACCGCCTTTGGCGCAACAACATGCCATCATTGCGCTTGCCCATAACGCCATCGCTGAAAAGCACCGTCTTGAAGCCCTCATCAACAACCGTCAGCAACAACAAGACGCTATTGCCCGGCAATTGCACTCGTCGCAGTCCTAACCACCGAACAGAACATGTCAAAGATCACCACCAAAACAGTCACCAAGTCCGTCGCGGCGCCTGCAGTGACGGCAACCTCGGATAAATTGCCCTTGTCACCGAGCAGCGAGCAGCCGGGCACCATCAATCAGGACACCATCAACGCCGCCGTCTGGAATGCCTGCGACACCTTCCGCGGCACGGTCGATCCCAGCATTTACAAGGACTTTGTCCTCACCATGCTGTTCTTGAAGTACATCTCGGATGTCTGGCAAGATCATTACGACCAATACAAAAAAGAACACGGCGATCATCCCAAGTTGATCGAAGAGCTGCTCAAAAATGAACGCTTTGTGCTGCCCAAGTCGGCCGGCTTCTACGCTCTGTACGAAGCGCGTCATCAACCCGGCAACGGAGAGCGCATCGACAAAGCCTTGCATGCCATTGAAGAAAGCAACATCGGCAAGTTGCGTGATGTGTTTCAGGACATCAGCTTCAATTCCAATAAACTCGGCGATGAGGCGCAAAAGAACGACATCCTGCGTCACCTGCTGGAAGACTTCTCCAAGCCCGAACTCAATTTGCGTCCCAGCCGTGTCGGCACGCTCGATGTGATTGGCAACGCCTATGAATTCCTCATCAAGAACTTTGCCTCCACCAGCGGCAAGAAGGCCGGCGAGTTCTACACCCCGCCTGAAGTCTCGCAACTGATGGCGCAACTGGTCGATCCGCAGGAAGGCGACCAGATCTGCGACCCCACCTGCGGCTCGGCATCGCTGCTGATGAAGTGCGGCCAACTGATTCGCCGCCGCAGCGGCAGCAAGAACTACGCCTTGTTCGGTCAGGAAGCCATCGGTTCCACCTGGGCGTTGGCCAAGATGAACATGTTCCTGCACGGCGAAGACAACCACAAGATCGAATGGGGCGACACCCTGCGCAATCCCAAGCTGCTGGATGGCAAAGGCCACCTCCTGCAGTTCGACATCGTCGTCGCCAATCCACCGTTCTCGCTGGAAAAATGGGGCCACGACGCCGCCGAAAACGACAAGCACAAACGCTTCCAACGCGGCCTGCCACCGCGTACCAAGGGCGACTACGGCTTCATCCTTCACATGATCGAGACGATGGCCCCCGGCAGCGGCCGCATGGCTGTCGTCGTCCCGCACGGCGTGCTGTTTCGCGGCGCCGCCGAAGGCAAGATCCGCACACAATTGATCGATGAAAACCTGCTCGACATCGTCATCGGCCTGCCCGAAAAACTCTTTTACGGCACTGGCATTCCCGCCGCCGTTCTGGTGTTTCGCAAGAAGAAAAAAGACAATAAGGTTCTGTTCATCGACGCCAGCCGCGATTATCTCGACGGTAAAAATCAGAACATCTTGCGTGAACAAGACCTGGCCAAGATCATGGCTACCGCCGCCAAGCGTAAGAGCGTCGAGAAATACGCCTACCTCGCCACGCCGGCCGAGATCGCCGAGAACGACTACAACCTCAACATCCCGCGCTACGTTGACACCTTTGAAGAAGAGGAAGAAATCGACCTCATGGCCGTACGTGCGGAGCGGGAGAAACTGAAGGCCGAGCTGGCTGTGCTGGAAAAGCAGATGGCCGGGTATCTGAAGGAACTGGGTTACGAATGACGGGCATCAGGGCCAATGACCATATCGGTGACGTCACCGATATGGTCGCGCCATGCAGGCGAGGGAAAACAGCGCAAGCAGATGAGAAAGAAAACAGACCATGACCGACACTATCGATAGCTCCGCACCAGACGATGACATTGACTCCGATGCATCCGGCTTGCCCAATCGCGGCGAGTTGGTGCTGTACGCGACTGACGACGGCGAAGCGCAATTCTTTCTGAAAGCGGAAGACGGTACCGTCTGGTTGAGCCAGAGCGAACTTGCCGCACTTTTTCAGACATCTGTGTCGAACGTCAATATTCACATCAAAAACGTCCTTGAAGAGGGTGAGTTGGCCGAAGTTCGAACTATTAAGGATAATCAAATAGTTCAAAATGAGGGCTCGCGCCAAGTGCGCCGCACGGTCAAGCTCTACAACCTGGACATGATTCTGGCCGTCGGTTACCGGGTAAAGTCGCCGCGGGGTACTCAGTTTCGCCAATGGGCCAGTACCCATCTGAAAGAATTCCTGATCAAGGGCTTCGTCATCGACGATGCCCGCCTGAAAGACGCTAAGGCCTGGGATTACTTTGACGAACTGCTGGAACGCATCCGCGACATCCGCGCCTCGGAAAAGCGTTTCTATCAAAAGATCAAAGACCTGTTCGCACTCTCGGTCGACTACAAGGACGCCCCGCAAACTGCCGGTGTGTTTTTTGCCGAGGTGCAAAACAAGATGCTCTTTGCCGTTACCGGCAAGACCGCTGCGGACCTTATCGTCGACCGTGCCGATGCCAGCCAACCGAACATGGCCCTGCAAACCTGGAAGGGCGGGCGAGTACGCAAAACGGACGTCATCGTCGCCAAGAATTATCTGCAGAGCGACGAGATACAGCAGCTCAACCGCGTCGCCACCATGTTTCTTGACTATGCAGAAGATCGCGCCCAGCAGAGGAAGAACATCACCTTGCTCGACTGGCGCAAGTACGTGGACAATTTTCTGGAGTTCAACGAGCGGCCTTTACTCAAGGGGAATGGTCGCATCAGTCACGACCACATGGTCAACCTGGCACATGAGCGTTATGAGGAATTTGATGCGAAGCGGCGAGGAGCAGAAGTATTGAAAGCAGATGCGGATGACATTGTTGAGTTGGAAATGATTGAAAAAAGAAAAAAAACGACAGGGCGAAAAAATGATACCTGACCACTGGAAAAAAACTCGGCTTGGCAATTTGATTGCTTCACTTGATGCGGGGGTAAGTGTCAATGGCGAGGATCGCGCACTGTCGGATAGCGATCTTGGGGTATTAAAAGTAAGCGCCGTGTCAAATGGCGTCTTTCAATCTCAAGCATGCAAAGCGATTCTAAAAGAAGAAATTACTAAAGCGAAGATTTCTCCAAAAGCAGACAGAATTATCATCAGTCGCAGCAACACGGAAGCACTGGTGGGGGCGAGCGCATACATCAGTTCTGATCATTCGAGGTTATTTCTCTCGGATAAACTCTGGCAATTAGAGCCGAATCCACAAAATCCACCCCATATGCAATGGCTAGCATACTGGCTGTCTTCTTCTGAGGTTCGCAAGCGTCTTAGTAAGCTTGGAACAGGCACAAGTGGAAGCATGAAAAATATTTCAAAAGAAGAGCTGCTATCTCTCCAGATATTTTTGCCGCCGCTCCATGAGCAAAAAGCAATAGCGCAAGCGATGCAAGCATGGGATAAGGCATTGGTGCTCACCAAAGCGCTTTCTATCAATTGCCGTATGCAATGGCTCGCTATCATTAACCGTCACTTAATGCCAGCACCGAAAATGGAAGCCGTTGGCAATGGCACTTATCCGTCATCAGTGCAGCCTGGCGTCCCCAAACTTCCTCCCGCTCCGGTGGGCTGGCGAAGGACTACGCTTGGGGAGTATCTGCATGAGGTTCGGCGCCCAGTCGACCTTTTACCGGAAACCAAGTACAGGCTTGTTACCGTGCGTCGATCTCGCGGTGGTGTCGACACACGTGGGACATTACTTGGGGCGGAGGTAAAAACACCAACGCAATTTTTTGTGAAGAGCGGCGATTTCTTGATCTCGAAACGTCAGATCGTGCATGGCGCGTGCGGGATTGTTCCGCCGGAATTAGACGGTGCAGTGGTGTCGAATGAATATGCAGTGCTGGGAACTGATGGCCGACTCGATTTGCGTTTCCTTCGCTATTTGTCGGAAACGACGTATTTTCAGCAAACTTGCTTTCATTCCAGTATTGGGATTCACGTGGAGAAAATGTTGTTCCGCACAGAGCATTGGTTAACGTGGCCATTCAATATTCCACCACTTGACGAACAACGGCGCATTGTTGCGTTGTTGGATGTCGCCTCAGCACAGATTCATTCCGTCAACCGTCAACTAGAGTTACTGAAGGAGGAGAAGCGCGTGCTGATGAATGATCTTCTGACGGGAAAACGTCGCCTCCACCTGCTCGCAAACGAAGAAGCGGTGAATACCTGATGCCCTCCGTCCCCCAAACCCGCGAACAACTCAGCGCCCACATCCCGGCGCTGCATCTGCTGTGCAACTTGGGTTGGAACTTCCTGAGCACGGAAGACTGCCTGCGCTTGCGAGGCAGCACCCGCGAAGTGCTCATCAAGCCACGTCTGATCGAGGTCTTGCAGACGCGCCGTTTCGACTACAAAGGTGAATCTTTCCCCCTGTCGCCATCGGCCATCGATCAGATCGTGCGCGAGTTGTCTGCGGTGAGTTTGGCAGAGGGATTGACGCTGGCGAACGAGCGCTTGTACACCAAGCTGGCGCTGGGTATCACCGTCACCGAGTTCATGCCCGACGGCAAAAAGCATCAGCCCACCATCGCCGTGATCGACTGGCAGGACGTCAGCGCCAATCGCTGGGATGTGACCGAGGAGCTGGAGGTGTTGTCGGCTCAGGGAACGCATACGCGCATCCCCGACATCGTCTGTTACGTCAACGGCATTCCGCTGGCGGTGATCGAGGCCAAGCGCCCCGGTGTTGGTCACGGCGGTGGCAGCAGCAACAAGGCGATGGTGGAAGAGGGTATCAGCCAGCACTTGCGCAATCAGCGCAATGACGAGATTCCGCAATTATTTACTTATGCGCAGTTGCTGCTGGCGGTGAGCCATGACGAAGGACGCTACGGCACCACGCATACGCCTATCAAATTCTGGGCGCGTTGGCGCGAGGAAGAGTTCAGCGATGCGCAACTGACGGAGTGGAAGAATCTTCCCTTACCGGCGACGACGCAGTCGGCTCTGTTTGCCGGCAAGTCTGCAAAGCTGCGGCAGTATTGTGCGCAGTTGTGGTCCTTGCCGATGCTGGTGACGGAGCAGGATCGTTTGCTGGTTGCATTGTTGCAGCCGGCGCGTTTGCTGGAGTTTTTGCGCTTCTTCGTGCTGTTCGACGCCAAGGGCAAGATCGTGGCGCGGTATCAGCAGTTCTTCGGCATTCGGGCTTTGCTGGCGCGCATCAGTGAGCGCCGGCCGGACGGTGGGCGCGAGGGCGGGGTGGTGTGGCATACCACGGGGTCGGGCAAGAGTTTCACGATGGTGTTTTTGACCAAGGCCCTGGTGCTGGTCGACAAGCTCAAGGCTTGTCGCGTGCTGGTGGTGACGGATCGTCTGGATCTGGAAGGACAGCTGTCGCGCAACTTCATCAACAGCGGCGCCTTTGGCTCAGCGATTGCGACGCGCAAGGAAGGCGAGAAGGCCAAGGTCGGCTCCGGCCGTGAGCTGGCCAAGCGCATCGGTCAGGGGACCGAGCGCATCATTTTTACCCTGATTCACAAGTTTGCGACGGCGTCGCAATTGCCTGAGTGTTACAACTCCTCGGCTGATCTCATCGTGTTGGTAGACGAAGGGCATCGCAGTCATGGCGGCGAGACGCATGAGCGTATGCGCAAGATGTTGCCGCGTGCCTCCTACGTGGCGTTCACCGGCACGCCTTTGTTGAAGAAGGAAAAGGCCGCCAACAAGTTCGGCCCCATCGTGCATGCCTACACCATGCAGCGTGCGGTGGAAGACGGTACGGTGTCGCCCTTGTTGTATGAGGAGCGTGTACCTGAACTGACGATCAATGAGGATGCCGTCAATCGCTGGTTCGACAAGATCACCACCGGTTTGTCGCCGGCGCAGAGCGCCGATCTGAAAAAGAAATTCGCCAACAAGCGCGTCATCTACGGTGCCGCCAATCGCATCGAGCTGATTGCCTGGGACATCGCCGCCCATTTCAACGAAACCATCAAGAAGCTGAACCTCGGCCTCAAGGGGCAAGTGGCGACCTCCAGCAAACTGGAGGCGGTGCGCTACAAGCAGTATCTGGACGACACCGGCCTGGTCAGCAGTGCCATCGTCATCTCGGCGCCTGACAGCCGCGAGGGCAACACGGAAGTCGACGAGAGCAAAGTGCCGGAAGTACAGAAGTGGTGGAACGCCAACGTCGGCAATCAACAGGAAGACTATGAACGACGCGTCCTGGAAGGTTTTGCAGGCGACGGCGATCCGGATCTGCTGATCGTGGTGGACCGTCTGCTGACCGGCTTCGACGAGCCGCGCAATACGGTGTTGTACATCGACAAGCCTCTCAAGGAGCACAGCCTGATTCAGGCCATCGCGCGCGTGAACCGGCTGCATGAAGAGAAGCGCTACGGCATTCTGGTCGACTATCGCGGCATTCTCAAGGAACTGGATACGGCGGTACGCGCCTATCAGGATTTGGAGTTGCGTACTCAAGGTGGCTATGAGCTGGCCGATATTGAGGGCTTGTACCAACAATTCAGTAGCGAATACAAGCGTTTGCCGGGTTTGCATCAGGCCTTGTGGGCGCTGTTTCCCGGCATCGTCAATCGGCTGGACCGCGAGCAATTCCGCCAGGTACTGATGCCGAAATATGCGGATGATGAAGAAGGTCAGAGTTACGATCTACGCCAGAAAGTGCGCGAGGATTTTTACGAGGCATTGACGCAATTTGGCCTCTGTCTGCAAACGGCACTGTCGTCGCGCAGCTTTTATGACGACAATAGCTTCAGCGAAGAGACGGTGCGCGAATACAAGGAAGACTTACGATTTTTCAGCGAACTGCGTGGCGTTGCGCGACGCGATGCGCTGGAAACGGTGGACTATAGTGTCTACGAAGAGCAGATCCGCCGTATGGTGGACAAGCAAGTGATCGGCCGGGAAGTGCGTGAGCCGGATGGTGTCTACTTGGTGCACAAGCTTGGCGAAGATGCGCCAGAGGAGTGGCCGGAAGAAAAGACGCGCAACGAAACCGACTTGATCCGCACCCGTTTGAAAAAAACCATTGAACAGGATCTGGCGGAAGATCCCTACGCACAAAAAGTGTTTGCCGAGTTATTGAAGCAGGCCATTGCCGAGGCAGAGGCGATGTTTGATCATCCGCTCAAGCAATACGCATTGCTTAAGAAGTTTGAGGAACAAGTTGAAAGTCGTGAGCTTGACGGCGTGCCGGATACCTTTGGTGACAACATGCATGCACGCGCTTACTTTGGTATTTGTCGTCTGGTATTGGGTGAAGCGGATTTTGCCGCAATTGCGACGGAACAATTAGTTAGTGAGTCCATAGAAATTGACAAGGTCGTGCATCAGGCCGTCGCAGAAAATTCGCTGAACCCGCAAAATATTGAAGCAGTGATTCGCAAGACGCTGTTACCGCGTTTGTTCTCATTGCTTGGTCTGGAGCGGGCGAAAGACGTGATTGATCAAGTGATACAAGTCACCCGTGTGGGACTGAGCAGAGGAGCGCGCTGACATGCGGCGCAGCATTCGCTATGGCGACGAGCGGATTAGCTTCACCATTCGTTTTGTCCCGCGATCGCAGCGGCGTGTTTCCATCAGCGTCTTGCCTGACGGCACAGTTGTAGTGGATGCGCCGGATTCCAGCGAACCACAGGAAGTTGTCGCCGCAGTGCATCTTCGGGCACGTTGGATTTGGCAGCAGTTGACAGCACGTCAAGAACGAATGCGCCACGTTTTGCCTCGCGAATACGTCAGTGGTGAAAGCTGCTTTTATCTGGGCAAGCGCTATACCCTGAAGATCAAGGTCTCAAGCGATGCCGTTGGAGCGGCGAAGCTCTTGCGCGGCAAGTTGGAGGTTACGACGCCCAGGCGTGATCCGAATACCATACGTCGCCTCCTGGATGTCTGGTATAGAAAGCGGGCAGAGGAAGTCTTTGCACGACGTATTCCCGAGGTCGCAGATGACTTGCGCTGGTTAAAGAAGGTGCCGCCATTCCGCTTGTTGAATATGCGTACGCAATGGGGCAGCTGCTCCCCAAGTGGTGTTCTCTGCCTCAATCCGCAATTGGTAAAGGCTCCGCGTTCTTGTATCGATTACGTGATTGGCCACGAGTTGTGCCACCTGAAAGTACACAACCATAGTCTTGCTTACTATCGCTTACTTGCTGCACTCATGCCCGATTGGGAGACGCGCAAGCAGGAACTCGACGAGATGGCGGAAGTATTCCTTAATCGATAGCGTTTTACTCTCACGTCACCAACGTCGCAATGACAAGCAGTCCTGCCAGCACCAACGCCGGCTTGCCCGTACCCATCACCGAGCGCGGCGCATAGCAAAGCTGCAGCACCAGCAGCAGGGCGGCGACGGTCATCGTGCCTAGCCATGCAACAGGACCGATGCCCCAGCCGCTGTCGCGTACACAAATGATGAAGGCTAGCGTCAGCGCCAATGAACCCAGCCAGCGACCGCGCTTGCGCAATTGGGCGCCGGGCTCGGCGCCGCGGCCGTGGATGTCGGCGTAGTGGCGATCCATCGCCAGGCTCAGCGCTACCCAGGCGCTGTAGGTCAGCGCCAGCGTCGCCAGGAAAGGCAGGGGGATGAGGTCCATCATGCGGCCTCCCGCAGGCCGGTATCGTCGCTGGTCGCTGCGGTCTTGGCCGACTGGTGTTGGGCTCTCTTCTTGCGTCCCAGGTGCCAGGCTGCAAACGCCAGGCCGATGCCCAGCGCCAGCACGGTGAGGTCGAAGCCGGCGACCGACCACGGACCTTGCGCCAGGAACAGCGTCACGCCCAGATGCGACGAGGTGGTGAATACATTCAATACCGGGATGCCCATGAAGAGCAGGGCGCCGGTCCACAATTGCCATTGCCACATGCGGCGGTCGGGACGGATTTGCGCCAGCACCGCGGCGATGCCCCAGGCGATGAAGAACCAGTTCATTTCGGCGTCAGGACGTTTGTCCAGCGCCACCGGCAACAAGCGGTTGGCCCAGAAATAAGTGGCGAAGGCGATCGGCAGGCCGGCGATGGCGCCGATGTTGAGCGCATCCACCAGGCGCAGGCCGAAGCCGACCCGGCCACCTTGCGCCAGCTGCTTGGCATAGCCCTGGCGCGTCTTCACCGCCCACAGCAGTGCGCCGGTGGCGACCATGGCGCAACCGGACAAGCCGCACAGGAAGAACAGCACGCGCAGCAGCGGATTGGCGAAGTGTCCGAGGTGCAGGCCATACAATACGCCGCGCGTGGCATTGGCGCCGCCGAGGTGTTCGCTGTCGGTGCTCATCAGTGCGCCGCTGACGCCGTTGAATTGCATGGACGGCTGGATGTAGTTCAAGCCTTTTTCTTCCTGGCGGCGGATCTGGATGGTGGCGTTGGCGTCGCCCGGTTGGTTGATCGTGATGCCGACCGCCGGGGTACCGTTCCAGTGTTGTTCGGCTTGCGCCAGCAGCGGCTGCAGCGGCGTCAGCGCAGCCGCCTTACCGGCCGCCTTGCCGTTCTTGGCGCTCGGGAAGACCTCGCCGAAGAAGCTGTCCTGGTCGCCCTTGTAAGCCGTTTGTATGCCCGCCGGCATGTACATGAACATCAGCGTGACCAGCCCGGTATAGGTGATCATCAGGTGATAGGGCAGCGCCAGCACGGCCGTGGCGTTATGGGCGTCGAGCCAGGAGCGCTGGCCTTTGCTGGGGCGGAAGGTGAAGAAATCCTTGAAGATGCGCTTGTGCGTGATCACACCGCTGACGATCGCCACCAGCATGAACATGGCGCAAAAGCCGACGATCCAGCGCGCCCACAGGGGCGACATGTAGTGCAGGTCGAAATGCAGGCGATACAGGAATTCGCCGCCGCGCGTCTCGCGCACGTCGGGCATTTTTTTACCGCTGATCGGATCGATGATTTGCGACGTGAACCTGCTGCGCGCCTTTGGTCCTGCGTCTTTGGGGGGAGGGCTGACCCAGCCGATGCGCAAGGCCGTGCTGCGTTCGGCCGGGAAGGTGATGAACCAGCGGGTGGCGTCGGGCGCTTTGTTTTGCAAGGCCGTCAGTGCGACCTGCACGGCCTGCGCGCGGGTGACCTCCTGGCTGTGCGAGGCATGCAGCTCGGGCTTCATCCACAGCGTGATCTCTTCACGGAAATACGATGCGGTGCCGCCGCAGAACACCAGGAACAATACCCAGCACACCAGCAAGCCGGACCAGGTGTGCAACCATGCCATCGACTGGCGGAAACCCTCCCTCATGCGAGGCTCCCTTGCGCCAGCAAAGCCAGGCCCAGCAGCAGGCCCGGCACCGCCAGGCCGGCCCATGCGCGCCAGGCGTTGCGCGCGGCAAACACCCACAACACGGCGCCGCAAAACACCACGAAGGACAGCAGCGTGGCGGTGATCACCGCTTCGGCACGCGCCATCGGCAAGACCACGGCGAGCAGGGCGGTCGTCACGGCCGACAACGCATAGCCGCCGCCGATGGCGGCCAGCACACGCGCAGTGACGTCGAGGCGATAACGCAGGGCAGGATTCAGGTTCATTTCTCTACCATTTCATGGTTGGGCTATGCCGTTGCTTCCGAAGCTGTTCGAAGTCTGTCGCGAGAGGCCATCAGCTGGTGGCGACCGCAGCGCAGGATGCCGGAGTGTACGGAAGTACACGATGATTCCGAGCGCCGTACGACGCCAGATCATGGCCTCGCAGCAAGAGTTCGAGCAGCTTATTACCAGGCGTAGCCCAGGGTTGCTGTCACCGTACGAGCTTCGCCGTACAGACAGTAAGTACTGGAGCAAATGCCCGGGTAATAGACTTTGTCGAACAGGTTCTGAATGTTAAGCGACAATTTCGCGCCTTTCAGCTTCGGATCCATTTTCGCCAGATCGTAACGCAACATCGCGTCGATCAGCGTGTAAGCCGGGATCTTCTGGGTGTTGCCTGCATCCAGCCACATCCAGCCGGTATAGCGTGCGCCGGCGCCGAAGCCGAGACCGTTCAGCGGACCGTTCTTCAACTCGTAATCAGCCCATAGCGATGCGGTGTGCGGCGCCAGCGAGGTGGGCGCCTTGTCCTGCGCCGGGGCGTTGGCTTTGGTGTATTTGCCGGCAGTGTAGGCATACGCGGCGGTCAGGTTGACGCCGCTGTCGAGGGTGAGCTTGGCTTCCAGTTCCACGCCGCGGGTGCGCAACTCGCCGGTCTGCACCGAGCACAAGGTGCCACCGGCGCAGACGTGGGTCGGATCGGGATCGGTGACGGTGTTGTTCTTCTGTTTTTGCTGATACAGCGCAGCCGAGAACAGGGCATTGAAGGCCTTGGGCTGATAGCGCAGGCCGGCTTCATACAACACGCCCTTGGTCGGGATGAAGGGCTTGCCGAAGAAATCGGTGCCGCTGATCGGTTCGAAGGATTCCGAATAGCTCAGGTAAGGGGCAAAGCCGTTGTCGAACAAATACAACGCCGCCAGCCGTTTGGTGAAGGCGCTGTCTTCCAGTTTGGCGGTGGTGGCCAGAGTTTGCTGGTTGCTGGTGCTGGTGCGCACCTGCTCGTAACGGCCGGCCAGCGTGAAGCGCCAGTTGCCGAGCGCGGCCTGGTCTTGCAAGTAGACGCCGGGACGTTCTTGCTTTTGCAGCGTCGGCGCAGCAAAGGTCCAGGCCGATGTCGGGCGGCTACCGTAGACCGGATTGAAAATATCGATCGAGCTTGCCGTGGCGCTGGCACTGCGGGTCGATTCTTCGTACTGAGAATAGTCGAAGCCGAGCAGGCTGGTGTGCTTGAACGGACCGGTGTCGAACTTGGCTTCCAGATGCGTATCGACGTTGGTGGTCTGGCTCTGACGCCAGGCTTGCGTAGCCGAACGCAACACGGTGCGGTTGTCGGCTTGCAGGTTGGCGAAGTTGGTCGGCGAGATCGCGCGCGAGTAGGCGTTGACGTCCGTGAAGCGGAAATTCTGGCGCAGCGTCAGGTTGTCGTTGAAACGATGCTCGAAGGCATAGCCGACGGCGTGTTGTTCACGCGTGTAGACGTTGTAATCCGGCTCGCCGAGATTGCGGTTGCGCGCGATCTGCCCCAGCGGGTTGGCCAGCAGCGTGCCCACCGCCGGCATGAAATTGCGCGGGCTCAGGTCTTCGTTCAGGTAATGCGCCAGCAGCGTGAAGCTGGTGTCCGCCGAAGGCCGCCAGGTGATCGCCGGCGCGAGGTAGCGGCGGTTGTTCTTGACGCCGTCGACACTGCTGCCGGCATCGCGGAACAGGCCGTTGAGGCGGAAGCTCAGCTTGCCGTCGTCGTCCAGCGCACCGCCGATGTCGAAGGTCGCCTGCTTGCGGTCGAAGCTGCCGGTCTGCAGCTGAATTTCGCGGATCGGTTCCGCCGTCGGTCGCTTGCTGACCGAATTGACGATGCCGCCCGGCGCGTTCTGGCCATACAGCACCGAGGCCGGCCCGCGCAACACTTCCACGCGTTCCAGGCCCCAGGTTTCGGTGCGCATGGTAACCGCGCCGCCGCCGCCCGAATACACCACGCGCAAGCCATCCAGATACTGGGAAGAGAAAAAGCCGCGGATATATTGCCAGTCGCCGTTGGGGTCAGGGTAGGGCGCGCCGACGCCGGGGGTATAGGCCAGCGCTTCCACCAGGTTTTGCGCGCCGCGCGTGTTCATCTCGTCGCGGGTGACGACCGACACCGATTGCGGGGTTTCCAGCAACGGCGTTTCGGTCTTGCTGCCGGTCAGGGTTTTCTTGGCCACGAAGCCGCTGACTGGGCCGGTGGCGCTCTGGTCGGTGCTGGCGGTGACATTGATTTCCGGCAGGCTGGCGGTGGCTTCCTGGGCCGACGCGGCGTTGGCGTTGCAAAACAAGGCGGTGGCAACCGCGGCCGAAATAGCCGTTGGCCGCGCTCGGAACGAGCGGTATGACATGGTGGACTTCCCTCAAAGTTATCGTTGTTCCTGTGCCTGGCAACGATAAAATCGGGAGCTGGGTGTGTGGAGAGCGTCGAGTTCTGTTGTAGTTATCGCGACGAATTCCTAGATGATAACAATTCTTATTTGATTTGTCATGGTCTTGTCAGCTTCGGCACGGGAAGCAGAACGCGATTGGAACCAATGTTGCACCATGCAGCATCGCCGCAATTTGTGAAACAATGCAGCTTCTCTTTTCCACGCATCGCAGCGATTCGCCATGACGAACACCAGCGCTCCCGCCACCTTCATCGAACTTGATGCGCTGATCCGCGCCAACTACGCCGACATGCGACCGCAGTTCCAGGCCGGCGCCGCCTTCCTGCTCGACAATCCGGGCGAGGTGGCGGTCTCGACCATGCGCGCCGTCGCTACACGTGCGGGAGTGCAGCCGTCGACCTTGGTGCGTTTGTCGCAATACCTCGGCTTCCCCGGTTGGGGCGAGTTGCGCGCGCTGTTTGTCGAGCGCCTGGCCGTGACGCCCAAGGCCTACGCCTACAAAGCGCAGAGTCTGGTCAAGCGCAATAACAGCGATATCCTGATCGCCGAGATTTTCGAAGCCCAGCGCGCCAACCTCGACGCCTCCGAACCCAAGAATGCCGACGAACTGCTGCGCGCCGCCAAGGCGCTGACCAAGGCCCGCCACGTCCATATCGCCGGCTTTCGCGCGGCCTATTCGGTAGCCTTCATGCTGGAATACCTGTATCGCCTGTTCCGCCCCAGCGTCACGTTGATCAAGGGCACCGCCGGTTCGCTGGCGATGGAGTTGCGCGCGGTCACGGCGCAGGACGCCACCGTGGTGATCAGCTTCGCGCCGTATTCGATCGAAGCCGTGCAAGTCGCCGAAGCCGCCAAGCGCGCCGGTAGCAAGCTCATTGCGCTGACCGACAGCGCGGTGGCGCCGGTGGCCTTGCAGGCCGACCACACGATTTTGTTTTCGCATGACAGCCCTTCGTTTTTCCCGTCCATGGCGGCGGCGATTGCGGTGGCCGAAAGCCTGATCGAGCTGGTCATTTCGCTCGATGACGACCAGGCCGTCAAGCGGCTCGAGCAAGCCGAAGACGAGCTCTACCAGAGCGGCGCTTACGTGCGCGCGACCGGCAAGTAGGCCGGGACAATGACAAACGCGCCTGACGGCGCGTTCCTTTTCCGGTTCCTCCGTGGGGCCCTCATCAGGCCGATGGTGCATCCAGCGCCGGCAGGCCGAGACTGGTTGCGCCCAGCCAACTGAGTTCACCGGCGGCGTATTCGGGTGACGCCAGCAATTCCGCATGCGCCAACTGCATCGCAATGAAGAGCGCCTGCACGCCGTCAATCCCGAAGAACGCTCGCCGGGATTGCCGATCAGGCCATCGCAGTTCCATCTCGCATTGCCAGTCCATTGCAGCAGGCTGCGGCTTGTACAGGCGCAGCACTACCTCCTCATCGCTTCGCAGGGTGAATTTTCTCTCGGCAAAAAAGGTCATTGTCATTTTCCTCAATCAGCTAAACGGTTGTTGCAACGGCATCGATGCTGCGGTCCATTATAAAAACCCATCCCTTGAGGCAGATATAGGAAAACTCCGAAAGTTGACGCCAATCACTGCAATCGCCATGCGATGCAACAAACGTTGCAGATAGATGTTGCAGGCAGTCAGCCCCCACTGCAAGGGAATGGCTGCACCAAAATGGTTGCGCTGCGGACCATGCGTCGCACCAAAAAATGCATAATTAAATATATATGCAACAAACGTTGCAAAAGCACTTCTTTCAATTTATAGTTGGCCCAACTTGAATTCCGCAAGAGGCCAGCTTCATGACACACGTCTTCCATCGTTACCCCAAACAACAGCTGCCGGTCGCCGTCGCCGGCGCCGGCATGGAGCTGGTCGACAGCAGCGGCAAGCGCTACATCGATGCCTGCGGCGGCGCCGCCGTTTCTTGCCTGGGCCATGCACATCCGCGCGTGCTCGACGCCATCCACCGCCAGATTGACCAGCTGGCCTATGCCCACACTTCCTTCTTCACCACCGCAGCGGTGGAAGAGCTGGCCGACAACCTGAGCGCCTCGGCGCCGGGCGATCTGAAGCATGTCTACTTCCTCTCGGGCGGTTCGGAAGCCATCGAAGCCGCACTCAAGCTGGCGCGCCAATACCACGTGGAAAACGGACAAAAGCAGCGCCATCATTTCATCGCGCGTCGCCAGAGCTATCACGGCAACACGCTGGGTGCACTGGCCATCGGCGGCAATGCCTGGCGTCGCGAAGCCTTCCTGCCCTTGCTGGTGCCTTCGCATCACGTCTCGCCTTGCTACGCCTACCGCGATCAACTGAGCGGCGAATCCGACGCCCACTATGTGCAACGCCTGGCCGATGAGCTGGAAGCAAAAATCGTCGAGCTGGGCGCCGAGCAGGTCGCCGCCTTCATCGCCGAAACCGTCGTCGGCGCTACTGCCGGCGCGGTGCCGCCGGTGGCCGACTACTTCAAGAGGATTCGCGCGGTCTGCGACAAGTACGGCGTGCTGCTGATTCTCGACGAAGTCATGTCGGGCATGGGCCGCACCGGCTATCTGTACGCCTGCGAAGAAGATGGCGTGGTGCCCGACATCCTGGTCATCGCCAAAGGCCTGGGCGGCGGTTACCAGCCGATAGGCGCGATGATTTGCAGCGAGCGCATCTATAACACGGTGGTCGGCGGCAGCGGCTTCTTCCAGCACGGCCACACCTATATCGGCCACGCCACCGCCTGCGCCGCCGCGCTGGCCGTGCAAAAGACCATCAAGGACGACAACCTGCTGGCCAACGTGCAGGCGCGCGGCGCGCAATTGCGTGCGGGCTTGCGCAGCGCCTTCGCCGATCACCCGCAGGTCGGCGATGTGCGCGGCCGCGGCTTGTTCGTTGGTGTTGAACTGGTGGCCGAGCGCGGCAGCAAACAGCCGCTCGATCCGGCCAAGCGCACACACAGTCGCGTCAAGAGCGAAGCCATGCAACGCGGCTTGCTCGTGTATCCGATGGGCGGCACCGTCGACGGCCGCCAGGGCGACCACATCCTGATCGCGCCGCCCTTCATCAGCAGCGCCGCCGACATCGACGCCATCGTTGAACGCTTGATCCCGGCGGTCGACGCCGCACTGACCTGACGCACTACCCACGTTCTATCTTCGAGAGGAAGCGACATGAAACGAATCACCCTGACACTGCTTGGCATGCTGTCTGTACTGAGTGGCCTCAACAGCGCCACTGCCGCCGACGCCGGGCTCGGCGCCACGCTGCAAAAGATCAAGGACGGCAACGTCATTTCCATCGGCCATCGGACCAGCTCAATCCCGTTTTCTTACTACGATGAAAACCAGAAGGTGGTCGGCTATTCGCAAGACCTGTGCAACAAGGTGATCGACAGCGTCAAAGCCAAACTGAACCTGCCCAACCTGGAAGTGCGCATGATTCCGGTGACCTCGCAGAATCGCACGCCGCTGCTGCAAAACGGCACTATCGACCTGGAATGCGGCGTCACCAGCAACCTCAAGGATCGCTGGCAGCAAGTGTCTTTCAACACCACCTTCTTTGTCGCCAGCAGCCGCATCCTCACGCGCAAGGACAGCGGCATCAAGGACTTCCCCGACCTGGCCGGCAAGGCCGTCGTAACCAATGCCGGCACCACCTCGGAACGCCTGCTGCGCACGCTCAACGAGCGCCGCAAGATGAATATGCAGATCCAGAGCGCCAAGGACTACGGCGAAGCCTTCCTGATCTTGCAATCGGGCCGCGTCGCCGCGTATGTGATGGACGATATCTTGCTGGCCGGCGCCCGCACCACGGCGCAGAAACCCAACGACTGGCTGCTGACCGGCACGCCGTTCGGCGCCGAACCCTACGGCTTCATGGTGCGCAAGGACGATCCGCAATTCAAGCAACTGGTCGACGGCACGCTGGGCGGCCTGATGAAGAGCGGCGAGATCAACCGCATTTACGCCAAGTGGTTCACCTTCCCGATTCCGCCGAAGAACATCAGCTTCAATTTTCCGATGCCGGAAGATGTCAAAAAACTCTATGCCAACCCCAGCGACAAACCCATGGATTGAGGTGCCGCGAGGAGGAGGTCGTTTACTCAATTCACCCACTCGCCGTCATCCAGCGCCGTGACGAACGCCGGTATGACACCCGGCCTGACCGCAGACCCTATACTGAAGAACCGCAACCAGTTGGAGCACCAGCATGACCCAAACCCGCCTGCCGGCCTTCGATCCGGCCCACGCCACGACTGAGCAGAAAGCACTGCTGGACGACATCCTGTCGGGGCCGCGCGGCAATCTCAATGGCCCGTTCGTGAGCTGGATCCACAGTCCGGAACTGGGCCAGCTGGCGCAAAAACTGGGCGCGTACTGTCGTTACCAGACCGGATTGCCGCTGCGTCTGTCCGAGCTGGCGATCCTGGTCACCGCGCGCGAATGGCAGTCGCAGGCGGAGTGGTATATCCACTTGCCGATTGCAGTCGAAGCCGGTTTGTCGGCCGCCGCCGCCGAGCAGATTCGCCTCGGTCAGGAGCCGTTGTTTGAACAGGAAGACGAGCGCGTGATCTGGGCTTTTGCCATCGAGCTGTACCGCAACAAGCGCGTGGCCGACACCACCTATGCGCGCGCGCTGGACTTGTTCGGCATTGAGGTGGTGGTCAACCTGATCGGCCTGCTCGGTTACTACGCGCTGGTGGCGATGACGCTCAACGTTTTCGGCATGCGCGCCGAAGGCCAGAGCACGCTGCCTTTCCCTGAACCACCGATTACCTGAGGCGCGAGATTACATCATGGATTATCGCTGGAACTGGAGCGTCTTCCTCAACCAGGCTGCCGACAACCAGACCTACGTCGACTGGCTGCTGTCGGGTTTGTCGATCACGCTGGCGCTCGGCCTGGCGGCCTGGCTGATCGCGCTCACCCTGGGCACGGCGCTGGGCATCCTGCGCACCTTGCCTGATCGCTGGCTCAGCGGTATCGCCGCCACCTATGTGGAATTGTTCCGCAACGTGCCGTTGCTGGTGCAGATTTTCATCTGGTATTTCGCCATGCCGGAGATCCTGCCGTTCGGCCTGGGCGACGCCATCAAGAGCATGAGTCCGCTGGCGCAACAGTTCACCACGGCGATGCTGTGCCTGGGTTTCTTCACTGCCGCGCGGGTGTGCGAACAAGTGCGTTCCGGCATCCGTGCCTTGCCGCCGGGACAAAAGAATGCCGGCCTGGCGATGGGTTTCACGCTGGGCCAGACCTACCGTTATGTGCTGTTGCCGATGTCGTTTCGCATCATCTTGCCGCCGCTGACGTCAGAGTTCCTCAATATCTTCAAGAACTCCGCCGTGGCCTCCACCATCGGCCTGCTGGAACTGGCCGCGCAAGGGCGCCAGCTGGTCGACTACACTGCCCAGCCGTATGAAGCCTTCATCGCCGTAACGCTGACTTACATGCTGATCAACATCACGGTGATGACGCTGATGCGCTGGCTGGAAGGGCGCGTCGCCTTGCCCGGTTTTGTCGACAGCAAATGAGAAAGCAAGGGCCATGAGCTATCAATTCGATTTCAGTTCGATCACGCCGGCGGCCATCGCCGTGCTCGGCCACGGCATGGCGATTTCATTGCAGATCACCGTCACGGCGATCGCCTTCGGCATCGTCTGGGGTACCTTGCTGGCGATGATGCGGCTGTCGGCATCGAAGCCGTTGCAATGGTTCGCCACCGGCTACGTCAACCTGTTCCGCTCGATACCGCTGGTGATGGTGTTGCTGTGGTTCTTCCTGATCGTGCCGCAGTTGCTGCAAAAGGTGTTCAAACTGTCGGCGTCGAACGACTTGCGCATGACGTCGGCGCTGGTAGCGTTTTCACTGTTCGAGGCGGCTTATTATTCCGAGATCATCCGCGCCGGCATCAAGAGCGTGGCGCGCGGCCAACTGGCGGCATCGTTTGCGCTCGGGCTGACCTATCTCCAGACCATGCGCCTGATCATCCTGCCGCAGGCCTTCCGCAACATGGTGCCGTTGCTGCTCACGCAAGGCATCATCCTGTTCCAGGACACCTCGCTGGTGTACGTCAGCGCGCTGGCCGATTTCTTCGGACGCGCCTACAGCATAGGCGAACGCGACGGCCGCATCATCGAGTTGCTGTTCTTCGCGGGCGCGGTCTACTTCGTGATCTGCTTCAGCATTTCCTTGCTGGTCAAGCGCACCATCAAATCCTAGAATGCATTTCATCAACAGGCGCGGGATAGGCGCTAGTATCCCCGCGCGCGGTCATAGACATGCGGCGGCGTGGCGCCGTTCTCCATGGCACGGATCACCTCTGCCGCCTGGCGCGCACGTTCGCGGCGCGAAGGCGTCGCTGCGCCATGCGGCGTGACGATGATGCGCGGATGATTCCATAGCGGTGAATCGGCCGGTAAGGGTTCGATCGCGAAGACGTCGAGCAGCGCCGAGGCGATGTGGCCGCTATTGATTGCGGCCAGCAAATCGTCGGTCTGTACATGGCTGCCGCGACCGACATTGATGATCGCCGCGCCGGTCGGCAATTGCTGCAACAGGTCGGCGTTGATGATGTCGCGCGTGTCTTCGGTGTCCGGCAACAGGCAGATCAGGATATTGCTGCGCGCCAGGAACGCGCCGAACTCGTCGGCGCCGGCATAGCAGGCGATGCCCTCAACCGCGCGCGGCGAGCGCGCCCAGCCGGCGGTGACGAAGCCCAGGTTGGCGTGCATGCGCGCGCATGCCAGGCCCAGCGCACCGAGCCCCATGATGCCCACGCAGGTTTCCACGGCGGTGCGCGCGGTGGCGAATTCCTTCCACATGCGTTGCGACTGCTGGGCGATGATGCGCGGCATGTCCTTGAGCAGCATCAGGCTGCTCATCGCGGTGAACTCGGCCATGCGCTGCACGGTATCGTCGGTGACCATGCGGATCACCGGCACCGTCGCCGGCAGCGCCGGATCGGCCAGGATATGGTCGACCCCGGCGGCGCTGCTGATGACGGCTTTCAGCTGGGGATAGCCGGCAATGCGTCCGGCTTCCGGCTGCCACACCAGCACATAGTCCACCGCGCGCGCATCGATGCCGGCATCGTCCCACCAGCGTACTTCCACTTCCGGCGCGAACTCGCCGAAATTCTCTTGCCACTCGGCCACGGCTTCGATGCCGCCCGATTTGACCAGCAGCACGGGACGGCGGCCGCCGTTTGCCCGACTCATGCGGATTCCCCGCCGGCACTGGCGACATGCATGGGGCGGCGCAGGGCTGGATCGAAGGGATTGATGCGCTTGCTCAGGACATCGGCTTCGCGTTTCAGGATTTGCACTACGGTCGGCAGCCGGTCTTCGCTCAGGCGCGAGGTCAGCGTGCCGATGCTCAGCGCGGCGACGATCTGGCCGCTGCAATCGAAGATCGGTACCGCCAGCCCGGCCATGCCGTCAAGCAGGCCGGCGTTGCGCGCGGCATAGCCGGTCTGGCGAATGCGCTCGATTTCCGTGCGCAGGTAGACTTCATCGAACACCCCGAACTCGCGGATGCGCGGCAAGTTGTAGCGGATCACTTCGTCGCGTTCTTCTTCCGGCAGGAACGCCAGGATCGCCAGCGCGCCCTGGCCCACGCCCAGCGCCACGCGCCCGCCGATGTCGCCGGTGAAGGCGCGGATCGGGAACGGCCCGTCGACGCGGTCCACGCACACCGCATCGAAGCGCGAACGCACCAGCAGGAACATGGTGTCGCCCAGGCTACCGCACAGGCGCAGCAGTACCGGCCGGCACAGCGCGCGCAAATCCCAGCCGTTGCCGGCACGTGCGGCCAGGCTGAACAAGTCCATGCCGAGCCGGTACAGCTTGCTGCGCTCATCCTGTTCGACCATGCCTTCATTGACCAGCGATTGCAGCAGGCGATGCGTGGTGCCTTGCGTGAGGCCAACATCTTTGGCGATTTGGGTGACGCGCATGCCTTGTGCTGGTGCAGTGCCGAGGATGCGCAAAACCGCAAAGGTGCGTTGCACGCCGTTGGCAGGAAGAGGGGTTTCGGTGCGCATATCGATGGAGTGGAATGGTTATAGCCGTCTGACGAAATGAATTTCACTGAACGGAATAAATACTAAAAATATCCTGTTTGATGAAATACGATAGCAGAATTGGCAAGGAAATTGCATAAGGATTGCAATAACTCATGCGATACATGAGCAATCCATAAGCAATTCGGATACCCGCTGCACAGGCGCCGGATCGCACCGGCGACCACCATTCTGGAAAGGGCTTGCCATGTCGTTTCTTACGCTGACCAATGTCAGCAAGTTTTATGGAGATACCCAGGCGGTATCGTCTTTTAACCTGAGCGTGGAAAAGGGCGAGTTCATCTCGCTGCTGGGTCCGTCCGGTTGCGGCAAGACCACCACGCTGCAGATGATCGCCGGCTTTGAAAGCGTCAGCGGCGGTCGCATCGAGCTCGACGGGCGCGACATCACCCACACCAAACCCAATACGCGCGGCCTCGGCATCGTGTTCCAGACGTATGCCCTGTTTCCGCACATGACGGTGGAGCAGAACGTCGCCTTCGGCCTCGAGATGCGCAAGATGCCCGCTGCCGAACGGCGCGACAAGGTCGCCCAGGCGCTGGAGCTGGTGCACCTGGAACAACATGGCAAACGCTATCCGCGCGAGATGTCCGGCGGCCAGCGTCAGCGGGTGGCGCTGGCGCGTGCGCTGGTGATCCAGCCGCCGGTGCTGTTGCTGGACGAGCCGCTGTCCAACCTCGACGCCAAGCTGCGCGAAGAAATGCAATTCGAGTTGCGCGACATCCAGCGCAAGGTCGGCACCACCACCATCATGGTCACGCATGACCAGAGCGAAGCGATGTCCATCAGCGATCGCGTGGTGGTGATGGAAGCCGGCCATGTCACGCAAGTCGACCGGCCGCTGAGCGTGTATGAACATCCGGCCAATCGTTTCATCTCTACCTTTGTCGGCAAGGCCAACCTGCTCGAGGGCAGCGTGCTGCGCCTGGCCGGCGACCATGCCGACATCGACAGCGGCGGCATGACGCTGACATTGGCAGCGGTCGACAGCGGCTTGCGTGCCGGCACGCAAGTGCAGTTGGGTTTGCGTCCGGAAAAACTGAAATGCGTCGCGCCCGGCAAAGGGCGTTGCGACGGCCAGGTCAGCCAGCGCTTCTTCCTCGGCAGCCAGTGGATGTACAGCATCGTCACGCCGCTGGGCCCACTGACCGTGCTGGTCGCCAATGACGGCGCCGCCATGCTGGAGCCCGGCCAGACCGTCGGCATCGACTGGAACGACCACAACCTGCGCCTGATTTCCGCCACCCGCACGGCAGTCTCTGCTGCGGAGGAGGTGCTGTAATGAGCGCCGCTTCCGCTATTCCCACCACACCGGGGCGCAACCGCAGCCTGCCGTGGCTGATGTCGGCGCCGGCGATCCTGTTGTGCGGCGTGATGCTGCTGGTGCCGCTGTTGCTGACCTTGCTGTTGTCGTTCAATGCCTTCGATGCCGATACCGGTCCCAAAGCCGGCACCTTCACGCTTGAGCACTACCGCGCGGTGCTGATCGATCCGTATTACTACGAAATCTTTTGGCGCACCTTTTGGATTTCCGGCCTGGTGACGCTGATCTGCATCGTGGTCGGCATGCCCGAGGCCTATATCCTCAACCGCATGCGCAAGCCGTGGCGCTCCATCATCTTGCTGGTGGTGCTGGCGCCGCTGATGATCTCGGTCGTGGTGCGGGCCTTCGGCTGGAGCATGTTGCTGGGGCCGGAAGGCCTGATCAACGGCACCCTGGCGGCGTTCGGTATCGGCCCGTTCAAGATGCTCTACACCGAAACCGCGATCGTCATCGCGCTGGTGCATGTGATGCTGCCGTTCATGGTGATCCCGGTCTGGACCTCGCTGCAAAAGATCGATCCCGGCGTGGTCAATGCGGCACTGTCGCTGAACGCCTCGCCACTCACCGCGCTGCGCCGCATCGTCTTGCCGCAGATCATGCCGGGCGTGTTGTCGGGCAGCCTGATCGTGTTCGGCCTGTCGGCCAGTTCGTTTGCGATCCCCGGCCTGCTCGGCGGTCGTCGTCTCAAGATGATGGCCACACTGATCTACGACGAATACCTGCACGAACTGAACTGGCCGCTGGGCGCCGCCATCGCCTTGCTGCTGTTGCTGGCGAACCTGGTGATCATGCTCGGCTGGAACCGCATGATAGAACGTCGTTACCAGAAAGCATTGGGGTGAACGCATGAACAAGAACGGACCGATTGCGCTGCTGTTCAATGCGCTGGTGATCAGCTTCATGCTGGCGCCTATCCTGGTGGTGTGCATGATCGCCTTCACCCCGGAAAATACCCTCACCATCCACGGCCCGGAACTCTCGCTGCGCTGGTTCAAGGCGGTGTTCGCGTATCCCGATTTCGTCAGCTCGTTCTGGAACAGCCTATGGCTGGGACTGGCGGCGGCGACTATTTCCACCGCCATCGCGGTGCCGGCCGGGATGGCGTTGATCCGTTATCCGATGCGCTGGAGCGGCGTGCTGCAGGGCTTGTTCCTGTCGCCGCTGATCATCCCACACCTGGTGCTGGGCGTGGCGCTGCTGCGCCTGTTCACGCTGATCGGCGGCGCCGGCAGTTTCGGCTGGCTGATCATGGCGCATGCGCTGGTGGTCACGCCCTACACCATGCGCCTGGTGATGTCGGCGCTGATCGGTTTCGATCGTAGCGCCGAGCATGCCGCCTTTTCGCTCGGCGCCGGCAAGACCACGGTGTTCCTGCGCATCACCTTGCCGATGATCTTGCCCGGCATTACCGGTGGCTGGTTGCTGGCCTTCATCAACAGTTTTGATGAAATGACGATGTCCATTTTCGTTACCTCGCCGTCGACGGTGACGCTGCCGGTGCGCATGTACATGTACGCCACCGAATCCATCGATCCGATGATGGCGGCGGTGTCGGCGCTGATGGTGGCGATCACGGCCGGCGCCATGATCATCCTTGATCGCGTCTACGGACTCGACCGCGTGCTGGTGGGGCGCTCATGAAGACTGCCGTGCAGCGTCCGCAATTTTTCCGTATCGCCGAACAGGCGCGCCTGCCGCTGGCCTTCGTACTCGACGGCCGGCCCGCCACGGCGCTCGAAGGCGACACCGTGTTGACCGCGATCCTGCTCAACGTCGGCCAGCTGCGCCGCAATGAATTCAGCGGCCAGCCGCGCGCCGGCTTTTGCATGATGGGCGCCTGCCAGGATTGCTGGGTGCAGACCGTCAGCGGTGAAAAGCTGCGCGCCTGCTCCAGCTTCATCCGCGAAGGCATGCACTTGCTCACCGACATGGGAGACGCCGCATGAGCAAGCTTGCTCCCTTGATCGTCGGCGCCGGTCCGGCCGGCGTGCGCGCTGCGCAAACCCTGCTCGAACATGGCCTGCGGCCCATCGTGCTGGATGAAGCGCCACAGGCCGGCGGTCAGATTTACCGTCAGCCGCCGCCAGGTTTTTATCGCAGCAAGCAACAGCTGTACGGCTTCGAGGCCGGTCGCGCCCACGCCATTCATCGCAGCTTCGCCACGCTCGCGCCGCATCTAGATTACCGTCCGCAAACGCTGGTGTGGAACGCCCAGCCCGACGTAGTCGACACCATGCACACCGCCACGCTGGCGGCCGACAGCATCGCCTGGCAAGACATCATCGTCGCCACCGGCGCCACCGACCGCGTGCTGCCGTTTCCCGGTTGGACCACGCCGGGCGTCTATACCCTGGGCGGCGCCCAGGTGGCATTGAAATTCCAGGGCTGCGCGATCGGCCGCAAGGTGGTGCTGGCCGGCACCGGGCCGCTGCTCTACCTGGTCGCTTACCAATACGCCAAGGCCGGCGCCGAGGTCGTGGCGGTGCTCGACAGCAGCAGCTTGTCGGACCGCATGGCCGCCTTGCCGGCCATGCTCGGCCAGCCGGCTTTGCTGCTCAAGGGCGTCTACTACCTGGCCTGGCTCAAGGCGCATCGCATCGCCTTGCACAGTCATGCGCGCCTGTTGCGTGTGGAAGGCGGCGCGCAGGTGAACGCGGTGGTGTGGCGACGCGAAAGCATGACGACTGCAGACCTCGCCATCGGTCCCGAACAAACCATTGCTTGCGACGCGCTCGGCTTCGGCTACGCGCTGCGTTCGGAAACGCAACTGGCTGACCTGCTCGGTTGCAAGTTCGGTTTCGACGCCACCCAGCGCGCCCATTTACCCGCGCGCGACGTCGCCGGGCGCAGCAGCGTGCCCGGCGTCTACCTGGCCGGCGACGGCGCCGGTATCATGGGCGCCGATGCGGCCGAGCTGGCCGGTGAACGCGCCGCGCTGGCGTTGTTGCAAGACCGCGGCATCGCCATCGACAGCGCGCGCGCCGCCTTGCTGGAGCGGCGCCTGGCGCGCATTGCCGCCTTCCGCAAGGGACTGGAGCGGGCGTTTCCGTTTCCGCAACGCTGGGCCGCATTGGCCGACGACGAACTCATCGTGTGTCGCTGTGAACAAATCAGCGCCGGTGAATTGCGTCAGGCGGTGCGCGCTAACCAGGCGCAAGAAATGAACCGTCTCAAGGCGCTCACGCGCATCGGCATGGGCCGCTGCCAGGGCCGCATGTGCGGCGCCGCCGCGACTGAAATCCTGGCGCAGGCCTGCGCCGTGCCGTTGGCGCAAGTCGGTCGCCTGCGCGGGCAGGCGCCGATCAAGCCGGTGCCGATCGGCATGCATGCGCGGCAAGCGGCCGCAGCGCCGACAGCGTCGGTATTCCAGGTCGCACTGGCGGCGGGGGAGGACGAATGAACGCGCCTGTCAGCACCAATATCAGCATCGGTGTGAAGAAACTGTCGGCCGACGTGCTCATCGTCGGCGGCGGTATCGTCGGCGCCTCGGCCGCGCTTGCGCTGGCCAAGGCCGGGCGCAAGGTGGTCTTGCTGGAACGCGACCTGTGCGGTTCGCGCTCCAGCGGTATCAACTACGGCGGCGTCCGGCGCCAGGGCCGCGCGCTGTCGCAACTGCCGCTGGCGCAACGCGCGCATCGCATCTGGGCGGGTTTGCGCGACTTGGTCGGCATCGACGGCGAGTACGTGCGCAGCGGCCACTTCAAGCTGGCGCGCAGCGCCGCCGACATGCAGGCGTTGGAAGCCTATGCCGAACTGAGCCGGCCGTTCGGACTGGGCATCGAGCTGGTCAGCGGCGAGCGCTTGCGCCAACAGTGTCCCTGGCTGGGCGGCGCGGTGGTGGGCGGTTCGCTGTGTCCGGAAGATGGCCAGGCCAATCCGCGCCTGGTGTCGCCGGCCTTCGCGCAAGCGGCGCAACGCGCCGGCGCCCACATCATCGAAGCTTGCGAAGTGCGCGAAGCCGGTTACGACGGCAGCGCGTTTTCAGTGCGCGCCGAACTCCAGGGCGAGACGCTGCAGGTGCGCGCTGCCGCGCTGATCAATTGCGCCGGCGCCTGGGCCGGCAAACTGGCCGAGGCCTTCGGCGAAGCGGTGCCGATGTTCAGCGGCCATCCGAATATGGCGGTGACCGAGCCGATCCCGCATTTCCTGCCGTGGAGCCTGGGCGTGGAAGGCGGCTCCATTTATTGCCGCCAGGTCAGCCGCGGCAACGTGGTGCTCGGCGGCGGCCGCGGCTATGCGCAAGACGCGCTTCGTGCGCGCTCTTCGCACGACGCCATCCTGGCGCTGTTGCCGCAGGCGGTAGCGTTGTTGCCGGCTTTGCGCCACGTCCACATCATCCGCACCTGGAGCGGCGTCGAAGGCTATCTGCCCGACCGCCAGCCGGTATTGGGGCCGAGCAGCACGCAAGACGGCCTGTTCCACGGTTTCGGTTTTTGCGGCGCCGGTTTCCAGATCGGCCCGGCCGCCGGCGCAGTGCTCGCCGAGCTGGTGCTGCAGGGCCGCAGCGAGACCCCCATCGACGCTTTTTCCATCCGCCGTTTTCTTCCCGTTGCAGATGTCAACCTCGCTTCCGAACCAGAAAGGAAAATTCAATGATGTCGCTTTCATCTTCTTCCCTCATGCGCACCTGTAGCAGCGCCGTGGCGGCAGCCTTGTCGCTGCTGGCGCTCGGTAATACCGCGCACGCCGCCGATCCCAAGACGCTCTACATCGGCATGAACGGCGGCAACATGGAAAAGACCTATACGCAATTCGTGTTCGGTCCCTTCGAGCAAAAGAACAACGTCAAGATCGTGGTGGTGCCGGGTGGCTCGGCCGACATCCTGGCCAAGGCGCAAGCCGGCAAGGACAAGCCGCAGATGCATCTGATGTTCCTCGATGACGGCGTGATGTATCGCGCCATCGGCCTGGGCCTGTGCGAAAAGCAAAAGCCGAATCCCAATCTCGCCGGCATCCTGCCGGTCGCCCACATCAAGGGCGACATGGCGACCGGCGTGACCATCAGCATGACCGGCCTGGCCTACAACACCAAGGTCTATGCCGACAAGGGCTGGGCGCCACCGACCTCGTGGCTGGACATGGCCGACCCCAAGCTCAAGGGCAAGCTGGTGTTCCAGTCGCTGTCGTCCTCCACCTTCGGCCTGCACGCCTTCCTCGCCTTCAACAAGTTGAAGGGCGGCACCGACAGCAATGTCGAGCCGGGCTTCACGGCCTGGCCGAAGACGGTTGGTCCCAATGTAGTGGAATACATCGCCAGTTCGGCCAAGATTTCCGAGATGGCGCAAACCGGCGAAGCCGCACTGTTCCCTTACACGCCGACGCAAGTGACGATTTTGAAGAGCAAGGGCATCCCGGTTGAATACGTGCATCCGAAAGAAGGCGGCGTGGTCTTGATGGTGGCGCAATGCGTGATCGCCAACAACAGCGAACCGCAACTGGCGCAAGAACTGGCAGCCTACCTGCTGAGCCCGGAGGCCCAGGGCAAGGCGCTGGAAAACGGCAGCTTCAACCCGACCAACACCAAGGTACAAGTCACCGGCGCGGCCGCGGCCGAACAGAAGCGCTTGAACGACTACGTGAAGAACTCGCGCAATCTCGACTGGGATGAAGTCAACAAGAACCGCGCGGTGTGGAATACGCGCTGGAACCGGACCATCGAGCGTTGACTTGCCGTTCAGCCATGCCGGCGTCATGCACCTCGCGTGACGCCGGCATGAGTGTGGAAAAGCATGCCCGGCGGCAAAGCTGCAGGCCGGAATTTTTCCCCGCCGGACATCTTCAATTCAATATTCCTCGTCGTATATTTCCCCTCTGGCATGACAGTATTGCAGCCGAATTTCGCTAGTCGGCAGCGATAGTTGTGAGTCAATCAAGCTATTCAAAACTATTCTCAATACTTCCTTGCGCTAGCCTCGCATCTTTACTAGATTGGGTATTCAACCAGAAAAACAGATCACCCGAATAGCGTACTTGACTGTCCACCCAAGGAGCACAGTAATGAGTCCTGCTACATCTGCTGTATTGGAAGAACGCGCCGCCATGGCGCACGCCGGCGTGCTCGGTTATGGCATCTCCCCCCGCCCGCAACGCCGCCGTGAAGCGCTGGCTGTTACCCTGATGGAACTCGATCCGCGCGACGTGGTGGATGGGGTGCTGCTGGAGAACGGCCTGTTCCTGGCGCCCGATCCGACGCCGGTCGGCAGCATGCGCGAGTTGTGCCCGCATTGCGAGGGCGTGGCGTTGCAACTGGTGTTGCGCCGCCATCATGTCAAACGTTCCCACCTGTTTTGTGAACACTGCACGCGTTGCTATGACGCCCAGTGCGAGGGAGGTTATTCGATACTGGGGATCGTCTGAGACGATGGTTTTTCAACCACCACAAGCGGCCTGAGGGCCGCTTTTTTCATGGCTGAAATTCTCCGGGCGCAAAAAGCACCGTCGTTCCGGCGGACGCCGGGCTCATTTCTCCATCTCCGCTTTCACGGCGTCGAGCATGTTGCGCAGGTCGCGCTTCATGAGCGCTGCACCAAACAGGCTGGGTACATAAAAATCGGGTGCCAGCTGGCCGGTGTAGGTGATGCGCGTCTGGCCGTTGTCGATGCTGTGCAATTCCCAGCGCGCCTGGTATTCGCGCATGTTGCCGCCGAGCAGGCGCAGGTCGATGCTCTCCATCGCTTGCTCGGTGACGCTCAACCTCAGGTCGACGGCTTGGCGGATGAACAGGAAGGTGGCGTAGCCGTGTTGTGCGACCACGCTTTCGTTGCCGTTGTGCGCGATCACCCGCGAGGACTCCAGGTTGGGCACGAACTGCGGCAGCCGCTCGTAGTCGGTCAGCACGCTCCAGCTGCGCGCGAGTTCGGCCGCCACGGTCATGCTCGCGCTCACCGCGAACGAAGGATAGCCCTTGGCGCGGTTCATGCCGACTTCTACCTCGGCGTGCTTGCTTTGCGCCCGCACCTGGCTACAAAGCAGCAGGCCCAGCAGCAGCAACATGCCGAGATGGCGTAGGAAGGGCAGGCGCAAGGAAGCTCTCTTCAATGGATTGTTATCAGGCCCAGCATAACTTACCCGGACATTAACAGGCGTAACCGATGGTATCGGTACCATGGGGGCAATGTTAGAATCGCGGCCATGACGAAGTCTTCCATTCCACCATCGCCACCTGACGCCGCCATGACGCCGCCGCTGGCGCGTCGCGGCCGCAAAGGCGCCGGCCTGACCTTGCGCGACGTCGCCAAGCTGGCCGGCGTGGCGCCGATCACCGCTTCGCGTGCGCTCAACACGCCCGATGCGGTGTCTGAAACCGTCCTCAAAAAAGTCCGCGAAGCCGTTGAGCGCACCGGCTATGTGCCGAACTTGCTGGCCGGCGGCCTGGCTTCAAAAAAGAGCCGCCTGGTTGCCGCCGTGGTGCCGACCATCGTCGGCCCGATCTTCCTGGAAACCGTCCAATCACTGACCGAGGCGCTGGCGGCAGCCGGCTATCAACTGATGCTGGGCCAGAGCGGCTACGAGAATTCACGTGAGGATGCCTTGCTCGAAGCGATCATCGGGCGCCGTCCCGACGGCGTGGTGCTGACCGGCATCATGCGCTCGCCGGAATCGCGCAAGCGCTTGCTGGCCAGCGGCATCCCGGTGGTCGAAACCTGGGACCTGACGCCGACGCCGATCGACATGCTGGTCGGCTTCTCGCATGAAAACATCGGCGTCGCCGTGGCGCGCCACCTGCATGCCGCCGGCCGCCGTCGCGTCGCCGTGATCGCCGGCATGGACGAACGCAGCCGGCGGCGCGCCCGGGCTTTTTCCGACGAAGCGGTGCGCCTGGGCATGGCCGCGCCGGGGGTGACCGAAATTCCGCTGTGCATGGTGCCGGCGCCGACTACGCTGGGCAGCGGCCGCAGCGGTCTGGCGGATCTGCTCGGCAAAGACGCCGGCATCGACGGCGTGTTTTGCAGCTCCGACATCCTCGCCATGGGCGTGATGATCGAAGCGCAGGTGCGCGCCATCCCGATTCCGGCGCAACTGGCAGTGATGGGTTTCGGCGACCTCAGCTTTTCGCGCGACCTGCATCCGCAACTGACTACCGTGCGCATCGACGGCACCGGCATCGGCCTGGCGGCGGCGCAATTCATCATCGAACGCGCCGAAGGCCGCATCCTGACGAACCGGGTGCACGACATCGGTTTCACCATCATCGCGCGCCAAAGCGTCTGATACCAGGCGCGCGCCGGGCGGCATTCCGCTTGCCTCGGCATGGTTCTTTTTTTGCAACATTTCCTGCTGCACAAGACCGCGTAAACCGATTGACAGGGCAAAACGGTACCGCTACCATTTGCATCACTCGGAATTGGTAGCGGTACCAATTGGTGTGCGCCAGTTCCCAGCGGGTTCGCAATAGAACAAGCGAATTGCCGGAATTCATTCACAGGCCACATCAGGAAACCCAACATGTCAGCTCATACCACTACCGCAGGCGCGCCCGTCGTCACCGCAATGCAAGTCATCCCGGTCGCCGGTCGTGACGGCATGCTGCTCAACCTGAGCGGCGCCCACGGTCCTTACTTCACGCGCAACATCGTCATCCTCACCGACAGCGCCGGCAACACCGGCGTGGGCGAAGTGCCGGGCGGCGAACGCATCCGCCAGACGCTGGAAGACGCGCGCGAGCTGGTGGTGGGCAAGTCTATCGGCGCCTATCACGCCGTCCTCAACCGCATGCGCCAGGTTTTCAGCGACCGCGATGCCGGCGGCCGCGGGCTGCAGACCTTCGACCTGCGCATCACCATCCACGCGGTGACGGCGGTGGAAGCCGCCTTGCTCGACTTGTTGGGCAAATTCCTCGGCGTGCCGGTTGCGGCCTTGCTCGGCGAAGGTCAGCAACGCGATCAGGTGGAAATGCTGGGTTATCTGTTCTACGTCGGCGATCGCAAGGCCACTGATCTGGATTACCACAGCGAACCTGACGCCGCCGACGACTGGCAGCGCCTGCGCCACGAACCAGCCATGAGCGCCGACGCCATTGTGCGCCTGGCCGAAGCGGCGTATCAACGCTACGGCTTCAACGACTTCAAGCTCAAGGGCGGCGTGCTGCGCGGCGAAGACGAGATTGAAGCAGTCACCGCGCTGCATGCGCGCTTTCCGCAGGCGCGCATCACGCTCGACCCCAACGGCGGTTGGCTGTTGAAAGACGCGATCCGCCTGTGCCGCGACCAGCACGATGTGCTGGCCTACGCCGAAGATCCTTGCGGTGCTGAGAATGGCTATTCCGGCCGCGAAGTGATGGCCGAGTTCCGCCGCGCCACCGGCCTGCAAACCGCCACCAACATGATCGCCACCGACTGGCGCGAAATGGGCCATGCCATCCAGCTGCAATCGGTCGACATCCCGCTGGCCGATCCGCACTTCTGGACCATGCAGGGCTCGGTGCGCGTGGCGCAGTTGTGCCACGAGTGGGGCCTGACCTGGGGTTCGCATTCCAACAATCATTTTGATATTTCGCTGGCGATGTTTACGCAAGTGGCGGCCGCGGCACCGGGCAAGATCACCGCCATCGACACCCACTGGATCTGGCAGGACGGCCAGCGCCTCACGCGTGATCCGCTCAAGATCGTCGGCGGCATGGTCGACGTGCCGACTACGCCGGGCCTGGGCGTGGAGATCGACATGGAGCAGGTCATCGCCGCCAACGCGCTGTACCAAGCCAAGGGACTTGGCGCACGCGACGACGCCATCGCCATGCAATACCTGATTCCCGGCTGGAAGTTCGATAACAAGAAACCCTGCCTGGTTCGTTAAGCACCCTCTACCGCCGCAGAACTGCCGCACCGACATAGAACAAAAAAGATTGCGCGGGCTGCATCGCGGCCTGCGGCACCAACAACATCAAGGAGATACAACGTGAGTGAAAACAAAACGGCGGCCTATGCCGCTCATCCCGACGGCGTCGCGAGCGGACCGCTGGCCAGCGCCATCGACAAGGTCAAATGGCGCATCCTGCCGCTGTTCGTGATCATGTTCATTGCCAACTACATCGACCGCGTCAACATCGGTTTCGTCCGCTCCCACCTGGCCACCGACCTCGGCATCGGCTCGGCGGCCTTCGGCCTGGGCGCGGGTTTGTTTTTCATCGGCTACGCCATCTTTGAAGTGCCGTCCAACATCCTGCTGCAAAAGTTCGGCGCCAAGACCTGGCTCACGCGCATCATGCTGACCTGGGGCATCGTCGCCACCGCGATGGCCTTCGTGCACAACGAGACTTCGTTCTACGTATTGCGCTTCTTGCTCGGCGTGGCCGAAGCCGGTTTCTTCCCGGGCGTGGTGTATTACTTCACGCAATGGCTGCCCAACAGCGAGCGTGGCAAGGCGATGGCGATCTTCCTGAGCGGTTCGGCGATTGCGTCCATCCTGTCGGGCCCGATCTCCGGCGCGCTGCTGCAAATCGAAGGCGGCGGCCTGCACGGCTGGCAATGGATGTTCATCATCGAAGGCCTGGCCTCGGTGGCGCTGTGTTTCGTGGTGTGGTTCCGCCTCGACTCGCGGCCGCAAGACGCCAAGTGGCTCAGCGACGCTGAACGCGACGCCCTCGAGACGCTGATCCAGCATGAGCAGCGCGAACGGCGCGCCAGCAAGCCGGTGCACGTGTCGTCGTGGAGCCTGCTCAAGGATCCACAAATCCTGTTGTTCTGTTTCATCTACTTCGCGATCCAACTGACGATTTACGGCGCCACCTTCTGGCTGCCCAGCATCATCAAGAAAATGGGCCATTTCAGCGACTTCCAGGTCGGCCTGTTCAACTCGATTCCATGGATCATTTCGATCGTCGCGATGTATATCTTCGCCAGCCTGGCGACACGCTACAAGCACCAGCAAGCCTGGGTGGCGGCGACGCTGGTCATCGCCGCGGCCGGCATGTTTGCCTCCACCACCGGCGGCCCGGTGTTCGCCTTTGTCGCGATCTGCTTCGCCGGTATCGGCTTCAAGGCGGCGTCGTCGCTGTTCTGGCCGATCCCGCAAGCCTATCTGGATGCGCGCATCGCGGCCGCCGTGATTGCGCTGATCAACTCCATCGGTAACCTGGGCGGTTTTTTCGCGCCGGCTACCTTCGGCTACCTGGAACAAAAAACCGGCTCGATCCAGGGCGGTTTGTACGCCCTGGCAGTCGCCTCGGTGATCGCCGCCGCACTGGTGTTCCTCACGCGCACCGCTGGCAAGAAGGCCGCAGTGGCGCAGCCGCAAACCAGCTAGCCGATCCGGCGCAGTGCAGCCGTCGTCCCAGCGTCTTGACGGGCGTGGATACGACGCCGGGTCCGGACTTTCGTCCGCACGACGGTGGTGCGAGGCGAAATGGAATTGCCGAAGAGGCGGACTTGTTACAATGTCCGCCTCTTCTGTTTTCTGCTCACCTTGAGCGCACCCATCATGTCCAAAAGCAAGCGTCCGGCTCCGGCCAAGGCCTCCACTCCCGCCCTCAGTCAATCCCTGGGCGCTGATCCCGGCGAATACGAACTCGACGAAGCGCTGGTCGACAAGATCGCCAACCTGGCCGTCGAGCTCGCCACCGAGGACGAAGCCTCGCCCGATTTGCCGAACAAGCAACGCGACCTGCGCCGCATGGTCGCCAAGAGCCTGCGCCAGCAACAGGACGACGTGCTCTACGAAGCGCTCGAACGCGCGCGCGACCAGGAAGCCGACGCCTATCCCTACCTGCGCGAAATGACCGAAGAAGCCGCCGAGATCGTCTTCTTCACCCGCAATGAGCGCAGCTACGAAGTCAATGCCTTCGTCATCCCGATGTTCGTGCGCACCAGCGGCGGTCTCGACGCCGAGCAAAATTTCCGCGATGCCGACGCCTTCACCGAACTCACCGCCAGCCTCAAGGAAGCCCAGCTCGAAAGCGCCGACGCCAAGGTGGTGCTGGTGAGCTATGCCTATCATCTGGACGAGATCGACGCGATCACCTACAGCCATCTGGAAGCCATGGTGCGCGACGCCTACGCCGCCATGACCGACAAGAAACTCACCTCCACGCCCGCGATCGACCGCAGCATGAGCAGCTGGCCGGCCAACCGCTTCGGCGCGGAAGACACTGCCGTCGAGTTGCGCTTCCTGCTCGGCTTCACCTTGAAGACGGCGGACGATGCCTTCTACACCATTCCGCAAGACGAAGCTGCCATGGACGCCTACTTCGCCGTGCGCGCGCAGCGTTTCCAGGCCTGGAGTGAAAAAGTGGTGCCGCTGGTGCAGCGCTGCCTGGTCACCGACGGCCGCGAGTTCGACGTGCACTTCCTGTACCAGGACTTGTTCCACGGCGGCAAGGAGCGCGGCATCGCCGAATACTTCATGTTGCAGATGATGTCCGAGCTTGACCATGGCTTGCAGCAAAGCGGTGTGACCGGCGCGCAGACGCGTGCCGTGATGGGCCCGGTGCATGCCGACGGCGATGCGGTCTTGCGCGTGAATTTATACGGTGACGGCGACGCCATCGTCGCCACGGCAGAAAAACCGCTGGAAGCCGTGCGCGACCTGCAAGTGGAGTTGGACGACACGTGCGACGCCTTGCTGACGCTGGGTGTGAAGTCGGTCGCCTTGGCCGAAGCGTTCGATGCGGACGGCAATTCGGTCAATGTGCGGCCCTATGCCAGTTGACGGCCCCTCTCGCGTCACGGCGAGATGCAAGCGGTGTTCAACGTTCGCGCGCGGCCTCCTGCAAGGACTTTTGTACCGGCGACAATAAATACTCGAACACGGTGCGTTTGCCCTGATGAATCTCAGCGACGGCCTGCATGCCGGCCGTCAGCGGCAGGCGCTGTCCCTGAGGCGGCGCCAAGGTTTGCTGTTCCAGTTGAATCCGTGCTTTGTAGGAGGACGGCGGCGTGCCGGCGGCATCGCGATCAGCGTCATTGTTTTGGCCCTGTTGCCGGACGGCTTCGGTGGCATCGGCGCTTAAGCGAACGACGCTGCCGCTGAGCATGCCGTATTTTTGAAACGGATACGCAGACAGTTTCACCTGGGCTTTTTGGCCGATCTGGACAAAACCGACATCTTCGTTTTTGATATTCACGTCGGCATAGAGTTGTTCATCATGCGGCACCAATGTCATGAGCACATTGCCGGGCTGCACCACGGCGCCGATGGTGGTGACGGAAATATCCTTGATGACGCCGTCTTGCGGCGCCTTGAGTTCCAGCAGGCCTTCGCGATACAGGGTTTTGTCCAGGGAGGGCTGCAGTTGAGCGATCTTGGCGCGAATATCGGCCAATTCCTTTTCCAGTTCGCTGCGGTAGGCGCTGTTAATCTGCACGATGCGCTTTTGTTGCGCAGCGATAGTGGCGTCAAGCGCCGCCACCGAGGAGCGCTGGGCATCCAGGTCGCGTGACTTCTCAATTGCTTCGCGCTGTTTTTCGGCAGAGGCCAGAGAACTGAAAAAACCTTGTTTTTCCAGCGCTTGGTAAGCATCCGCAGAGCGTTCGTAAGTCGGCAGCGATTGCTCTAGCTTGCCTTGGATCTGGCTGGCGCTGCGCCGCTCGTGTTCGACTTTGAGCAACAGCGAGCGCTCTTGATCCAGGTTGTCCAGAAAGGCTTGATAGTGAGCGCGGTATTGGCTTTGCACCTGAGAAAACAGTTGCACGTCATCGCCGGCCTTGAGGATCATGGGCCGACCGGACAGTTCGGCCTGAACACGCCGTTGCTGCATGTATTGCTGTTGCAGGTCATGCTGGATGCCGGCTTTATCTGCGTTGGCCAAGGTGGTGTCCAGTTTCATCAGCACTTGCCCGGCCGTGACATGATCGCCTTCGTTGACCAGAAGCTGCTTGACGATACCGGACTCGGCCGGTTGCACGATCTTGACCAGGGTTTGTGGCACCAGTTTGCCATCGGCAGTGGCGATGATGTCGAGTTTGCCGACCAGGGCCCAGACGATGAGAATCAACACCAGTATGCAGACGGACCACAGCACGGCGCGTCCACCATGCGTCGGCCCGGTCTGTTCGATCAGGCGCAGCGGATCGTGCCAGCGGCTGGATGGACGCAACGGGATGACTTGCGAAGGCGCGGGCGTTGACGCACTGTGAGGACGGCTGCTCTGGGCAGCTGGGGGCACTGATGATGGCGTCATGATTGTTCTTCCGGCGTGGCGCTGGTGACAGGGCGCAAGTTGGCGTGACCGGCGGCGCCAGGTCGCGAGGATGCCTGCGCGGCAGCGATTTTCTGGGCTCCCTGCACTGTCAGCTGAATCATGGCATCGACTTGCAAGCCCTTGGGCAGGCCATGGCTGATGAAGAGCATGGTTACTTTGCCTTTCAGGCTGTTGACGGTCTGGGCAAAGTGCTCGGCGGTGGTGCTGTCCAACGCGCTGGTGGCTTCGTCAAAAATCAGGATGCTGGGTCGCTTCAGCAAGGCGCGGGCAATCGCAATGCGTTGTTTTTGGCCGCCGGAAAGGCCGGCGCCGCGTTCGCCGATTTCGGTCTGGTAACCTTGCGGCAGCGTTGCGATGGCGCTGTGGATTTCCGCCATTTTGCAAGCCGCGCTGATTTGTTCGAAATCGGCATTCGGGTTCGCCATCTGCAAATTGTCGTAGATGGTGCCGGAAAACAGCGTCGTCTCCTGCGGCACGACGCCAAAATAATTGCGCAGCTCATTGGCCGACAAATGGGTAATGTCGACGTCGTCAATCAGAATGCGCCCTGTATGAGGCTGATAAAACCCTTGCAGCAACTTGGTCAGCGTGCTTTTCCCGCAGCCGGAAGACCCCATGATCGCGACCGTCTGGCCGGGCTGGATGTCGAGGCTCAGGTTTTCATACAACAACGGCTGTTGCGGGTTGTAGCGAAAGGAGATGTGTTCAATCCGGATGTGTCCGTTGTGATTGCCATCGCGCGCCGGCACCACTGCATACGGCTCGATCGGCGCATTCATCAGATCACCCAGGCGCGCCACGGACAGGCGCGCCTGCTGGAACTGCTGCCACAGCCCGACCAGGCGCAGCATCGGTTGCGACAGCTTGCCGGCAAACATCTGGAAAGCAACCAGCATGCCGATCGTGAATGCGGCCGAGTGCATGACGGTGTACGCGCCAATGCCCAGAATGAGCAGGCTCATCAGTTGTTCCAGCAGATTGGCGATGGTGTTGTAACTGTTGCCCAATTGCTTGGTCAGGAATCCGGCTTGCAGATAACTGGCCAGATAGCCGCTGTACTTGCTGTTCAATTGCGGTTCCAGTTGCAGCGACTTCACTGTTTCCATTCCCGCCACATACTCTGTCAGGAAGGCCTGATTGCGTGCGCCATACTGAAACTGTTCCTGCAAACGGGTCTGGAACATGGGGGCGATGACCAGGCTGAGCGTCACGATCAGCACCAGAATCGCGAGCACAATGCACGTGAGCGTCACGCTGTAATACAACATGATGCCGACAAAGATCAGCAGAAACGGCAGATCCAGCACCAATGCCACTGCAGTACCGGCAATGAACTCGCGGATAGTTTCCACACCATGCAGCCGGGCGGCGATAACGCCGGTCGGACGCTGCTGAAAATACAGCGGTGGCAATTTAAACAAACGTTCGAAAACTGCGGAACCAAGCACCGCGTCGACCCTGTTGCCGGTGTGCAAAATCAGATACTGGCGCAACCAGGACAGCAGCGCAGAAAACAGCATGAACACCGCCATTCCGATCACGATCACGATCAACGTGCTTTGCGTGCGATGAACTACCACCTTGTCGATAATGATTTGCGTAAATAACGGCGTCGCCAGTGCGATCAACTGGATCACCAGCGACGCCAGCAAGACTTCATTCCACAATTTACGATGCTTGAGCAGCTCGGGAATAAACCAGCGAAATCCAAAGGTGCGCGTTTGCCGGCCCTGGTCTTCTTGATCGGGATCGTTGACGGCGGTCGCTTGCGGCGCGACGCGCATCGTCTGGCCAGTATATTGGCCGGCCAGATCACGCAAGGCCACGGTGACCGGCGCGCTCTGCTCGGGTGAAACCAGCAAGGCTTGTTCGGTGTCGGCTTGCAAGATCAGCACAGGCGAGACGAAAGAGCCGGCTGATCCGGTATCGGCAGCATGCAGCCATGCCAGCAGCGGAAAATCTTGCTTGTGCAGTTTGTCGAGCTTGCACCGATGTTGACGCGCATCGAAGCCGTACACCGACACAGCTTGCGCCAGACGATCAGGAGTGTAAGGCGCGGCGATCTGCTGCTGCGCCATGGGCAGCGAGAACGGTTTGCGGTGTAATGTGCAGAGTCCCTGCAATATCCAGAAAAATGCGTTCTGTTCGATTTTTCCTTGCATCATCTATTTTCCTTCGTTGCATATTTTCCTATAAACGATAAGAAAACCACATACTGTTAAACAAAAATGACAAATCTCCAATAAGAAAATTCTTAAAAACAGGTGCAAAAAACGCACAAGTATTTTTCCATAAATGGGTAATGCCTTTTGAATCGCAGATCACTAAAATTTACGCGAAGCAGCATCAAGCAAACCTGCTGTTGTTCGCTTCGCATCGATTCTGAAAAGGAAAAAAATGGCAACTTATATCATCACTAACAACCCCGACGGCTCCACCACTAAAACGCTGCGTACTTACGGTGCAATCGATCCGGCGATCATCGAAAGCGAAGTCGCCGCATTGAATTTGAAGGGCGCGCTGGTGGATCTCACCGGCCGTTATATCAGTGATCGCGTTAATCAAGCGCGCTACGCCAAGCAATTGGCGGAGTTGATCGAAAGCAATCAGATTCGCCCAAGCAGTTCCCGCGAAAAGAGGATCGCCGCTCTGCGCCAACAACTGGAAGAGGTCACTAACGAAATCGAAGAAATTCGCTCGCCAGGCACTCTCCAGTCGCTCGACCTCGAGGCCTACGAAAACAGCAAAGCAGACCTGGTTTCGTACACCGAACAGCTCGCCGCGGAAGAAAAAAAGACCTTCCGTCCGGGCAGCGTCGCCAGCCATCGCTCCGAAGCACGCAAGGAAGAACTGCGTCGCGGCATCAAGCTTTTTAGCAATGACATTGCCAAGTACGAAAGCAGCCATGTGCAGGTGACCGAAGCGGGCGTTTCGGAAGGTGGTGCGGTGGTGCCGGTCGCTCTGACGGAAGGGCCTGCAGAGGCATCGAAGGAGCGCAAGGCCGGCGCTGCCAAGACAGGTGTCGCGACCGTGGCCTCGGAAAACAATGCCATCACGAATAGTCATGGCCCGGCACCAATCCAGTTGACGCCAGAACAGCTGCAACGCGTCAACAACGCCGGTGCTGCCAAGACAGGTGTCGCAATAGTGGCCTCGGAAAACAATGCCATCACGAATAGTCATGGCCCGGCACAAGTGACTCTGCAGATCAAAAATAGTCACGGTCCGGCACCAATCCAGTTGACGCCAGAACAACTGCAACGCATCAACGCCGGCGCTGCATCCACAGCGGAAGTTCCTGCCCTGAACGTATGGCAACTGCAAAATGCACAATTGGGCTTCCACCTGAACAGCGCCAATGCAGGCAGCCTGGGCGGTGATCTGACATCGCAATACGATGCGCAAAAGAACACGGCATCGTTGATTCCAGGCGGCGCTGCTGTCGCCGGCACGCCTAAATTCAATCACGCTTAATTGCACGGCGGTTTTACCGCGATTGATAAAAACGCCATCGTGTTTGTCGCGGTGGCGTTTTTTTTACATGCCATGAAGATGGTGGCCAGGCCGTCAAGGTCCAGCCCTGCGCAGTAGCCTCTAACTCGATTGGCGCGCCAGCAATAGCGCCACGGTATCCGGCGCGCCCATGGCGCGCGCCGCCTCCAGCGCGGTGGCGCCGGTGTCGCTGTGGGCATTGATGTCGGCACCGTTGGCGAGCAATAATTCCACGATTTCCTTGCGGTTGAACATCGCCGCAATCATCAAGGCCGTCTTGCCGTCGGGCGATGCGCCTTCCACATCGGCGCCGCCATCGAGCAGGCTTTGCACTACCGCGACATGACCCTTGAACGCCGCGCCGGCAATCGGCGTCTGGCCGTTGTTGTTGCGCAAGCCGGCATCGGCCTGATGCCGCAGTAAAACGCTTACCGCCGCAGCGTGACCGTGATAGGCCGCCAGCATCAGCAGGCTGTCGCCCTTGTGGTCGCGCAGATTGGGCGGCAAGCCCTTGCCGAGGAAAGCTTCCAGGTTCTCCGCATCGCCGTTGCGTGCCAGATCGAACATCCTGGCGGCAAACTCCAGCGTGGCATCATCGAGTTGATCGGCTGGCTGCGATTGTGGTGCATTGTCTGCTGGCATGGCGGCTCTCTGCGTTCTGAAAGAAGGGGCGCGACCAAATGAAATGATCGACGGCTGGCGTCGATCATAGCAAATATCACAGCGCAATCTGGTGGCGCGCCATTTCATCGACTTCGTGATTGAAGAGCTGCGGCGTACGCCTATTTGAGCAGTGGCAGCGAGACTTGCTGGTCCAACTGGCCGACTTGTTTCGGCAGGCAGCGGAAATTCAGTTCCACCTGCATCGGTCGCCAGCCGCGTGCCTGCTGGCGCAGCTGCATATCGCTATCCTGGGCGGCGCACCAGGACACCGCGCGCCGTTGGCTGGCGGCGGTCAGTTGCGGCATCGACATGGTGTAGCTGACGCCGGTGGCGGTCAGGTTGTAGGCGCCGTCGCCGTCCTCCGAAATCACTTCGGTGAAGTTGACGCAAGCGCTCAGCGAACAGGCGGCGGCAGTCGCCAACAAGGCGCGCACTGCGTAGACGCGATGGCGCTTTCCAGTGGTGGAGATCTCTGTTGTACGCATGATGATTGGTTCGAGAACGCATCTCAAGGACATTGATGAGATGAGTTATACACTGATTGATCACGCAATCAGTGTATAACCGGCTAAAAGACTATTACATCGTCCTGACCGAACTTTACCTCTGTTCAGTATCGTCAAGATCACAAGTCCGCCACAATCAGGCCGCCAGCGGCGCCTCTAGCGCCGGATAGCTGGACAAGCCTGGTCCTCGTGGCTGCGAACCGGTAGCAGTGTTGCCGCCATACACCCTTCCGTAGCGATTGGCGAGCAAGTCCGGCAGCGCTATCTGTTCTTGTCGGATGAAGCCACGCGTCGGCAATTTGCCGAGCCGGAACAGGTCCAGCGCGGCGCAGATGCCGGCCGCTGTGGTGATCTGGATCGCGCTCTCGTGCACGCCGTCGGCGGCGGTCGCGGCGAAGATCTTGCGGCTGAACACTTCCTGCACATACTGGCCGCGCCGCATGCCGCTGACCGTGACGAACACCAGCACCACGTCCTGCATGGTGGACGGCACCGATTTGCGCAAGATGCTCTTGAGCTGTTCCTGATCATCGCGCAGGCGCAGTTCTTCCAGCAGGAACTTCACCAGGTTGCGATGGCCGGGATAACGCACCGACTTGTAATCGAGATTGCGCACCTTGCCGGCCAGCGTAGTGCACAGCGTGCCAAGTCCGCCGGAGGTGTTGAAGGCTTCGTACTCGACGCCGTCCAGTGAAAAATGTTCCAGTCCCTCCAGCGGCTGGATGTCTTGCAGCTTGCCGTCGCGGATCGCTTCGCAGGGATGGCAGTACTCGTTGACCAGGCCGTCGACGCTCCAGGTCAGGTTGTATTTCAGTTCGTTGGTGGGAAACTCGGGCAACGCACCGACCCGCATCTTGACTTCGTGGATCTCGTCAAAGTCGTGCGCCAGGTGATGCGCGGCGATACCGATGAAGCCGGGCGCCAGGCCGCATTGCGGCATGAAGGTGGTGTCGGCGCCGGCCGCCAGCTTGGCGATGGCCTTGGTGGCGCGCACGTCTTCGGTCAGATCGAAATAATGCACGCCGCTCATTTTGGCGGCGGTGGCCACGGCGGTGGCCATGTGATACGGCAGCGCGTTGAGGCAGGCGTCATTGCCCGACAACAGGCTGCACAGCGCATCGTAGTCGTTGAAGTCGACCAGTGCGGTGCGCACTCCCAGCGCTTCCATGGCGGCCAGCGTATGTGCGTCGCGGTCGGCGGCGATGATCTGGTAGTCGCCGCTGTGGTGGAGCAAACGGGCGATGGCCTGGCCGATGTGGCCGGTGCCGAGCAGGACGATTTTCATGGCAGTGCTCCCTCATGGTGGAATGACGTTGTTGGATGTCCCCCATTGTAGGAAGCGATGAGTACGATAAAAAGACCAAAATTGACGCGTGTATGACGATAATTTGGTCAATTTGTAGTTATCGATGATACAAAATGACCGTTATGCCAAAAAAGCATCCACACATCAAGGCCGCAGCGCCGTTCTCGAAACACGGGAATCGGCAATAAGCTGAACACGACATACCGCTTGGTATTAAAATTGCCGGATGCCAGGACCAAAAGTCCGGGCGGCGCAAGCGCCAACCAGTATCGCCAACCAGCACGTCAGTGCCACAAATATCCTAGGGAGAGAAGCAATGCCAAATCGTCGCAGTTTCATCACCAACGTGGCGGGTCTCGCCGTCGCCGGCTACCTGCCAGGCGCCTTCGCGCAGAGCGCGCCAGCCGGAGAAAGCACCTTCGCCCGCATCAAGCGGACCAAAGTGTTGCGCATTGGTGGTGTACGCGGCCAGGCGCCTTATTACAACAAGGACCTGGCCAGCGGCGAATGGGTCGGCTTCATGATCGACTTCGCCAAGAACCTGGCGACCAGCCTGAACGCCAAGCTGGAAGTCACCGAAACCACCTGGGGCAACTCGGTGCTGGACCTGCAGACACGCAAGATCGACGTCTTCTTCGGCCTCAACCCGACGCCGGCGCGTCGCGAAACAGTGGGCTTCTCCGAGCCGCTGTTCAACAACGCCTTCACCATCGTTTCGAAGAAGGGTTTCACACCCAAGACCTGGGAAGAGCTCAACAAGCCCGAAGTCAAGATCGGTGTCGACATCGGTTCGTCGCACGACAGCATGATCACCCGCGTCTGTCCTAAGGCCACCATCGTGCGCCTTGAAAAAGCAGACGACGCCACCCTGGCGCTGCAAACCGGCCGCGTCGATGTGCAAGTGCTGGTGTGGCTGCTGGCGCTCAACGTGCTCAAGAAAAATCCTAGCCTGGGCACCATGATCGTGCCGATGCCGCTGGAAGCTACCTCGACCAACATCGGCGTGCCGAAAGAAGACGACAAGGCCTGGCTGGAATACATCAACAAGTGGATCCTGCAAGAACGCGCCGCCGGCAAGATCAAGAGCACCGTGCTGGAAAACCTGCAAAAGCTGTCGGGCGTGCGTCCGGAAGACGTGCCGCCGCAGATCCCTTTGTAATCAAGGCCGCATAAAAAAAGGCCCGCCTCGCGAACGGGCCTTGGTCATATCGCCGCAGTAATGACACATGGCGCACTGCGATGGCGCGAGGGCCAACCAGCGAGGCGTCCTGAGTCAAAGGCAGCGTCCGGGCTGGTGCAAGTTGGCGACAACATCGACATTGACCGTGCATGTTGAGAAAGCGCTCGGACCGCTATAAACGGCCTTTTTTCAAGATTCACAATGCCTGAGAGTGCCTTGATTGACATCACTATCGGACTCTCAAATTACTTCTGGAAAATTCAACGCAATTGGCGAAAATCAACCACTTCTTTTGCTTCGAGAGTTTTCTTATAGGCAGGTATCGAGGGGGACGGCAAAATTGAGCAAACCTCTTTAGCCAATCGGCCGAGGGCCTGTTGATATAACCTCCCCCGGAGCAGTATTGTGAAAAAATAATCCTGACTTCCTTGTCGGTTCTGCTCCCCCTGGCGCCGTTGACAACCCGTGCCGCCGACGGCCTGCTGACTTTCCATGGCATGGTGACGGCAACGACTTGCGTTATCAATGGCGGTTTTCCTGACTTCATACGCATCTTGCCGCAAATGTCGGCCACCGCACTGCCGGTCGCCAACAGCACTGCAGGCACTACCAATTTCAGCATTGTCCTGACCAGTTGCACGCCCACCACCGGCAGCGCGATTGCCTTCTTCGAGGCCGGCGTCGGCGTTGATCCGGTGACCGGTCGCCTGATCAACACTGGCACGGCACCCAACGTGCAAGTACAGTTGTTGAATTCGACCGGCGGCGTCATCATTGCCGGGGCGCCTTCCCTGACGCAAAACAGCGGTGTCGCAGTGCCACTGGCGTCCGGTTCGGGGACGCTGCACTACGCCGCACGCTACTTTGCCAATGGCGGTGGGGTGGGCGCGGGTACGGTGGAGGCTAAGGTTACTTACTCGATTGAGTATCAATAGGCGGCGAGGACGCAGGGCGCCAGTTGCCGTCGCTATGGCAATAAAAAGGCGCTGCTACCGGCGCTTTTTTTATCTAGGATTTACGTCACACCGCCTTGGCGTCGTTGTGTTTCCTGGCCGTACCAGCGCAAGCCTAGCCAGGACAATGTTGCGTGAGTCCTGGAACCCCGTTTCATCAAGAAACATGAGCAGAACGCACAGGACTCGCTCGCACACACCCATCGCGTCAGGACAGGACCGATCGGGTCTAGCGATCAATTTTGCGCGACAACACGATCGAGGTCGTGGTCTTGATCACGCCGTCGATTTCGCCGATTTCATCGAGCAGTTTGTCGAGTTGTTCGGCCGAGCCGGCGCGCAGCCAGGCGACGTAGTCGAACTCGCCGCTGACCGAACATAGCTGTTCGATTTCAGGGATGCGCTTGAAGCGCTTGAGGACGTCGCGGGCGGTCTTGGCTTCGACCGTGATGCCGACGTAGGCGTGCAGGCCGCTGTCCACGATTTCCTGACCCAGCTTGACAGTGTAGCCGGCGATGACGCCGTTTTTCTCCAGCCGCGCCAGGCGCGCGACTACGGTGGTGCGCGCCACGCCCAATTTTCGTGCCAGGTTGGCGACGCTTTCCCGGGCCGATTGCTGCAACAGCGAGATCAGCTTGCGATCAGTGTCGTCGAGCAGATCGAGGCGGGCGGTCATGGCGGTGTCCGGTCTGGCAGTCAGGCGTTGAAACGGGTGAGGAAGGATTGCGTCGCAGCTTGTTGCGGATTGTCGATCACTTGCGACGGCGGGCCGGCCTCGACCACCACGCCGTCGCGCATGAAGATGACCTGGTCGGCCACTTCGCGGGCGAAGGCGATCTCATGCGTGACCAGGATCATGGTCATGCCGTCCGCCGCCAGCGAGCGGATCACGTTGAGCACTTCGCCGACCAGTTCCGGATCGAGCGCCGAGGTGGCTTCGTCGAACAGCATCACGCTCGGGCGCATGGCCAGTGCACGGGCAATCGCCACGCGTTGTTTCTGGCCGCCCGAGAGGCGTTGCGGGTAGACGTCGGCGCGGTCCGACAGGCCGACCTTCTGCAGCAATTCCAGTGCGTAAGCACGCGCTTCCGCCTTGGGTTTGCGCAGCACGGTGAGCATGCCTTCCATGACGTTTTCAAGTGCGGTCATGTGCGGGAACAGGTTGAAGTGCTGGAACACCATGCCGGTGTTGGTGCGGAACTTGGCCAGCTCGCGATCCTTCAAGGGCTTGGAGGCGCTGGAGCCGAAGCTGAAGTCTTGCGCGCCGACGCGGATGCTGCCTTGCTCGGGTACGGTCAGCAGGTTGATACAGCGCAGCAGCGTCGACTTGCCGGAACCGGACGGGCCGATCATGGCGACCACGCTGCCCTTGTTGACTTGCAGCGAAATGTCCTTCAGCACGACGTGCTCGCCGAAGGCTTTTTTCAGATTCTTGATTTCAATCATGACTTCATCTGTTGCGTGACGGACGTGATTCATTTTTTTATACTCCCTGTTGCGCGTTCAGGCGGTTTTCCAGGCGCTTGGCCCAGATCGTCGCCGGCAGCAGGATCAAGAAGTAAATCACCGCAACCATGGTGTAGATTTCCAGCGGGCGATAGGTTTCATGCGCAATGATCTGGCCTTGATACAGCAGGTCCGGCACCGCCAGCACCGACAGCAGCGAGGTGTTCTTGAGCTGCATGATGGATTGGCTGACCAGCGGCGGCGTCATGCGCTTGAGGGCCTGTGGCAGGATCACGCGGCGCATCAGCTGCAAGCGCGTCATGCCCAGCGCGCAGCCGGCTTCGCTCTGGCCGATGTCGATCGAGACGATGCCGCCGCGGATGATTTCCGAATAGAACGCGCCGCCATACAAGGCTAGCGCCAGCAAGGCAGAGGTGCCGGCCGACATTTCGATGCCGACCAGCACCGGCAGGGCGTAATAGAACCACACCAGCTGCACCAGTACCGGCGTGCAGCGGAACACTTCCACATAGGCGCGCAGCGGGCCCGAGATGAACGGATTGGTCGACAGGCGTCCCAGTCCGACCAGCAAGCCCAGCAACAGGCCCAGTAAAACGCAGGCGACGGTATAGGCCAGCGTGTAGCCGAAGCCGACGGCGATAACGTTGCGGAATTGCCAGAGTGCGGCGAAGTCCCAGTGATACATCGTGTTTCCTTTTATTCTGTGTCTGAATTCTTGCGAGCCTGGAGGTGCCCACGCAGGGCAGCATGAAGTGTGCCAGTCGGGGCCGGGCGGACTGCAGGTCTGAGAACGTGTTTGCGATCTGACTGCGAGGCCGTGATCCGGCGTCGGGCGGTGCTCGGCATCCTCATGGACTGAAGTACCCTCCAAGGGTGACGCAACTAAGCTCCGCTCCGGTCGCCACCGGCTGACGGCCTCTCGCGACAGATCGTCAACACGTTCTGCGCAATTTCGCCTCCCCGAAAACCCCGCAATTGTAATGGAGAATACTGGCGCGCATGTACTAGAACCTGTGGTGCAGCGCGTTTGACCGGGGTTTTTGACACGCCGCTGACAGGCCTCGCAGCTTATTGGTTAAAATAGCGCCACCGGTTTTTGTGCGTTTCTCTCCACTTCTTGTCCGATTCCTCCCACCTGTTGCCTCGCCATCCATGAACCCCTCTCCGACCGTGCAGCGCGTGATCCTGATTACCGGCGCTGCGCGCGGCATCGGCGCGGCCACCGCCCAAGCCGTGGCCGCGACAGAAACCGGCATGGTCTTGCATGCCCGCAGCGACTCGTCCGAATTGCAGCAGACCGCCGCCGCCTGCCGCGCACGCGGTGCACATTGCGTCACGGCCCTGGGCGACATGGCCGAACTCAACACGGCGGCGACCCTGCGCGATGTGGCGCTCAACACCTACGGCCGTCTCGACGCGTTGGTCGCCAACGCCGGCTTCGCCGACCGCAAGCGCATCGGTGAGCTCAGCACGCAAGACTGGTCGCGCTCCATCGACGCCTTGCTGGGCGGATTCTTTCAATTGGTCACGGCGTGCAAGGATGCCCTGCAGGCCTCGCCGGCCGGCCGTGTGGTGGCGGTGAGTTCGTTTGTGGCACACGTCTACCGCCTCGGTGAATCGGGCTTCCCGGCCTCGGCGGCGGCCAAAGCCGGTATTGAAGCACTGGTCAAATCGCTGGCGGTGCAACTGGCGGCGGCCGGCGCCACCGTCAATGCGGTTGCGCCCGGCTACATCCAGAAGTCGGACCCCAACAAATCCGCCATCGACCCGGCGGCCTGGGCTGCCGCGCTGGAACGCATTCCGATGCAACGCCTTGGCCAGCCCGAAGAAATTGCCAACGTCATCGCCTTTTTGCTGAGTCCCGCTGCTTCCTACGTCACAGGACAAATCTGGCATATCGACGGTGGCCTAACTTTATGAGGCTGGTGAAAAACGCCGCTTTTCACTAGCCTCACTACTATTTGAATTAAGCAATCATGCACATCATCGTCCTCGGCGCCGGCATTGTCGGCGTAACCACTGCCTATTTCCTGCATGAAAAGGGCTACACCGTCACCGTGGTGGATCGTCAGGCCGACGTCGCGGCCGAGACCAGCATCGGCAATGCCGGTCACGTCTGCCCGTCGTACGCCACCCCGTGGGCGGCGCCGGGCATGAAGGGCAAGTCGCTCAAGTGGTCGCTGCAAAGCTGGTTGGGCATGGAAGCGGCCTTGCGCTTCACGCCGCGGCTGGACCGTCATCAATGGCGCTGGCTCGGCCAGTTCCTGTCGCAATGCAATGCCGAACGGTACGCCGTCAATAAAGCGCGCATGGGACGGCTGGCGCGTTACAGCCACACGCAGCTCAAGGCGATCCGCGAACGTCTGGACATCCAGTACGAACAGACCACGGTCGGCAACCTGCAATTGTTCCGCACCCAGGAAGGCATGGACAATGCCGGCCTGGCCGCCAAGGTGCTGGCCGAAGCCGGCGTCGCCTATGAATTGCTCGACGGCGACGGCTGCGTGGCTTTCGACCCGGCCTTGCGCGACGCGCGCGAGCAACTGGTCGGCGGCATGCTGTTGCCGCAGGACGAAACCGGCAATTGCCCGCTGTTTGCGCGCGCGCTGGCGGCTTGGCTGCAAACGCAGGGCGTGCAGTTTGTGCTCGGCACATCGGTGCAGCAAATTGAATTTGCCGGCGGCGCGGTCATCGGCTTGCGCACCGCCGATGGCGTGCTCAAAGCCGACGCCTACGTGGTCGCTTGCGCCAGCGCCTCGGTGGCGCTGGTCAAGCCGCTGGGTTTGCAGTTGCCGGTGTATCCGGTCAAGGGCTATGCGATCACGGTGCCGGTCAGCGATCCGGATGCCGCACCCAAGAGCGGTGTGATGGACGAGTACTACAAAGTGGCAATCACGCGCATGGGTTCCCACATCCGCGCCGCCGGCACCGCCGAGATCGGCAGCTGGGACACCCAGGTCACGCCACGCGATTGCGCCACCGCGATCAAGTCGCTCAAGCTGCTGTTCCCGCGCGGCGCCGATTTGAGCAAGATCGACTACTGGGCCGGCTTGCGTCCGATGACGCCGGACGGCGCCCCGCTGATCGGCGCGACCTCCTATGCCAATCTCTACCTCAACGCCGGCCACGGCTCCAACGGCTGGACCACCGCCTGCGGCTCCAGCCGCCTGATCGCCGACAAGATCGCCGGCGTCGCTACTGAAATTGCCAGCGACGACCTGAGCCCGTTGCGGGCCTTTCAATAGGGTCTTAAACCTGTTCCCGATCTGTAGCGAGAGGCCATCAGCTGGTGGCGCCCGGAGCACAGAAACCGGAATGGTCTTGAGACCATGAGGATTTCGAGCACCGGACGACGCCGGATCATGGCCGCGCAGTAAGATCGGGGACGGGTTTAGCGGGAGAACACCGTATTGATGTTGTCGCTATTGCTGAACGCGCTCAGCGCCCAGCCGGCGCCGGTCTTGTAAAAAATGAACTGCCAGGGGATCGCCTGTTTCTCGGCCTTCTCTATATAGACCAGCTTGAGCAGCGACTCGCCCACCTTTTCGCTGCGGATGAATTCATAACCCACCGAGGTACCGATGTATTGCTCCAGCTGCATGCGCGAGTTGCGTGCGCTGATGCGGGCGCGGTCGATCGTGCTGACGTCGGCCAGCGCATACGGCGTCATCGCGGCATAGGCGTCGTCGGTGCGGCCCTTGCCGGCGGCGGCCATGACCTTGTCGGTCAGCTGGCGCACTTCGGTTTCGCTTTTGAGCGTGTCGGCGTGCGCGGCGGCGCTGGCCAGGGTGAGGGCCGTGAGGGTGATGGCGGATAGCAAATGACGCATGGTGCGATCTCCTGAAAGAAGCTATGACCGCGGCTATGGTGCCTTTGTTGCAGTCATCGCACACTGCGCTTCACTACAAAAAAACGCACATGTAAAGTATTGTGGAGCAGCTGGTAAATCAGGGTAAAAGCAGGCGAACTGGGGAACGCTGGCGGATATGATGAATTTCAATCATCGTCCTCACGGTCGCCATCATGATCAAAATCCTCATCGCTTCCGCCTGCGCCACGTCCTTGTCGGGCTGCGTCATCCTGTCGCCGAGTCCGGTCGTCGAAGCGGCCAACTTTCTCGGCTCCGCCATTACCGGCGTGTCGTCGATGACGCCGTCGACGCCACAAAACCCCATCGTCTTCGCGCATGCGCCGATCAAGGAAATCTGTATCGAGTGGAATGGTGCGGTCGCCCTGAGCGATTTCGTGCCCAGCCTGCAAGGCGAACTGCAACGCCACGGCGTGCCGAGTCGCGTGTACGACGCCGGCACCCAGCCAGGCAGCTGTCCGATGACATTGGTCTACAGCGCCTACATCAAGTGGGATATGAGGACTTTCAGCAATGCTTATACACCGTACCTGACCTTTGCTTCAGTGACTTTGCGCAAGGATGGCCGGGTGGTCGGCAGCGCCAACTACAAGATCGGCGCGATTGCACAGGACAAGTGGGCTTCTACCAGCAGCAAGCTGGGGCCGGTGGTGGATGCTTTGTTGATTAGCAATCCGGTGGTGGAGGCTAACAATACGGCGGGGGCGCCGGTGGTGTTTGGGGGGTCTTGAGTTTTGTCGTGTTTTGTTCCCACTCTCTTTTAGGTAGCTTGTTCGTTTCTTTCTTCGGACGACCTTGGTATGCCGGGGGGCTGAAGCACTGCTTCAGCAAACGGCAGCCGCTCACTTTTCTTGCTTCGCCAAGAAAAGTAAGCAAAAGAAGGGTTGGAGCACTGCTCCAACAAAACTGGTTCGTAGCCCCGCTGGGCGGGGTTCCCGGCGTCGTCAGGCGCAAATCGGGAGGAAAAATAAACTCGCTGCGCTCAGACAAATTTTCCCTCTTTATCCGATGTGCACCTGCCGCCCCCGGCTACTCGCAAGCGGACTTCGCGACGGGCTCGCTGCGCATCGCCCTCAGGTACGGTGTGGTTCACCTTCTCTGGCCTCATGAACGCCGTCGCTCCAACGAAAGTTGGAACCCGGCGTCGTATCGACGGTTGAGCGGTGCATCAACGTCACTGGGTCCCCGCGTTCGCTAGGTCGACAAACTAAAAACCATCGGTGAACGTGAGAAAGCGCGATGCCGGAGGCGAGCAGTTTGGGCACTTACCGCTTATGAGCTGCCGTTGGTGACGCGCTCAAATCGGAAAAAGGAGGGAAAATTGTCTGAGCGCAGCGCGTTTTTTTCCCTTCCCGATTTGTGCGTGGCATCAACGGGGATCCCGCGTAGCGGGGCGGCGAATCGCGGTCGCTTTTCTTTGCTTACTTTCTTTGGCGAAGCAAAGAAAGTGAGT
>Ga0209913_1000121_pt1 | contig 82822 bp, 75 predicted proteins | sample PersoiDNA2013203_FD_185805 | JGI IMG/M metagenome (GOLD analysis project Ga0209913, IMG submission 185805) | Permafrost soil microbial communities from the Arctic, to analyse light accelerated degradation of dissolved organic matter (DOM) -... | ecosystem: Environmental > Terrestrial > Soil >...
CTCATTTCTGGTCACCTGTCCTGATTTTTCAGTACCAGTGAACCAAAGTTGCTTTGGGAGACTTAATGGGACGTAGTTAATCATCCCATCCCAAACAAAAATGCCCGCATCGCGCGGGCATTTTTGTTTGGATATGGCAACACTCATCTGATGTCCTAAAAATTCATTTACTCGTGTACGTCACCAACCTCGTTGCCCTTAACAGTTCACAACCCTCATCCCCTTCCCTTCACGTTCAATGATAGTGACACCACCGGCTGGGTTAGGCGATGATACACACAATAAGAACCTAAGCCAGAGGTCACCTTAGTCACCAGGGTGCCATCGGACGTTGTATACGTTTTTTCAACCAGTTCATGCGCCTTCGCTGCTGCAGTGACATTTTTTCTGAAGCTTTCATAGGAACCCTTGGCTGCGACAAACTCTTGCGGAATTCAGTTTGGAAAGTCCTTTCTGAGGTCCTGATCGAGATCTTTATAAATACGCCGGATATCTCGGTTAATCACCGTGACTCTGGATGCTGAGGGCAGATCCACGCTGTTTTATTCAGAGGTGGGTGGGAGGCGTCGCGGATGATTGGGTGGGGACTTGCTGTGGCTGATCCACGGCGTTAGCCGACGATGTTGCTAGCTGGCGTGTTACGAGATGATCAGAGGTGGTACTCGTTGTTGAAGAGCTTGGAGAGATGGCAGATGTGAAGGATACGAGTGATAAAGCAAGATCAATCGCGTTTCACGAGACTCACCTTGCCTATTCTCATCCAGAGTGGCGTGACGTAGTGAGAGAACAGTCTCGACAATTGCGACATGGGCGACCATCAGTAAAACAATAATCAGTAGTTGCAATAACTTATTTTCGTTGTTAAATGAAAAATGTCGTATTGCATCCGTTGTCATCATTTTTTATATTCCCAATTCTTCCAATTCGCTAGCACGGCGTTCGGATATTCTGGTTTGCCCCGACTGCCGTTGTAACGTCCTAACGCTAAATATAAGTCGCCTTTTTCCATATCGATATACATGCGCAAAATGGCGCAGCCATAACGTAGATTAGTTTGCATCTTAAACAGCATTTTGGCATTTCCATCACCAATCGAGCGCGACCAGAACGGCATGACTTGCATGTAGCCGCGGGCGCCGACCACCGACGTGGCATATTTACGGAATGCCGATTCGACCTGCATTAAACCCATCACCATAGCGGGATCAAGACCGGCGCGTTTGGACTCGTACCAAATAGTTTCGAGCAATTCTATACGCGTCTGATAATCAGGAATGCGGCGTTTTAAACGTACTGACATTTCGCCAAGCCAGTCTAGATATTTGATACGCTCATCAATGTTCTTAAAAATTGGTTTGGGTGGACTGGCATCCGACACAGCTTTAGATAAGGCTAATCGCACAGAATCGGCGAGAGCTTCCTCTTTCTGGTTGCCAGCCAGCACCTCGGATACATTGCAAAAACTGAGCACGACGGTGCTCATTAGCAGAAAGAAAAAACGGGCTGAGATCAACTTCACTTTCAATTATTTCGCAGAAGAAGGGATGTGCGTATTGCTATCAATTAAATTCATTGCACGCGAACGAGCATTGACATACCACCAGACACTACACCTTCGCGGAGGATAACGAAGAGAGTAATTGGGTCATCCTTAGATGATATACATCCAACCCCACCCCTCAACTTCGTCATTCCATCACTGTCAAGCAGGCCTCGCAGCTAGCGTTCAGACAAAATTCAGGCAGCAGGTGCCAGTTTAGCCTGAACAAATGCCAGCATCTCTTCGACCGGAACGATGGTCGCTTCTGCATCGCGGCGTCCAACGTATTCCAACTTGCCATCTTTGAGACCGCGATCACCAATCACCACACGGTGAGGTACACCGATCAATTCCCAGTCAGCAAACATCGCACCAGGACGCTCACCACGGTCATCCAGAATCACGTCTACGCCTGCGGCCAGCAAACCTTGATACAACTTCTCTGTCTCGGTTTTAACGGCTTCGCTGCGGTCCATGCCCATTGGGCAGATCACGACTTCAAACGGCGCGATCGACGTCGGCCAGATAATGCCTTTATCATCAAAATTCTGTTCGATCGCCGCACCCAAAATACGCGTCACGCCTATTCCGTAGCACCCCATTTGCAACAGTTGTGGCTTACCGTTTTCATCGAGGAAGGTTGCCTTCATATCTTGAGAATAACGGGTACCCAATTGGAACACATGACCTACTTCGATACCACGTTGAATCGCCAATACACCTTTGCCGTCTGGTGAAGGATCGCCATCTACAACATTACGTAAATCTGCCACCAAGCCTTCGGGAATATCACGCACCCAGTTCGCGCCGGTAAAGTGAAAGTCCGCTTCGTTTGCACCGACCACAAAATCAGCCATGTTCGCAACGGTACGGTCTGCCACGATATGTACTGCTTTTTTGGTGTTGATCGGCCCCAGATAACCTGGTTTCGTACCGAACCATTCGATAATCTCGGCTTCGGTCGCCATGCGATTGTTGGCCAGGCCAGGTACTTTCGCTGTCTTCACTTCATTGAGTTCGTGATCACCGCGCAAGAGCAATAGCCAGACTTGTTTACCAGCTTCGCCTTTTTCTTCGTCTTCAACAGTCAGAACGATGGATTTAACGGTGTTCTGCAGAGGAATACTCAAGAATTGCGCTACATCTTCACATTTGGCTTTGCCTGGTGTTGCTGTTTTGGTCAGCGCCGCAGTTGCTACGGGACGCTCCGCACTGAGCGCGAGCGCTTCAGCTGCTTCCATATTGGCGGCGTAATCGGAGGTTGGGCAATATACCAAGGCATCTTCACCGGTTTCGGCAATCACGTGGAATTCATGGGAGCCAGAACCGCCGATGGCACCGTTATCAGCAGCCACTGCGCGGAATTGCAAGCCAAAACGCTGGAAAATACGAGTGTAAGCATCAAACATGATTTGGTACGACTGCTTCAGACCTTCTACATTACGGTCAAAAGAGTACGCATCTTTCATGGTGAATTCACGGCCACGCATCAGACCAAAGCGTGGGCGGCGCTCATCACGGAATTTTGTCTGAATGTGGTAAAAATTCACAGGCAGCTGACGATAGGAACGAATATCCGAGCGCACAACGTCGGTAATCGCTTCTTCTGATGTTGGTTGGATAATAAAATCGCGACCATGGCGATCTTTCACACGCATCAGCTCAGGCCCCATTTTGTCCCAGCGGCCGGTCTCTTGCCACAATTCTGCAGGCTGGACGACGGGCATCAGCATTTCGATCGCGCCGGCACGGTTCATTTCTTCGCGGATAATATTTTCCACTTTACGGATGACACGCAAGCCCATCGGCATGTAATTGTAGATGCCCGAACCAAGACGTTTAATCATCCCAGCGCGCATCATCAGTTTGTGGCTGACGACTTCGGCATCGGCAGGGGCTTCTTTAAGTGTAGAAATAAAAAATCGAGTAGCTCGCATGACAGTGATTCTTTTTAAATGGAAGGTTATAATCAACTCAATTTTAAAGGATTAGCTGGCTAATGCGCCCACTCTTTGCATATTTGATGAAGGAAACTGCGTTTTGTTCGCCAGACTGGCTGTTGCCCGCTAAAAATTGGGCTCACTTTTTGACGTAACGGCGCTTTACAACAGGTTCAATTGCACAGACAAGCCATTTAGCCACAGAAAGTTTTGAGGTTAGATATGCTAGATCGTGAAGGCTTCCGCCCTAACGTTGGCATAATTTTGCTTAACGCCAACAATCAAGTCTGGTGGGGAAAGCGTGTGCGCGAGCACTCCTGGCAATTTCCACAAGGCGGGATTAAGTATGGCGAATCTCCTGAGCAGGCGATGTTTCGAGAATTGGAAGAAGAAACAGGCCTGCTGCCGGAGCATGTCAAAATTATCGGCCGCACCCGTGACTGGCTCCGTTATGAGGTCCCAGATCATTTTATAAAACGTGAAATTCGTGGGCACTACCGTGGCCAAAAACAGATTTGGTTTTTGTTACGAATGATAGGACGCGATTGTGACGTCAATCTGCGCGCCAGCAATCACCCTGAATTTGACGCATGGCGCTGGCACGAATATTGGGTTCCGCTCGATGTTGTCATTGAGTTCAAGCGCGGGGTATACCAGCTCGCATTGCAAGAACTGTCGCGTTACATTCACAGAAGCGATAATTCTGGCGGTACACGGCATCGTTCTCCACGAAACGTGGGCAAAGCGGCGGAGAAGAACATCGAAGCGCCAACTATTGAACAGGAAGAACATAAATAGCTTATGCACTATTTCAAACAAATCTCACTCAGTTCCTTTAAGCGATTGCTTGGACAATCTCTGTGGGTGAGCGCTGCATTGCTTAGCAGCGCTACCCTTTGTCATGCTGGACAGGCAACGCAAACGGCATCTCCGCCTGATGAGACGGAAAAAACCTGGACAGAGGTGGCATTGGAACTACCGCCAGCACCAAAGCCGGAAAATCTGGTCTTTTTTTATAAAGGTAGCAATTTATCGTTTGCCATCGATAAGCCTTCAGTCAGCGTCGCCAGCGATGGCACAGTGCGCTATACGCTGGTAGCAAGTAATAATTCTGGGGCAAAAAACATCAGTTATGAAGCGATCCGGTGTGAAACTTACGAGCATAAGCTGTATGCGTTCGGTAGGGCTGACGGCACCTGGTCGCGCTCACGCCGCAACGAATGGGACCGGATCTCCAATACTGGTGTCAATAAACAGCACCATATTTTATTTACGGAGTTTTTTTGCGATGGAACGACCGTTGCAGGCAAAGCACCCTATCTAGTGAACCGACTCCAAGGGCAAGGTTCATCCTCAGTGAATTCGCGCTAGATCGGTCAGTCGTCACCACATAAATAAAGGGGAGCAAATTAACTTGCTCCCCTTTATTATTTCGAACAGCGATGATTCAACTGATGGCATGCAATTATTTAAACAATCACCAGATTATCACGGTGGATTAATTCGGGTTCTTCCACAAAGCCCAGAATAACTTCAATCTCAGCGGAAGGCTTACGCTTAATTTTGCGGGCATCAGCGCTACCATAATTGGATAAACCCCGAGCGATTGTCCGTCCGGCCTCATCGACGCAAGTCACCAACTCGCCCCGCCCAAACTCGCCGGATACCTCCAGTACACCAATCGGCAACAAGGATTTGCCTTCCTTGGTCAGCTTTTGAACTGCACCTGCATCTAATGTGATCTGACCAGCCGTTTGCAGATGATCTGCCATCCATTGTTTACGGGCTGCTAGGGGCGCCATCTCGGAAATTAATTGCGTCCCAATGGCCTCTCCTTGTGCCAAACGCACAAGCACATTCTCTTCTCGCCCCCAGGCAATAACGGTATGTGCACCGGATTTTGCGCCTCGTTTGGCGGCCAGAATTTTCGTCAGCATACCGCCGCTACCGACACTGGATCCAGCACCACCCGCCATCGATTCTAATGACAGGTCACCCGCTTTTGCTTCATGGACGAACTGCGCATCCGGATTTTTACGTGGATCCGCGGTATATAACCCGCGCTGATCCGTCAGGATAATCAAGGCATCTGCTTCAATTAAGTTGGCGACGAGTGCACCGAGCGTATCGTTGTCACCAAATTTAATTTCATCGGTCACCACCGTATCGTTTTCGTTAATGATAGGAACGATACCAAAACGCAGTAATGTAAATAACGTTGAACGCGCGTTCAGATAGCGCTCGCGATCAGCCAGATCGGCATGCGTCAGTAAAATTTGTGCGGTACCAAGACCGTGCGCGCGGAAACTGCTTTCGTAAATTTGTGCCAACCCCATCTGACCGACCGCAGCACAGGCCTGTAGTTCATGAATCCCCGTCGGTCGCTTGTCAAAGCCTAGACGCTGACGACCTTCTGCAATGGCGCCAGAACTGACCAGCACCACTTCTTTGCCCATTGCCCGTAAAGCAGCGATCTGTGCTGCCCATTTTTGAATCGCAGAGCTATCGAGCCCCTTACCATCATTGGTAACTAGCGACGAACCCACTTTGATAATCAGCCGCTTGGCTTGCTGAATCACAGAATGCATAGTGAAAATGAAACCTTGTAGGAGGCAAGAAAGCTTTAAATTATACTTTATGTTGATACTTGATGAATATTCTAAATTTAATTTAGGTATATTAAATTTTCATTGCCAAATATCTCGAATAATTACTTTAATGACATTCTTTAACAACAAATTCATCTGATCAATAAGCGAAAAAAAAACCTGATAGCAATGCTATACAGGCTTTTTAGAAATCACACATCAACTGCAATAAAAGTCGCTGATTGATGAATTAATCTTCCCAGACCTTGAAACGTGGATCATCTGGATCAATCGACAAGATGCCTTGTGCTTCTTCTTTCATTTGCGTCTCTTGGGAACGTTGTTCCTGAGTGCGTTTTTCTTCGATATCTTTGTAGATTGCCATCACCAGATCTTCACAACCTTCGCGGTTCAGTGCGGAAATCTCAAATACCGGGCCTTTCCAGCCAAAACGCTTGACGAAATCTTTGACTTTTTTCTTGCGCTCGTCTTCACTCAACACGTCGAGCTTGTTCAACACCAACCAACGTGGTTTGTCGTACAAGCTTTCGTCGTATTTACGTAATTCTTTGATCAGAGCTTTCGCATCTTTGACCGGATCAACGTTGTCATCAAATGGTGCCAGATCAACAATGTGTAGCAATAAGCCAGTACGTTGCAAATGTTTCAAGAACTGCACACCCAGACCAACTCCGTCGGCCGCGCCTTCGATCAGCCCAGGAATATCGGCAATGACAAAGCTCTTTTCGTGGCTGACACGTACCATACCCAGATTCGGGTGTAAGGTCGTAAATGGATAATCAGCAATTTTAGGACGCGCATTGGACACCGCCGTAATGAACGTTGATTTACCTGCATTCGGCAAACCTAACAGACCGACGTCGGCCAATACTTTTAATTCCAGACGCAGTTCACGGCGTTCGCCTTCTTTGCCTTCAGTACGCTGACGTGGCGCACGGTTGGTCGATGTTTTAAAGTGGATATTACCCCAACCACCCTCACCGCCCTTGACCAACTCTACTTGTTGGCCGTGTTCAGTTAAGTCAGCGATTACTTCATCAGTATTGCGATCAGCAATCAAGGTACCAACAGGCATACGCAGAAAAATATCATCCGCGCCTTTACCATAGCAATCAGCACCACGGCCATTTTCGCCGTCTTTGGCTTTGTGTAATTTGGAATAGCGATAATCAACCAGTGTGTTGATATTACGATCAGCAACCGCCCAAATACTGCCGCCACGACCGCCATCACCACCATCTGGACCACCAAATGGGCGGAATTTCTCACGACAGAATGAGGCAACACCATTACCGCCATCACCGGCGATGACTTCAATTCTGGCTTCGTCAATAAATTTCATTTTTAAGCACCTAAAAAAGCTTGTATAAATCGTTGCTACCCAGAGGGGATTCCATTGTCGAATCAAAACAAGTGCAATAGAAACCTGAAAAAGTTATTTTAGTCAGGCAGAAGCAAATGCAAAGTTTTAATTTTATGTACGCGCTCGCGTCCAAAAATGGGAGAGCAACCGATTTATACAGGATCTCTCGAAACTAAAAAGGCTCTACCAATGGCAGAGCCTTTTGTCGTATTGGCTTGCGCCTGGTTTTGAATTAATTCAAAACTTAAGCTGCAACAACAATCGCGTATTGATGCTTGTTAGCACCTTTGATTGCGAATTGTACTTTACCGTCAATCAGAGCGAATAAAGTGTGGTCTTTGCCCATACCAACATTTTCACCAGCGTGTACACGTGTACCGCGTTGACGAATGATGATACCGCCAGCATTGATTGCTTGGCCGCCGTAAACTTTAACGCCTAAGCGTTTTGACTCTGAGTCACGGCCGTTGCGCGTGGTGCCGCCGCCTTTTTTGTGTGCCATTTAATAGCTCCTTGGATACTGGTAATAAACAGGTAATCTGACGATTAACCGTTGATAGATACGATTTGCAGTTCAGTAAAGTTTTGGCGGTGGCCTTGACGCTTCTGGTAATGCTTACGACGACGCATCTTGAAAATGCGCACTTTGTCGTGACGACCGTGATCTATTACCTTAACCAGCACCGTAGCACCTGCAACCAACGGAGTACCAAACTTGATGGTTTCTCCAGCACCCATAGCGAGTACTTGATCAATGGTGAATTCGGAGCCAATGTCTGCAGGTATCTGTTCTACTTTAAGTTTTTCACCAGCGACAACTTTGTATTGTTTGCCTCCGGTTTTTATGACCGCGTACATGTGAAACCTCATCGAATAAATAAAAGGATTTTCTTTCCTTGCATCAGAACTTTACTTAGGAATTCGGGAAAACCCCAAATTATACATAGACTTAAGCATGTCGTCAAAAACAATTTGCATATTTTTTCAGCAGAAAAACAATTTCAAATGTATAAAAATCGCACCCAGTTGAGTTAAAGCATGAAAACACCTGCTTTTTAGCTTTGTTAAGCAGAGCAAATTTGATCACAACATCGTATAATCTCGGCGTCTTGGATTAAATAGCAGGATTACCCCTTGTCTGCCACCGTACAACAGAACCCTATTACCGACGTGATTGCCACGGACATGTCGGCGGTTAACCAAGTTATTCGCCAGCAGCTTCACTCCGACGTTGCCCTCGTCAATCAGATCGCTGAATATATCATCAGTGCTGGGGGAAAGCGTATTCGCCCAGTGTTAGTCCTACTGGTCGCCAATGCCTACAACTATCAAGGCAAGCATCACCATGAACTAGCAGCGATCGTTGAGTTTATCCATACAGCAACATTACTGCATGACGACGTCGTTGATGAGTCCTCTCTGCGTCGCGGTCGCCAAACGGCGAATGCGTTGTTTGGCAATGCAGCATCCGTCCTCGTCGGTGACTTCCTTTATTCCCGTGCGTTCCAGATGATGGTGTCAATCAACAGTATGCGTGTCATGCAGATTCTAGCTGACGCAACCAACGTGATTGCTGAAGGCGAAGTTTTACAATTGCTCAATATGCATGATCCGGATGTAACGGAAGAACGATACTTACAGGTCATCCGCTCTAAAACCGCGAAATTATTTGAAGCAGCAGCAGAAATTGGTGCCCTGATTGCAGGTGCTAGCGAAGAGCAAATCAGCGCGGCTGCCGAATATGGACGCTGCATAGGAACGGCGTTCCAGTTGATTGATGATGTCCTGGATTACTCCGGTAACGCGGCAGACATTGGTAAAAATGTTGGCGATGATTTGCGCGAAGGCAAGCCAACGCTACCACTGATTTACCTGATGAAATATGGATCTGATGCAGAAAAAGAATTGGTACGACTGTGTATTGAGCAGGGTGACGAATCACAATTCAATGCCATTCTGACTGCGATTACGAACTCTGGTGCCCTAGATTACACGACAAAGCAGGCCGTACTTGCCTCTGAACGCGCCTCCTCCGCAATGCAATCTCTGCCAGAATCTCCCTATAAAACAGCATTATTGGCGCTAAGCCACTTTGCCGTTCACCGCAATCACTAAAATTATTTTCAATCACTTCCGGCCGCATTTCATATGGCGCCGGGAGTCTTCATTTGTCTCATCACATGTACTAATGTTCTCAATTATGCGTTCAGTACAGTGTCATTGACGCACTCCACCATCAGCCATACCATGTCAAGATGTTGACTGGATAAAAAAATGTATCCATTGCAGAGATAAAGACAACATTCTTTTTCGTGAAGTGTATGAACATGTAAAAAAAAGTAGGATATCTTTACAAAGTCCCCCATCAGTTGCATTATCGCGAAGCAACGATTGTTTTGGCAACCTTCACTTAGAGTCACTATGTCAGCAGCCCCACCACCTTCTGCATCACCCGTTTTGACCTCTGGACTAGCCCGCGCCCTGATGCAAGGCAATATGCTCAATCATGCGCAAGCCGACATTGCTTTGAAAAAAGCACAAACAGAAAAGCTACCCTTCATCGATAGCCTACTGCTGAGCCAGTTCATTACTGCACGCGATCTTGCTAGTTTTTGTTCAGAAACATTCGGCTATCCACTCTTGGATCTGAGCGCCATCGACGAGAGCAATCTACCGGAAAAACTGGTTGACCAGAAACTGATGCAGTCGCAACGCATGGTGCCAATCGCCAAGAAAGGGAACAAGCTGACACTGGCTGTTTCTGATCCGACCAATAATTCTGCCATTGATCAGGTCAAATTTCAGACGAATCTGGCGATTGAACTGGTCATGGTCCAACATGACATTCTGACCAAGTTACTCGAAAAAATCAGCAAAACATCGGAGCAAAGCCTCAACGACCTGGCTGGCGATGATTTCGAATTTGAGTTCAAAGAAGACGATACCGGTCAAGCGGCTGCCGATGCGCAGGCAAATGAGGTCGATGACGCCCCGATCGTCAAATTTCTGCAAAAAATGCTGATTGACGCGATTAACATGGGCGCATCCGATCTGCATTTTGAACCATTTGAAAAATTCTACCGAATCCGTTTCCGAGTTGACGGTGAACTGCGCGAAATAGCCCAACCGCCGTTAGCCATCAAAGACAAGCTGTCGTCGCGAATCAAGGTTATCTCAAAATTAGATATTTCAGAGAAGCGCGTACCTCAAGACGGTCGTATGAAGCTGCAACTGAACGCAAAAAAATCGATCGATTTTCGTGTCAGCACATTACCAACTCTATTTGGCGAAAAAATCGTTATGCGTATCCTTGATGGATCGCAAGCACAAATGGGTATTGATGCACTTGGTTACGATGCGGATCAGAAAGAAATTTTGTTAAACGCGATCCAGCGTCCTTACGGCATGGTACTCGTTACCGGGCCTACCGGTTCTGGTAAAACGGTATCACTTTACACCTGCCTCAACGTGATCAATAAGCCAGGCATCAATATCTCAACGGCGGAAGATCCGGCAGAGATTAACTTGCCAGGGGTGAACCAAGTTAACGTCAACGATAAAGCTGGCTTAACGTTTGCCGTTGCACTAAAGTCATTTTTGCGTCAGGATCCTGACGTGATCATGGTTGGTGAGATTCGTGATCTTGAAACAGCAGATATCGCTATCAAAGCGGCGCAAACAGGTCACATGGTATTTTCAACTTTACATACCAACGATGCACCTTCTACCCTGACACGCTTAATGAACATGGGCGTGTTACCGTTTAACATTGCATCATCAGTGATTTTGATTACCGCACAAAGGCTGGCCCGCCGCCTGTGTAGTTGCAAGCGTCCCGCAGAAATTCTGGATGAAGTTCTCATTCAGGCTGGTTTTAAAGAAGAAGAGCTTGATGGTAGCTGGAAACCTTATGAACCAGTCGGCTGTGAACGTTGCAGTGGTAATGGATACAAAGGCCGGGTTGGTATTTATCAGCTCATGCCCATCACTAACGCTATCGAACGCATCATTCTCGCCAGCGGTAGTGCAATGGAAATTGAAGAGCAAGCACAGCGCGACGGCGTCAGGAACCTACGCCAGTCAGGTCTGATGAAAGTTAAACAAGGCCTCACCAGCCTAGAAGAAGTACTTGGATGTACCAACGAATAATCGGAGAGCAGTCACATGGCAACTAATTCCGCCAAGACCATCAAACCAGTAAAAGAAGTAATCTATGCTTGGGAAGGTAAAGATAAATTTGGCAAAACGGTGCAGGGTGAGCTACGGGCCGGCGGTGAGGCGATTGTAAACGCCACGTTACGTCGCCAGGGTATTCTGGTGACCAAACTGAAGAAAAAGAGTTACAGCTCAGGGAAAAAGATCACTGATGCTGACATCACCTTGTTCACGCGCCAATTAGCGACCATGATGAAAGCTGGTGTACCGCTTTTACAATCTTTCGATATTGTGGCAAAAGGCAATGCCAACCCCTCTGTTTCAAAATTGTTGCAGGATATCCGTGGTGACGTAGAAACCGGTACCAGTCTGAATCAGGCCTTCCGTAAGTTCCCGCTCTATTTTGATCCACTTTTTTGCAACCTAGTCGGCGCTGGTGAACAAGCGGGTATTCTCGAAGACTTACTGACCCGTCTTGCGATATATAAAGAAAAAACGCTCGCTATTAAAAAGAAAATCAAATCGGCGCTGACCTATCCGATTGCCATTCTTTCTGTCGCGTTTGCGGTTACCGCTGTGATTATGATTTTCGTGGTACCTGCATTTAAACAGGTTTTTTCCAGCTTTGGTGCTGATTTACCAGCGCCCACCCTGGTTGTGATGGCCATTTCTGATTTTGTCGTCAGTTACTGGTATCTGATTTTTGGGTCGATTTTTGGTGCGTTGTACTTCTTCTTTCAGACATGGCGGCGCTCGCTAGAAATGCAACGTGCGATGGACCGTATTTTGCTGCAATTACCTATTTTTGGCGCCATCATCAGAAAAGCGACGATTGCCCGCTGGACCAGAACACTGTCGACCATGTTTGCGGCGGGTGTGCCGTTGGTAGAGTCTCTTGATTCTGTTGGCGGCGCCTCGGGCAATGCCGTGTATCTGGATGCCACCATTAAAATTCAGACAGAGGTCAGCACAGGTACCAGCCTCACTGTTGCTATGCAAAACACGAATTTATTTCCGAACATGGTGACGCAAATGGTTGCCATCGGTGAAGAGTCTGGTGCCCTCGACAGCATGCTGGGTAAAGTAGCTGATTTTTATGAAGAAGAAGTCGATGAAGCAGTCGCGTCACTCTCGAGTTTAATGGAACCACTCATCATGGTCATCTTGGGTGTGGTCATCGGTGGCTTGGTTGTGGCGATGTATTTGCCAATTTTTAAATTAGGATCCGTTGTCTGATGCTACAGGAACTTTTTTTTAAGCTACCCGAAAACACCTTTTGTACGATCATTTTTGGGATTTTCGGGTTGCTGATTGGTAGCTTTTTAAATGTTGTGATTTATCGGCTTCCGAAGATGATGCAACATGAAGCTGAAAATTTTGTTGCCCATGAAACAGGAAAAGAGCTACCTCATACAACGCCATACAATCTCGTTATCCCCCGCTCGGCATGCCCCCATTGTGGGCATCAGATCAGCGCCATGGAAAACATTCCTGTCATTAGCTATCTAGCAATTGGTGGTAAATGCCGTGGTTGTAAGGCACCTATTTCCATCCGCTACCCATTAGTCGAACTGGCTACTGGCTTTCTCTCGGCGAGTATGATTTGGCATTTTGGAAGCGGTATCGCAGGTCTGTCTGCCATGGTTTTTGGCTTTATGCTGATTGCCTTGACCATGATCGACGCAGATACGCATCTGTTGCCAGATGACTTGACACTGAGTCTGATGTGGCTGGGTTTGCTGGTCAATCTTAACGGCACGTTCTCTTCTTTGCCATCGGCTGTCATTGGTGCAGCCTTCGGTTATGTATCCTTGTGGTCAATTTATTGGGCATTCAAGCTGATCACTGGTAAAGAAGGCATGGGGTATGGCGATTTTAAACTATTGGCGGCGCTGGGTGCATGGATGGGATGGAGCATGTTGCCAGTCATCATCTTGCTCTCCTCTATCGTTGGTGCAGCCGTCGGACTAACGATGATAGTGCTCGCTAAATTGGGTAAAGATACACCATTACCATTCGGCCCTTACCTCGCCGGTGCAGGGTTGATCGCGCTGATCTGGGGAAAGCAATTAACGCAACTATATCTGGGTTATATCTGATGTCTTCGCATCGCTCTTCGCCATTTGCGATTGGCCTGACAGGAGGTATCGGCAGCGGTAAAACCACAGTCACAGATATGTTTCAGCAATTAGGGATTGCGATCATTGATACCGATGCCATCGCACACCAGTTGACCACTCCCGAGGGATTAGCTATCCCCGCTATTCGTCAGACGTTCGGTAATGCGGCCATTGCCGAAACGGGTGCCATGAACCGAAGCTGGATGCGTGAACTAGTTTTTAATGACAGCAAAGCCAAAAAAAAGCTGGAACAGATTCTGCACCCGCTGATACGTCAACAATGTGAAAAACAAGCTGCCGACGCAAGCAGTCCCTATGCGATTTTCGCGGTACCCTTGCTGGTCGAGTCAGGGAACTGGCGCCAGCGCGTCAACCGCATCGCCGTTGTCGATTGCATGGAGGAGACTCAGATTACTAGGGTCATGAAAAGAAATAACTTAAGCCTCGAACAAGTTCAGTCTATCATGCGGGCACAAGCAAGCAGAGAGCAACGTCTTGCCGCCGCGGATGATATTATCGAAAATGAAGCAGATCTGAGTGTTGTCAAACAGCGGGTCAGGGAACTGCATGAGCAATACCTCAAGCTAGCCAAGAACATGACGATTTCGGCTGAACAATGAATATCAGCCTCTAAAGGGTTGATCGATCTGCTTTTAACACGTCAGAGACAAAAAAACTTTACATGATGTTTGTAATTTTCAAGCGTATGGTTCAGAATCATGTGAAGTTCAGATTTGAACAAATTTAAAACAGGGACACTATTTTGATTGTTTACGAATACCCTTTCAACGAGCGTATTCGCACGCTTCTGCGGTTGGAAGACCTGTATGAAAAATTTACATTTTTCCTCCATCAATCCGATCCGCTGCAACATCATGTTGCACTCGCAACCATTTTCGAAATGTTGGAAGTGGCAGGTCGTGCTGACCTTAAATCTGATTTATTGCAAGAACTAGAACGTCAGAAACACACCCTCATTGGTTTTAAATCGAATCCGAACGTTCAAGCGGAAATGCTCGATAAAGTGCTGGAAGACGTTGATCGCGCCAGTACCTCGCTGATCGCCTGTACTGGAAAAACTGGACAAAATATCCGTGATAACGAATGGCTAATGAGTATTCGCGGCCGCACGATTATTCCTGGTGGTGCGTGCGAGTTTGATCTACCAAGTTATTATGCCTGGCAGAAAAACTCAGCAGAAAAACGCTTTGCCGATATTTCTGCATGGTTTGCCCCGATTGCTCCCTTGTTTGATGCTATCAATGTCGTTCTGCGTTTGCTGCGCGAATCAGGCTCGACAACGAAGGTCATCGCGCAAGCAGGTAGTTACCAACAAATGCTACAAGGCAAGGTTTATCAGTTATTGCGTGTCGGTGTAAATCGTGAACTAGGCGCTATTCCAGAAATTTCAGCCAACAAATATATGTTGTGGATACGTTATATGTCGCAGGATGGCGATATGAAACCCAAAGCGTTTGAAAATGACATCCCGTTTGATCTGACCCTCTGTAATTTCTGACCTCTGAAATACCTGAACATGGCTACCTTTGTAAACTGTCCTACTTGTCAAAACAAAGTCGAGTGGACGACTGAAAACCGTTATCGTCCATTTTGCTCTGACCGCTGCAAGCAAATTGATTTGGGTGCTTGGGCAGAAGAAAAATACACGATTCCAGCAGTCAATCTACCTGAAGATCCTGAAGGCGAAGAGCTGCATTAAGCTCTGAACAAGTGCTTTAACGCTTGGCCGGAATTCCATATTTACGTAGTTTTGTTGCAATCATCGAGTGCGATGTTTGTAACCTTGCCGCGAGTTTGCGGCTTGATGGATATTGCGGATAGAGTCGCTCCAGCAAGGATTGCTCAAAAGCATTGACTGACAATTCCCAATTTTCGGTGGTGTCGAGATTGACTTCGTCTGCACTGATGCTGCCCTCTGCCCAATCCAGATCCGCAGCATCAAGAACGCGCTGATCTGACATGGTAATAGCGCGAAAGATCACGTTCTGCAGTTGTCGCACATTACCTGGCCAGCGGTTCGATACCAGTACAGCACAAGCAGATGAGTTCAGGCGACACACCGGTTTTTGTGATTGCGTACATGCACGCTCAATAAAATGGCGAGCCAGAGGCAAAATATCATCAGGACGGTCACGCAATGCGGGCACTTCCAGATGCAGCACATTTAAGCGATAGAACAAATCTTCGCGAAATAAGCCCTCTTGCACCATTTTTCTTAAATTGCGGTGCGTGGCGCTGATAATGCGCACATTGACCTTGATTTCTTTATCGCCGCCAATGCGTCGGAATTTACCGTCATTCAAGAATCGCAACAGTTTCGCTTGTAAGTACAGCGACATCTCTCCGATTTCATCAAGGAACACCGTACCACCGTCCGCCATTTCAAACAAGCCTGGCTTACCGCCGCGTTGCGCGCCAGTAAATGCGCCCGACATATAACCAAATAATTCACTCTCAGCCAAACTTTCTGGCAAGGCAGCGCAGTTCAGTTCAAGAAAGGGGGCATTTGCTCGGGGACTCATACCATGGCAGGCTTGCGCAAGCAGTTCCTTACCTGTACCTGTTTCGCCAGTAATGAGTAGCGGGGCATCAACGACAGCGACGCGGGCTGCTTTAATTTTTAAGGAACGAATTTGTTCTGACTCGCCAATAATGAGTTCAAACCCATTACCCGCCGAGTTCTGTAAAGCGTGCAAACGGCCACCAATCCGCGCCGGCGTATGAAAGCTTAAGACAGCACCAACTGAGCGCCCCGATGGAGCTAATTCAAGGATGAGAGGTTCTGAGACCGGCGTCACTTCCATAAAAAACGGCTCGCCCTTCAACGTAACTTCTCGGCTAGGAAGCCGGAAACCAGCGTCGATCAGTTCACGCTCAATCTCTGGATCATCCAGAATCTGACTCAAGGTCAGACTGCACAAGGTAGCATCATCGGTGCCTGCTACCGCTGCTGCAGCGGCGTTAGCGATCATGATGCGACCACTACCATCAATCGCCAATACCGGGTCTTCCATCGCAGCCATGACCGTGTCGAGATGCAAGCGGCGGCGAATACCAGGAAGCACATCGAGCACCTGTATATTACCCACCCCTTTGACCTTGCGGCAATCCTCCTGCAGGTCGGGCAGCATGTATTCCAGCAGCTCAGGACTATCAATATAAATGTGCGGTGGATCGACCTCGACCGCTACCACGTTTAACCCACGCTTGGCCAGTACGGCTAAAATCTCATGCGCGATGCCAACGCGGTCCTTGAACTGAATATTGATGCGCATTAAGTGACTTTATTTGACTTAGTGTGGCGTTGTTAAGTGGTGCGTTTCAACATTAGTAAGGCTCTGGAATATAACCACGTGGACGCGCATATTGGCTACGGAAAGCAGCCGTCGTCGCCAGACCGCGCAAACGACTCAGATCAAACTGCTGTAACTGTTGCACAACAGCCCGATTGACCGTCATTTTAACTTGCATCATCAGCAAATCAACGCTGTGCTGACTTGAGCTACGGGATGGATTCACATCCACTTCCTCGGTCTCATTGGCATTCTCTTCAATCGCCACAGCATTCTGTTTTGCCGCCTTAGCCAATGCGCGTTCCTCTGCATCAGCAAAGCAGCGGTACACATCAGCTAAAGTAATAAAGCCGTTGCAATCACGGCAATGCCAAGCATCTTTTTCTTTCACGTCGCGCCCAACCAGCCCATCTTTACTTAAGGTGGTCAGGATGGAGCGAATCAGACGCGGTGTTTTGCCGGTTGCAGCCGCCAGACTACTGACCGTCGCCGCACGTGGCATCACCATCATGGTCTGCGCCAAAATTTCGATGGCGGCGTAAAAACGGGTATTCAGATTCGCATCTGCAAATACTTGGGTTGAGGATAGCAACTGTTCAAACTGGCTCATGCCAACTCCTTGGGGACAATGACTGGACGATTAATGCTGCCATATCGATCCATAAATAAACCTTCAGTAGAAATTGCCGGACGCTTGCCTGAAACAAGATCCGCAATGAATTGTCCAGAACCACAAGCCATAGTCCAACCTAACGTGCCATGACCTGTGTTGAGGAATAAATTACGATAAGGGGTAGGGCCGACTACGGGCGTGCCGTCTGGCGTCATAGGACGCAATCCAGTCCAGAATTCAGCCTTGCTCACATCGCCGCCACCGGGGAACAAATCAGTGACTGAGAATTCCAAGGTGTCGCGGCGATCTTTGCGTAAATCCAGGTTGTAACCTGTGATTTCGGCGGTGCCGCCTACGCGGATGCGGTCACCGAGACGTGTGATTGCCACTTTGTAAGTTTCATCCATCACGGTTGATTCCGGTGCCCGTTGTGCATCGGTAATCGGTACAGTAATTGAGTAGCCTTTGATTGGGTAAACAGGAATTTTAATACCCAGTTCACGCAAGACGATTGGGGAATAACTACCTAAGGCCAAGACGTAGCGATCCGCTTTCATTTCGCCCTCTGATGTAATCACAGAGGTAATGGTGTCGCCTTCGCGCACTAATCGCTCAATGCTGACGCCATATTTAAATGTCACGCCAAGACCTTCAGCAAGTTTGGCAAGGTTCTGCGTAAATTTGAAACAATCGCCTGTTTCATCACCAGGCAAAAGTAAAGCACCAACAAATTTGTCTTGCACGTTCTTCAACGCTGGTTCCACCTTCAAGCAGCCTGCTTTGTCTAAGGTTTGGTAAGGAACGTCATAGCGCTTCAAAATGTCGATATCAGCTTGGGCGCCATCAAGTTGCGCCTGATTACGGAACAACTGCAAGGTACCTTGAGTACGTTCATCATACGAAATGCCGGTGTCGGCACGCAATTGCTGTAATACATCGCGGCTGTACTCAGCCATACGCAGCATACGTCCTTTGTTTGTTTCATAGCGTGCCGTCGTGCAGTTCATCAGCATCTGCATTACCCAACGCCATGTATTGAGATCAAAAGTAGGACGAATAGCCAATGGGCTGTGCTTCATCATCAGCCATTTGATTGCTTTAAGTGGTACGCCTGGGCCTGCCCATGGTGCAGAGTAACCTGGTGAGACTTCGCCGGCGTTGCCGTAACTCGTCTCCAGCGCTGCACCTGGTTGACGTTCAATGACGGTCACTTCGTGACCTGCTTTTGCTAAAAAGTAAGCGGATGCTGTTCCGATAACGCCTGCGCCGAGTACGATAACTTTCATTTTAATTCTCCTGAATGCTTGATCTGAATATGCTGGTGATTGATGTAGGTGTCTTCTTAAGCTACGGCTAAGTCGCTTGGGCGATGTCTGTGTACTCGCGATAATAACGGGTACCCAAACTGGTCAGAATTTCGTAACCAATGGTGTTCGCTTTCGCAGCGACGTCATCCACTGTATTGGTTGCCGATATCAGATCAACGAATGTGCCTGGTTGCAAATACACTGGAGCGATATTGCTCACATCCAGAGTAATGGTATCCATAGAAACATTCCCCACCATTGGTGCTGCAAATCCTGCAATATGCGCCACCCCACGGTTACTTAAACTACGTAACCAACCATCAGCATAGCCAACAGCAATCGTTGCTATGCGACTCGTTTCTTTACTGCGCCAGGTCGAACCATAACCAACCCCCGTTCCCGCTGGAATTTCGCGGGTCTGGATCAAGCGCCCCTGCAAGTGAGCAACGGCACGTAAAGGATTTTCCTGTCCTGCCACCGGAGCAACGCCATAGAGCGCAGCACCAGGGCGTGCCAGATCAAAATGAAATTCACTACCCAAAAAAATACCAGCCGAATTTGCCAGACTTGCTTTACTTCCGGGAAACAAAGCGCGCAAGGCATTAAACGTATCCAACTGCTGACGATTCATCGGATTGGTCTGATCTTCAGCGCAAGCCAGATGACTCATGACATACTGCACATCGATTCCAGCACACAACGCCGGATTGCTTTGCAAGATCTGAATCTCGTGCGAGGATAAACCCATGCGCGCCATACCGGTATCGACTTGAACAATCGCTGGTAAGCGCTGTTGTCGCTGCGCGGCCAAAGCTGCCCAATCCTCAATTTGCTGAAGACTATTCAATACTGGCATACAGCCATGGGTAATGAATTCAGACTCACAGCCGACAGGGGAACCGTGCATCACAATCAGATGCGCGTCGATCGGCAGCGCAGGGCGCAAGGCAATGGCCTCTTCAAGATGGGCCACAAAAAAGTGTCTGCAGCCTTCCTGGTACAGCACTTTTGCTACGGGCTCTGCCCCCAGACCATAGCCGTCGGCCTTCACTGCCGCGCCGCACTGAGCCGAGCCCAGGCGATGTCGCAGTAATCGGTAGTTGTATCGAACGGCCTGCAAGTCAATCCGCAGGACAGCGCCGGTTCTTTCTGCTAGTTGTTGCATAGTTTTTAGCACTCCATCGCTATAGAGAAAAGTTTCCTTTCCCTTAGCAATGCCCGTGCCACTAATATTTATTAAGCAAATTCAATGACTTACAAAAAAAGAATCCATGACCGCTCATAAGCTGTATGGAATTCGATACAGGCAAATTTACAGCACGACCTTCAATTACCGAGTATTCCCTCTACAGCGTATTGAAAAATGAACGGTGTATTTAAAATAATACACTGTATCGTTTTTAATACATAACATTTTTAAAATGAACAAGGATAGTCTCAGCCCGAAAAGCATCCGGCAATAAGTAGAACTACGGAGGGAGTTGCGTTAACAATACACAAAATAATCTGAGTTGACAGCAGCAAAAGCACGCTAAAGTGCAGCACAGATGCCACTATCCGAGAGGAGGTATCAGGTTGGTATGACTAATTTTCACCAAAGAGCAATTGACGGTACTAGAGGGGCACGTTACTGACATCATTTTGTAACAATCCAAGCCACTCCAGCAAAGGAATTGTCGCTGGCAACAAAGGCGTGACGCCAACGTCACCTTGCCACGCGAAAGCCTGACCTTCGAGGCTTTGCGGTTCGCCTTCCCAATCGCGGCTAATGTAAAAATGCAAGCGGACATGCGCATGTGGGTAGATATGCTCTACCCCACACCACGGTTCAGCACTGATGATCTGAATCCCAAGTTCTTCGACAAATTCACGCTTGAGCGCATCAACAATTGCCTCGCCTGCTTCAACTTTACCACCAGGAAATTCCCAATATCCTTCATAGGGTTTACCTGCTGGGCGTTGACCAAGAAGAACATTGCCATTTGGTTTCATCAGAATACCGACAGCCACATCCACCGGTTGAATATTTTTTGCGGCGACCTCAGGCATGATGGATGTCCATTAATTTTCCGGCATAGTCACGCGCAAACTGCCACGCCACCCGACCCGAACGGGAACCACGTTGCAGCGCCCAACGTAATGCATCAGCGCGGGCCGCAGCAATCTGTTCATCGTTACACGAAAAACTACGTAACCAATGGCTGACGATATCGAGATAATCATCTTGTTTAAATGGATAAAACGATACCCACAAACCGAACCGCTCAGAGAGAGAAATTTTTTCTTCCACCGTCTCACCGGGATGGAGGTCACCATCATCTGCATGATGATAGCTAGCATTGTCGGACATTTTTTCAGGCATCAGATGACGACGATTAGAGGTCGCATAAATCAAGACATTGTCTGATTGTGCGGCAATACTGCCATCCAGCGCGACTTTCAGGGCTTTGTAGCCGGCTTCGCCTTCTTCAAACGAGAGATCGTCACAGAAAATAATGAAACGTTCCGGACGTTCTGCCACCAGATCAACGATATCTGGCAAATCTGCCAGATCCGCCTTATCCACTTCGATTAAGCGCAAACCTTGCTCACTAAACTGATTCAGACAGGCTTTGATCAGCGAGGATTTACCTGTCCCTCTGGCACCTGTCAGTAACACATTATTAGCGGGCTTACCGTGTACAAATTGCAGCGTATTTTGTTCAATCTGCTTTTTTTGTGGACCAATGTTATGCAGATCGTCCAAGCTAATCATCGAAGCATGGCGCACCACCTGCAAATATCCCTGCCCACCGCGTTTGCGCCAACGAAAAGCATACCCCAGCTGCCAATCTGGCGCTGCAATCGATCCTGGCAACAAGGCTTCTAAACGAGTCAGAACGTGTTCCGCACGTGCTAAAAATTGATCAAGCTGGGTCATAGTTGTCTACTTCAAATCATTCAATCAGGAACGGTAATCCGCGTTAATTGTTACATAATCATGTGACAAATCGCATGTCCATACCGTTGTTTCCACGTCGCCACGGCCAAGTTTAACGCGGATGGTGATCTCGCTTTGCTTCATGACGCGCTGACCATCCTCTTCACGGTACTCTGGGTTACGTCCACCATGTTTGGCGACCAATACATCATCTAGGTAAAGATCGAGTTTGCTGACATCTAGATCCGTCACGCCAGCGTAACCTATCGCCGCGAGAATGCGCCCAAGATTTGGGTCAGAAGCGAAAAATGCTGTTTTCACCAAGGGTGAATGCGCGATCGAATACGCGATCTTGCGGCATTCTTCCAAATCACGCCCTTGCTCTACGGCGATAGAAATAAATTTCGTTGCACCTTCGCCATCGCGGATAATCATGTGCGCCAGCTTTTGCGATAAATCGATGACCGCTTTGGCGAGAATCTCATACTCAGGAGAATCAATCTCATTCACTTCCAGCGTACCAGCACCGGTTGCAATCAACATGAACGAATCATTGGTTGATGTGTCGCCGTCAATTGTGATGCAGTTAAATGATTTATCTGCAGCTTGCTTGATCAGGTGATCCAGCACTGGCTGGGCAACTTTGGCATCCAGTGCCAGATAACCAAGCATGGTTGCCATGTTTGGTTTGATCATGCCAGCGCCCTTACTGATACCCGTCATTGTTACGCTGTGGTTACCAACTTGTAATGTCACCGATGCGGCTTTAGGCTGCGTATCCGTGGTCATAATGGACTCGGCGGCGAAGAACCAGTTATCTTCTTTGAGGTTGGCAATTGCCTGTGGCAACCCAGCCACTAAGCGATCAACTGGTAAAGGCTCCAAGATCACACCCGTTGAGAATGGCAAAATCTGTGAGGCTTCACAACCCAGCAATTCAGCCAGTGCCGCACAAGTTGCATTGGCGGCGGCCAATCCTGCATCACCCGTACCAGCATTGGCATTCCCTGTATTGACAACCAGTGCGCGGATCGGACCCGCGGCCATGTGCAAACCATCAAGATGCGCTTTGCATACCTGCACCGGTGCTGCGCAAAAACGGTTAGTCGTAAATACACCGGAAACAGTGGCAGTAGGAGCTAACTCCATGACCAATACATCTTTACGATTCGCTTTGCGAATACCTGCCTCAGCATAGCCAAGACGAATACCGGCAACTGGTTTTAAATCAGCAGCGACAGGGAGTGGGGAATTGACGGCCATGGTAACTTCCTTGCGTTGAAATCAAGCCGCCATTGTAGGACATTTTTGTTGCAACGCGATTACCCCTGAAACGAAAAATATTGAAGACTGGCGCAAGGACACTTTCCTGCCATGATAAGTCCAGCCGGATCGCTGGCGATCCGAGGCGAGGCGAGGCGAGGCCGACTCTATGATGAATAACACACAAGATGCAGCAACAACACGTTCAACAATATCGCGCACAATCTGGAATTCAGATAAAAAAAGGGAGGAATTTCTTCCCCCCTTTCATATCTTCACGTTAATGAACGTTAAGCAAGCTTACCGTGACATTGTTTAAATTTCTTACCGCTTCCACAGGGGCAAGGATCATTGCGACCAACCTTCAATGCGTAACTCAGTTCAGGCTGTTCAGTGGCATTAAATGCCGCTGGCGCCATGATTTCTTCTGGAGATGCAGCTGCATCAAAGTCAGCATGTTGGAAATGAACGTTTTCAACTTGGGGCAAAGCCATTTGCTCTTCAACAGCTTCAATTTCTTCACGTGATTGGATACGCACAGTAACGACCGTACGCACCACGTCGTTTTTGATCATATCGAGCATTTGTGCAAACAATTCAAACGCTTCACGTTTGTATTCTTGCTTAGGATTTTTCTGGGCATAACCGCGTAAGTGGATACCCTGACGTAAATGATCCAATGCAGCCAGATGTTCACGCCAGTGGGTATCAATGCTCTGCAGCATGACACTACGCTCGAACCCTGCAAACGATTCTTTACCAACAATCGCCACCTTCGCTTCGTACGCCAGATTCACGGCTTGCTGTACACGCTCCAGAATGTCTTCGCCAGTCAGACTTGGTTCTGAGGCCGCCATGTTAACTAACGGCAAATCGATGTTCCACTCTGCCGACAATACTTTTTCTAAGCCAGGAAGGTCCCATTGCTCTTCAACTGATTCTTGTGGCACATGGATATGGACGAGATCGGCAAACATACCGTGACGCAGCGATGACATCAGTTCCGTCATATCATGCGCCTCAAGCAATTCATTACGTTGCTGGTAAATCACTTTGCGCTGATCATTAGCGACGTCATCGTATTCCAGCAGTTGCTTACGGATATCGAAGTTACGTGCTTCTACTTTGCGCTGCGCAGATTCGATGGAGCGAGAAACAATACCTGCTTCAATTGGCTCACCTTCTGGCATTTTGAGTCGGTCCATGATGGCGCGAACGCGATCACCAGCAAAAATACGCAGCAACTGATCATCAAGTGACAAGTAGAAGCGGCTCGAACCAGGATCCCCCTGACGACCAGAACGACCACGCAATTGATTATCAACACGGCGTGATTCGTGACGTTCAGTACCAATGATGTGCAAACCACCTGCCTGTACGACGTGATCGTGCAATGATGCCCATTCGTCGCGCAATTTCTGTGATTGTGCCGCTTGATCAACTTCAGTCAATGCATCGTTTGCTTCGATCAGTTGTACCTGCTTAGCAACGTTACCACCCAACACAATGTCGGTACCGCGACCAGCCATGTTCGTTGCAATAGTAATTGCCTGAGGACGACCTGCCTGCGCAATAATTTCCGCTTCACGAGCGTGTTGTTTTGCATTGAGCACGTTGTGTGGCAAGTTTGCTTTAGTCAAAATGCCAGACAATAACTCAGAATTTTCGATCGATGTCGTACCAACCAATACTGGCTGACCACGCTCAAAACAATCCTGAATGTCTTTCAACATCGCGCCATATTTTTCTTCAGCGGATTTGTAGACCTGATCTTGACGGTCTTTACGCTGTGAAGGACGATTTGGTGGAATGACGACAGTTTCCAAGCCATAAATTTCCTGGAACTCATACGCTTCGGTATCCGCTGTACCAGTCATGCCCGACAAACGGGAGTACATACGGAAGTAGTTCTGGAAAGTAATCGAAGCCAGTGTCTGGTTTTCGTTTTGAATCCGCACGCCTTCTTTGGCTTCCACGGCCTGATGCAAGCCATCAGACCAGCGGCGACCCGTCATCATACGACCAGTAAATTCATCAACAATGACAATTTCATCGTTCAGCACAACATAGTGCTGGTCTTTGAAATACAGAGCATGTGCGCGCAAAGCGGCATATAAGTGATGAATCAAGGTGATATGCGCAGGGTCATACAAAGACGCACCTTCAGGCAATAAGCCCATTTGCGTCAGGATTTTCTCTGCTTTTTCGTGACCAGCCTCTGTCAATAAGACCTGATGAGCTTTTTCATCTTTGGTGTAATCACCAGGCACTTCTATCTTGCCCGTGCCGTCTGGTGTTTCTTCGCCGATCTGCAATGTCAGCAGTTTCGGTACTTCGTTGATTTTGTAATACAACTCGGTGTGGTTTTCAGCCTGACCAGAAATAATCAACGGCGTACGCGCTTCATCGATCAGAATCGAGTCAACTTCATCGACCACAGCAAAGTTAAGACCACGCTGGACGCGGTCTTTGGCTTCAAAAACCATGTTGTCGCGCAGGTAATCAAAACCGAATTCGTTATTTGTGCCGTACGTAATATCAGAGCCATACGCGACTTGTTTAGAGTCATGGTCGAGTTGCGACAGATTAATCCCTGTTGTCAGCCCCAGCCAGGCATACAAACGTCCCATCCATTCCGCATCGCGTTCTGCCAGGTAATCATTGACCGTCACCACGTGCACACCCTTACCTGACAGGGCATTGAGGTAGATTGGCAGAGTACCCATCAGGGTTTTACCCTCACCGGTCCCCATTTCAGCGATTTTGCCGTAGTGCAAAACCATACCGCCGATCATCTGAACGTCAAAGTGACGCATTTTCAGCACGCGTTTACTGGCCTCGCGACAAACTGCAAAGGCTTCTACCAATATACTATCGAGCGTTGCTCCTTCAGCCACACGTGCTTTAAATTCAGCAGTCTTAGCTTGCAAAGCCTCGTCTGACAAAGTTTCCAGCTGGGGTTCCAATGCGTTGATCTCACGCACCGTCTTTTGGTATTGCTTCAAAAGCCGTTGATTACGGCTGCCGAATATCTTGGTCAGGAATGACATGCTATGAACGGAAAGTTAAATTCTGAAAAACGCCGCGGCAAAAAATTGCTTGCACAGCAACAATATAGGATAACTCACGATTTTACCATGCTGTTCGGTCTTCACCATGAAAAGCCTGATCAAATCCCTACAGCATTGGTGATTTGGTGACTAATTAAGTAAAAACAAGCTTATTTTTGCTTAAGTGCGGCAAGTTTGGCTTGATTAGCGCCAGCGGTGAGAAACTTATTCGGATCTTGAGGGACATCTTTGATCCTGACCTCAAAATGCAGATGCGCGCCAGTCGAGCGGCCCGTTGAACCAATATCAGCGATGTGCTGACCACGCTTAACGATATCACCCAGTTTGACATAGACTTTAGACGTGTGAGCGTAGCGCGTAATCAGATCGCCACCATGGTCAATCTCTATCATATTGCCAAACTGCGGGTGGAATTCAGCAGCGATCACGACACCACCCGCCGCCGCGACAATCGGCGTGCCCGTTGGCGCAGGAAAATCAATCCCTTCATGGAAAGCACTATGACCTGTAAACGGATCGAGACGCCAGCCAAATCCAGATGCATTGTAAGCAACGTTAACTGGTTGACTTGTCGGCAACAATTTTGATTGAATCTTAAAACTCATCAAATTGGTCTCAACGACATTCAAATAGTCAGACCGATGGTCAACATCTTTTTGAAACGCATCCAACGCCGACTGCAATTCAGACATATTCAATTCATGCGATGGTGCCGTCGTGATTTCAGGCCCGCCTCGGCCCGGTGCGTCTTTGAAATTGAATTCCTCCGGCTTCACGCCAGCCAAGCCTTGCACCCGCTCGCCCAAGGCGTCGAGTCGCATGAGCTGCGCCTGCATCTCACCCAACTTCACAGCCATCGTAGTGAGGTTTTCTTTCACATAACGGTCTTTGGCATTAAGATCACCAGAGATTGGTGAGGGAACAGTCGTTGGCAGAATATTGCGGAGAATGGGCAAATCAGAACTTGCCAAGCGCAACGTTAACGTCGCCATCAGTGCGCCACTGATGGCCATCAAAATAATAAACCCGATGACTGCGACCAAGACATGACGGGTCGATAATGTGACCGATTTAGCCTGGGTAAAGCGAGAATGCATCAAGATAATCTGCATCTGTCATTTCCCTCTGGAATGGCGTGTTTAACCTGCGTGAAAATACGCGCTTTGTGGTAATGTGTGCGCCATGTCTGCATCATTACCACCCCCACATCGTATTCATATTAAACGTGGCCGCGCCGTGTCAATGGCTAGCGGCGCGAGTGATTTTTTACGCGCAAACGACAAACTTGCTCCTCTGCTCCCAGCGATTCAGCGTAATTTAGCCTTGCAGAAAGATTGCGAAACAATCTTGTCTTCACTTTTCGAATACTGTGAAGTGATGCAAGTCGCCGACGGCGAACTGGTACTAGGCGCGGCCAATGCGGCAATTGCAACTAAACTCAAGCAACAATGTCCAAAATTGCAATTACAATTACAGCAACGAGGCTGGCAGATTAACGCAATCCGCATCAAAGTACAAGTGAAGCGTGTTATCGAAAAACCATTACCAGTAAAACAATTATCAATCCCCAAAACGGCACTACAGGCATTGAGTAATCTGGAAAAGAATATCGAAAACAACGCGCAAAATGCCGACTTGCGCGCGGCACTGATGCGCTTACTTCAGCGACATTCGGGCACTGACAACTAAGCCCAAACGTCATTCAATATCAACGGCTACGGTCTTTTTCCCATAAAACGTCATTGCCGCCATCGACGCGGTTGAGCACCCTCGAAAGTACAAACAACAAGTCTGACAGGCGGTTCATGTACTGGCGTGGATGGTCATTGATTGGCTCGCTTTTACCCACGCTGACAATCGCACGCTCGGCGCGGCGACACACAGTACGACACACATGGGCAATCGCTGCCGCCCGAGAGCCTCCAGGCAAAATGAAGTCTTTAAGCGGTGGCAAATCGGCGTTATATTTCTCTAACAACGCGTCTAGTCGTGCGACCTGCGCATCAGTAATCATGGTATAGCCAGGAATACACAATTCACCGCCCATATCAAACAAATCATGTTGTATCGACGCCAATTCATGCTTCATTGTTGGTGGCAACGCTTCGCACAACAACACACCAATCTGCGAATTGAGTTCATCTACATCACCCATCGCGTGTACACGCAATGCATCTTTATCCACCCGACTGCCGTCGCCGAGTCCGGTCGTACCCGCATCACCGGTGCGTGTCGCTATTTTTGAGAGTCGATTACCCATAATCATTTTCAATTAAAAGAAGTCGTTGAGCATAAGGCAAAAACCAACTCAATGCACTAACCCTAGTCAGAATCAGCCAGTTAAAAAGAGACGAAGTGACAAAGCTGCGACACCAAGCAATGATCAATGTATCTATTGCCAAGGCACACCAAACACGTACGGAACAAAAGAATGTTTAACACAAGATACTAAGGAAACAGCGATTCTCAGGCCAAATCAAGCTATCATATGGCATATCATCGGTAACGTCGGTGGCGGCAATTTCTTGGTGCTCTTGTCGGCGACTCCCGATAAAGCACAAAAACATATCCCTACCCAAGCATTGATTACGTCATTCACAAGATGGCTTTTCTGATAAATCTAGACATAGCCACCAGGCTACGCAATGGGTGCAAAAAACATGAATAAACCCCAGCAAATGATTGCTTGTAGGCAAATCAGGTAATAATAAAGCATAAAATCAGGACTAAGAATGGCAACAAGACTTCCCCCAGTACATGCGCTCTCCGCCTTTGAAGCAGCTGCACGTTTTGGTTCTTTTGCAATCGCTGCTGAAGAACTTTGTATTACCCCTTCCGCCCTATCGCACCGTATCCGTCTGCTGGAAGAACATTTGTGTGAACGTGTATTTGTGCGCGAGGGACGCAGTGTGACCTTGACCGAATTCGGACGCCGCTACCTTGATGTCGTCAGGAATGCCCTCCGAACCCTGTCTGATTTTCCATTGCCAAACAAAATTACTCAAAACCAGATGCGCGTGAAAGTCACGTTACCGCCAACATTTGCACGCTATATGTTTATGCCTCGCCTGGCAGATTTTTCCACCAAGTATCCCGACATTGAAATTGAAGTCTACTTGTTTGTGCCGCTCTACGATCTGAGTCTGTCAGAAAGTGATGTGGAAGTCCGTTTTGGCGCTGGCGAATATCCCAATCTGGTCACAAAGAAACTGTTTGTTGAGCCAAGCTTTGCGGTGGCAAGTCCCGCATATTTAAAAACGATTGCACCGATCAAAACGCCAGCAGATTTGCGACATGCCAACCTACTGCGCTCAGCCCTAGAACCATGGCAACCTTGGTTTGACGTTGCTGGACTAGATTGGCCAGAACCAGCCAACGGCTTACGTATTGATGATCTGGGCTTGTTGCTTGAAGCGATTAAGCATGGACATGGGGTCGGCTTAACCCGACAACATTTTGCGGAAGACATGATCAAGTCTGGCGAAGTAGTGCGATTATTTGATACTCAATTAGCAACGCCGCCTCACGCTTATCATCTCGTGCACGAAGCACAACCTGTCTTACGTCGTGAAGTAGAAATATTTATCAACTGGATGCAGTCTACCTTCCAGACAACGTATTCTCAGCCATAAGTCCTCATTCCAAATTACGGAGGGCATCAATGAAAAAAATGTTAGGTGTTTTATGTATTACGGAGAAAAATTCAATAGCATCAGCCATCTCGCTGGCGCTGCACTAGCAATTGGTGGCGCAGCGGTACTGATCACAGTTGGTGCACGCCTTGGCGATCCTTGGAAGATCGTGAGTTTCAGTATTTACGGTGCGATGCTGTTTTTGCTGTATGCCATTTCTGCGCTGTATCACAGCCTACGCGGCAAAGCGAAGAATGTGTTCCAAAAGCTAGACCACTGTGCGATCTACTTACTGATCGCCGGTAGCTATACGCCATTCACTTTAGTCACGCTGCGCGAACATTCTGGGTGGGTCATCTTTGGGCTGGAATGGGGCTTGGCTGTTATTGGTATCGTACAGGAAATTTTGTTCGCCAAAGGCGCGCGTTGGATGTCGCTAGCGATCTATGTGATTATGGGCTGGCTCGCGGTTGCGGTGATCGTGCCGTTAATGGCGATATTGCAAAATGGATTTATCTGGCTGGCACTCGGTGGCGTATTTTATACTGTTGGTATTATTTTTTATGCGACAGATGAGAAACTGAAACACGGACACGGCATCTGGCATTTGTTTGTCCTTGCCGGCAGCATGTGCCAGTATTTCGCCGTCTTGTTTTACGTCGCTTAAATCGTCAGGGCAGCTCAATGACTGCCCGACGAATTTCAAAATATCAATCGACACCTTTGCCTGCGGATGCACACCACAGACGGAACCAGTGCTCGCGAGACAGCGTGTGCTGGCAGGCTAAAGCAGCTTCTTTCAACGCAGCGATACGTCCTGAGCCCGTCAGTACGAGCGGATGAGACGGGTGTTGCAATATCCACGATAAGGCAATCGTACTCGCTGGCAAATTCAGTTCAGCGGACAACGCATTCAATACTTCTCTGACGCGCAGAACTTGTGGATCTGTCGTCGCTGATTCACGGAACAAATCACCGCCTCCGAGCGCCGACCAAATCATCGGTGCGATGCGTAATTTTTGACATAAATCCAGCGTACCATCATGCAACGGTGGCAAATGCAACAAGGATAGCTCAACCTGATTTGTCACTAACGGGAAACGCGCTGCCAGCAGCTCAAATTGTGCTGGTGTAAAGTTCGAGACACCAAAATACCTGACCTTGCCGCTCTGTTGCAGATGCTCGAATGCTTCTGCCATTTCGTCGGCATTCATCAATGGATCTGGGCGATGAATTAGCAACACATCGAGTTGTTCGATCCGCATCGAGCGCAACGAATTCTCTGCTGAGGCAATGATGTGAGCACGGCTCGTGTCGTAGTGCTGTATCCTATGTGCAGGTCGCGCTGTGGAGATCAGTTTGATTCCGCACTTGCTGACGAACTGCAATTTGTCACGCAACTCAGGAGCAAGCTGTAACGCCTCACCTAACAGAGTCTCGCTTTGATAATCACCATAGATATCCGCTTGATCAATAGTCGTGATACCCAGTTCGAGTGCCTGTTTAAGAAAAGTAACACGCTCCTGCGGCGACATGCGCCAGTCAGCCAAGCGCCATAAGCCGAGGACAATACGCGAAAACTCCGGTCCTTGCGGCGCGATTTGAATGCGGGATACAAGTGATGAATGAATCATAGAAATCCGTTATTTTGATTATTTTTTTGAATACTAATTACTTAATACGTGATGGATCGCGGCGCGTAGCTCTGTCACTTTGGTGTAGCCAGCGGCAATCATGTGTAATGCCTCATTATGCACGATCAACAATCCCGGAAAACCGCGGATCCCCCAGCGCTGACACTGTTCAAATTCAGCACGTGTATCGGCCATACATTGTGGGGACATAAAGGTTTCAATAAAACTCTCTTGGTCAAAGCTATCGTGACCATCGATGTGATTGAGCGTGTTCGCAACGACCCCAGCCAATACAGATGTCTGCGTAATATCCTGTCCCTTGGCATAAAAAGCATCTTGAATCGCATGAAATACCTGTAGCAATTGTTGTCCGCTCAGATGATCTGCAATGATCTTTGTGGCGACTACCGCGCGGCACGCTGGTTCAGTGTCGTAAATAAAACCAGGTTGTGTCATGCCGACATCTGAAAAAGGCAAACCACTCGCTTCTGCAACGTGTTGCCAATGACCGCGAATCATCGTTCGTTGTGCGTCCTCCATGATTTGCTGATTGTAAGCCCGCAGACCACCAACAACGATTTCCAAGCTTGCATCGGGTATATCACTCAATAGCATCGTTAATTCTGGCCCAAAGCCATAGCACCATGAACACATGGGATCAGCGATATAAATAAAATGAGACATAGATTCTTTCAATGGAATGATGATCGGGCTGCGTATCTGTGTAACTGTATTCCACGCGTGATCTTGCCCGACGCAATGACAACCGTAATGATATTGATTTAGGCAGGATACAAAGCCCCGAGAATGCGCAAGCCTTTAGCACCTGTCACTTCTGGCAGGTTGCCCGCCTGACGCAAACAAAACTGTTGCGCCAGCCAGGCGAAGGCTAATGCTTCCACGTGTTCTGGCGCTACCCCTAATTGTGCCGTACTTTGCACTTCGGCGTCAGACGCTTCTGCTCTCAATGCACCTTGTAGCATACGCATCAGCGTCGCGTTGTAAGCGCCACCACCACATACATAGACCATCTCTGTCTGTGGCACATTGCTCATGATTGCCAGCGCCAGACTGTGCGCAGTGAACGCACACAAAGTGGCCTGCACATCGACGGCATTCATTGATGAAAATTGCTGGAGATGCCGTTGTAGCCAGTCAGCATGGAACAAATCACGACCGGTACTTTTAGGTGGTGGTAAAAGCAAAAAGGATTCCGACATCAACCGACTCAGCAATGCCTCATTCACCTGTCCTAGCGCAGCCCAGGCGCCATCGGCATCGTAACTAAAACCCTGATGCTTCTGAATCCAGTAATCCATCAACACATTGCCGGGTCCGGTATCAAACCCAGTGGTCGCGCCATCCGCTGCAAGTATGCTGATATTGCTGATCCCACCTATATTGACAACGACACGGCATTGTCCAGAATGACCAAATATTGCCCGATGAAACGCTGGCACCAACGGTGCGCCTTGCCCACCAGCAGCCACATCGCGGCTACGAAAATCTGCGATCACATCAATCGATGTTAATTCAGCCAGCAAGGCCGGATTATTTGTCTGTCGCGTAAAGCCCAGTTCAGGACGGTGGCGGATTGTTTGCCCATGAACACCGATGGCACGTACTGCAAGATGAGGATAGTTTGATAATAATGCCGAAGTGCAGGTGGTATAAGAGTGAGCCAAAGCGTTAGCCAGCAGCGCCTCATGATGAATTTCATTCTCCCCTGGCTGCTGTAATTGCAACGCCTGACGACGCAACTCTTCGCTAAAGGGGATATACGCAGAAGCAAGTAACTCCATCGTATCGCCCTGGGTGACAGGCAAGCGTACCAATACCCCGTCGACACCATCAAGACTTGTGCCTGACATCATACCTATGTAGACCGGAATTTGTGCTGCGCTCAGTGGCGTAGATTTTTCAGTGTGCATCATTACAGCTCAAATAAAAAAGGCCGAACATGCTGTTCGGCCATCAATAATGGGGGGCTACTTAACTGGCAGCAGGTTTGTTATTTTGCGCCAGACGTTCCGGACGTAGCAAATCAAAACGATGATGCATATCGCTGGCAACAGCCTTAAAGCGTGGCAACTCGGTGTTAGATAACGCCTGTACATTTGGCACCACCACAGACAACGGATCACGGGCATCATTATTGACACGGAACTCGTAATGTACGTGCGGCCCTGTTGACCAGCCAGTCATACCAACAAAACCGATCACTTCGCCTTGGGACACATGAGAGCCCTTATGGATACCAGGAGCAAAACGCATCATGTGTGCATAAGCAGTGCTGTAACCACCCCAGTGTTTAATCACGACAAGATTGCCATAACCACTGCTCATCGCGGCAGAATCCACAACACCGTCGGCCGTCGCACGAATTGGCGTACCCAACGCTGCAGCAAAGTCGACACCCTTATGCTGCTTCCATTGTCCAGAAATCGGATGCAAACGCATGGAAAAACCAGAGGAAATACGTGTAAACGCTAACGGCGATTTCAAAAATGCTTTTTTGAGTGATTTACCATCAAAAGTGTAGTAGCCACCCTGACCGCCCGCCTCGTCAAACCATACGGCTTGATACGGTTTGCCAGCATTGGTGAATTCACCTGCCAATACGCGACCTGTTTTTACTTTTTGACCATTTTGCCAAAAGCTCTCATAGACCACATTGAACTGATCCCCGCGCTGCAGCTTACGGAAATCGATGTTTGTTTCAAACATGCTAATAATCTGGGATGCAATACTATCCGGAATATTGGCATCATCAGTCGCAGCAAACAAAGAAGAAACAATATTTCCAGAGGCCATCTCAACACGGCGCTCTAGGTTGGCTTCAGCATCAACGGCCTTAAAATGGCCATTCGCGTCGCGGGTAATTTCTATGGTACGGGCTGTCTTATCATTGCCATCAACGACCGTGGTCTGCAACCACTCGAGCTCCCCTTCGTCATTGGTTTTGACACGAACTGCTTTATCCGTGCGCAATTGCAACAAGCTACGGGCAACACTGTCAGTCTTGATAAATTTATCAGCGTCTGAATCTTCAACACCCAATCGTAACAATAAGGCGCTGAGGGTATCGCCACGGCGCACCGTTTCTTCACGAACAAAATGCTGTTCAGTGTCTTCAATGGCTGCGATCTGCTCGTCAAGCTTTGGCAATGGCAGTTCTTGAGTGAGTTTTTTGATTGGTAAATCTGCAGCATCTGGTGCCAACGGCGCAACGGCAGCGGCGCCAATTGCACAAACGGCAAAGAAAAGAGCAGAGAGGGAAACCGCACGTGAAACGCGACTGGATCCGAAAAGCTGCCTTCTACCAGAAGCGAAATGAAGGAATTTATCTAATGGACGCATGCAATAAGTTAAAATTAACTGTTTTAATCGAAAATTCGTGGTTGCTGTCGTGATGGTTTGTGGTGCAATGTCCGCGACATCGCATTCAACACATGATGATGACCACCAGTTGATGGTGCAGTTCTATGCATAGAGAAGCACACATCGGTGACAAACAAAGACGGGATTATAAAACAACTTAGCGTAGTCCCATCAATTAAACCAACACCCAGAATTTGGCAAACGCTGATTATCGATTCAGAATATGAACCCTGACCAGCGGTGTTACAAAAAATGTGATGCAAATAAAATATGACTTCTGTACAAAATTCCAATTCCTCCCCGGCGTTACTGCCACTTTCTGACGCGGTTCTACATGCACTTGCAGTAACGAAACGCGGTGTTGACGAATTACTCATTGAATCTGAATTTGCCCAAAAACTCGCACGTAGTGAACAATCTGGCAAGCCTTTGCGCATCAAGCTTGGTCTGGATCCCACTGCACCAGATTTGCACTTAGGCCACACCGTTGTTCTCAACAAGATGCGGCAGTTGCAAGATCTGGGCCATACCGTGATTTTCCTGATCGGCGATTTTACCTCCATGATTGGCGACCCATCTGGTCGTAACGCCACACGTCCACCGCTGACCCGCGAACAGATCGAAGCCAACGCCCAGACCTATTTCAAGCAAGCCAGTCTGGTGCTGGATGCTGCAAAAACAGAAATCCGCTACAACTCTGAATGGTGCGACCCACTCGGCGCGCGCGGCATGATCCAACTGTCGTCCAAATATACGGTCGCCCGTATGATGGAACGAGATGACTTCACCAAACGCTTTAAAGCTGGCACACCGATTTCTGTTCATGAATTTTTATATCCATTAATGCAAGGTTACGATTCGGTGGCATTGCGCGCTGATCTGGAACTTGGGGGCACCGACCAGAAATTCAACCTGCTGGTCGGCCGCGAGTTACAAAAAGATTATGGACAAGAACAGCAATGTATTCTGACCATGCCATTGCTGGAAGGTCTGGACGGCGTTGAAAAAATGTCTAAGTCGAAAAATAACTACATCGCCATCACAGAGCCTGCCAACACCATGTTTGCCAAGGTAATGAGTATCTCTGATGAAATGATGTGGAAATACTACGACTTGTTATCGTTCACTTCGATCGAACAAATCGCTGGCTACAAAAAAGCAGTCGCTGAAGGACAAAATCCACGCGATATCAAAGTCGCACTGGCACAAGAAATTGTGGCGCGCTTCCATAGCAAACAAGCTGGCGACGATGCCCTAGCGGATTTCGTGAATCGGTCTAAAGGTGGCATTCCTGACGATATTCCAGAAGTCAGCCTCAATGGTGCACCGGTAGGTGTTGCACAATTACTCAAACAAGCTAATTTGTGTGCATCCACCTCCGAAGCGCTGCGGATGGTTGAGCAAGGTGGCGTTCGTGTTGATGGTAACGTCATCAGCGACAAGGGCTTAAAGCTTGATGCAGGTACATTTGTGCTACAAGTCGGCAAGCGTAAATTTGCTCGCGTGACATTGGCAGCATGATCGCCTTATTACAACGTGTGACTCAGGCCAGTGTCGTTGTCGATGGAATCACCATCGGTGCGGTCGATGCTGGTTTAATGGTACTGGTCTGCGCTGAACGCGGCGACACTGAAAAAGAAGCGGATGCGTTATTGACCAAACTGCTCAGCTATCGCGTGTTTTCAGATGCCGCGGGTAAAATGAACCTGAGCATCAAAGACACCAGCGGTGGCTTATTGCTGGTACCGCAATTTACACTTGCTGCAGATACCAACTCCGGCACTCGTCCCTCGTTCACGCCGGCAGCTCCACCTGCTGTCGCCAAAGAACTGTTCGACTACTTCCTCCGGCAAGCGCAACGCCAGCATTCAACGGTTGCCAGCGGTCGCTTTGGCGCGGAGATGAAAGTCTCACTGACCAATGATGGTCCAGTAACCTTCTGGCTAGAAACTAAACGGCCGGCGCCGTCGCTCCCCCCTCAATCAACAGCCTAAGTCGCACCAACAACATCTTCTCATGACAGAAATTCTATTAATACGCCACGGCGAAACAGCCTGGAATGCGGTCAGACGCCTGCAAGGTCATCTGGACATTCCTCTCAACGCCGAAGGTACCCGTCAGGCAAAAGCCCTTGCTTATGCACTGCAAAATGAAAGAGTAGATGCCGTCATCTCGAGTGACCTACAACGGGCAGTGCAGACCGCTGGTGAGATTGCCCGTTTGCAGGGCGTCAATACACGCCTCGATGCAGGCTTACGTGAGCGTTGTTTCGGTGGCTTTGAGGGGCAGCTCTATAGCGACCTGCCGCATCTGTTTCCCGTTGAACATGCGGCGTGGAAATCCCATGATCCTGATGCAGAGTTTCCTCTAGGCGAAAATAAAGGCGAAACGGTACGTCAGTTCCATCTGCGTGTCATCACACATATCGACCATTATGCAAAGCAATTTGCCGGAAAAAAAATAGCGATTGTTGCGCATGGCGGCGTGTTGGAATGTGCGTACCGTGCAGCCAAAGATCTGCCTTTAGAGGCACCGCGAGAAGTGACAATTTATAACGCCAGCATTAATCGTTTTGCGTATGTCGATGGTCAGCTGCAATTGATTTCATGGGGAGATATTGCGCATCTGGACGCGGATGCGATCGATGAAATTAATCAAAATAAATAAAGAATGCCACATAAAGAATGCCAACTTCGCACCTGGCATTCTCTCATCATCAACCTACTATGTTTAATGAATCAATTTTAAAGATTCACTTTTTAAAAATACGTTGTTTGCATCACGGTAAAAACTTATCAATACATACATTTTAAAAAATATTTAGAATTGCAAGTCTAAACCTATCAAAAATAACAATTGATAGAAATAAATATTCCTACCAACCGTCGAGAATTTTGCCAATTATTTAGGCAAGTTTCAGGTAGAATAGCGCTTCTCCAAATTTCCCCAGATCCTCATCGTGCAAATCGGTCCCTACGTCTTGCGTAATAATATTTTTGTTGCTCCTATGGCTGGCGTAACAGATCGGCCATTTCGGCAATTATGCAAAGAATTAGGTGCAGGCTATGCTGTTTCTGAAATGGCAGCCTCAAATCCTAAACTGTGGGAAACCGAAAAATCGACCCGACGCACCAACCACGAAGGTGAAATGGAGCCGAAGGCGGTGCAAATTGCTGGCGCTGATCCGGTCATGTTGGCTGATTGCGCTAAATTCAATGTTGATAAAGGTGCGCAAATCATCGATATCAATATGGGTTGTCCGGTCAAAAAAGTGTGTAATGCCTGGTGTGGGTCCGCCCTCTTGCAACACGAAAGTCTCGTCGGACAAATTCTTGATGCGGTCGTACGAGCAGTCGATGTGCCGGTAACACTGAAGTTTCGTACCGGCTGGGATCGTGCCAATAAAAATGCACTCAACATTGCACGCATGGCAGAAACAGCAGGCATACAAATGTTGACACTCCACGGGCGCACTCGTGCCGATGGCTACAAAGGCGATGCAGAATACGACACGATTGCAGCCGTCAAAGCTGCTGTCAATATTCCGGTTGTTGCCAATGGTGACATTACGACGCCAGAAAAAGCCAAATACGTTTTGCAATATACTGGCGCTGATGCCATCATGATAGGGCGCGCTGCCCAGGGTCGACCGTGGATTTTCCGGGAAATCGACCATTACCTACGAACAGGTGAACACTTACCTCCGCCCCTGATCAGTGAAGTCAGGCACCTGATGGATAGTCATTTAAAAGAGCATTACATGTTTTACGGTGAGTATCTTGGTGTCCGTACAGCGCGCAAACACATTGGCTGGTACGTACAGGATCTCGTCGGCGGTGAGGAATTCCGACAGCAGATGAATTTACTGACCTCTTGCGACGAGCAATTAGCTGCGGTAAGTCATTTTTTTGATCGTATGGCTGGGGAACGGTTACAATACCGCCCCTTTGAAGAAAAAATGGCCGCCTAGTGCACTCGTTGTAACACCGAAGCAAGACCGTAACAACAATGCATAACAACAATGGCGCCAGATCGTCCGAAGACCACGGACTTTTTCGCTGCCCTGCATAACCACATAGTGACAATAAAAATATGAGCAAAGATAGCATCCAAGACGCCGTCCACAAAAATCTGGAAAAATATTTCCGTGATCTGGGTGAACAACCTGCATCCAACATTTACGATATGGTCGTATTAGCCGTAGAAAAACCAATGCTTGAAATGGTCATGACGCGCGCTGACAGCAACCAATCCCAGGCCGCCGACATGTTAGGCATTAACCGCAATACCTTGCGCAAGAAATTGCAGCATCACGGTTTGCTGTAATTTGCTTTAAGCCGATTCATCGCATAGATATGTCTTTTCCTGACACCGATTTCCTTACTCTTTCATTCTCATCATGATCAAACAAGCCCTCATATCCGTCTCAGACAAGACTGGTGTGCTCGATTTTGCACGTGAATTGTCGGCACTCGGTGTCAAGTTACTGTCCACTGGCGGGACAGCTAAATTACTGGCTGACAATGGCCTTGCAGTGACTGAAGTTGCCGATTACACCGGCTTTCCTGAAATGCTCGATGGCCGCGTCAAAACATTGCATCCCAAAGTACATGGCGGCATTCTGGCACGTCGTGATTTTCCGGAGCATGTCGCTGCGCTCGAACAACATGGCATCCCAACCATTGACATGGTGGTGGTGAATTTATATCCATTCCAGCAAACTGTTGCTAAAGCAGAATGCTCACTGGAAGATGCGATCGAAAACATCGATATCGGTGGCCCGACCATGTTGCGTTCCTCAGCTAAAAATCACAAAGACGTGACCGTCATTGTTGACCCTAGCGATTACGCCATTGTCCTGGCTGAAATGAAAGCCAACAACAATGTTGTCAGCTACGATACTAAATTTACGTTAGCTAAAAAAGTATTTGCCCACACAGCGCAGTATGACGGTGCAATCACGAACTATCTGACTAGCCTCGGCGAAGATAAAGCCCACACCACACGTAGCGCTTACCCACAAACACTGAATCTGCATTTTGAAAAAGTGCAAGAAATGCGTTACGGTGAAAACCCACATCAATCCGCAGCCTTCTACCGTGATTTGAAAACAATTGACGGCGCATTGGTAAACTACAAGCAATTGCAAGGTAAAGAACTATCTTATAACAATATCGCCGACGCGGATGCAGCATGGGAATGTGTGAAGTCGTTCAACGAATCCGCTTGCGTAATTGTCAAACATGCGAACCCATGCGGCGTTGCTCTGGGCGCTACACCTTTTGAAGCGTACAGCAAAGCGCTGCAAACCGATCCAACTTCTGCCTTCGGCGGCATCATCGCTTTCAACCGTGAACTCGATGGCAAAGCAGCTGAAATCGTTGCTAAACAGTTTGTTGAAGTCCTGATCGCACCAAGTTTCACTGCCGAAGCAAAAGCAATTTTTGCAGCAAAGCAAAACGTACGTTTGTTAGAAATTTCGTTGGGTAACGCCGTCAATCAATACGACGTAAAACGCGTTGGTGGTGGTCTGCTGGTACAAGCCCCCGATGCTAAAAACGTTCTGCAAGAAGAACTGCGCGTAGTATCGAAACTACAACCAACGCCACAACAAATGGCGGACATGATGTTTGCATGGCGCGTTGCCAAGTACGTCAAATCCAATGCGATCGTGTTCTGCGGCAATGGCATGACCTTGGGCGTTGGCGCAGGCCAGATGAGCCGTATCGACTCGGCACGCATTGCATCCATCAAAGCACAAAACGCAGGCCTGACACTGGCAGGTTCCGCTGTAGCGTCTGACGCGTTCTTCCCGTTCCGCGATGGCCTCGACGTGGTTGTTGACGCAGGTGCCACCTGCGTTATCCACCCAGGCGGCTCTATGCGCGACCAGGAAGTCATTGACGCAGCCGATGAACGCGGCGTTGTTATGGTCTATACAGGCACACGTCACTTCCGTCATTAATCTGCGAAGTCAGCGAATCCGGTAAGCAATGGCCCCCAGTCAATATTGGGGGCCATTTTTTGTGTTGATGATATTTCTCACTGAATTAATTAAAGAAATCCGCTTGATCCCCGCAAGCAGAGGAATGACAAACCGAGGCCGGCAGCCCCCTCCCTACTAAACCGCCCGAGCACCCAAGTTTGGGCTATCATTCCCCCATCGCATCACACTCCCCAACATCCAGCCCACGCTGGAAAAAATACCTACAATGAAAATTCTCGGCATAGACCCCGGCTTACGTACCACCGGTTTTGGCGTCATTCAAAAACAAGGTAATCAGCTTACCTACATTGCTTCGGGCACAATCAAAACAGCCGAAGGCTCGTTACCGGCGCGTCTTAAAACCATCCTTGCCAGCGTTTCGGAAGTTGTTAGCACTTACAGACCTGACTGTGCGGCCATTGAGATCGTATTCGTGAACGTAAATCCACAGTCAACCTTGTTACTGGGGCAAGCACGCGGCGCGGCGATTTGTGCATTGGTTGGAGCTGACTTGTCAGTGGCTGAATACACGGCCCTCCAAGTGAAACAAGGGGTTGTTGGTCATGGCCGAGCAAAGAAAGAGCAGGTACAGGATATGGTGCAACGCCTGTTGAAGCTTTCAGGCAAGCCCAGTCCTGATGCGGCGGATGCCCTAGGTGTCGCAATCTGTCACGCACATAGCGGCGAGGCTTTAGCGACGCTCAGTGCAATTGCTCCGGAGCTAGCGAAAAAAGGTCTACGTGTCAAAGGTGGGCGCTTGATCGGCTAATTGGCTAAGACGATCGTAAAACCGTCAACATCAAGGTCACAATGATTCTCGTCAAGTTCAAGAGAATCGTTTATTATCACTGTTTATTCATACAGTATGAAAGCCGTCTCATGATTGGTCGCATTGCAGGCACGCTCCTCGAAAAAAATCCTCCGCAATTACTCATTGATTGCCAAGGTGTCGGTTATGAAGTCGATGTGCCCATGAGCACTTTCTACAATTTACCGCCGCTTGGTGAAAAGGTTGCCCTGTTGACGCATTTAGCGATTCGTGAAGATGCCCATGTGCTGTTTGGCTTCGGTAGCGCAGAAGAACGGGCAACATTTCGTCAGTTAATTAAGATCAGTGGTGTTGGTTCCCGAACTGCGCTGGCGATCCTATCCGGGATGTCCGTTGCTGACTTATCGCAAGCGATTACCTTACAAGAAGCAGGCCGATTGACACGCATTCCAGGAATCGGTAAAAAAACGGCAGAACGCCTGTTGCTGGAACTCAAAGGGAAATTGGGGCCAGACCTGTTCAGCGCAAGTGCTGCCATGGTTGCTGGCGATCATAGCGGTGATATTTTAAATGCCTTGTTAGCACTCGGATATTCCGAGAAAGAAGCTGCCATTGCAATGAAGTCCGTGCCAGCCGGTAGCGGTGTGTCTGATGGTATCAAACTGGCTCTTAAAGCACTGTCAAAAGGGTAAGCGATGAGCATCCAAACCGATAATCTGTTTTCTGAAGTCACCGAGACCCGGATTATCTCGGCGACACCCGTGTCGTCCAATGAAGAAGCAATAGAGCGCGCACTGCGTCCCAAGCAACTGGATGAATATGTCGGACAAGAAAAAATCCGTGCGCAGCTAGAAATTTTTATCACCGCAGCACGCCAGCGCAAAGAAGCGCTCGATCACACCTTATTATTCGGGCCGCCTGGTCTGGGTAAAACCACATTGGCGCATATTATTGCCCGCGAAATGGGCGTCAATCTTCGCCAGACATCAGGTCCGGTGTTGGAACGCGCCGGTGATCTGGCTGCCTTGCTCACGAATTTAGAAGCAAACGATGTCCTGTTTATCGATGAAATACATCGTTTGTCACCTGTTGTGGAAGAAATCTTATATCCCGCGCTGGAAGATTATCAGATCGATATTATGATCGGCGAGGGGCCAGCCGCCCGTTCAGTTAAACTCGATTTACAACCTTTCACGCTGGTCGGCGCGACGACGCGCGCTGGGATGCTGACCAATCCATTACGGGATCGTTTTGGTATTGTTGCCCGCCTAGAGTTTTATACCCCTGAGCAATTGACGCGTATCGTCACGCGTTCCGCCTCGTTACTTAATGCACCTATCCACGAAGATGGTGCCCGTGAAATCGCAAACCGCGCACGTGGTACGCCACGAATAGCTAACCGTTTGTTGCGCCGCGTCAGAGACTACGCAGAGGTTAAAGGGAACGGGGATATCACCAAAGCCATCGCCGATGCCGCATTGAAAATGTTAGACGTCGACACAGTTGGCTTTGATCTGATGGACAGAAAGCTACTGGAAGCGATTTTGTTTAAATTTGGCGGCGGTCCGGTCGGCTTAGACAACGTTGCCGCTGCGATCGGCGAAGAACGCGACACGATTGAAGATGTGCTCGAGCCCTATCTGATCCAACAAGGCTACCTGCAACGTACGCCACGCGGTCGGATAGCGACAACGCTGGCTTACGAACATTTTGGCATTACACCACCCAACCAGTCTAACGCGCCCGATTGAGGGCAAAAATTACACTCCCCACCCAGCTTTTGCTGATGCCACACCTATTGGGTATTGAACTGGGTGTGGCGCCTCCAAGACCACGCTAGATTACGTACCCCAATATCAGGCTGACACCAAGCTACTTTTTTGAGCACAAATAAAAAAGCACCCGAAGGTGCTTTTTTTATTTTCATTCATCTTACCAGCAGGCTTACGCCTGCCAATAATTAGAAGGAGTGCAGAACACCGAAGTTGAACAAGTAGTCTTTTGCGCCTTTACCAGCCAAACCACCACCATCAACACCAGCGTCGTTGCTTACGCGAGATGCAGAAGTGTACAAGTTGGTACGCTTGGACAATGCATGCGTTGCACCGATAGCGAATTGTGTGCTGTTACCGTTTGCAACATCATCTTTCAAACGTGCAACAGTCGCCAAAATATTGTCAGCTGCAGTTACTGGAACTGTTACACCAAATGTGTAACCTTTAGTGTTCAGTGTGTTATCAGCAGATTTTTCTGTTGCATATCCGAATGCACCTTTCGCAACGCCAAAATCGTATGTAGCGCCCAACAAACCAGTTTTTACTGCACCACCGAAGTTGTCGTTAGCTTTGTAATAAACAGCGCCAACATATAATGGACCTGCTGTATATTGGCCGCTTACACCAAGGGAACGACCTTTAGAGTTGTCACCAGCTTGCTCACCAGCACCGTACAATGCCATTGCGCTGAAACCTTCGATGTTAGCGGATTGGAAGCTAACACTGTTGTTCACGCGCCATGCTGTGTTGCCAGTCAAGAAGCCAAATACGCCGCCTGTGGATGTAGATGCGCCAGCGTGGCCGGAAGTGAATCCCAGATCAAATGGGTCAACTGCATCGTAGAAGTAGAATTGTGGTGTGTATTGACGGCCAGCTTTGACTGTACCGAAGTCACCTGTCAAACCAACCCATGATTGACGACCGAATGTCAGGCCACCTTGTGATGCACCTGAATCACCCAAGATACCAGCTTCGATATCAAAGATTGCTTTCAGACCGCCACCCAGATCTTCAGTGCCTTTGAAACCCAGGCGGGAACCAGCTTGCTCGCCACTATCGATAGCGTATTTTTTAACGCCAGCTTTGCTTTCAGCTTGGAAAGCCATGTCTACGACACCGTAGATTGTTACACTGGATTGCGCTTGCGCTACACCAGAGATAGCTGCCAATACTGACAGAGCGATAAGTGATTTTTTCATTTTTTTCTCCAAAGGATTTGAATACAAAACAACTTGATGAAGCACGAGACAACTTATTCAAACAATGTCGACGCGTCGTGCTAATACTTAAAACTACTTATTCGGCAAATGAGAAGTTAACGTATTTGACCAAATATGACGGCCTACAGCCAAGCAAATTCACCCTTATTACCAGAACTTAACCTAAAAATGTCTCACTTTAGCAACGAAAATTATATTAAAGACAATTTTCAAACCCTTTTGGCTTCGATGTTTGCATTTCCAAATCCATGGAGATGATTAAAAAAAAATAATCCAAGAGAAGAAAAAAATAAAAGCCTCACGAATGAGGCTTTTAAATATTGCGAACAGCAATTTTTAGCAAATTATATTCAAGTTAGAATGAATGCAAAACGCCTACCGCAGTACGAACCGCTGTGGAGTTTCCAGCAGCGATGATGCCTAAAGACAAGCCTGTGTCTTGGGCATTAGCTGATCCAGCTTTTGCATACACCACAGAAGCATAGGCTGTTGTACGCTTACTTAACGCGTACTTACCGAGCAAGATGTATTGATCAGCTTTGCCATCTAACAACCCACCAACGTCACCGGAGCGTTTTGTATCGTAGTACGCTGCCGTCAGCGTCGTTTGCTGAGAGAGAGAGTAATCAACGCCTGCGCCAATGACAGCAATCTTACGCTGATCTGCGTTCAATGCCAGCGTCGCACTGACAGGGATCATAATTTTGCCATCGACTGTATTTTGAGAATACGTAAAATTCAACTTCACTTCCGGCGTTACATAGTATTTCAAACCGAGGGCAACACCTGACAACGATGCATTTCCAGTTACGTCATTGAGTTTAGCGTAGGAAATAGCAGCACCATTTTTACCATCAGTGAAGAAGGCAGATGCGCCCATGTAACGGCTGCCTGACGTGTTGCCAGCTTGCTCACCTGCACCGTACATCAGACCGACACCGAAACCGTTCATGTTCTGATAAGGAGAAACATACTTAACAGAGTTGTTCTGACGCAGTGCTGTACCGCCTTGGTTTGTACCGAAGCCACCGAATGTTGCACCCGAATTCAACGCACTGAACATGACGTTCGGGTTGCTACCTGCATGAGCCAGACCCATTGGATCGGCCATACCAACAGAGTCAACACCCAGAATGTTATTACGACCAGCAGTCACTGTACCGAAGTCACCGCTCAACCCCAACCATGAAAGGCGGTCAAACAAGGATGAGCCACTACCAGCTTGTGTAAAAGAGTTACCACCAAAACCTGCACCAGCTGCACCAGTATCATTTGCCAGTGTGCCTTCTAAGTTGAAGATCGCTTTCATACCGCCACCCAGATCTTCGCTACCCTTGATACCCCAGCGGGATGTCAACAATTGACCAGCGTCGAGCGTGAGCTTGTTACCGCCAGCAGCTGTCTGGTTGGTGTTGTACATCACCGCAGCATCGATAATGCCGTACAAGGTGACGTTTGATTGTGCAGATGCTGAAGCAGCAAATGCGCCGAGGACTGCAAAAGCAATAAGTGATTTTTTCATTGTGTAAGTCTCCAAATTTATCTTTGATAATCCAGTAATGGAACGAACTCTAATTGGTTCTTTTTGATTTTTACTGCAAAAACTTCGAAACCTCTCGATTTACTTGTCGATTCAGAAGCTAAGACTGATTGAATCAAACTAGTCGGTTTTGAGCAAAGCAAATTTGCGAACGACCGTCTTTAAACGAACAAAATGTGGCGAACTCGCAACAAACTTTTCAATTGAAAATGAAGATTAAGAATAGTTTCTTAAAAATTTCTTAAAAATTTAGCGCCAGCTTAAGCTAGCGCAAACGCGCTCTGTGAATGACGATCGCAGAACTGCTCTACAATGACGGACATTCCAGAATATCTTTGCTACTTCGAGTCCAACTATGTCTTTTCCTCATCCAGATCGCCTGTTGATGGCATTTGATCGTGCTCTGCGCACGGTCTCTGCACAGGCCAAAAGCTCACGCCCCAATCCAGCCGCGCATGTCGACAGCTGTACATTGACTGAACAGGAACAAAAACACAGCGCTGGTCTGATGCGGGTCAACCATGTGGGTGAAATTTGCGCGCAAGCACTATATGACGCCCAAAGCAGCTTTTCGCATACACCAGAAGTCGCCCGTCAGCTACAGCATTCGTGCATCGAAGAAGAGGACCACCTCGCGTGGACCGCGCAACGCTTAACAGAGTTGAACTCGCATACGAGTTTCATGAGTCCGCTGTGGTACGCCGGCGCCTATGTGTGCGGCGTCATTGCTGCAAAATGCGGCGATGCAGCAAGTCTCGGATTTGTGGTTGAAACAGAACGCCAAGTTGAAGCGCATCTCGCTAGCCATCTACAAGCCTTGCCAGAAAGCGACAGCAAGTCCCGCGCCATCGTCGAACAAATGCGCGTTGATGAAGTCGCCCACGGCGCTGCAGCAAAATCACTAGGCGCCAGCGAATTACCGTTACCAGTGCGCGTTGGTATGAAATGTATGGCAAAAGTGATGACGACAACTGCGTATTACATCTGATGCTGTAGAAAACTTGCGCTAGAAGCTATAAAGAAGAAAAACTTAGATTCCCGCTAAAAGCATGCGGGAATGACAATATTGTGGTCGACGTCAAATGAAAGAATATCCTCGAACAAAGAGGCGTGGTGTTTGGACACAATTCAACACCACTCTTAATTAAAACACCAGAAAAAAGAACGCCGCTATCGCTGTTGGTATCAAAGCAGCAAGAAACAATCCCGACGGACTGATTGCACCTTCATCAAAACAGTCCTTCAAAATCGCATATCCCGCCGGATTCGGTGCATTCGCAATCACCGTCAAGCCTCCACCCGTCAGAGCACCTGCCACCAACGCATATTTCGCTTCAGGTGACAAACCACTCACCAAAGACCCAAGATAAGTCAGCGCCGCGTTGTCAGTAATGGCCGTCAATGACATCGCACCGAAAAACAGCACCGTACTGTTGAGACCCGCTAATATCGGCTGCAACCACCACTGTTGCATTCCACCAAGCACGACGAGACCAGCCAAAAAAAATGCAACTAGTAAGCCTTCTCTGAGCATCAATCTATCCTGATATCGCTGGTACGCCTCGGTATAGCCGAGAAAAAACATAAATAAACCTAAGAAGACGACAGGATAGTGCGCAAACCAGACCGTCATTCCCAAAAACAAGAGATGGATCGCCACCACTGCGATGGGCATCCGTGTTTCGTTTTTTACATGTTCAGTTTCCGATAACTGCAACAATTCGCGCTTGAACCACAACGTCATCAATAAGCCATTTATCACCACCGCGCAGGCAGCCTTCCAGCCAAAGGAGCTACTCATGAAGGCGATGTCCCATCCCCACTTTTCAGCGACCATCAATACCGGAGGTGCAGCGAACGGTGTCAGCACGCCGCCAATCGAAACATTGACGAACAAGACCCCAAGGGTCATGTATTTCATGCGTGAGGAGATATTTTTTTGATAGAAACGCTCCTTGAGCATTAATGCGGCCAGCGTCATCGCTGCAGGCTCTGTAATAAATGAACCGAGTAAAGGTACCAGCGTTAAGCACAGCAGATATAAGGATAACTGTCTCGAAAAAGGCAACACGTGAGCAATACGGGACACAACTTCTTGTACTAACCACAGTACTGGTTTGGTCGCGGCAATGACGAGAATGACAAAGACAAAGAGCGGCTCCGTAAAGTTCTGCGACTCCAAATAAGCAATGGCGTGATGAAGATCGAACATCATACTCATGGAGGTCACCAGCACCAGTGCCCAGAAACCGAAGACCACTTCGACTTCGCCAAGCAAATGCCATAAGCCGGCATGACGCGGACTGCGATGCGCGAGATTTAAAAAGTATTTCGTCGAAAAGGTGTGCAATACCGCTAGCCCAAAGAGTCCGGCAGCGAGGTATTCTAATAATTGATCAATTGCCATAGAGCTTCCTCGTTCAGATTGACATTCGCCGAGACACAGACGAACCGACGCAAAATGGGCGCATTCACTTCGCCAACTCAGTCACATCACGTAATGTGAAAAATAACAATCGGATACAGAGCTAAGAGATGGCACCATGACGCGGGAGCAGGCCATCCCTCAGCGTTGCTGTGAAAATAAAGTTGTATTAAATTTTCTCTAATTTAGCGACACTCAGATCCAGTAACTTCATCCCAAATTGCCCAAAATTAATGTGCGCTCTGGCATTGCTGCCACTGCCCTCAATGTTGACAATGACACCTTCACCAAATTTAGGGTGCGTCACGCCCTGACCGATGCGCCACGTCATCGATGAGCTTTGTTTTGTCATTTGCTGTGCAATCCGGTTTGCATCGCGCCCCGCGTCTTCGATCGACGTTTCATCCCAGGCTGACTTTTTAGACTGTCCAAACCAGCTTGGCTGCACTTTAGGCGAGAGCCACTTCAATGACTCTTCCGGCAATTCATCAAAGAAGCGCGAGCGCATGTTGTAGCGAGTCTGACCGTGCAACATGCGAGTCTGCGAGAAGCTCAGGTACAAGCGTTTGCGGGCACGGGTAATCGCTACATACATCAGGCGCCGCTCTTCTTCGACACCGGATTCTTCTTGCGCGCTGTTTTCATGCGGGAACAAGCCTTCTTCGAGACCGGTAATAAACACCGCATCAAACTCCAGACCTTTAGCAGAATGCACAGTCATTAATTGCATCGCATCCTGCCCAGCTTGCGCCTGATTATCACCAGCTTCCAGCGACGCATGCGACAGGAATGCCGATAACGGTGACATCAAGGTTGGCAATGCCGCATCGGCATCAATGATGGTTGTGCCATCACCATTATCTAATAACACCGCAGCACTGCTGGCAGGGCCACTGAATGCCGGTGCTTCTTTGCCGAAACCTTCTTCGGAAACAAACAAGGTCGCCGCATTGACCAACTGCTCCAAGTTTTCTATCCGGTCGGCACCTTCCTTTTCTGCGTGATAATGCGTCATCAACGTACTCAGATCGAGTACGATTTTCACCATCTCAGGAAGAGGCAAATTTTGCGTCTCAAAACGCGCACCTTCGATCAACTTCACAAAATTGGCTAACGACGATCCGGCTTTGCCACCGACATGCCGGACTGCTGCATACAATGAGCTGCCTTGCTGTTTGGCGGCATCCTGCAGTTGTTCAATCGAGCGGGCACCAATGCCGCGCGTCGGGAAGTTCACCACACGCAAAAATGCTGAATCGTTGTGTGGGTTATCCATTAATTGCAGATACGCAATTGCGTGTTTAATTTCAGCGCGCTCAAAAAAGCGTTGTCCACCATACACACGATAAGGAATGTTGGCAGTAAACAACGCATGCTCAATCACACGAGATTGCGCGTTGGATCGGTACAAAATCGCGATTTCGCTACGTAATGATCCTTCACGGATCAGATTTTTTGCTTCGTCAATGATCCAGTTTGCCTCTTGGATATCGCTGCTGGCTTCCATGATACGGACTAACTCGCCATGCCCAGCGTCGGTGCGTAAATTTTTACCGAGACGCTTGCTGTTATTGGCAATCAGGATATTGGCGCTATCAAGAATATGACCGTGGGAACGGTAGTTTTGTTCCAGCTTAATGAGGTTTTTAACCTCAAATTCACGTTCAAACGCCGACATATTGCCTACATTGGCACCGCGGAAAGCGTAAATACTCTGATCGTCATCACCAACCGCGAACACCGCACCAGCACGCCGATTACCAGCACCAGCCATGAGCTTGAGCCATTTATACTGGAGATCGTTGGTATCCTGAAACTCATCAACCAGCACATGGCGGAAGCGTTCCTGATAATGTTCGCGCAACGGTTGATTGCGGCTCAATAATTCATAGGTGCGCAGCAATAACTCCGCAAAATCAACCACGCCTTCACGTTGGCATTGCGCATCGTATAAATCGTACAACGCGACCATCTTGCGGTTGAAATCATCATACGCATCGACTTGCGCAGCACGTAATCCCTGATCCTTGGCACTGTTGATGAAATACATCAGCGTCTTGGGTGGAAATTTCTCGTCGTCAATGTTATTTGCTTTCAGCAAGCGTTTAATAAATGACAATTGATCGCCAGAATCTAAAATTTGAAATGTTTGTGGCAAGCCCGCATCGCGGTGATGCGCACGTAGCAAGCGATTACATAAGCCGTGGAAGGTACCTATCCACATACCACGCGTATTGATCGGCAACATCGCCGATAAACGCGACATCATCTCTTTAGCTGCTTTATTGGTAAAGGTCACCGCCAGAATCCCCCCCGGCGACACTTGTCCGGTCTGGATTAACCATGCAATCCGGGTGGTCAATACACGCGTCTTGCCCGATCCGGCACCGGCCAGAATCAGGGCCGACTGCGCCGGCAGGGTCACAGCAGCAAGCTGCTCAGGATTTAAATTATGAAGTAAATTTTGCATACCCCGATTATACGGGAGAGCGGGACGACTGAACCGTTCTCTACAACGATCTCGCTGTCCGTACTTGCATGCTGCATGCAACAAAGACGCCTGTTGTGGATTTTTGCATGTTAAGCAAGAAACATACGTTCACACGGCCAACGTAGTTTCTGCTCCACGAACAGCACTGATGCCGTCCCTTTTACCTTACTTCGTTGCAGTCCCGCCCAATAATCGCACAAATTGACGCGCTGCCAGTTGAGGATCATCCGCCATATAGACGCTGCTGATGACAGCAACCATCTCCGTCCCATGCGCCAACAGCGGCTGACAGTTCTCTAATGTCATACCACCGATGACCACCTTGGGTAAGGCAAATTCTCTCCCCGCCTCGGACACGATATCATGTGCGGTTGTAACGGCGTATTTTTTGATGCGTGAAGGATAAAATCCACCAAAGGCAACATAACTCGCCCCAGTATTCACCGCCAGTCGGGCAAGAGCAAGATCGCCGTAGCACGACGCGCCCAGTATCTTGTCCGGACCAATCTGCGACCGTGCTTCTGCAACAGAGATGTCCATCCCACCCACATGCAATCCATCCGCATCGAGTTCTAGAAACAAATCCAGATGGTCATTAATGATGAATGGTTTTTGATACCGACGACATAGCTGCTGCAACGCCTGCGCCTGCTCTTTGCGCAGATCAGCACTGGCTGTTTTATGGCGATACTGAACAATATTCGCACCGCCTTCTAATGCTTGTTCAGTGACCGTCACTAATTGATCGGTGTCGTCCCAGTCCGGAGTGACGATATACAATCCCCGTAAATTGTTGATGCTCATGTTATATCCTGTTTCGTTGTGGAATCAGCTGTCCCGCAGCAATTGCATACGCTTGGTGTAGCGCTTCTTGGGTGTACTGCTGAGCACGATCCAGCGCCAGCCCGAGTGATTCACCCATCGCTAGTCGACCCGCGATCGCTGACGCCAGTGTGCACCCGCTGCCATGGAATTCTCCTGTTAATCGGGGCCACAGCCATTCTTGTGCCGCCTGTAAATGTTGCGCTTGATACCAGATATTCTTCACCTGCGCCTCAGACCCATGTCCACCTTTGACAAGCACATCGGCAGCCGTGCTTTGTAACAATCTCTGGGCTTGCTCGACAAAACCTGTTGATGTGGGCGCTAAGCGTAATAATTCGGGCAAATTGGGGGTGATGAGCGTCGCCACGTTGAGTAAGGGCTGTATCGCTTCGACGGCGTCATCGAGCGATAAGCGATCCCCGTGTCCACTGCCAAGTACGGGATCCAGAACTACATGCAGTGCGGGCTGTTTTTGTTTGAGTTGCTGAATAAAACGCGCAATGGTGGCCGCATTCTTTTTGTGCGCAACGATACCGATTTTGACCACCGATACGGGTATCTTAGCGACCAGTGTCATTGCCTGTTGCAAGATAATTTGCGCATCAACGGCATGCACTGCGTATGCATGATCGTTATCCTGCACAGTCAGCGCAGTAATGACCGGCAAGGCGTGGGCGCCTTGCGCGGCAATCGCTTCAATATCCGCCTGGATCCCCGCGCCCCCGCTGGGGTCATGCCCCGCAAAGACCAGTACACAAGGGCGTTGTGGATGCGTCATCAGACAATGCGCCCCGCCATTGGTGATGACGGCGACGCCGCAAACTTGCGTGGCATACGGCCTGCCAGAAAGGCTTCCCGCCCTGCCTCGACAGCCAGTCCCATGGCGCGCGCCATACGAACAGGGTCGCGGGCGCCGGCAATCGCTGTGTTCATCAACACGCCATCACATCCCAGCTCCATCGCAATCGCCGCATCGGACGCCGTACCTACGCCGGCATCCACCAGCACAGGCACCTTCGCCTGTTCAATGATTAACGACAAATTCCACGGATTCAGAATGCCCATTCCAGAACCAATGAGTGACGCTAAAGGCATAACGGCAACACAGCCGATGTCTTCCAGCATTCTTGCCTGAATTGGATCATCGCTACAGTACACCATCACATCAAAGCCATCGTTCACCAAGGTCTTGGCTGCTTTCAGGGTCTCGGGCATATTTGGAAATAAGGTTTTTTCATCGCCTAAGACTTCTAATTTGCATAACTTGTGGCCACCCAATAATTCACGCCCCAATTGCAGGGTGTACACGGCGTCTTGCGCGTTATAGCAGCCTGCCGAATTAGGTAGGATGGTATATCTGGATGGCGGTACCACATCGAGCAGACTAGGCGCATTCGGATCTTGCCCGATATTCACGCGACGAATGGCGACCGTAATGATTTCAGCGCCAGCCGCTTCTGTTGCCAGACGCGTTTGTTCGAGATCTTTATATTTACCACTACCAACTAATAAGCGTGAGCGGTAGGTTTTTCCGGCAATGGTTAAACCTTCTGTTGTTTGCATTTGTATTCCTTTTTTAGATCGCAGGCAAAGAATGTTGCGCAATCAAATTTTTTACTTGCGCAACATCTTTTTTCTTATCAGCGGAAGGTCAGCATAAGGTCAGTATTTATCCGCCCCCAATAGCGCGGACGATATCGACTTTATCCTTACTTTTGAGCTGCAACTCACCCCACCGACCACGCGGGATAATCTGCCGATTGACGGCCACGGCGATGTTCTTTTCTCTAAGCTCAAGCGCACCAATCAAGTCATCAATCGTGTTACCGGATGTGACCTGATACGTGCTGCCATTGAGTTCAATATCTAATTCCAAGTCCATCAAGACGCTCACTGTTTGCGATAAATTTCTGCACCGTTTTTAACGAACTCCACCGCTTTTACTTCCATCCCTTGTTTCAGAGCAGCAATCTCTGATATTCCTTGCTTCGCAGCATAGTCACGCACTTCTTGCGTGATTTTCATGGAACAGAAATGGGGGCCGCACATGGAGCAGAAATGGGCGACTTTGGCGGAATCTTTTGGTAAGGTTTCATCATGGAATTCACGTGCTTTATCTGGGTCGAGGCCAATATTGAACTGATCCTCCCAACGGAATTCAAAACGGGCTTTGGACAAAGCATTGTCACGAATCTGCGCACCCGGATGTCCCTTCGCCAAATCGGCTGCATGCGCTGCGATTTTGTAAGTGATAATGCCGTCTTTAACGTCGACTTTATTCGGCAAACCAAGGTGCTCTTTTGGTGTGACATAGCACAACATGGCGGTACCATACCAGCCGATTTGTGCTGCGCCAATACCAGACGTAATGTGGTCGTAACCTGGAGCAATATCTGTCGTCAGTGGTCCGAGCGTGTAGAACGGCGCTTCGTGACATTGCTCTAATTGCAGGTCCATATTTTCTTTGATCAGATGCATAGGCACATGACCAGGGCCTTCGATCATGACTTGCACGTCGTGCTTCCAGGCGACCTGGGTCAATTCACCCAAGGTTTTTAATTCACCTAACTGCGCTTCATCATTAGCATCGTAAATCGACCCTGGGCGTAGGCCATCACCTAAACTGAACGACACGTCGTACGCTTTCATGATCTCGCAGATGTCTTCAAAGTGCTCGTACAAGAAGCTTTCTTTGTGATGCGCCAAGCACCATTTGGCCATAATAGAGCCGCCACGAGAAACAATGCCTGTCATGCGTTTGGCAGTCAATGGCACATATTGCAAACGCACACCTGCATGGATCGTAAAATAATCAACACCTTGTTCGGCTTGCTCAATCAGTGTGTCGCGGAAGATCTCCCATGTCAGATCCTCGGCTTTCCCGTTAACCTTTTCGAGTGCCTGATAAATAGGGACCGTGCCGATAGGAACAGGGGAATTACGGATGATCCATTCACGCGTTTCGTGGATATGTTTGCCGGTTGATAAATCCATAACGTTATCACCACCCCAACGGATCGCCCACGTCATTTTTTCAACTTCTTCACCAATCGATGAAGTGACGGCCGAGTTACCGATATTGGCATTAATTTTCACCAGAAAATTACGTCCGATAATCATCGGTTCTACTTCGGGGTGATTAATATTGGCTGGAATAATAGCGCGTCCGCGAGCAATTTCTGAACGTACAAATTCAGGTGAAATTTCTGCCGGAATTGCAGCACCGAAGGATTGTCCAGGATGCTGGCGTCCCATCATCTCAGCGAGCTTGTCACCCATTGGGCCAGACGCCTTTAAATTAGCTAAATATTCTTTGCGTTGTAAATTTTCACGAATGGCAATGTACTCCATTTCTGGCGTAATAATACCTTGGCGCGCATAGTGCATTTGCGATACGTTTTTACCCGCTTTAGCACGACGTGGCAGTCGTTTCAGATTGAAGCGTAACTCGGCTAATTGTGGGTCATTGAGACGTTCCTGACCATACTTAGAACTCGGACCGGACAATTCTTCCGTATCGTCACGCTCTGCAATCCACGCACCACGGACAGATCCCAGACCGGAACGAATATCAATGTTGACGTTCGGATCAGTGTAAGGACCCGAAGTGTCATACACATAAATCGGCGGATTTTTTTCTGCACCAAAAGATGCCGGTGTATCAGATTGGCTGATTTCGCGCATAGGTACACGGATGTCTGGACGACTACCTTGTACATATACTTTGCGGGAATTCGGCAGCGGCGCAATAGCGGCTTCGTCAACTGTCGCTGTTGCGGACAGAAATTTAGGATTGGCATTCATTAGTTTTGGCTCCTTTGCTTGTTGGCATGGAGCCAGCAAAGGAGTTTCTAAAAACACAGTACGCGCATAACAAACACAGACAAGCATTATGGGTACGATTTTTAGCGGCTTCCCTTCGCTGGCATTATCCAGATCAGGTTCGAGGGTATTTCTCACCCGATACCGACTATCGATATCAGGACCCCTAGCATTATTTAACTTCGCAGCGTGATAATTTTTTAATCACGCTGTCGTCGTGGCGGCATTATATCGCTAACGCGCGGTAAGGAGATAAAAAGAATTTCATCAGTGCCGACGTTACCCAAAATAGCAAACCAAGGTTGGCTTGACGCCATATTTATCTTCAATGGGATCAGTTCAAAAAGCACAAATACAACACCACAAATAAATTTTTCTACATAGCATGACTGAAATCAATTTTAGGCGGCCCCATCACTTCAGTCAGCTCAACGATGCCAGCGCTCACCGCTGCGGCTAGGTCATCTTCGAAAAATGGCACTGCTGAGGCGGCATCAACCAACACGCGGGCAACACCGTAGGCACGATTACGCCCATTTCTCTTGCCCAAATACAAGGCCATATCGGCAATATGAATGGCTTTTTCCCAGTTGAACTGATCTTCAGGAAAACCTGAAAAAGGCAATGAAATAAAGCCAGCTGTCATCGTCACCTGAATCTGATGCTCGCCGATAGCAATACCGGTGCCGCCGACAGATTGTAAAAGGCGCTCAACCAAAATGGCGATCTGATCGGGATTAGATTTAGGGGCGTACACTAAAAACTCTTCCCCACCCCACCGTAGCAACATATCCGTATCGCGCACCGTCTTACGCAAGCGCTGGGCAACATCCGCCAACACGGTATCGCCAGCGGCATGTCCCCAAGTGTCATTGATCTGCTTAAAATGGTCAGTGTCGAGCAGAATCAGACAATCGGGGTTGCCGTCACGCACTTCCCGCCGCTCGGCCTCGATTTCTGCTGTGCGCAAATGCATCCTTTCGACAAAGGAGCGACGGTTATACAAGCCTGTCAGCGGGTCGTGAACGGCATGGAATTCCAGTTGGGCATTCGCTTCGCGCAACTGCTTATTGACTCGCTGTCCACGACGATATAACAAGAAAATAAACATACCCACCATGACCGTGACAGTTGCACCAAGCAAGATAATCGCTTGCTGTAATCGGTGATTACGGATGTGTGCGTCTTTCAGCGCATTGTCTTTCGCTAGTAACTCGATCTGTTTTTGTTTTTGCTTGGCATTAAATTGCTCTTGTAATGTAGCAACCGCTTTAGACCGTTCGGCGCTGAATAATTCGCTATTGAGTTGTTGTTGTTGACGCAGCGTTGCTAATGCCTCTTTGAACATTCCGGCGCGCTCATAGGCATTGGCAAGTTCAGCAATAATATCCTCGGCATCCGTTTTCTGACCAGACTCCATCAAATCGTGAATCGCGGCGTTCACTAACTCCACACCCTGACTCATTTTACCTAGCCCGACCAGAGCAAACCCCAGATTCACTCTGGCAATGTCGATCGTTGATTTGTCCGCTACACGTTCTGCACGCTCGAGAGCTTGCCTTGCATACGTCTCCGCTTGCTTATATTGATTTAAGATCAAGTAGTGATCGCTGATATTGATCAGACAACTCATTTCATTTGTTGCCATACCCGTATCATGCGATATCTTTAATGCACGTTTATAGGCTTCAATTGATTTATCATGTTGTCCCAGCAAGGAATAAGCAACACCCTGGCTGTTGCTGAGCGATGCAAGGATCTTGGGGGCCTGCGCAAGAGGTGAAATATCCAATGCGTCGACCACGGTTGACAGTGCCTTTGCCGGATCTTTCATACTGATATAAACCCTAGCGATAGCATCAAGCATGATTAGACGATTTTGCACCTTACGTGTTGGCAAATCATCACTGAGTTTCAATGCCTCCAGCATGTATCTCAACGACGTATCGAAATTACCCAGCAGGTGATTGACAAAACCGAACGCATGTTCAAGACGCATTCGGACTTCTATTGCCGCATCGGACGGAAGGTTTTCACTAATTGCTTGGAGTTTATTGAGCCCTTCCTGCGGTTTACCACTGTCAATCAATTGGTTCACCGACATGATCTCAGCAATGGCAATCCCAGTCGCGTCTTTTTCGGCTGTCGCGAGCGATAATAATTCGTGCACCGTGGCCGTACTAGATGTGATTTGGCTAGCATCATAGTAAAGATCAGCCAGCACTTTGAGGGTTTCGAGGCGTACGCGTATCGGGGTTGAAGAAGTTTGAGTTTGCTTGAGCGCCAGCAAACGATTCAGCGCCTCTGTGTTATTGCTATCTCCTATGGTTTGAATACTAACAACTTGTGCAAGATCCGTCGTCTCATCGGCAAAAACGACATGTCCACCAAGCATAATACCCAAGAGCGAATAGATCGAAAAATACAAGAGTATCTGCAATTTTTTGTTAACCATAGGTATCAATTTAGTCATCAAAACATGGAAATCAATAGGTACTGCATGTCCAACACTATAGGTGAAAATGAGAAAAACTTGACAAGTAAAAACAAGATTTTTATTTAAAAAAGTCGTTAAAGTTCCATAAACATATTTATTTTTTACGGAAAATCCCTGCCGATTACGGCATCAACTCCTCCACAGTCATTTATAATCAACGGTTTAGCACATAACCAACAGATCATCATGGAATTAGCGAAGTCTTTCGAACCAGCAGAAATCGAACAACATTGGCGCTCTGAATGGGAGCAACGCGGCTATTTCGCAGCCAGTATGGACGATGGCAAACCGTCATTTTCTATTTTGTTACCGCCACCGAACGTGACCGGCACCTTGCACATGGGGCATGCATTCAACCAGACCATTATGGATGGATTGACACGTTACTACCGCATGCGTGGACATAATACGGCCTGGATTCCAGGAACGGATCATGCTGGTATCGCAACACAGATCGTTGTTGAACGTCAACTGGATGCGCAGAAAATTTCGCGCCATGACCTCGGACGTGAAAAATTCTTAGAAAAAGTCTGGGAATGGAAAGAAAAATCAGGTTCCACCATCACTGGTCAGATGCGCCGTCTGGGTGCGTCTGCTGACTGGGATCGTGAATATTTCACGATGGATGCGGAACGCTCCAAGACAGTAACGGAAGTATTTGTACGTCTGGTTGAACAGGGGCTGATCTACCGCGGCAAGCGTCTGGTTAACTGGGATCCGGTATTAGGTACCGCTGTGTCCGATCTGGAAGTCGTCTCTGAAGAAGAAGATGGCTTTATGTGGCATATCCGCTATCCGTTTGCGGATGGCAGCGGTCATTTGACAGTAGCAACGACCCGCCCCGAAACCCTGCTAGGTGACGTCGCTGTGGCAGTTGACCCGACGGATGAACGTTATATCCATCTGGTTGGCAAAATGCTCAAACTGCCACTAACAGATCGTGAAATTCCTATCATTGCCGACAGTTATGTCGATAAAGAATTCGGCACTGGCTGCGTCAAAATTACACCAGCGCATGATCTCAACGATTATGCCGTGGGTCAGCGTCATCAGTTAGAGATGATCTGTATCATGACGCTGGATGCAAAAATCAACGAGAACGCACCAGTTGTCTATCAAGGCATGGACCGTTTCGTCGCCCGCAAACAAATCGTCGCCGATCTTGACGCGCAAGGCTTATTGGCTGAAGTCAAACCACATAAATTGATGGTGCCACGTGGCGATCGCACAAACGTGATCATCGAGCCAATGCTGACTGATCAATGGTTCATGGCGATGAGTAAGCCAGCACCAGAAGGAACACACTTCCCTGGCAAATCTATCGCTGAAGTTGCTTTAGAAAAAGTTGCCTCCGGTGAAATCAAGTTCGTACCAGAGAACTGGACCACGACCTACAACCAATGGCTCAACAACATCCAAGACTGGTGTATTTCACGCCAGTTGTGGTGGGGACATCAGATTCCGGCATGGTATGGCGACAATGGCGAAATCTTTGTGGCTCGCAATGAAGCCGAAGCCAAAGCCAAAGCAGCAGCGGCTGGCTACACGGGCGCATTAAAGCGTGATGATGACGTGCTTGACACGTGGTTCTCGTCAGCGTTAGTCCCTTTCTCTACCATGGGCTGGCCTGAAGAAACACCAGACATGAAGCACTTCCTGCCTACCTCTGTACTGGTCACTGGTTTTGATATTATTTTCTTCTGGGTCGCACGGATGGTGATGATGACCACCCACTTCACCGGAAAAATTCCATTCAATACTGTGTATGTACATGGTCTGGTACGTGATTCCAGTGGTCAGAAAATGTCCAAATCTAAGGGCAATACACTCGACCCTATCGATCTCATCGATGGCATCAAGGTGGATGATTTAGTCGCTAAACGGACGGCGGGGTTGATGAATCCGAAACAGGCTACGGCGATTGAAAAAGCCACCCGTAAAGAGTTTGCAGAAGGTATTCAAGCTTATGGTACAGATGCTATCCGCTTTACGATGGCGAGTTATGCGTCCTTGGGCCGCAACATTAACTTCGATCTGGCACGTTGCGAAGGCTACCGTAATTTCTGCAATAAATTATGGAATGCAACCCGCTTTGTGCTCATGAACACTGAAGGCAAAGATTGCGGATTTGGCGCTGATATCACTGATACGGATTTAGATTATTCCAAAGCAGATAAATGGATCATCTCTGCCTTGCAACGTGCCGAAGCTGACATTGAGAAAGGATTTAATGAATTCCGTTTCGACAATATTGCGTCCGCTATCTACAAGTTTGTGTGGGATGAATATTGCGACTGGTATCTGGAAGTATCCAAAGTCCAGGTTCAGCAAGGCACCGAGGCGCAGCAACGTGCAACCCGCCGCACATTATTACGTGTATTAGAGGCGATTCTGCGCTTGGCACATCCAATTATTCCGTTTGTGACAGAAGCATTATGGCAAACCGTAGCGCCACTGGCTGGTAAACAATTGAATCCTGCTGGCGACTCTATTATGGTGCAGCCATATCCATTGTTTGTAGCAGCCAATGTCGATGAGTCCGCAGAAGCGTGGATGCATGCATTAAAAGCGATGACCGATGCCTGCCGTAATCTGCGTGGTGAAATGCAATTGTCTCCTGCATTACGCGTGCCACTGTTATTGCAAGCGGCAAATGCAGAAGACAAAGCACGCCTGCAATCGTTCGCACCTTACCTGCAAGCGTTGGCAAAACTGTCTGAAGTTGATGTCGTAGACAGCCTGCCAGAATCTCCGGCACCGGTTTCTATCGTTGGCGAGTCAAAACTCATGCTGAAAGTTGAAATCGACGTTGCTGCCGAACGCGAACGGTTATCCAAGGAAATCACTCGTCTGGAGACAGAGATCGCCAAAGCAGAAGTCAAACTCAGTAATGAGAGCTTCGTCGCTCGTGCGCCAGTTGCGGTTGTCGCACAAGAGAAGGAAAGAATGGCCAATTTCTCAGCAACCCTCGCTAAATTACGCGAGCAATTCTCCAAATTGCCAACCGCCTGATCTGGCTCGTCATCCGTTGTTAAAGTACTTGCTCTAATATTTTGTACGTGGTGATTCACTTCACCACGTACAATTAATTTTCATGACGTAGCACTCGCTTCAATTTATTTCTATAAACGACGTGGGTCTATGAAAAAACAAAACGACAGAACAAACGACAATCGCATCGGAGACACCATGAAAAAAACTGGGCTTATTGCCATCCTTTTAGCCATTGCAATGGCGCCTCTTGCCCACGCGGAAGATTCCCCTGTAGGTCTGTGGAAAAACATTGACGACAAAACTGGCAAGCCCAAAGCAATGATTCGCATTACTGAATCAGCTGGCGAATTGCAAGGGAAAATCGAGCGATTGTTTCTTGATGGTGACGCCGATAAAAATCCTAAATGCGACAAATGCGAAGGCGTCAATAAAGATCAACCCATTATTGGCATGACCATTTTATTTGGGCTTAAAAAAGATGGTAACGAATACTCCGGCGGGAAAATTCTAGATCCGGGCGACGGGAAACTTTACAGCAGCAAAATCACGCCCGTTGAAAATTACAAAAAACTGAATGTCCGCGGCTATATCGGCACACCGTTTTTTGGTCGTTCACAAATCTGGATTCGTGAACAGTAATTGAGTCAATGATGAAATAAAAAGGGAGCCTCGGCTCCTTTTTTATTTCACCCCGTCAAATGACAGCAATCGTACCTGATTGCGCCATGTCAATTAGAAGCTGTGTCCTACTTTAATAACTGCCAAATTCGCACCTGGATTCGGATGTTTAATCGCGCCGTTAGAAAAATGCTGTACTTTCAAAGCCAGATCCCAACCATTGTTAAACACATAGCCAACGCCCAAGTGATCCCCAAACTGGAATGCTGTTGAAAACTGGCGATTGTTATTGCTGTAAATGTGTGAAAACAGATGAAGACCAATGGCTGCTTCACCGTACAAGCCTTTACGGCTATCGTTCTGGAAACGGAATACGGGGGTAATGCCGATGTCAGTGATGTTCTGCGTGTCGCCGGGTACGCCCTTGTAGGCATTATTACGCCATTCGGTCAGCGTAGCATCCCAGTAACCGCCAATGAAAGTACCGTTCGACTTATACCATTCATTGTCCCAATTCCACTGCGCACCAGCTCTGACGAATTGCGAACGGTTACCCGTAGCCACTTCACCCGACACGGAATCAATCGCGGATGCACTTGTATGGACAAGCGCCATGCCAAGACACACTAAAAGAAGCTGTTTATTTAAGATTTTCATATATTTGGTCTACACATTGTCAATACGGCAGTCTCAAAGAATAACATAAAACCGATGTTCGAAAACGGGACGCCTTTATTTGAAAAGCGTTATCATAAGAATGAGATCTTCCAACAACATTTGCCATGCAAAATAAAGAACATATCGCCTTTTTAGGCCTAGGACTCATGGGACTACCCATGGCTACCCGTTTATTGCAAGCGGCTTATCCTGTCAGCGTCTGGAACCGTACGATTGCCAAAGCAAGCCCCCTTGCAGCAATCGGTGCACGTATCGCAGCGTCAGCAAGTTCAGCGGTACAAAGTGATCAATGGTCAGCAGATATCATCATTACCATGCTGGATTCGGGCCCCGTTGTCGAAGACGTCCTGATGCAGATCCTACCAGCGCTCAAAGCCGGTAGTATCGTGGTTGATATGAGTTCAACCAAGCAATCGGAGGCACAGAAATTTCATACCCTTCTCGAAAAGCAAGGGGTAGCCTTTGTCGATGCGCCGGTCTCCGGCGGGGTGATTGGTGCGCAAAGCGGTCAGTTGGCGATTATGGCTGGCGCGAATGAAGCCAGTTTTGCGGCAATCAGACAACTATTATCCGTCTTAGGTCATCCCACCCACGTCGGTGGTCCTGGAACAGGACAACTGGCAAAGCTCTGCAATCAGCTCATTGTTGGCGGCACGATTAATATCGTCGCTGAAGCACTGCTATTAGCACAAGCCGGCGGTGCCGATCCGTCCGCAGTCCGGCAGGCACTCCGTGGTGGATTTGCGGAAAGCCGGATCTTAGAGGTCCACGGTCAACGCATGTTAGACCGAACTTTTATCCCCGGAGGACAAGTCAAATCTCAAGCAAAGGATATGCGCAATATTCTTGACGCGGCACACCATGCGGGGCTTGAACTCCCACTTACCCAACAGGTTGCGGACGTCTTTGCAGAGCTACTGACCCACCAGCCATCTGCGGATCATTCTGCAGCACTGCTAGCGCTAGAGGCGAGAAACCCTGGACATCGTTTAGGACAAAAGGAAGATTTATTACCCTGATTATGCATGATGCCCCCTCATAGCAGACGCATTGCAGCCTCAATGCCTGCGAGGCAGAACAAGCGCTAGCATGTACAAAATCACCGTGCCAAAAAAGGTGCGGTTTTCAATCTCTTTTTTGTACAGCCCCTGCACTCGTCTAAAGCGTGACATCTGCTTGAATTCCGTCAGATAATGGATCGCATCAAAACATGTGGCAGGAGTATCTGGGTAACTAACAAGGAAGGCCTTTGCCTGGGTGCCGGCATTTTCAAGGCTACTGCGCGCTTCATTAAATTTTTGACGCGGCGACAAAAACATATCGCGATAACGCCGTGTTTTCGCACCAATCTGATTATTTTCGTGCTGCCGGTACAACATCGTCTGCTCCAGCACATGTCCCACTTGACCAAAAGAACTAGCAACAAGAATTAACCAATAGTCGTGCATAATCGCGCCAACTGGCACTGGTAATGCTTTTCGTATCAACGCTCGGTTGATCAGCATCGTACAACCCGGTGCGACGTTGGAAAGAAAAATATTTTTCGGGTAGCGATAACCATCGACTTTAACTTTTTGATACGCAAAAAAAGACGGATGAATCGTATTGAGCTGGCTATCCACCACACGTAAATCCGTAAAGACAAGTAGTGGATTCTCCTTGCCACTTCCAGCTTCCAACTCAAGCAACTTGGCCACTGATAAATCAATTTTATTTTCTAACCAGATATCATCTTGATCAGACAGCATCACATAATCTGCCGTCGTATTCTGAATAGCAAAATTAAAATTATTCATCACACCCCGCTTTTCATTGGATAAATACTTAATATTGGGATAAGTCTGCGATAAATTTTTGACGATCTCTGGTGTCCTGTCGGTCGACATGTTGTCTGAGACGATGATATTGCCGAGTACAAATCCCTCTCTACTAATTTTGCAAGAAAGGATCGACTGGAGCTGATCAGCGATGTATTTTTCCCCGTTATAAGCTGCAAGAGCAATATCAATCGTCGGCATAATGAATAAACTTTTCTGTAAATCAATAAGATGAGTTGGGCTGTATCCTGAAAATGACTGAAAATGATGTAGTTCAGTACACAGCAATATTTTTTTTCTTCAGCAGGATCACCATCGCTGCCGTAATGCCAATTTCAGTCAGGTACAAACTGACGATCAGGCCATAGGTATGGTATTGATAGGTCAGGTAAGTCGCATACAATGCATGCAGAGGGCCTGCAATCAAATAAATTTTACTCAAAATCACGCTCTGCCCTACTGCCTGAAAGCGCCATTGCGACAGGATCGTCGCTACCGCAATAACAACAGGCAGAAAAGCCAGCGAGCGTAAATAAAGCGCGGCAGGTGCGAACCCTGCACCGAGGTAATGCAACGCAATCATATCAGCGCCGAAAAACATCACCAGCCCACATACCAACTCCATACTGATCAAGAATAAACCCCCTTTTTTAATCACATGAGACAGCGCCGACTGATCGTTCTTTTCATGCAAAACCACCACCCGAGGAAAGAACACCGAGGCAATAGGTTGTATCAGCCCTTGTGCGGCAAGACGCAACTTATCCGTCGCATAAAAAAAAGCAGCCTGCTCTGGGCCCGCAAACATACCAATCAGAATACCGTTGACTGTCGTGTAAAAGCTGGTCGACATGTTCGACAGAAATACGGCCCACCCCTCGCTCAGCATATGTTTCATACGCCTTAAGCTGACTGGCGAAAAACCAATAAAACGCTGCTGATATGCATAATAAAAAGAAAATAAGGCCGCGATCATCCCAGGAATATTTTGTAATGCTGCGGCAGTCACAACGTCAGACGATTGATGTACCCATAAAAAGAAAAAAGGTAAAGGCAATAATCGCGACAGACAAATAATCACGGCAAGTGCACGCATGCGTTCCAGTCCCTGAAACATCCACGTCGGAAACAGCGCGTTGCCTAGCACACCGATAAAGCACGCCAGCAGTACATCAAGATGCTGAGTCAGTTGAGGAAAAATAACACACAACCCTGCAGAGATAATGCCAGACAGCAGCGCCAGCGCCAGTTTAACGGCAATCGTATTGACTACCACCGAGGATATATTCGGTTTGTCATCCCGATGAATTGCAATCAGGCGCGTAGCGGTAATCCCAAAACCATAATCAGTAACTAATACAAAATATTGTACGATGGCCTGAATAAAGCCAAAATTGCCATAGGTCTCATTCCCCAATACCCGCGTGAGATACGGCAAGGTCACGAGTGGCGCGAGATAAGTGACTCCTTGTACCAGCATCATGTATGCGATATTTTTTTTGATGCCTGTCATCTGATCTTTCACCGAGAGAGTACGGTCACAATAAGAAATTTTCTTAATTACTTCAATTCTTTGAGGGAAACACTACCCAGGGAGCATCGACCATCCATTGAAAGAGAGAAAAATGCGATCTATCGGCGGCATTCTACTCATCGCTACCTTCGCCGTCGGATAAAAATGGCATCACCTCCACCTGAGTAATTCTGTTCTGGTGCGGGTCGCTATTGTCGCAGAATGCAACAAATTTGAGTAGCTAATCGGGCCTTTCTGCTGACCAGCAACGCGTTGTCGTTGTTACTTTTCGACCGTTTCTGCACCTATTCCAGAACTTGCCTTAGCTCAACACTAGGGTCAATTTACTGTCAAAACGCTTGCACCGGAAACATTTAGGCGATAGCATCAGGTGCTGGGAGTTGACCATCATTAAAAAGTACGACCATGCTTTTTTTCAGTATCATGTTGGCAAAATGCACCTAAACACAGAATAACAATCAGAGACAAGGAAATTTATGGATAAGTTTTGGCTGAAATCCTACCCAGCAGATATGCCTGCGGAAATCGATGTCACGCAGTATCAGTCATTGGTGCAGTTGCTGGAGGAAGCATTCAAAAAATTTGCTGCACGGAATGCCTATGCCTGCATGGGTAAATTCATGACATATGGCGAACTTGACGCTATGTCACGTCAAGTTGCTGCTTGGCTGCAAAGCCGCGGTCTCAAGCAAGGCGCGCGCGTTGCCATCATGATGCCGAACGTATTGCAATATCCAGTTGTTATGGCAGCGATTCTGCGTGCGGGTTACAGCGTAGTGAATGTCAATCCACTCTATACACCCCGTGAATTAGAGCATCAACTCAAAGATTCCGGCGCAGAGGCTATTTTTATTCTAGAAAATTTTGCGACGACGCTGGAGCAAGTCATTGGAAAAGTTCATGTCAAGCATATCGTTGTTGCTAGCATGGGTGATTTACTGAGTGGACTCAAAGGTACGCTAGTGAACCTTGTGGTTCGCAAAGTCAAAAAAATGGTCCCTGACTTTACACTGCCGACAGCAACTCGTTTCAATAAAGTTGTCTCTGAAGGACGTCAATTAACGTTCAAACCCGTCGAGATCAACCATAGCGATGTCGCCTTCCTGCAATATACTGGCGGAACAACAGGCGTCTCCAAAGGTGCGACACTGACGCATAGAAACGTCGTTGCTAACGTCTTGCAGAATGACGCATGGCTGTCGCCGAGTATGTCTGGCCACGAAAACGAACCAAAGGTCATTGTCTGCGCCTTGCCGCTGTACCATATTTTTGCGCTCACCGTTTGTAGCTTACTCGGCACACGTATTGGCGCAATGAATTTGCTGATTCCAAATCCACGCGATATCCCGGGTTTTATTAAAGAACTGAGTAACTACAAGGTCAATATTTTCCCTGCTGTGAATACCTTGTACAACGGTTTATTAAACAATCCTGACTTTGCGAAGCTAGATTTCTCGGGCTACGAAATTTGCAGTGGTGGTGGCATGGCGGTACAAAAAGCTGTTGCGGATAAATGGCTCAAAGTGACGGGCTGCGCCATCGCAGAAGGTTACGGATTATCTGAAACTTCGCCCGTTGCCACAGCCAATCTTGCTAATACCAAAGAGTTCTCCGGCACCATCGGCATGCCAATTCCATCAACAGAAATTTTGATTCTGGATGATGACGGTAATCCTGTACCACTTGGTCATCCAGGAGAAATTGCCATTCGCGGCCCGCAAGTGATGGTCGGCTATTGGAACCGTCCTGATGAAACTGCGAAAGTAATGACGCCCGATGGTTTCTTTAAAACTGGCGACGTTGGCATCATGGATTTCCGCGGCTATACAACCATTGTCGATCGTAAAAAAGACATGATTCTGGTGTCGGGCTTTAACGTGTATCCAAACGAAATCGAAGGCGTCGTCGCTCTTCATCCTGGGGTTCTGGAATGTGCTTGTATAGGTGTACCAGATGCCAATTCCGGTGAAGCAGTAAAATTATTTGTGGTACGTAAAGATCCAAACCTGACAGTGGATCAGCTTATGGATTATTGCAAAGAACAATTCACAGCCTACAAAAAACCAAAGTACATTGAATTCCGTATGGATTTGCCAAAAACCAATGTGGGAAAAATCTTGCGCCGTGAATTACGTGACGAGAAAAAAACTGCTTAATTAAATAACTCAGGCTCCCGCCTGAGCATGTTGGATTCTCCGTCTGTGCGGAGAATCCAGAGCATCAAAATAGCTTCAACATCAAGCTTTCACTACGCCTGTTTTTCCATCTTCAACCACGAAACTCTGCAACGTCGTTATTCCAGAATCAGCTTTCAGCACATCATCCAGCGCCACAAAATGCGTCAACATTTTCTTCTCAGAAATTTCCATTAACATATAGCCACGCTTATCACTACGACCATACTTAATGTGTCGATTTCGCGCAAGAATTTGATCTGTACTTTCTTGCGGTCGTGAATTCGAGGTAATGGATGTCCCACAAAATTCAGTCGCAATCACCGGATTGCCAGCAGACGCTTTTTCATCAAAATTACGCTTCAGATTCGCTGCATAAAAAGTATGTACGTCGCCTGAAATTACCACAGGATTAGAAGGTTGATATTTTTGAATATCATCAAATAAACGTTGTCTTCCTGCAGGACAACCATCCCATCCGTCAGTCCAAAATTTGGCTTCTGGCGTATGAAAATCAGCACCGACATCACACTGTGCCATGAGGGTTTGCTGCGTCAAAATATTCCATTTCGTCTGAGAGGTGGCAAGACCGCGTGACAGCCATTGCTCTTGTTCCGTTCCCAGTAAGGTACGAGTTGAGTCCCGTAAATCACTACACTCAGCACGACTAACAATACTGGAGCCCCCTTGCCCGGCTTTAACACAAGGTTGATAAGAACGATACTGCCTGTCATCAACGACATGGAAACGTGCCAGTCGTCCCCAGTCATAGCGATCATAAATCCGCATATGTGCAAATTGTTCTGGGGTCGTGGTTACTTGTTGAAACCGTACCGGCATATGTTCATAAAACGCTTGATAAGCGGCGGCCCGACGTTGAATAAAATGGGGATCGAGACGCTCATCGCGGTCGTTACCATAATCATTACTCACTTCGTGATCATCCCAGGTCACAATCCACGGTGCTGCGTGATGTGCTTCTTGTAAGAATGGATCAGTTTTATACTGCGCATATCTTGACCGGTATTCATCCAGTGAAAAACTTTCGATATCACGACGACGTGGTCGCACAGGGTGCTTGTTGTCGTACGGTCCCCATTCGTAAATATAATCGCCCAGAAACGCGACCAGATCTGGGGCGGCTTGTGCAATATGATGATGCGCTGCGTACTCACCAAATTCCCAGTGCTGGCAAGAAGCCACAGCTAACTTCAGGCTACTGCCTTGCGTATCCAAGGCTGGTGCCGTGCGGGTACGACCGCGTGGACTCACTGCATCGCCCAACATAAATCGATACCAATACCAGCGATCGGGACGTAAGTCGGTCACATCAACATGAACACTATGCGCCAACTCAGGTAAGGCGAACGCTTCGCCTTTACTGACGATACGCTTAAATGCCTCATCCTCAGCCAACTCCCAACGGACTTTATAAGGCACAGGGGGCAACAACAGAGAATTTAACTGACCAGGTAATAAACGCGTCCACAACACCACGCTATCCTGACGCGGCGATCCCGATGCGACTCCCAGAGTAAAAGGATAGGAGGGATTTCCGCCGGATATCTTATCGGCAGCATATGCTGGGAAAGCCTGCGCCAGCGCCGCCAGCGAGCCTAATTGTAGACCGCGTTCCAAAAAATGACGACGTGACCACATCTCAGTTACCGGAAGCGATAACCTCTATCGGTGGGATCTGACGTGGTTTACGATCGTCACCAGTCGCTACATATGTCAGTGTTGCTTCGGTAACTTTCACCGTGGTCGCTTGTAAGCGATTACGCTCTGCGTACACTTCAACGGAAATCGTAATCGAGGTATTACCTACCTTCACCACTTCAGCATAAAATGACAGTAAGTCGCCAACAAACACCGGTTGTTTAAACAAGAATGAATTCACAGCAATCGTCGCGACACGACCATTTGCACGGCGTGCGGCAGGAATAGCACCCGCAATATCAACCTGCGCCATAATCCATCCACCAAACACATCACCATGCACATTGGCATCAGAAGGCATTGGCATCACACGCAAAGTGGGCATGTGAGGAGGGAGTGTGGTTTGTACTTGGTTTGACATTGTGATCTTTCTAAAACAATAAATAATCAATCTTTAGGAAACTGTTTAACATCGTTGGCGCGGGGATTAAATAAAAAAGCCAACAATAATCATTCCTGTATCTGTCCAGCAAAAAAGTAACCCGCAACAATCACGATAGGCAATGCACCGTTGGCGTGGCAAGAGGTTACAATCTACAGCTTAGCGCAAAAAAACTTGCGCATAATGCCAATGTAAAGCGACCAGCTATCACCAGTCAATACTGGCTACTTTTGTGTTTTGTCCCTCGATGACACTGGCAAGACGACTATTGCTAGCGATTGCAGGGCTGACATCATAAACCAAATCGACGAAAGACTCTCAGGATGCGTAATCACCGAGACAACACGACCAACAAGTTCGCTTCAGTAGCGTCTGCCACTTCACAACGCAGCGACTGGGCGACGATCAAAACGCTACTGCCCTATCTGTGGGCCTACAAGTTACGGGTATTGCTGGCTATCTCACTTCTCGTTGGCGCCAAACTCGCGCTTGTCGGTGTGCCACTGGTACTAAAGAAACTGGTCGACAACTTGACGGTCACGCCAAGCCATCCGTCCGCAATGGTGGTATTACCAATAAGCCTCATCATCGCTTATGGCGCTTTAAGGCTATCAACGACGATATTTACCGAATTGCGAGAATTCATCTTTGCCAAAGTAACACAAAGAGCCGTACGAACAATTGCCCTGAAGGTATTTCGCCACTTACATTCGTTATCTTTACGTTTTCACTTAAACCGTCAGACTGGCGGTGTGACTCGTGATATTGAACGTGGTACGCGCGCTGTTTCATCGTTGGTGTCTTATGCTTTATTTAGCATTCTTCCAACGCTATTGGAAATCACGTTGGTGTTAATTTACCTGAGCACTCATTACGATAAATGGTTCAGTATTATTACCTTTGTTGCTCTCAGCACCTATATCGTATTCACCATTTCTGTCACTGAATGGCGTACCCATTTCAGACGGACGATGAATGAACTTGATTCTAAAGCCAGCAGCAAAGCGATCGATTCTTTACTCAATTACGAGACCGTCAAATATTTTAGTAACGAAGAATACGAAGCACAACGCTACGATCAGGGTCTCCAACATTACGAAACGGCAGCCGTCAAATCTCAAAGTAGCCTATCGTTATTAAACATGGGGCAGTCCAGCATTATTGCCACCGCCGTTACTTTAATTTTATGGCGTGCAACCCTTGGCGTCATCAATGGCACCATGACGATTGGTGATCTCGTTCTGGTCAATTCTTTTATGCTGCAATTGTATGTGCCACTCAATTTTCTTGGTGTGCTTTATCGTGAAATCAAGCAAAGTCTGGCGGATATGGAAAAACTGTTTTCTCTGCTCGATCAGAATCAAGAAATTGCTGATCCCATCGGTGCAAAATCGCTCGTCATCAAGCATCTTGAGGGGGGTGAGATTGTCTTTAACCATGTCGACTTTAGCTACGAAAGTAAACGGCAAATTTTGTTTGATGTTGACTTCACGATTGCCGCTGGAACCACAACGGCCGTGGTCGGTCATAGCGGATCAGGCAAGTCAACTTTATCCCGTTTGTTGTTCCGTTTTTATGGCATCCAAGCGGGAACAATTAGCATCGACGGCCAGGATTTACGTCAGGTAAAACAGGCATCTGTAAGGGCGGCGATTGGTATCGTGCCGCAGGATACTGTCTTGTTTAACGACACCATCGAATACAACATTGGCTATGGCAAACCGGGAGCGAGTAAAGACGAAATCATTGCTGTCGCCAAAGCAGCGTACATTCATGATTTCATTGAGTCACTGCCAGACGGTTATCAATCCATGGTCGGCGAACGCGGTCTGAAGTTATCTGGTGGTGAAAAACAACGCGTCGCCATTGCGCGTACTTTGCTTAAAAATCCAGCTATTATGATTTTTGATGAAGCAACGTCAGCGTTGGATTCACGCTCTGAGCAAATGATACAAGCGCAATTAAAAGAAATCGCCCGCAGTCGCACCAGTCTAGTCATCGCACACCGCCTCTCTACCATCGTCGATGCACATCAGATTCTGGTGATGGACAAAGGTAGAATTATCGAGCGTGGCACTCATCAGGAGTTACTCAATCTGCAAGGGTCCTATACGCAAATGTGGGAACGTCAGCAAAGTGGTGTCTCTGACATAAGCGATAACAGCGGTGCTGACAATATACCAGTTGATGTAGCGGGGGTATAAATGGAAACAAAGTGGTTAGAAGATTTTGTATCGCTGGCAGAAACCAAAAGTTTCAGTCGTTCAGCTGAGTTGCGTCATGTTACGCAACCAGCATTTTCGCGCCGGATTCAATCCTTAGAAGCCTGGCTAGGGAGTGATCTGATCGACCGCACTTCCTACCCAACGCGCTTAACCCATGCAGGTGAAGTTTTTTATGAACAAGCTATCGCCATGCTTGGTCAAATCAACAATGCCCGAGCGTTATTACGTGGAAAGCGAACCACCACCCAGACCACGATTGATTTTGCGGTTCCACACACGCTCTCTCTCACTTATGTTCCGCGCTGGATTACGGGTCTTGAATCAGCATTCGGTGAGATCAATAGTCGCCTATTAGCCTTGAACGTCCATGATGCTGTCATGACGCTAGTTGAAGGTGGTTGCGATTTACTGTTGTGCTATCACCATCCGCGCCAGCCCTTATTGCTTGACGCCAGCCAATACGACATGATCAGCATGGGCAATGAGGCATTACGTGCGTACACGCGCTGCGATAAACACGGTGATCCGGAATTTGTCTTGCCTGGAAACAGCGATCAGCCCTTACCATTTTTAGCCTATGCCAACAATGCCTATCTAGGCCGGATGGTTGATCTCATTTTGAACGATGCACGTACACCTTTGCACCTAGAAAAATGCTACGAGACCGACATGGCAGAAGGGTTAAAAATGATGGCATTAGAAGGTCGTGGCATCGCATTTTTACCTGAGTCCGCAGTGACCCGTGAACTCAAGCAAAAACAGTTGGCGCGGGCGGATGATGGCAGTGGCGCGTGGGAAGTCAACATGGAAATCAGGCTCTATCGCGAACGCCCATCATTACAACGCCCCGGGAAAATGATTGTGTCGCGGCTGTGGGATTATCTGTCGCAACTACAAGCAACAGAAATTAAAAAACATCAAAAAAAATCGATGGCCTCGACTTGAAACGACTGGTCCTTAAGTAACGATACAATCTTGAAATCTTTCTATAGCCTACAGTTCATCTCAAGGTTATGCATTTCACGCATAGATTAATGCAAACAAAGCATTGGCTGAATATTGGTAGAAAAGACTACTATGCCTCACCTTTTTAGTGCAGTTTTTAAATTAACGCACCAAAATAAGTCATTTATTTGTCTTTTTTGCCATTATTACCGGAGATACCATGTCCAGCCAACACCAGATCCCGTCCTATCTTACCCCGACAGAGACCGGTCCTTGGTCCGTTTACCTCGAGCAAATTGATCGCGTTACCCCTTATCTTGGCAACCTGTCACGTTGGGTTGAAACCCTCAAACGTCCGAAGCGTATTCTGGTTGTTGACGTGCCTATCGAGCGCGACGACGGTACGATTGCTCATTTTGAAGGCTATCGCGTTCAGCACAATACGTCACGCGGCCCTGGTAAAGGTGGCGTACGTTTCCATCAGGACGTAACACTCTCCGAAGTCATGGCCCTGTCCGCATGGATGACAATCAAAAACTCCGCAGTTAACGTCCCATACGGTGGCGCAAAAGGCGGTATCCGTGTTGATCCAAAAACGCTGTCAAAAGGTGAGTTGATGCGGATGACACGTCGCTATACATCTGAAATCGGCATCATCATCGGACCAGACAAAGATATCCCAGCACCTGACGTCAACACAAACGAACAAACAATGGCATGGATGATGGATACCTACTCCATGAACGAGGGGCGCACCGCCACTGGCGTTGTGACTGGTAAGCCTATCTCTCTCGGTGGTAGTCTGGGGCGTCGTGAAGCAACTGGCCGTGGCGTGTTTGTTGTAGGCTCCGAAGCAGCAGCAAAACGTGGCATGAGCGTTGCTGGTGCAAAAATTGCCGTGCAAGGTTTCGGTAACGTCGGTGGTATCGCAGCACGTTTATTTGCAGAAGCAGGTGCAAAGATTGTTGCAGTTCAGGATCACGGCGGCACGATTTTCCATTCCAACGGTCTGGATGTTCCCAAGTTATTGGAACACGTCGCAACAAAAGGCAGCGTTGCAGGTTTTGAAGGCATTGAAGCCGTCTTGCCTGACCACGAATTCTGGTCAGTCAATTGCGACATCATGATCCCTGCGGCGTTAGAGCAACAAATTACGACCAAGAACGCAGATCAGATTAAAGCGAAAATCATTCTGGAAGGTGCCAATGGTCCAACAACACCAGAAGCGGATGATATCTTGCGCGACAAAGGCGTGTTGGTTGTGCCTGACGTGATCGCCAATGCCGGTGGTGTGACAGTATCCTATTTTGAATGGGTGCAAGATTTCTCCAGCTACTTCTGGAGTGAAGATGAAATCAATCAACGTCTGACCCGTATCATGAAAGAAGCATTCAACTCGGTATGGCAAGTCACCGAAGATAAGAAAGTTTCATTGCGTACTGCGGCGTTCATTATTGGTTGCTCACGCGTCTTGCAAGCCCGCGAAGTACGCGGCCTCTATCCATAAACAACACCGTTGATGTTTAATCAGCGTAGTTAATATCTGAAATCGTCTTGGTCATCGTAACGCCCATCACCTAAGCTAACATCTCGTCACTGGTGGTTGGGCGTTTCTCCTTTTCTGAACGTTGAAAAACACCTTTTAAAATCGCGTCATTATCAAAAGTAATTGATCGTCATTTAGTTAAAAATAGAACAATAATTATTTAAAAAATAACTTCATATTTATAAAAACAAACGAAATTCCACAATCGCCGCACAAAATTTTGCAAGACTCATCTATTTCCCTTGAACAACTGTGTTGTTTATCATTACCATCCAGAGCTAGCTTACTCGGAGGCATTATGAAAGTCATAGAAAATTGGTTGAAGATAGTTATTCCTTGCCTGATGGCAGTTGGAATTCCACTTTCATGCGCAGCCGATACCTTTAGCCACATTAAAGAGACGCAAACAATCACGATCGCTTACCGCGAGTCATCACTACCCTTCTCTTATTTAGCCGACGGAAAACCAGTAGGCTATTCCATGGATATCTGCCAAAAACTGGTCGAGAATATTAAAAAAGAACTCAAGTTGTCACAGCTAAAAGTGAACTATTTGCTAGTGACCTCAAGTAACCGCATTGATACTATCGTTGATGGCAAGGCAGATCTGGAGTGTGGCTCCACAACCAATAATGCTGAACGACGCAAACAAGTTAGTTTTACGATTACGCATTTCTTCGCTTCTACCCGTATGCTCGTCCGTGCCGATTCTGGTATCAAAAACTGGACAGACTTGAAGGATAAAAAAGTCGTCACCACCAAAGGTACAACAACCGTTAAGTTATTGCATGATCGCGACAAAGTGCGTGGTTTGAATTTACGCTTATTAGAAGGATCAGATCATAAAGAATCTTTCGTAATGATAGAAAACTTCAAGGCTGATGCGTTTAGTATGGACGACGTATTGTTATACGGCTTACGCGCCAATAACAAAACACCAGACAAATTTGTGGTAGTGGGCGATGCGCTTTCAACTGAACCTTATGCGATCATGCTACGCAAGGATGATCCTATATTTAAGGAATTTCTGGACCGTGAATTAGCACGTATGATGACTGAAGGCGACATCTCCAAACTGTATGAGAAATGGTTTAAGAAGCCAATACCGCCAAATAATGCTAACCTGAATATGCCAATGAGTTTTTTATTACGTGACAACCTCCGTTTCCCAAGTGATAAGGTGGCAGACTAATTGCTTAGGAAAAGTGGCAGACTAATTGCTTAGGAAAAGTGGCAGACTTTCATTGAATTACCTTTTATTAATTTTTCTTCAAGGTAATAGCAATACGGCTCTAAGAATATTGTATGCCGCCAGTATATTTGAATGACAGCATTTCATTTAAATTATCAATGCAACTTCGGCATACTTTGATACACTTTGTTATGCGCATGTGGTCGTTTAATTTAGGAGATAGTATGAAATTATTAAAAGCCTTAGTCCTGATGGCAAGTGCAGGCCTGATGATGAATGCAGTACAAGCACAAGAAACAGGTACATTAAAAAAAATCAAAGAGAGCGGCACCATCGTTCTTGGCGTCCGTGATTCATCCATTCCTTTTTCTTATCTCGACGATAAGCAATCGTATCAGGGCTACTCCGTCGATCTCTGCATGAAGATTGTCACTTCGCTACAACGACAGTTAGGCTTGAGTACATTGAATGTGAAACTCAATCCAGTAACTTCTGCCACCCGCATTCCTTTAATGGCAAATGGCACAATCGATTTGGAATGTGGTTCAACAACCAATAATCTTGAACGTCAAAAACAGGTCACTTTTGCACCAACTACGTTTGTGACCGCAAACCGGATTTTGTCAAAAAAAGCGTCTCACATTAAGACACTCGCTGATCTCCGCGGTAAAGTCGTCGTCTCGACATCCGGTACATCAAACCTGAAACAGCTGACGACACTGAACGCAGATCAGAATCTGGGCATCAACATTTTGCCAGCCAAAGATCACGCAGAAGCATTCCTGATGGTTGAAACAGGCCGTGCAGCAGCATTTGTGATGGACGATATTTTGCTCGCTTCATTGGCGGCCAATTCAAAATCACCTACAGAATATGAAATTAGCAAAGAAGCATTATCCGTAGAACCTTACGGCATTATGTTGCGCAAAGACGACCCAACTTTCAAAAAAGCGGTCGATACTGCTATTAGTAATGTGCTGACATCTGGCGATATTAATCGTATTTATAACAAGTGGTTCTTACAAGCAATTCCACCAAAAAATATTACGCTAGATATCCCAATGTCAGATCAGCTCAAAGCAGTGGTTGCCAAACCAACGGATTCTGGTGATCCATCTGCCTATGCAGCGGTACCAGAAGCACAAAAAGCGATTCTGAAAAAGAAAAAATAAGCGTTCCCTAGGGATAGCTTTAGTTTTCGGTCAATACGCACAATATTGTTCAAAAAAAATGGGGGGGGTGAATTCACTTCCCCTTTTATTTGGTGCACACTCATGAAAGAGCAAGCATCAGGTATATGCAAAAAGAAGTTGGTTAAGGAGGGAACATGAATTACAACTGGAACTGGAAGATTTTCTGGGAGGATGCCCCCGATGGTGGCGGCACCTATTTTGATTCTCTGATCTCTGGTATGGAGTGGACGCTGGCAACGGCCGGTGCGGGATGGGTGATTGCCTTGGTATTAGGCGCCATCATCGGAACGATGAGAACAGCGCCGAACAAATGGATGGCTAAATCTGCCAATGCTTACGTCGAGTTATTTCGCAATATCCCTTTACTCGTACAAATGTTTCTCTGGTATTTTGTCATGCCAGAGGTTGTTCCGACAGCGTTGGGGGATTGGCTTAAGTCCTTGCCTAACATGGCGTTTATCACGGCAGCGATGAGTCTAGGCTTTTTCACTTCTGCACGTGTTGCAGTCCAGGTCTCGGCGGGGATTAATGCACTACCACGTGGACAGTTAATGGCAGGTACAGCACTGGGATTAACCTTGCCGCAAACGTATCGCTATGTGCTATTGCCCATGGCGTTTCGGATTATTATTCCATCCCTCACCAATGAGGTAGCGGCTATCATTAAAAATAGTTCTGTCGCCTCTAGTATTTTTGTGGTTGAACTCATGCAAAGTGCACGTTCTATGCAAGAATTTTCTGCCCAGGTATTTGAAGCATTTACAGCAGTGACGATTATTTATCTCTGCATCTCTGTCATCGCTATTCTGCTTTCCAATCTGCTTGAAAGAGCGACTGCCGTACCAGGTTTTATCACCTCTGGCTCAGCTAAAGTGAAAGGGAACTGATCATGTTAGGCTCTTTTGACTTTGATGTTATTCAACGTACCTGGCAACATCTGATTTTTGAAGGATTGCTATTTACCGTCAAACTGACCATGGTTGCAATGATAGGTGGGATTGTCCTAGGCACCCTACTGGCGCTAATGCGTTTATCTAGCAATCGTCTGATTTCAGTCATCGCAACCACTTACGTCAATCTGATCCGCTCAGTACCACTGCTGTTGGTCATTTTCTGGTTCTATTTCTTGGCGCCTTATATTGGTGCATGGATCATTGGTGCCAATGAACCTGTGCAGGTGGGCGCATTCTCTTCATGCCTGATTACCTTCATCATGTTTGAAGCAGCTTATTACTGCGAGATCATGCGTTCTGGTATTCAATCCATCCCACGTGGACAAATATCAGCAGGCTATGCAATCGGAATGACCTATTGGCAAACCATGGCCAACGTCGTCTTGCCACAGGCCTTCAGAAATATGATTCCCATCTTACTGACGCAGACGATCGTTTTATTTCAGGACGTCTCGCTGGTCTCGGTGCTTGGTATCCCCGACTTTGTCGGCTCTGCGAACGCAATCGCTCACCGCGATGGTCGCTTGGTTGAAATGTATACCTTCGTTGCTGTCATCTATTTCATCTTATGTTTTAGTTTGTCTAGCTTAGTTAAAAAATTACAGCAAAAAGTCGCGATTATTCGCTAAGAGCAATGTCGACGATTACGCAAATACTCCTTTAAAGAATGTGGAGAGAACATGATTACATTAAATAACGTCAGCAAATGGTATGGTCAGTTTCAGGTATTAACTGACTGCAGTACACAAGTATCTAAAGGTGAAGTCGTCGTCGTTTGCGGCCCTTCCGGTTCAGGAAAATCGACCCTGATCAAAACAGTCAACGGTTTAGAACCTTTCCAAAAGGGCGACATTATTGTTGATGGCGTGTCTGTCGGCGATCCTAAAACCAATTTATCTAAGCTCCGCGCACGTATTGGGATGGTTTTCCAGAACTTTGAATTGTTCCCGCATCTGACGATCCGCCAGAACCTAACGCTGGGACAAGTCAAAGTGTTAGGCCGCTCCGAGGACGAGGCCACCGAACGTGGATTAAAATATTTAGATCGCGTTGGGCTACTGAGCCAAAAAGATAAATTTCCAGGCCAACTCTCTGGTGGTCAGCAGCAACGCGTCGCCATCGCACGCGCACTCTCGATGGATCCGATTGCGATGCTGTTTGATGAACCAACCTCAGCGCTTGATCCAGAGATGATTAATGAAGTGCTGGACGTGATGGTTGGTCTGGCACAAGAAGGCATGACGATGATGGTCGTCACCCATGAAATGGGATTTGCGAAAAAGGTCGCCAACCGCATCGTATTTATGGATAAAGGCGTGATTGTTGAAGACTGTCCGAAAGATGACTTCTTTACCAATGCCCGCTCAGATCGCGCGCGCGACTTCCTAGCTAAAATCATCTCTCATTAATGAGGTAGGAAACCGCACCAACACACGTTTGGCGGCTTCTAGCTGCAATTTTGCTTGAAATTTTAAGTACCAATAGTAAATAAGAAACATACTCCCCAAGAGCGTTCACCTTTCACTCATTTTATGCGCATGAAATGTAGTGAGCGAATGAATACGCAAGGGGAGTATTTTTTTATCCTTTCAGTGGTACGCACAGAAAGGTAAAATGACGGCTACCAAGAATTTGATACCGAAAGCCATCATGTCTACATCATCCCTGCAATCACTCACGATCACTCGCCCAGACGACTGGCACTTACATTTACGCGACGGCGCAGCCTTGGCGAGCGTTTTGCCGCATACTGCAGCACAATTTGCCCGCGCGATCGTCATGCCGAATTTGAAACCACCTGTAACGACCACAGAACAAGCGGCAGCCTACCGCCAACGTATTCTGGCGGCGTTACCAGCAGGCATGAAGTTTGAACCATTGATGACTTTGTATCTGACGAATAACACACCACCAGACGAGATCCGTCGTGCGAAGGACAGTGGATTTATTCACGCAGTGAAACTCTATCCTGCTGGTGCCACCACTAACTCTGATGCGGGTGTGACTGATTTAAAAAACTGCTATAAAACACTGGAAGTCATGCAAGAAGTTGGCTTGCCATTCCTAGTTCATGGTGAAGTTACAGACCCTGAAATTGATCTGTTTGATCGTGAAGCGGTGTTTATTGATCGCGTCATGCAACCACTGCGTAAGGACATGCCAGAACTCAAAGTGGTATTTGAGCACATTACCACCAGCGATGCGGCAACCTATGTGGCAGAATCGTCTGGTCCGATTGCTGCAACGATTACGGCGCATCATTTATTGTATAACCGTAATGAAATTTTCAAAGGCGGTATCCGCCCGCATTATTACTGCCTCCCCGTCCTGAAACGTGAGACGCATCGTCAAGCCTTGGTCAAGGCAGCGATTTCGGATAGTAAGCGCTTCTTCCTAGGTACAGACTCAGCACCGCACGCTAAAGGTGCCAAAGAACAAGCGTGTGGTTGCGCAGGATGCTACACCGCCCTGCACGCCATGGAACTGTATGCGCAAGCGTTTGAGCAAGCCAATGCACTGGATAAATTAGAAGCCTTCTCCAGCTTCAACGGTCCGGATTTCTATCAGTTACCACGTAACACAGACAAAGTACAGTTGATCCGTGAAGACTGGACCATGCCAATAGAATTGCCATTCGCTGATGCGAGCATCGTGCCATTAAACAGTGGTGAGACATTACACTGGAAGCTGCAAGCAGTTTAAGTCGATGTCGATGCGTTTTTATGACCAGATAAACTGGTCTGCCCCTTGGTTTGACCTGGTTCGCCCGGCAGCGCAGCAATTGATTGCTGCGCCTGACTGGCGCGACAGACTAAATCAACTCGCCCAGGAACATCAGCTACAAAATCATCTCGGCATGCCTTTGCTGTTTATCCCACAAGAAGAGCTACCTGAGGGCGCTGCCTATGAAGCGCATATCAGCGCAACCGGAAAAGTGCCAACCAGAGAAAATCTGCATGATTTTTTTAATGCGCTGGTATGGTTAAATTTTCCGTTAATCAAGCGGCAACTCAATGCACTGCAAGCAGCACAAATCGCGGCCTTAGGAATTGGAAAATCGCGCGGTCCAGCACGCGACGCCGCAACCATCTTTGATGAAAATGCGGCCTTACTTGTTGTCGAAAACTCGGTAAAAGGCGACGAATTGATTGCAGCCTTGCGTCAACATAAATGGCAATCTGCATTCTTAACACAACGAGATAAGTTTAATCACTGCGCCAAGGTATGGAGCTTTGGGCACGCACTCATGGAAAAGTTGGTCAATCCTTATAAGGCGATTACAGCTCATACATGGGTAGTACGTGTTGAATCTGCACATTTCACAAGGTCACGTGACGAAGGTCTGAGAGAGATTGATGAGTCAGTGTCAGACATACTAAAGACACTCACGCTCACAACAGGAGACTACACGCCGTTACCAGTCCTTGGCATTCCTGGCTGGTGGTTAGATCAGGATGCCGACTTTTATGCAGACCGCGACGTCTTCAGGCCACCTAGACACAAAAAATAAGCGGATCATTACTGTCCGCTTATTTCTCTATTAGTCTGTTTTGCAAAAGCGGCCATCATCGACCACTGAGCGTATGGTTTATGCCTTAGCACTTGCCTGTAATAACTGGAACAACTGATCTTTCAGGTGAATCCGGACTTTTTTTAGTTCTTCTAGTGCCGCATCACTCAGATGTTCAACACCATTCTCGGCACGATTAACAGCCTTATCAGCAACACCGTATTCTTCAAACAATTTTGAGAAATGCGCGTCATTTGATTTCAGTAAATGGATTTGCTCTTTGAATTCTGGAAAATCAACAGCTAATGGATGATGGTCAACTTGCATAATAACTCCTGAATAAATGAGGAAAATTCCTGCTAGTTCTATCGTATTCCTATCTACCAATCATAGCGTGATCCATATCAATATCACATCTTATTAGTCCAGATCTCTAACCATTTTTCAGATCGATCTAATTTACATAATAGCGACGCGACCTTTTCACGGTTAATACAGTGTATAGAAATGCTCCCAATAAAATGAAAATTCCAGACATATCGCGCCACTAACATACGAGGCGCACCAATAAAAAGCAAAACCCCTCACTACGTAAGTAGAGAGGGGTTGCATGGGGGAGCTTGACGATAACCTACTTTCACACTGGTTGCAGCACTATCATTGGCGCAGAGTCGTTTCACGGTCCTGTTCGGGATGGGAAGGGGTGGTACCAACTCGCTATGGTCATCAGGCATAACTTGCTGATTTTTTGTGTTCGCGTTGTTCTGCAGGGCACATCAAATCGAATCTTTGTAGAGCGAGCGTAACCGCCAGCTAACTGAGTATTACATACACTGGTCATGTATGCTGTACTTGGTCTAAATGCTATTATGACGTCAGATTGATGAATCACAATACTGCATCAATGCTTATTATTGTGAATCAGAATTCAATCTTCAACTCTTTGGTATGGCTTAACAAACTAATGTAGCCAAACAAAAAATAGCCGTTCATACCTTTTATAAAAGCAAAACCCCTCACTACGTAAGTAGAGAGGGGTTGCATGGGGGAGCCTGACGATAACCTACTTTCACACTGGTTGCAGCACTATCATTGGCGCAGAGTCGTTTCACGGTCCTGTTCGGGATGG